>Ga0207711_10001916_pt1 | contig 18908 bp, 12 predicted proteins | sample KBSS34metaG_FD_184401 | JGI IMG/M metagenome (GOLD analysis project Ga0207711, IMG submission 184401) | Switchgrass rhizosphere microbial communities from Kellogg Biological Station, Michigan, USA - KBS S3-4 metaG (SPAdes) (version 2) | ecosystem: Host-associated > Plants > Roots > Rhizosphere...
CCGGACCGTAGTTCGTCACCACGACCGTGTACGTCGCCGCACTCGAAGTCCCCGGCTGGTACGTCGACGGCGTCACCGCCTTCGAGATGCCAAGGTCGGCGATGTCGACAACAGCCGATCCGGCGATCGTCGCACTGGCGGAATCCGGATTGTTCTGAGAGGCGCTTTGGCTCACGCCCGCGGGCAGCGCCTCGGTCGCCGTATTGACGATGTCTCCGACGGCGGTGGGATCGATGGTGGCATTGATCGTATAGGTCGCCACGGCGTTGGCGGCAAGCGTGACCGTCGTTGCCAGGTTACCCGATCCGCTCGGAGAACCGCAGGCGCTGGTCACCGATCCGGTGCCGGGTACCGTGATCGCGCAGCTCCAGCTGACGAACGTCAATCCGGGAGGTGCGGAGTCCTGCACGCTCGCCGCGGTCACGTCGGCCGGACCGTAGTTGGTCACGACCACGGTATAGGTTGCCGTGCCGGGCTGCCCTGGCTGATAGCTCGACGGTGTCACGGCTTTCGTGATGCCGAGATCAGCATCGCTCACGGTGTTTGCCACCAGCGTCACCGAGGCGCTGTCCGCGCGATTGATTCCGGGGTCTTGAGCGACCCCAGGCGGCAGGCTTTCGGCCGCCACGTTGACCACATCCTGTTGCACCGATGCGGCGACGCTGGCGCTGATCGCGATCGTCGCAACGCCTCCGGCCGCCAGATTGACGGTCGTATTGACGTTGCCGCTGCCACTGGAAGTACCGCAGCTGCTGGCTCCCGCGCCCGACGTCGAGATGACGCACGTCCAGGCCGTGAAGGTGACGCCCGCGGGCGGGTTGTCGATCACCGGCACGCCAGCCGTAGCAGCCGGGCCAAAATTCGTGACGTTGAGCGTGTAGGCCACCGACGTGACCTGCCCCGGCACGAAGCTGCCGGGAGACACCGTCTTCGTGATTCCGAGATCGGCCACGTTGTCCTGCGAAAGCGTCGCCGTGGCACTGTCGGGATTGTTCTGCGCAGGATCCTGATTGACGCCCTGCGGCAGCGCTTCGCTGGCCGTATTGATCAGAGTGCCGGTCGCCGCCGCCGCGATCTGCGCATTGATCACGTAGGTCGCCACGCCGCCCGCAGCCAGCGTCACCGTCGTCGCCACATTGCCGCTGCCGCCGGCCGCTCCGCATGCGCTGACGACCGTGCCTCTTCCCGGCGTCGTTATCGCGCACGTCCATGCACCGAACGTGACGCCCGCCGGCGCCGTATCCTGCACCGGGGCGCCCGATACGTCCGACGCACCGTAGTTCGTCACCACCACGGTATAGGTGGCCGTACTCGTCGTTCCGGGCACGTAGCTCGATGGCGATACCGCCTTGGTGATACCGAGGTCCGCCTGCGGCGGCAACGAATTCGCTCCGATCGTCGCGCTGGCCGCGTCCGCGTTGTTGCTCGACGGATTCTGCTGAACGCCGGCCGGCAACGCTTCGGTCGCCGTGTTGACCAGATCGCCGGTCGCCGTCGCCGCGATCTGCGCGTCGATCACGTAGGTCGCCACACCGCCCGCGGCCAGCGTGACCGTCGTCGCCACGTTGCCGCTGCCGCTCGCCACGTCGCATGCGCTCGCCGGCGTTCCTGCGCCCGGCGTCGTGATAGAACAGCTCCACGCTCCGAACGTGATGCCCGCCGGCGCGCTGTCCTGCACCGTAGCGCTCGCCACCCCAGCCGGACCGTAGTTCGTCACCACGACCGTGTACGTCGCCGCACTCGAAGTCCCCGGCTGGTACGTCGACGGCGTCACCGCCTTCGAGATGCCAAGGTCGGCAATGCTCGCACCGACGGTCGCGATCGCGCTGTCCGGATCGTTGTTCGCCGGATCCTGATTGGCCCAGATCGGCAATTGTTCGACCACGCTGTTCACGACGTCGCCGCTCGTGCCTGCGGCGATCGTCGCATGCACGGTAATCGTGGCCACGCCGCCGGCGCCGAGGTCGAGCGTCAGGTCGACATCGCCCGTACCGGTCGAGGCGGAACAGCCACTGACCACATCCGCAGCTCCAGGCGCCGTGATATCGCACGTCCAATCGGAAAAGGTCAGACCTGCCACTTCCGAATCGAGCAGCGGCGCTCCGACGACGCTTTCCGGACCGTTGTTGGTGACCACGATCGTGTAGGTGACGATCGTGTCGACCGACGGGTCGTACGCGGTCACGTCGGCCGTCTTGGTGATGCCGAGATCGGTCACTCCTGCGCTGCGTCGCGCGCTGAAGTTGTAGAGAACGCCGTGCTGGCCGATACCGAGCGGAATATTCGTCGTCTGATAGTTGCCCGCCTGGCTGCCGCCGACCGAACCGACCGAGGAAGTCCCCGGCGAGAATGTCGCCGGCAATGCCGTCGTCAAAGTGTAGTTGCCAGGGAAAAGGCCGATGAATTGGTAACTGCCGTCGGTCGACGTCGTCGTCGTCGCACTGACGGTCTGATCGTCGGGCGTTCCGGCGATGCCGTCCGGACCGAAACTGACGCCGCCGAGCACGATCGTCTGACCGGGCAGGGGCAGGTCTCCGGCGGCGACGTTGTAGATACCGTCGGCGTCGACATCGAAATAGAAGACACCTGCCAGCGATCCGAGATCGACCTGCGTCGTCGCCGACGAGCTGCGCAGGAGGCCGACGTAGGTCTCGCTGCGCCCGGCGATCGTGTTCGAGTAAGTATCGCCGACGGCGTTGCCGACCGGCAGCACGGACATGGTCGTCGAATACGCCTGATTGAGCTCGAGCGTGCCGCCGATCGCGCGCAGTCGAACGGCTGTGACCTCGGCGAGCGTCGCCGGACAACCCGGCGTGCCGAGCGCAGCCTCGAGGCACCAGATAGGAGTGACATTGCCGCCCGGCATCGTGTTGGACGGATCGTTCGCGTCGGGTTGCAACGTGGCCGGGGGCGCGCTCGTGTAGTACACCAGCAGATTCGTGACGGCCGGGGCGAGAGGCTGCACGGGCGCTGCGAGCTGCAAGGTGCCGCCAAACGACGAAGCCGGATCGCGCGACAGCGGCGGGTTGCCATCTCCGTTGAAGGGAAGAATGTCGATGAAATCAGGATCGGTCGCTGCCTGCCCGATGCCGCCCACGCGGATCTGATAGTCGAAGGCCGTGCCCGGCAACACTTTGTCGGGCGCCACCTTTTCCATCACGAGCTGGATGAGGTTGTGCGCAGTGAACACGCTGGAACTGCTCGAGGAAGCATCCGGCGTCGTCGCGTTCTCCAGGTAGCTGGCATCGCTCAGGGTGTTCGTTTCCTGCGTACCTTCCGACGTCAACAGGCTGATGTGGGCGCGGAAGGAAATCTGCGGGAACCCGTTGCTATTTTGCGGCGTCCCCGGAGTGACGGGATCGAACGTCCAGACCAGTCGCGTCCGCCCCGGAGCCGGCGTGTCCGCCTGCACGGTCGGCTCCAGCGGCTGACCGCCGAATGTCCCGAACCCGGGAACGTAGGTCAGGTCCGGCGGAAGATCGTCGGTGATGACCAAGCGATGATCGGCCGGCGTGAACTGCGTGTAGTACGACGTATTGACGTAGTAGGTGACGTCCGTCCCCGCGTAGTACTGCTCGGTCGGATCGGTCGGTACCGGCACCGAATACTTGTAGCCGTACAGGTTGGGATTCGTGATGACCGGGCACACACGCAGGTTGTACCCGCTCAGATTGTCGGAAATGACCGTACTGCCACTGGTGACGTACGCGTGTCCGTAATCGGGAATGATGTCGCAACTCGCCGGAATCGGCTGCCCCTGATTGGGGCCGAATGCGTAATCCGTGTTTGCGACGAAATCGATGATCAGGTAAGCGTACTGGCCCGGCTGTATCTGCGCACCGCCAGGCGCCAGCGTCGTCGCACGCACCGCCGCGATAGCCGCGTTCCCTTCCGGAAATGCGGCCTGTACGTCGGCCACAGTGTCGTACCACGTGAATTGCGCGGCGTCCCTGCAATCAGCTGCGGTCATGTCGCCCGTGATGTAAACGGGCTGCGTGTCGTTCCAATAGAGCTGCACGCCCGTGCGCACGCCGAACTGGACTCCATAGGCCGATGCATATTGACCGCCTGACAGCATCTGCGCGCCTTGTACGGTGTGGCGCGTGTTGTCGACGATGTCGCACATCGTATCGTCGAGCGGTACGGTCCCGTTATTGACCGTATATATGTAGTCCGAATAGGAAGATCCGACCTCGGTGGCATACAGGCCCACTGATGGGTCATAAATGACGTCGCCGGTATACAGATATTTTCCGGTATACGCGGAAGGCGAAATGTTGACGTAGCGATAATTGCAATTATCGGTCCCATCCGGATCGACAGAAGCGGGATCCGAAGGATCCGAAAATGCGATACCTCCGAGCGAGGCATCGGGCTTCAAGCAATTGACGATCGGATTGCTGCCCTGCACGGGCGAGTCGGGATTTCCGCCGACGACGGAACCCGGCACCGCTGGCATCCAGAGATAAAGAATCTTCGTCGCGATGTATACCCGCTGATTCGACGTATAGATCGGATCGTTCGGATAGTTCGGCGGCTGCAAAACAGGGTTGTCGAGCGCGACCTCGATCGTACCTACGTCGCCGGTCTGGCTCGCGGTGCAAGTGCCGCCGTAAATGCCTTGTTGGTTTCCTGGCGACAAGGCAGGAGTACCGAGGTCCTGGGGCGAATAGGACGGGTAGTAATACATATTGTAGAGCGGCGTGAAGCAGTTGTAGGGCGCATACGGCCCCCAGGTCACCAGGCGCGCTCCGTAGGTGTTTCCCTGCAACGAATCATTGAAAGTGAAATGCGTCCCGCTCAGGCCGCCGAATCCGCGGGGCTGCGTACCGACGGAAGGATCGAGCTGGTAATAGACGGCGAACGGGAACTCGACGAAGATCCCGTCTTCGCCGTTCGGGCCGGAGCCCGCCTGGAATCCGCTCGACAGCTGCACGCTCGGATCTTCGCGAATCGGCTGCGGATTGTAGTTCCCCGCATAGGGTCTGTTGAGGCTGTTGTCGTCACCCGACTTGAAGACGTTCGTCGGCGGGCGGCAGGACGTCACGGTGGCGGTCGCCGCGGGGACGGACGGGCGTGCCGGCGTCTGCGAGGATTGCATCTGACCGGCCGGCGAAGGCAGCGCGGTGCCGTCCGCGAGCGGCGCGAGCACCTGTACCCCGAGGACCAGCTTGGCATTCTTGGACGAATTCGCCGGGACGTCCGGAAGAACGCAGGTCACGACCTGGAGGTCCGGATCCTGCGTCTGGCACTGCCCCGGCAAAGCGGCCCAGCGCCCGAGGAACGATCCGTCGGCGGCGGCAGGAAGGGTCAGCGTGAAGTTGATATTCGTTTCGTCGACGCTCGGCGGCGCGTTGACGGTGTACTCCACTTCATAATGCGTGAGGTCATTATTGAGTACGGTCAGATCCGTTGGGCTCGGATCGCCGCAATAGCCGCCAGGATTCGAAGGATCCTGGGTAACGACGACCGGCCAACCTCCCACGTTGTTCGGCATTCCGGTCGACGCCAGCGTCGTGCCCGTGCGCAAGGTGAAATTATCCACGCTTGCCCGCGCCGGCAACGCAATCGACGCTGCCAGAATTGCGGCGGCAGCCGCCGCGATGGCCTTGATAATCATATTGTAGCCCCAGTTTGAATGTTCGGCAGACCAATAAAGACGGCGATTTTTAGCCGTCACTGCCGCGCGTTGGCTCCATGCCCCTTTGAAAACACGCACATTATTAATAATAGCTGACTTGCCGACATTACATTGTGGCTAATTGTTAATCCGTGTTAATAATTGGATCCTAGGCCCAGCCTGATGACCGCCTTGCATCCATGGCATACAAATCGCATCGAGCTCCTTGCATCGGCGGCGACCCATACGGCATGCAAGGGTCGAGAACCGTGTTCGCGAGCCGGCGCGCGCCGGGCGTCTTTTCCAACGCCGGTGCCCGACATGCCGCATGACGATCTTCATGGGGCATTAGGGAATCGTTGCGGGCCGAAGCACGCCTGCAGCGCCGATCGGGTGAAGCCGCAGTCGCCGCATCCCCGGAGCGACCGACTCCGCCGAGCAGCCAGCGGCCGTGCGTACACGCGTCCCGTGCCCCCGCGGCAGGACGCGGCCTGTTGCACGTGGGATCGCCGCCTGCCCGTTCCGGCTGGTCTTGTCCACCTACCGGGACTCGAGGGCGATGGATGCGCCAAGAGCAGCCGCCAGGCCAGTCGAGCGCCCCTTCGCGACGCAATCGCCGACAACGCCCCCCGGCCTTGCATTGAGGCCGCTTGCGTGCATCGGCTATCCTGCCGCGCGATCCGCGGCGCCCTGTCCGCAGCAGTCCGAGGTGCCGTTGAGTCCCGTCCCGCCGCCGTTCGTGGTCCGCAAGTCGTTCTGGCGTGCGCTCGGTTTGACCTTGCTGGTCGCCCTGCTCAACGTGGCGCTGTGGGGGTACGTCAACCGCCCCGTGCAGATCGCCGACTGGCACGGCGAGATCGGCGGCTTCGCGTTCAACCCGTTCCAGCGCTACCAGGATCCGATCCGGCAGAGCTTCCCGAGCGAGTCGGACATCGACGGCGATATCCGACTGCTGTCGCGCTACTCCAAGCGGCTGCGCACGTATTCGTCGTTGGAAAACCCGCAGATCCCGCGTCTGGCGGCCTTCTACGGCGTGCGCGTGATGGCCGGCGCCTGGATCGAGGGCCGCGCCGAACGCAACGAGAACGAGCTGCGCGCGCTGATCGCGCTCAGCCGGAAGAACAGCAACATCGATCGCGCGATCGTCGGCAACGAGGCGATCCTGCGCGGCGACCTCAGCGTCAGGGACCTGATCGGCTACATCGATCGCGCGCGCGCGCAGCTGAAGATTCCGGTGTCCACCGCCGAGCCGCTCGACACCTGGCAACGCAATCCCGAGCTGATCCGCCACGTCGACTTCGTCACCGTGCACATCCTGCCCTACTGGGAACGCGTGCCGCGCAAGGACGCCATCGGCTTCGTGCTCGGCCAGCTGAAGTCGCTGCGCGAGATCGTCGACAAGGTCTCGCCCGGCAAACCCATCGTGATCGGCGAGATCGGCTGGCCGTCGAACGGCGACCGCAAGGAATACGCGCAGCCTTCGCTCGCCGACGAGGCGCATTTCCTGCGCGACTGGTTCAACGTGGCGCAGCGCGAGAAGATCGACTACTACGTGATGGAGGCGATCGACCAGCCTTGGAAAGAACAGCTCAGCGGCCGCGTCGAAGCCTACTGGGGCGTGTTCAACGCCAATCGCCAGCAGAAGTTCTCGTTCGAAGGCACCGTCATCGAAGACCCGATCTGGCCGTGGAAGGCCGGTCTCGCCTCGCTGCTCGCGCTGCTGCCGATGTTCTGGTTCGCGCGGCATTTCATCCGCTTCCGCGCGATGGGCTTGGCGTTCTTCCTGGTGCTGATCCAGCTCTCCGCATCGATCCTGGTGTGGATGGCGACGCTGCCGTACGACTTCTACCTCGATCCCTTCGACTGGGCGATGCTGGTCCTGCTGTTCCCGGCCCAGCTGGCGATCATCCTGATCCTGCTGATCAACGGCTTCGAGTTCACCGAGGTGCTGTGGCGGCCGCGATGGCTGCGCGAGTTCCGCATGCTGCCGCCGGACGAGCCGGCGCAGCAGCCGTTCGTGTCGGTGCACCTGGCCTGCTACAACGAGCCTCCGGAGATGGTGATCCTGACGCTCGATTCGCTCGCCGCGCTCGACTACGAGAACTACGAAGTGCTCGTCATCGACAACAACACCAAGCGCGAGGAAGTGTGGAAGCCGGTCGAGGCGCACTGCGCCAAGCTCGGCGCGAGGTTCCGCTTCTTCCATCTCGACCCGTGGCCGGGATTCAAGGCCGGCGCGCTGAACTACGGCCTCGAGCAGACCGATGCGCGCGCCGAGATCGTCGCCGTCGTCGATGCCGACTACGAAGTGCGGCGCGACTGGCTGTCGGCACTGACCGGCTATTTCCACGACCCCAAGGTGTGCGTCGTGCAGTGCCCGCAAGCGCATCGCGACTACGAGCACAACGCGTTCCGCCGCATGACGAACTGGGAGTACGACGGCTTCTTCCGCATCGGCATGCATCATCGCAACGAGCGCAACGCGATCATCCAGCACGGCACGATGACGATGGTGCGCAAGACCGCGCTGGTCGACACTGGCCGGTGGTCGGAATGGACGATCTGCGAGGACGCCGAGCTCGGCCTGCGCCTGATGCGCGAGGGGCTGGACCTCGTCTACGTCGACGAGATCATGGGCCGCGGCCTGACGCCCGCCGACTTCACCGCGTACAAGTCGCAGCGCTACCGCTGGGCGTTCGGCGCGATGCAGATCATGAAGGCGCGCTGGAACTGGATGACCTCCAAGGCGAGCACGCTGACGCGCGGCCAGCGCTTCCACTTCCTGACCGGCTGGTTCTCCTGGTTCGGCGACGCGCTGCACCTCGCGTTCACGCTGATGGCGATGCTGTGGACGCTCGGCATGGTGCTGGCGCCGCAATACTTCACGCTGCCGATGTACCTGTTCCTGGTGCCGCTGATCGGCTTCTTCCTGTTCAAGGCCGCGTTCGGCATCATCCTCTATCGCGTGCGCGTGCCCTGCTCGTGGAAGGACACGATCGCCGCGTCCGTCGCCAGCATGAGCCTCAGCCACGCGATCGCGCGCGGCATCTATCTGGGCCTGTGGCGCAAGAAAGGCGAGTTCGTGCGCACCGCCAAGAGCCGCCGCATCGGCAAGAAGCCGAACGCGTTCGCCTCGGTCAGCGAAGAACTGCTGCTGTTCCTCGCGATTGCCGCCTGCGTGATCGGCATGATCAACTCGATCGGCATCAACTATGTCGAGGGCAAGCTGTGGATCGCGATTCTTGCGGCGCAGGCGATTCCGTACGGCTCGGCGCTGATCGGGGCGTGGGTCGCGCATCGGTCGGGGGATGCGGTGGGGTAAGGCTATTCGTGTTAGTAGCTCCGCACATCGGAATATGCCGCGCTATCGCTCTAACCTAGATCGCACACTTTAAAGAAGCTCCATGAGCAACCACTTATGGCACGACATCGAGACTACATCGAAGAGATACTGGCAAAAAAGGATAGACATCTCAGACGAGTAGACAGACACGAGCAATTTCGCCGGAGAGTCATACCTTTGGTCAAGGGCTATCGATATCTCCTATCTCATAGCTCAGACGTCGACTTCAGGAATGAATGGATTAAGTATGGAGCAATTGGCTACATCGCCTGTGTCGAAGGCTACTTCCGAATTCTTTTTGCTGACCTAATAAATTCAGGTAACCCATATGCCAAGAATATAACGGCATTTAAGGATATCAAGATAACGATTGATGATGTGCTTGCGCTTCACTCAAGAACCGTATCACTCGGCGAGTATGTAGCACATCTTTTACCAATAAATGGAATTCCGGATATAGATAACAATCTATCCACATTACTAGGAAGAGATTTCCTCTCAGCTTACAGGGCGCAGCCAGCCAGCGACTGGGTACAAACACCTATTGGGGATCTATTTCCGGAAACAATTTCTGAAGTTCAGGCGCTGTTCCAACTACGCCACCTCTATTGCCACGAACTCGCTCCAAAAGCGTTAGTAAAGCCGAGAAAATTAACTAGCCTTATTGGAAGTGCGGCTGCTTTTGTCTGGCATACCGAGGAAATGATTCAGCAAAAAATCTTGGTCAGCACGTAATTTCTATCGACCAGATAAAATTACGCCTCTTTGATTAGTTTGTCAAAACCGTCCTCAAGGTGGACTTCATGACTACCAAGGAAGTATCCAACGAAACAAAAGGCGAAGAAATCTTGGTGCCTTGCATGAACTGCACGGGAAAGACTGCTCACGATGTAGTTGCGTCCCTGGATCAATCCGGCAGCCATGCAGAATATGATGTTAACTGGGATCATCATTATCAGATTATTCAGTGCAAAGGATGTAAGACGCTGTCATTTCGCGACGCCAGTTCAAATTCCGAGGACTACCACCAAATTTCCCCGAGCGAATGGGAGCTTGTAATATACGAAAAAATCTATCCGTCCCGCATCGAGGGTCGAAAAGACCTTGGTGAGGACGGCCGCTATCTCCCCGCGGATATTCAAAGAATTTACGATGAGACTGTCCGAGCATTGAATAATGATTCACCCGTACTAGCCGGTATAGGACTTCGAGTGCTAGTTGAGACTGTCTGCAAAGCTCAAAAAGCAAAAGGATCTAATCTTCTCAAAAAAATTGATGACTTGGCATTGAAGAAAATATTAACGCCTGCAGGAGCAAAAATCCTGCATAGAATCCGCAGCTTAGGTAATGCCGCCGCCCACGAAGTCAAGCCTCACACCGAAAAGCAACTTGCTCTGGCTATGAACGTAGTGGAGCATTTGCTTAAAGATGTCTATATTTTGCCCAGACTTGTGGAGTTCGAATTTGACTCCTGATGCATTAGTAGGAGTCAGCTTGATCAGACGCGAGCTCGAGCTGCTTTGTTAATAATTATTTCGCACCGATGGATCGACTTGACATGGATCGGACGTACCTCAACGATCGCCCTTAATTCGAAAGTGAAAGATAGCGGATCTGATAGACACTCCGAATGTTGGCTTGAACACACTCGATTGGTCTGCCACCTCCGTTCGCTTACGGCATGCACACCCATTTAGAATCGCATCAACTTTAAGCGCGCCTACCGAACGCAACGCTCACGACGAGAATCAACTGCAGTGAGTCCAGGCAACACCGCAAAAGATGACCCGCGCAGCTCGGCCATGATCGGCCGCGTACGCCGATGGCTCGACCGCCGGCGCTCGTTGAAGGAAGCAACACGTCGGATCGCGGAACAAAAAACCGCGGCCATCGAGAAGGCCATCGCCGAGTTCCGACGCAGGCACGCGATCGATCCGGTGGGTGCGCATGTTCTGACGCTCGATGCGGACACGACGATCGTGCGCGTGATGTACCTGACGAATCGCCGGCCGCCCGACCGCGCCTGGTACGCGGTTTCCCATCGCGACAACGACGTCCGCGAACTGTCGTCCGCAGACGTCGAACGCTGGGAAACGAAGTGGCGGTGAGGCCGGGATTCGGGATTGGAGATTCGGCAAGAGGCGCCGGGATTCGGGATTGGAGATTCGGGATTCGGCAAAGCGCCAGGTTCTTCGGACCGAGAAAGCATAGGATGCGGAGTCAGGAGTCAGGTGAGTCGTACCGCCCCTCCGCCCTTCCGAATCCCGAATCCCCAATCCCGAATCCCCGCTTCCCAGCTACTCCTGCGGCGCCACGTCGAGGTAGGCGCCCGCCGCGGCGACCGTCGCCCACAGCTCGGACGAAAGCGCGAACGACTTGTCGAACAGGCCCTCCGCGGTCGCGCGATCGCCGTTGATCAGGTAGTACGCGCCGATTTCCGCGATCTCGGTCTTGTCCTTCGGATTCTCGGCGACGTAGTGGTCGAACAACGGCTTCGCCTTGGGCCACTCGCCGGCTTCGCAATACACGCGCGCAATGCGGAACTCGTCGCTGGCGGCGTGCTTGGTCGAGAGGATGCCGTCGAATACGGCCTGCCCGTCGGCCTTCATGCCGCCGAGGTACTGGATGCGGCCGATCGCGATACGTTCCCAGCTGCCGTCGCCGGCCTGCACGCGCGCGGCTTCGAGCAGCGATCGTGCGGCGTCCTGCTTGGACTTGCCGTGGTACAGCGAAGGATCGAGCTTCTGCGACGCATAGCCGACGGCGATCCCGAAGAAGAACAACACGCTCCCTGCCACCGCGAAACGAATTTTCATCCCCGACCCCTTGTGTGATGTCGGGCGAGCATATCCGGTCGCGCACGGCAGTTCCAAGATCGGCGCGGGAGCGTACGATGCGTGCACGCGCGGACCGGACTTCGATGCGAAGCCGGTACTGCCGATCGTTCTCGTCTCTGCAGGAATCGACCGCATGAAAGCGAATACCCTGATGTTCTCCGTGGCATGCCTCGCCACGACGGCCGCGTGCGCCGACGCTCGCGCCATCGAGCCGCCGGCTGCGCCGACGGCGCTGCAACCGCCAGCCGGCCAAGTCCTCGCGCTGGCCGCCGCCGGCAGCGGCGTGCAAATCTACGAATGCAAACCCACGCAAACCGATCCGTCCCGCTACGAATGGACGTTCAAGGCGCCCGAGGCCGCGCTCGCCGACGCATCGGGTCACACGCTCGGCAAGCACTACGCGGGCCCCACCTGGGAATCGACCGACGGCAGCACCGTCGTCGGCGAGATGAAGGCGCACGACGCAGGGCCGGACGCCAACGCGATCCCTTGGCTGCTGCTCGGCGCAAAGTCGAACTCCGGCTCCGGCGTGTTCGCGCATGTGGCCAGCATCCAGCGCCTGCAGACGACGGGCGGCAAGGCGCCGGCGACCGCATGTGGAAAGGACAACGCCGCACAGGTGGCTCGCGTGCCCTACAAGGCGATGTACTACTTCTACACGTCCAAGCCGTGAGGCCTGCCTTCGATCGCGGCGGCGAGACCAGCACGAACTGACATGCTCTTCGCCGCGTTCTTCCGCAATCTCAACCTCGGCCGCGCCGGCAGCCCGACCAAGGCGCAGCTGGTCGCGGCGTTCGAAACAGCCGGCGCGCACGACGTGCTGTCGGTACACGCGCACGGCAACGTCGCGTTCTCCGCGGCCGGCGAGCGCAAGGCACGCGCCGTCGCAGAAGCTGCGAACGATCGCCTGCGCACCCTGTGCGGGCTGGACGAGCCGGTGTTCGTGCGCAGCGTGAAATACCTGACCGAACTCGCCGCGGCGGAGCCGTTTGCGAACGCGCCGATCGACGACATCCACGAGCGCTGCGTCACGTTCCTCCCGCACGACATCGCGGATCTGAACGGACTGCCGATCGTGACGGCGCGCCGCGACGCCGAGATCTTCGGCCTCGTGCCGGGGCAGGCATTCAGTGTCACGCGACTGGTCGGCGGCCGGCCCGGCGCCGTCAATGCGTTGCTGGAACGCCGCCTGCGGACACGACTGACCTCGCGCAGCTGGACGACCGTCTTGCGCATGACGCAGCTGCTGCCGGCGGCGTGAATCGCGTGTCTCGTGCGGTCAGGATTTTCCGAACGGCCTGCGCAGCCGCTGCATCAGGCCGGGCGCCGGCCCGTCGTCGCGGCGCGGACGCGGCTGCCACTCGATCAGCCCGATCGCGTCGTAGGCGTTGACGACGTCGAACACGTCGGCCATCGAGGAACCGCTGGTGGCGGCAATCTCGTGCAGGCGCGAGGGCTGCAGCATCGCCGAGGCGATGCGGAAATAGCGGCTCAGCTCCTTCTCGATCTCGATCCAGCGCGTGAGCCGATACGTGCCGCCCGGATCGAGATGCGAGGCCAGGCGCCCGTGCGAGGCGACCAGCGCATCGAGCCAGATCAGGCGCGAATACGGCTGCGCCGGCTGCGTCGCGCGCAATTCGGCAAGCTCGGCCGTGGTCAGCGCCTGCCAGTCGCACAGGCGCCAGGACGCGTGGCAATAGGGTTCGAGCGCACCGAGCCCGACTTCGGTGTGGATGACCTTGAGTTTCGGATCGAACGCCATCGGCGGCGCGTCCGGCAACGCGATCCGCGCCGGGCGCAGGAGCAGGTCTTCTTCCAGATACTGGCGCAGGCGACGCGGTTCGGTATCGGCCAGCATCGCCGCACGCGACGCGTAGGTCTTCGTCGACGGCGGCGCGACCGGGGCGCGTGGCTGCATTCCTGTTGCGTCGCCACGCTCCATCGGCGGCGGTTCGGAATCGGGCAGTTTCGGTTCGACCACGCGCGGACCGCGCGGCGCCGCGGAGCGCAATTCGATCGGCTCCGGGCGCAGCATCTCGTCGAGGCCGATCGCCGCGGCACCGCCGGAAGGGACAGCGCGCAGGTCGCCGTCCGCCGCAGCGGCTTCGTGACCGGCGAGGTCGCCGATGTCGCGCGTGTAGAAATCGGTCGTGTGCGGCGCGATCTGCGTGGCGTGCGCCGCCCCGCTCGCGGCCTGGTTCAGCACGGCCACCACATTGGCCGAGAGCAGCGGCCGCTTGAGCACCAGGTCGGCGCCTTCGACCGGCTCGGTCGAGAACACGGCGCAGCGCATGCCGGACGTTTGCGCGCGCATGCGCGCCATCTGTCCCGCGAACGAGCCGACCTCGACGACGAGGAGATCGGCATGATCCTCGCTGCCCCAGCGCCAGCGCGAGTCGAGATCGTTCGCGCACTTGCGCATCAGCAGGCGCAGATGGGCCGTCTCTTCGTCGGAGACGCCGACGACCGCGATGATCTTTTCGCGACTCACGTTCAGCTACGCTTCCCGGCGGCGGCCCGGCAGCCACGTTGCCGGGAACGCGCGGCCGCGTCAACGAGCGCGAACGCGAACTGCGTCAACTCGAGCGGGAGGCGCTGGTCTTGCTCGCGGCGGTCTTCTTCGCCGGCCTGCGCTTGGGCCGCAGCATCGTGCCGATGCACTTCGGCGCGCCGCAGCGGCAAGCCCAAATCGCCTTGAGGCGCGGCGTCAGCCGTTCGTCCAGCGTGATGCCGTAGTCGTAGGTCAGTTCTTCGCCGACACGCAGCGGCCGCAGGCTCTCGATCAGCACGCGGTCCTTGCGCGGATCGCCGTCGGCGTCCTCCTCGAGCAGGGCGCGGCAGTTCGGCGCGCAGCTGTGGTTGATCCAGCGCGCGATGTTGCCTTCGAAGTTCGCGTCGAGCACGTACTTGTCGTTCAGCGTGAACAGGAACGTATGCCCGGTGTCGCTGGTGTTCGCATACAGGCGATCGGCCTGCGCATGCGTCAGGCGCTTGCCGCGGTATTCGATGAGTTCGGTCTTGGCCGGGATGTCGACGAGGGCGAAGACGCCGTTGCCGTGGATCGGCGAGCGGCGGGCGGCGATGCGTTTGGGCATGGATGAGCGGCGGTCGAGAGTGGGAGGCGAGCCGACGATCATATCGCGTTCCGGCGACATCGCCGATGCCTGCCGCGCGGCGCCCGCGATCTGCTAGTTTGCAGCAGCCTGACCGCCCCGCCCCTTCACCGAGAATCCGCCATGCTGCGTCTGCGAATCGTGATCGCCTGCACCCTGCTCGCGCTGTGCGCCGCGAATGCGGCCAGTGCCAAGAAGCATTCTTCCGACCCGACCGCGCCGCAGTCGACGCACAAGTCGCGCACCACGGCGAAGGGTACGGCCGGCGAGTTCGACTACTACGTGATGGCGCTGTCGTGGTCGCCGACGTTCTGCGAAACGCACCCCGACGAGGAAGAACAGTGCGGCCGCAAGGGCTACGGCTTCGTCCTGCACGGACTGTGGCCGCAATACGAAGCCGGCGGCGGACCGGAGCGCTGCGAGACCGACGACGAACCGGACCGCAAGACCGTGGCGACGGCGCTCGCCTTCATGCCGAGCCGGCGCCTGATCGGGCACGAGTGGCAGGCACACGGCGCCTGCACCGGCCTCAAGCCCGACGCCTATTTCGAACTGGCCGACCACGCCTTCGCCGCCGTGCACGTACCGCCGGCCCTCAAGGCGCCGCGCAACGACGTGACGATCAGCGGCGACGACCTGCGCGCGGCCTTCAAGAGCGCCAATCCGGGACTGGCCGACAACATGCTGAACCTGCATTGCAGCAAGGGCGAGCTGGTCGAGGTGCGCTTCTGCATGAATAAGGACGCGGGCCTTCGCGCCTGCGGCCGGCGCATGCGCAACGCCTGCCCGGCCGCGACCCCGTTCACGGTCCCTGCGACGAAGTAGCCTCCACCCTCGGCGGCCGGCGAACGGAGTGCGCACCGGCCGCAGCCGGCAGTAGGGTCCGCACAAGACGTCCGTGATGGGCATCCGGCGCCGCGGCACGCCGGGGCTGTCCTTGCCGAACGGGATCGTGCTAGATTGCGGCAATGACTCCGCTTCGACCCCAACTGCGCGGCTTGATGTTCAAGCTGGCGCTGTTCTACATGCTGCTGTCGCTGCCGAGCCTGATCCTGGTCGAATCGACGATCCTGATCTTCGAGTTCCAGCAGTTCATGAACGGTGTCGAGAGCGGACGGCTCGCGCGTGCGAGCGAGCGCGGCGCTGCCGAACTGGCCGCTTTCTGGAACGAAGGCACCGTCGAAAGCCGCAACGCGCTCGGCACCTGGGTCGAGTCGTGGATGCTGCGCCTGGAACGGCCGCGCGAAGGCCTCTCGGTCGAAGATTCCTACGTGCTGCTGGAACTCTCGGCCGATCCGCTCGCCGCCGCCGTGCTGGCGCCGGACGGCAAGCTGCTCGCGCAGGCGCCGGCCGACGCCGGCTGGCAACCGCAGCTGCCGCGCACCGACGAACCCGGCTTCGCCGCCGCCGCCGCCGGCCACACGGCGGTCACGCTGGAGGGCGAAGACAGCCCGTTCAAGATCCGCCGCGTGCTGACGCCGGTGCGAGGTGCCGACGGCCAGCTGCTAGGCCTGTTGTTCGTCGAGCTGCGCCTGCCGTTGCCGTGGCGCAAGTTCCTGCTCGAACTCAGCTTCGAATGGCCGATCGTGATCGGCTATCTGATCGTGTTCGGCCTCGCCTCGTCGTTCTTCCTGTCGGCCTGGGTCACGCGCCGGCTCAATCGCATCGCGCGCGCCGCGACCGCCTGGAGCCGCGGCGATTTCAGCGGCCGCATCGGCGATCCGTCGCGCGACGAACTCGGCCGCGTCTCCGCACTGCTCGACCGCATGGCGCTCGACCTGAAAAGCCTGCTGCGCTCGCGCGCCCAGCTCGCCACCCTGGCCGAGCGTCAGCGCCTCGCGCGCGATCTGCACGACACGGTCAAGCAGAAGGCCTTCGCGCTCAATCTGCAGCTGGCCACCGCGCGCCGCGTGCTCGCCGATGCGCCGGGCGTCGACCGGCTCGAACAAGCGCAGCGCCTGACCCAGCAGATCCAGCAGGAACTCGCCCAGATCCTCGACGAGATGCGCGCCTCCGATGCCGAACTGCCGTTCGACGAGCGCGTGCGCACGCGCGCGAACGACTGGGCGCACACCAGCGGCATGGCGCTCGACTTCGATCTCGACGACGTGCCGCCATTGCCGGCCGCGCACGAGGAATCGCTGCTGCGCATCCTCGACGAGGCGCTGTCGAACGTCCTGCGCCACAGCGGCGCACAGCGCGTCGAACTGCGGCTCCGCCGCGAGGCGGACCGCGTACGTCTCTCGATCGCCGATAATGGCCGCGGCAGCGCGGACGAAACCGGCCCGGGGATGGGCCTGCGCAACATGCGCGAACGTGCGCAGGCGCTACCGGCCGGCCGCTTCGAATTCGACGCCTTGCCCGGTCGCGGCACGCGTGTCACCGTCAGTTTCCTCGCCGCGGAGGCTCCTCTTTCATGAATGCACCGATCCGCATCGTCATCGCCGACGACCACGTCCTCGTCCGCCAGGGCATCCGCGCGTTTCTCGAAACGCATGCGGACCTGTCCATCGTCGGCGAGGCCGAGGACGCCGCCGGCGCCGTCGCGTTGTGCAGCGAGCACCGCCCGCAGGTCGCGCTGGTCGATCTGGTCATGCCCGGCGGCGGCATCGAGGCGACGCGCGCGATCCGCACGGTCAGCGCAGAGACCCAGGTCGTGCTGCTGACCTCGTTCGAGGATGCGCAGCAGATCGTCGCCGCGGTCCAGGCCGGCGCCCTCTCGTGCCTGCTCAAGGACGTCGACGCCGACGCGCTCGCCGACACCTTGCGCAAGGCGGCGCGCGGCGAGGCTGTATTGCATCCGCGCGTCGCCGCCAAGCTGATGGATACGCTGCGTCGCGGCGCCGAACCCGGCAGCGAAGTGCTCGAATCGCTCAGCCAGCGCGAACGCGAAGTGCTGACGCTGATGGCCGAGGGCTTCAGCAACCTGCAGATCGCCGAACGCCTCGGCATCGGCGAGAAGACCGTGAAGACCCACGTCAGCAACGTGCTCGGCAAGCTCAACGTCAGCGACCGCACGCAGGCGGCGGTGTATGCGTGGAAGACCGGGCTGAAGCAGCGGCCGCAGGGCTGAGGGGGCGCTCGGTCAGAGCAGAAGCCTGAAACACGGAGCACACGGAGTAAAAGCTCAGATAAAAAATCTCCGTGTGCTCCGTGTGCTCCGTGTGCTCCGTGTTTCGATCTTGGCTTTTCCTGGCTGTCGCCCCAACCGAGCTGTCGCGCGCAATCAGCGTGAGGCGGCCGCCTCGAAGCCGTCGGTGAAGATCGCGTCCGCGCCGTCGCACGGCCCGTTCGCGTCGTAGCGGCGCACGACGGCGTCGTTGCCCACGCCCTGCACGTATTCGCTCGTGCCGAGCACGGTCCAGCCGTGGGGACCGGCCGCCGCCGCGACGTTGCTGAACATCCCGAGATCGGCGCTGGAGCGGCACGGTGTGCCGTCGGCATCGAATTCGGCGATGCGGCCGCCGACATGCCCGGCGCTGTCGATGAAGGCGTAGCCGCCGACGAGGATGCGGCCATTCGGCGCCTGCACGAGCGCGCTCGGCGAGCCACCGATCGCGGCAGTCGAGTCCCACAGCACATCGCCGCTGGCGCCATCCAGGCGCAGCAGCCGGAAGCGCTGGTCGATAACGGAGTTCGCTTCGACCAGCACGTCGCCATCACCGGCCCGCGCGAAGCCGCCGATGTCCAGACTGGAAAAGTCGTCTTGCGGGTTGGTCAATATGCGCGTCCACAGGCGGCTGCCGTCGGCGGCGATCTTCCAGACCTGCGCCTTCGGCACGCCGAAACTCGATTCGGGGGAAGCGGCGACCAGGAAATCGCCGGCGGCATCGGCGACGACATGCGAAGGACCCAGCGGATTGCCGAGGTCGCCGAGCTCGATGTCGGTGAACACCTCGTTGCCTTGCGCGTCGAAGCGCACGGTCAGGTAGCCGCCGCCCAAAGAATCTCCCTGGCCGCTGACGATCGCGCCGCCGTCGGGCAGGGCCACGATC
>Ga0207711_10001923_pt1 | contig 18862 bp, 15 predicted proteins | sample KBSS34metaG_FD_184401 | JGI IMG/M metagenome (GOLD analysis project Ga0207711, IMG submission 184401) | Switchgrass rhizosphere microbial communities from Kellogg Biological Station, Michigan, USA - KBS S3-4 metaG (SPAdes) (version 2) | ecosystem: Host-associated > Plants > Roots > Rhizosphere...
GCCCTCGCGCGGCTTCTTCATCAATTCCACATCCAGACACAGCGATTGCAGCTCGCGAATCAGGACGTTAAAGCTTTCCGGAACGCCCGGTTCCGCGGCCGCCTCGCCCTTAACGATGGCTTCGTAAATCTTGGCGCGGCCGTACACGTCGTCCGACTTGGCAGTGAGCAGCTCCTGCAGCACGTAAGCCGCACCGTAAGCTTCCAGCGCCCAAACTTCCATTTCGCCGAAGCGCTGGCCGCCGAACTGCGCCTTGCCGCCCAGGGGCTGCTGCGTGATCAGCGAGTATGGCCCGATGGAGCGCGCGTGGATCTTGTCGTCCACCAGGTGCGACAGCTTCAGCATGTAGATGTATCCGACCGTCACCGGCTGCTCGAACGGCACGCCGCTCAAGCCGTCGTGCAGCTGGATCTTGCCGGAAGTCGGCAGGTTCGCCGTCTTCAGTTGTGACTTGATGTCTTTTTCCGTCGCCCCGTCGAATACCGGAGTGGCGAAGCGGACGCCCAAGGCCTGCGCCGCCCAGCCCAAGTGAGTCTCGAGAATCTGGCCGACGTTCATACGGCTGGGAACGCCCAGCGGATTGAGCACGATCTCGACCGGAGTTCCATCCGGCAGATACGGCATGTCCTCGTCGGGAACAATGCGCGCGATCACGCCCTTGTTGCCGTGGCGGCCGGCCATCTTGTCGCCGACCGACAGCTTGCGCTTCATCGCGATGTAGCACTTGACTTGTTTGATCACGCCGGGCGGCAGTTCGTCGCCCTTCTTGAGCTTCCCGACGCGCTCCTCGGTGATCTTTTCGAGCACCGAGATCTGGCGCGAGGTCATTTCCTCGATCTCGTCGATCTGTTCGTTGATGCGCGGATCCTTGTCCTTCAGTTTCATGCGCTTCAGGTCGCGGGCACGCAGCTTCTCGATCAGGTCCCGGCTCATGTCGGTCCCTTTGGCGAGCAGCTTCTTGTTGGTCTTTTCGTCATGCAGGTCGGCCAGGAGTTCCTTGCCTTCGAGCAGATTGGCGAGGCGCTTGGCGCGCTCGTCGTTCAGAATGCGCTTCTCGTCTTCGAGATTGCGGCGCATACGTTCTTCCGAGCCTTCAAGGATCAGCTTGGACCGCTCGTCGAGCTCCGCGCCCTTGCGCGAGAATACTTTGCAATCGACGACCGTTCCTTCGATACCCGGCGGGCAGTAGAGCGAGGCGTCCTTCACATCGCCGGCCTTTTCGCCGAAGATCGCGCGCAACAGTTTTTCTTCCGGAGTGAGCTGCGTTTCGCCTTTCGGAGTCACCTTGCCGACCAGGATGTCGCCCGGCTTAACGGTAGCGCCGATGCGGATGATGCCGCTCTCATCGAGATTCGTCAGGAAGCCTTCCGCGATATTCGGAATATCGCGCGTGATTTCCTCGGGACCCAGCTTGGTGTCGCGAGCATCCACTTCGAATTCCTCGATGTGGATGGAGGTGTAGTAATCGTCCTTGACCAGCTTCTCGGACACTACGATGGCGTCCTCGAAGTTGTAGCCGCGCCACGGCATGAACGCGACCAGAACGTTCCGGCCGAGTGCCAGCTCGCCGCTTTCGGTGCACGGACCGTCGGCCAGCACAGTGCCCTTCTTGACCTTCTGGCCCTGGAAAACGATGGGCTTCTGGTTGATACAGGTGTTTTGGTTTGAGCGCTTGAACTTGGTGAGCTGATAGATATCGGCGCCCACCTCGCGCGAAAGCTGCCCTTCCTGGCTATTGCCTTCCACGCGCACAATGATGCGCTCGCTGTCGACCGAATCGACAACGCCCGAGCGTTTGCAGAGAACCACGGCTCCGGAATCACGCGCAGTCACATGCTCCATGCCGGTTCCAACATAAGGAGCCTCGGCGCGCAGCAGCGGAACCGCCTGCCGTTGCATGTTCGATCCCATCAACGCACGGTTGGCGTCGTCGTTTTCAAGGAACGGGATCAAGCTCGCGGCGACGGACACCAGCTGCTTGGGACTGACGTCCATGTACTCGATTTCGCCCACATGCTTCAGGACGAAATTGCCGGCTTGGCGAGCGTTAACCAGCTCGGCCGTAATCTTGCCCTTCTCGTCGAGACCAACGTTGGCCTGCGCGATGATGTACTTGTCTTCTTCCCAGGCCGAGAGGTAATCGCAGTGCGCTTCGAACTCGACGGGTTGCTTCTTGGCGGCTTTGTTGACCTTGTCGATCTCGCCGCGCAGGAGAATTTGCCCGACCTTCAAGTCGGCTTCGCCCGGATTGAGAATCCGTACTTCGTCCACCACGTGGCCGTCTTTGACGCGGCGGTAGGGACTTTCAATAAATCCGTAGTCGTTGATCCGCGCGAAACAGGACAGCGAGCTGATCAGTCCGATGTTCGGACCTTCCGGCGTTTCAATCGGGCAGATACGGCCGTAGTGCGTGGGATGCACGTCGCGGACTTCGAAGCCGGCGCGCTCACGTGACAGACCTCCTGGTCCAAGTGCAGAGAGACGCCGCTTGTGCGTGATCTCCGACAATGGATTGGTCTGATCCATGAACTGCGATAACTGCGACGATCCGAAGAATTCGCGGATCGCGGCCATAACCGGCTTGGCGTTGACCAGGTCGTGCGGCATGGCCGTCGACATTTCCTGGTACACGCTCATCTTTTCCTTGATGGCGCGCTCCATGCGAACCAGTCCGATGCGGAACTGGTTTTCGAGCAGTTCGCCCACGGCGCGGACGCGGCGGTTGCCCAGATGGTCGATATCATCCACCGAGCCGATACCTTTACGCAGCTTCAGCAGGTACTGGATGGTGTCGATGAAATCGCGATGATCGAGCGTGCGCTTATCGAGCGGCGTGGCGTCGGCTTTGTCATGTAGTTTGATGTTGAACTTCATGCGCCCGACACGCGAGAAATCGTACTTGCGGGCGTCGAAGAACATCCCCTGGAAGAGCTGCGTGGCAGTATCCACGGTCGGCGGATCGCCGGGACGAAGCTTGCGGTAGATTTCGAGCAGCGCGTCGTTCTGCTGCTTCACGCCGTCCTTGCGGAGCGTCATGGAGATGACGTTGCCCACGTCGTCCAGCTCGGGGAAGAACACTTCGAAGCTGGGGATCTTGGCTTCCATGAGCTTGCCGACAATGGTTGTCGTCAGCTCGTGGTTGGCTTCGATCAGAACTTCGCCCGTGTCCGTGTCGATGACGTCGGCAGCGACGTACGCGCCTTCGAGGTCATTCGGCGCGATTTCGACATGGTCCACCTTGGCCTTCTGGATTTCCTTGAAGACGCTGGCGGTGATTTTGCGGCCCTGCGTGGCGATGGTGTCCCCGCCCTTGGTAATGGCGTGCGAAAGCTTGTGCCCGATGAGCGCGTCGGTCACTTTCCATTGCAGCTTCTTGCCACTGATAACCACCTCGCTGCACTTATAGAAGGCGCGGAGGATGTCGGCGTCGGTCTTGAGGCCCAACGCACGGAGGAAAACCGTCCCGTAGAATTTGCGCTTGCGATCGATGCGGACGTGCAGCAGGTTCTTGTTGTCGTACTCGAACTCGACCCAGCTTCCGCGATAGGGAATGATCTTGCCGAGGAAATATCCCTGCGCGGGCTGCCGTTCGAAGAATACGCCGGGCGAACGGTGGAGCTGCGAAACGATCACGCGCTCGGTTCCATTGATGATGAACGTGCCGTTCTCGGTCATCAGCGGAATTTCGCCGAAGAAGACTTCCTGTTCCTTGATGTCGCGGATGGTCTTGTTGCCGCTCTCGGGATCCTTGTCGAACACCGTAAGCCGGATGGTGACCTTCAGCGGAGCGGCGTATGTCATGCCGCGCTCTTCGCACTCAGGCACGTCGTATTTCAGTTGCAGACCCACGGGATCGCCGCAGCGGTTGCAGAAGGTGACGATGTTCTTGTTGAAAGTGCCGCAGCGCTGGCACAGGACCTCGCCCGAATGGAACGGATCCGTCTGGATGGTCGCACCGCAAGCCGGGTTGCGGCAAGTCGAGCGCAAGTGGTGCAGGCCCTTGAGGTTGCCGCACTTGCACTCCCAGTTGCCGATCGCGTAGTCCACGAACTCCAGCTGGCTCAGGCCGCGGAAGTCCGAGATCGGAAAGACGCTTTTGAAGACGCTTTCCAGACCCGTGTCATCGCGCTCGCTCGGCAGCAATTCCATCTGCAAGAAGCGCTCGTACGACTTCTTCTGAACCTCGATCAGGTTCGGAATAGGAATCGTAGTCTTGATTTTCGAAAAATCAACTCGCTCGCGGGCAGCACCGTTTTCGGGGGTAGGCATGCTTAAATCCTCTATTCAAGAGCGACGCCGGCAGACACCGGTCCGCCGGACAATCAAAATGCAAAAGCCCGATGGTGTGGACACACCTCGGGCCGGCTATTTATTCGCAGGGCAGACGAACCGCCAAGCAGATCGCGGGATGCCAAATTCACTGTGACCAGGTCCGGGCGCTCTTTCCGGTTGTCTTAATCGTAGCAAACGCCATGCCATTCGTCAAACGGCGTTGCCAGGCGGACAGACAATCCTCACCTTCGTCCACCGGCAGGCGGGCCATCTAGGCCAAAATCGCCTGCCCTATCTATAACTTACAACTACTTTACTTCTACAGTCGCGCCTGCATCAGTGAACTTCTTCTTGATGGTCTCAGCTTCTTCCTTGTTGACGCCCTCTTTAATAGGCTTGGGAGCTCCGTCCACCAAATCCTTGGCTTCCTTCAAGCCCAGGCTGGTGACTTCGCGGACAGCTTTGATGACGTTAATCTTGTTGGCGCCGGCAGCCGTCAGAACGACTGTAAACTCGGTCTTCTCCTCGGCCGGAGCAGCAGCAGCTCCGCCGCCACCCGCGGGCGCTGCCGCGACAGTAGCAGCCGCAGCGGAGACACCCAGCTTCTCCTCCAGCATTTTGACGAGCTGGGACGCCTCGAGTAGCGTCAGCCCTTGAATCTGTTCCGCAATCGCATTGATGTCAGCCATTTTCTTCCTTCGCTCTTTCGACCGCCTTAGGCGGAAAACTTGTTCTCTTTAACGCCTTGATCTACCACCACGGCCAGGTTCCGGCCTACCGCGTTCATCGCCGTCACCAACCGTTGCGCCGGCGCGTTGATCAGCCACAGCAACTTCGCGTAAATCTCTTCTTTCGACGGCAGCGTCGCCAGGGCAGTGATCCCCGATACGTCGATCACACGGCCCTCGACCATTCCCGCCTTGAACGTGAACGTCGGGTTCGCCTTGGCATAGACCGTCAAAGCCTTAGCCAAAGCAACCGGATCGCCCGAGGTGTAGGCGATCGAACACATGCCCTTCAATTCCTTCAGCAGCTCCGCGGATTTCGTACCTTCGGAAGCCTTCTCGGCGATATTGTTTTTGACGACCTTGTAATTGGCGCCCGCGCCGCGGACGGTCTTCCGCAGTTCGAAATCCTGCTGGACGGTCAGCTTTTCGTAGCCGGTGAGGAAGACGTTCTGAGCATTCTTCAGCTCAGCCTTCAACGCGTCCATGTCTTTCTGCTTTTCCGGTTTCTTTTTCATTATTTGGGCTCCGCCTTCAAGTTATAAGGCGTTACATCCAGGTGAACGCCAGGTCCCATGGTGGAACAGATGGTCGCGCTACGAACGTATTTGCCTTTGGCTGCCGCCGGCTTAGCCTTGACCACCGCCTCGAGAAGCTTAAGAGTATTTTCCACCAGAGCGGTGGCTTCAAAGCTGGCCTTACCGACCGGGCAGTGAATGCAGTTGGTCTTATCCAGCCGGAACTCGACCTTACCGGCCTTCACTTCCTTCACGGCTTGCGCGATGTCATTCGTGACGGTGCCGGTCTTGGGATTCGGCATCAGGCCGCGCGGCCCCAGCACCTTACCCAAACGTCCGACGCCCCGCATCATATCCGGCGTGGCGATCACGGCGTCAAAATCGGTCCAGTTTTCGTTCTGGATCTTGTTGACCATGTCGTCGCCGCCGACGTAATCGGCGCCGGCTTCGGTGGCTTCACGCTGCTTGTCGCCCGAGGCGATGACCAGGACCTTTTTTGATTTCCCAAGTCCGTTGGGAAGAACGATGGTCCCGCGGACCATCTGATCGGCGTGCTTGCCGTCGACGCCCAAGCGAAGATGCAACTCCACGGTCTCGTCAAATTTCGCGAATTTGACCTTCTTGACCAAGGGAACAGCTTCTTGTACGGAATAGGGCTTGAGTTCGACTTGCTGGAAGGCAGCGGTGTACTTTTTGCCTGTTTTGCGGCTCATAATGTGGTTGGTCCAAACGGCTAAGCGCGAAACTCCGCCCTAGCCTCCCAAAGTGGTAATCCCGATAATAACAAAGCCGGGGTAGCTTGCGCAACCCCGGCGTAGTGTGGAGGAACTTCTTAACTCGATGCGCTTAGCCGCGAACGCGGCGGCGCAGGAAGAACAGCGAAACCAGACCGGTGCCGACGAGGCCCGAAGTAACTGGCTCCGGAACAGGCGGATTGTTCTTGATATCGAAGCTGGTGGCTGCTACGTTCCCCGTGCAGGCTGCCGGAAGCTGCGACTGGAGGCAAATATCCGAGGCAACATAGGCCTGGACGCTACCAGGAGGCAGAGTGCTCAATACCTCAAAACTGGTGATATTAAGCGGGCCGGCAACGGACAAGGCTACCGTGAAGGTCAGCGTACCGGTGGGACCGGTTCCGCCTTGGCAAGTCTTGCAGTGGATGAAATAGTCAAAGGTGCCAAACGGGGAGGCAGTTGCCGTACCCACGCCTGCGGAAAAGTCAGTCGTATTTGCGGCGGCGATGGTGATGTTGATCGCGGGATCATTCAAAATATTAAACTCCAGAGCCTCTCCCGCTCCAGTGCCTGCCCAATTGACTCCAGAATTTAGCGTCTCCGTTACGGTGACCAGATTAGCGGTCGTCTGATCCAGTGTAACCGTGCCGAAGGGACCAGTCCCGCAACACGTGCTCTGGTTTAGCGTGAAAACAATGCTACCTTGCGCTGCCGGGATGATGACAGTCATCATTCCCAGAAGAACCAATATCGTCAGTACATTCTTGCGAAACATTTTTCCTCCGTATAACACCACCTCGCTACTTCAGGAACGATGGTGGGGGCCCAGGTGTTCCACTTAGGCTCCCTGTAAGTATACTGCGAACGATGCCGTTTTGGAAACATTTTTTAAGGCCCACTGCAGCCAATTCGTACTAGTACTTAGGCTTCACGGCCCTGGTCACGCATTGTGCTCGGACCTCCAGGTATGCCCGGCGCCGCGCATGATAGACTGTTCCCATGAAACGCATCTCAATGTCTCTCGCCGTACTGGTTGCTTCGTTCGCCATGATTCTTTCCGCCCAGCCGCAGGGGGCGAAAGATGACATTAAAGACGCCGGCAAGGATGTGAAAAAGGCTGGAGAGTCCACCGGCAAGGCCACCGCCAAGGTTGCCAAAAAAACCGCAAAAACGACCAAAAAGACCACCAAGAAAGTAGTCCATAAGTCCGCTGACGCAGTTAGTAATACAGCGGACAAGGTTGCGGATAAGACGGCTGACAAGAAATAGCCGCTGCCCCGAATCCAGCGAGTGGTAGGGCTAAGGCCCCTCGTGTCTCCCAAAAGCCGAAAACGCCGGCCCATGGGACCGGCGTTTTCACTTTAACTGCCTCAAAGGAAAGGCTATCTTCCACCCGATCAAGAAATGGACCGGCGGCGCAGTAGCGAGAGCGCGATCAGGCCGATACCCACCAGCCCCGATGATACAGGCTCGGGAACAGTGGAATTGAGGCTGCTCACTCCGATCAAACCGGTACACGCGGTATTGGTGCTACTGCCGCAGTTCGTATCGAAGACATCCGCCACGAAATAGACGTTCCCGTCGCCACCCGAGTTCAACTCCACCAGCTGCTGAATCGAATTGAATCCGCCCGGTCGACTAATGGTGAACGTAAGGTGACTGACCGCATTAGTATTACCCGCGCTCGGTCCCGTGGTCGCGGCGGCGTCATCGAAGAACCCAAACCCGTCAAAACCCAGGTCCCCGCCGGGATGTGAATCCACACCACCGTTGTTCGCCGAACCGCTGTATAGCGCCGAGCTAAAGGAACCGGCGGTGATGTCGCCCAGCTCAAGGTTATCGTTGAAACCAAACGTCCCAGCGAATCCGGTCTTAATTAGATTGTAGGAACTCAGCACATCCAGGGTGACGTTGATGTTGCCGCCACTGAGCGTCAATTCCACGGTCCCAAACGGACCCGAGGTCGTAAATCCGGTCGAGCCCGAGTTATGTACATCGAATGTATAGGTGCAGTCGGTGGCGCTAACGCACGCTGAAGCGTTCGCTCTCGGAACGATTCCCACTGCCGTAATGATCGCGAAAAGAAGCAGGCTATGTTTCATATCTGGTGTTTCTCCAGCCTCAGAATGCACTGCGAACCCGGCCGAAGCCTTTAGCCCGTTGGCTTCAAAATCGTAAACGTGACGTACTGGTACTGCTATCCGAGTGGTATGAAAGACGAAAGGTCGGATAACGTGACGTGCTACGCTGAAAGTTCTCGTGCCCCCCACTGAGCCTAAGCTGCCTGCCGCGGCCGGCTTTGCGCGGCTGGTCGAAATCATGGACCGCCTGCGCTCTCCGGGCGGCTGTCCTTGGGATCGCGAACAAACCTTCGACAGCATCAAACCGTATTTGCTCGAGGAGACCTATGAAGTCATGGACTCGATCGACGCCCGCGACTGGGACGGCTTGGCGGACGAGCTCGGCGACCTGCTGCTGCAAGTGGTGTTCTTTTCGCAAATGGCGAAGGAAGCCGGATACTTCGACGTCACCGACCCGCTCGAGGCCATCAACAGCAAATTAGTCCGCCGTCATCCGCACGTGTTCGCTGACGGCGACGCCAAGACTTCGGATGAGGTGCTGCGCAAGTGGGACGAGATTAAGGCCACCGAAAAAGCCGCGATCGTGAAGCCAAACGCCAAGCCCAAAGGGCTTCTGGCAGGTGTCCCCCGCAGCCTCCCTGCCCTGATGGAAGCTGCCAAGATCGCCAGCCGCGCGGCGGGAGCCGGATTCGACTGGAACAATGTCGATGAGGTGCTCGATAAACTGCGCGAGGAGCTGGCCGAGCTCGACGGCGCGCGAAAAACTGGATCGCAAGAGGCGCTTCAGGACGAAATCGGCGATCTTTTGTTCGTAATTGTGAACATCGCGCGCTTTCTGAAAGTGGACCCGGAGCAGGCATTGCGCGGAACCAACGCCAAGTTTCGGCGCCGCTTCGGACACGTGGAACAAGGTCTGGAGGCGCAAGGCAGGTCGCCCAAAGACGCGACTATCGAAGAAATGGAACGGCTCTGGCAAGAAGCGAAGGGGCAGGAGTCCAAGCGCGAGGGCGTATGATCGTCCGCGCACTTTCGAGTCACGCGGAGTTCGCCGAAGCCGTTGAGCTGCAAAAGGTCATCTGGGGCTTCGACGATCTGGAGTTGCTGCCGGTGCGCCTGTTCATTGTCGCCTCGCGCATCGGCGGCCAGACTTTCGGAGCGTTCGACGGCGCCCGCATGGCCGGATTTCTGCTGGCGATTCCCGGCATCAAGAAGGATAGCCGTATCACGTATCTGCATAGTCACATGCTGGGAGTATTGAGCGACTATCGCAATGCGGGAGTCGGCCGCGCGCTCAAACTCGCCCAGCGCGACGATGCTCTGGCTCGCGGGATTCCATTGATTGAATGGAGCTTCGATCCGTTCGAAGCCAAGAACGCCTATTTCAACCTGGAGCGTTTGGGTGCGATGGTGCGGACCTACGTCCCCAATATGTACGGCCTCAGAACGAGCATCCTGGACACCGACCTGCCCACGGACCGATGTATCGCCGAATGGTGGATCGGCGAGACTAAGCCTAAGCTTCCAATTACCGCGCGCGTTTCCCTGCCCCCGCAGAAAACTCGTGAATCGCAAGCCACGCTGGGCCGCGAGTTGCGGCGGCATTTTGCCGATGGACTGGCTGTGACCGGGTTCGAGCGAGCAGGTGATTCCGGAACCTATTTGTTATCGCCATGGCCATCCAAGTAGACAAGCTTGTGATCGAGAAAATGATCTTGAGGGAAATCGCCATGCCCCTGGTGCATTTCTTCGAAACCAGCTTTGGCCGGACCACGCACCGCAGGATCATCCTGGTGGAGGTCGTCAGCCAGGGCGTTTCGGGATGGGGCGAAGTCACTTGCGGCGAGAATCCGTTCTACAACGAGGAATGGACCGACGCGGCGTGGATGATCGTGCGCGACTACGTCGCGCCGCGCATGTTGCGCTCGTCATCAAAAAGCGCCTTCGCGAGCGCAGCCGAAGTTGCGGACCGCAGTGCACATATTCGCGGTCACTACATGGCGCGCGGCGGCGTGGATGATCGTGCGCGACTACGTGGCGCCGCGCATGTTGCGCTCGTCATCAAAAAGCGCCTTCGCGAGCGCAGCCGAAGTTGCGGACCGCAGTGCACATATTCGCGGTCACTACATGGCGCGCGGCGGCGTGGAAGCCGCAGTATGGGATCTCGAAGCGCGGTTGAAGGGTCTGCCCCTGTGGGATCACATCGGTGGGGGCTGGTTTAAGGAAATCGCGTGCGGTGTTTCGATCGGAATTCAAAACTCCCTAGCCGAGCTCTTGAAGACGATTGAGAAAGAAGTCGCCGCCGGATATCAGCGCATCAAGATCAAGATCAAGCCCGGCTGGGATGTCGACGTGGTCCGAGAGGTCCGCAAAGAATTCCCCGCGATCCGCCTGATGGCGGATGCCAACTCGGCGTACACGCTCGCGGACGCCGATCACCTGAAGCGGCTGGACGAATTCCACCTGATGATGATCGAGCAACCCCTGGCGCACGACGAGATCGTCGATCACGCTGCCCTGCAAGCGCAGCTCGACACGTTCATCTGCCTGGACGAATGCATCCGAACCGTGCATCACGCCGAGCAGGCGATTCGTCTCCAAGCCTGCGGCATTCTCAACATCAAACTCGGACGAGTGGGTGGATTTCGGGAAGCACTGCGCATCCATGACCTGGCCATGGCCAATAGCATTCCGGTATGGTGCGGAGGCATGCTCGAATCGGGCGTCGGCCGTGCGCATAACATCGCTCTCTCGACGCTGCCGAATTTCGTACTTCCGGGGGACGTATCGGCCAGCAAGCGATATTGGCAGCGCGACATTATTTCGCCGGCCGTGGAAGTTTCGCCGCAGGGTACGATTGCAGTTTCGAGCGCGCCCGGCTTTGGATACAACATCGATCACGATTATCTCCGCCACGTCACCGTGCGGGAGGAAACTCTCACGTGAGTGGCTTCACGGAGCTGCTGCGCTCCAATCGGAATTACCGCTACACGTGGTTCGGGCAGGTGGTCAGCGAGGTCGGCGATCACTATAACAACATTGCCGTGTTCAGCCTAGTGCTGGCGAATACGGGATCCGGCCTCGTGGTCGCCGGAATCCTGCTGGCCCGAGGATGCGCAGTCATGCTGGGTGGCCCGATCGCCGGCGTGCTGCTCGATCGCATGGACCGCAAGCGGCTGATGATCACCAGCGACCTGGTCCGCGCGGGCATCGCGCTGCTGTTCATCTTAGGAATCCCGGCGGGACGCACGTGGCTTTTGTATGTGCTCAGCGGATGCCTGATGTTCGCATCGCCATTTTTCACCAGCGGGCGCGCGGCGATCCTGCCGACGATTGCCAATAAAGACGAGTTACACGCCGCCAATTCCTTGACACAGCTTACGCAGTGGAGCACGCTCGTCATCGGGGCGTTCCTGGGCGGGACGTCGGTCGCGGGGTTCGGCTACACGCTGGCATTCGCGTTCAATGCGTTCTCCTTCTTGTTCTCGGCGCTGTGCATTTCGCGGCTGCACGGCCCGCGCGGCTTCCGCTCCGACCGCAGCGCGCTCACGGAAAGCAGGGTGGTTCGTCCGTGGCACGAATACACCGAAGGTCTGCGCTACATGCGGGCGACGCCGCTGATTCTCGGGATCGGCCTGGTAGGCGTCGGCTGGGCGACCGGCGGCGGGGCGGCGCAGATTCTGTTCAGTATTTTTGGGGAAGTCGTTTTCAAGCGCGGCCCCACGGGAATCGGCATCATCTGGGGCTGCGCGGGGATCGGACTGGTGTGCGGGGCGCTCTTCGCGAATTACATTGGGAAGCGCATCCGGTTCGAATCGTACAAGCGCGTGATCTCGGCATGCTATGTGGTTCATGGCGCGTCCTACGTTCTGTTCAGCCAGGCACCGACGTTTCTGGGCGCGCTCTTCTTCATCGCGCTTTCGCGGGCGGCGGTGGCCGTCAGCTCGGTCCTGAATACGTCGCAACTTCTACGGCACGTCTCGAACGATTTTCGGGGGCGCGTGTTCTCCACCATCGAGACGTGGACCTGGGCCACTATGATGGTTTCCATGGCTATTGCGGGTCTGCTGTCGGATCGCGTAAGTCCGCGGACGATCGGACTGTGGGCGGGCATCCTTAGTTCGACAACGGCGATCTTTTGGGGTTGGGGCAACCTGAGCGGCAAATTGCCTGAGCCTGCGATGGCCGGGGTCGCGCCCGAAGAAGTGGAAGTGCACGGGGATCCGACGGTATGATGACGCCCTTGGATGGGCGCGTTGTCTTGGTGACGGGCGCGGCGAAACGCATTGGCCGCGGGATCGCGCTGCGCCTGGCTCGTGAAGGCGCGCGGGTGGCGATTCACTACTCGTCATCGGAAGCTGAAGCGCGGGCGACTGCGGCGGAGTGCGGCAACGCTCCGCTGTTTCGCGCGGACCTGGAAAAGGTCGCCGAGATCGAGCGGCTGTTTTCCAACGTACAAGAGCATTTCGGAAAGTTGGACGGGTTAGTGAACAATGCCGCTAGGTTTACACGCAAGGATCCGCTCGAGATCACGGAGGCTGACTGGGACTTCGTCCATTCCGTCAACCTCAAGGCCACGTTCTTCTGCTGCCAGCAGGCCGCGAAGCTTATGCTCGCCGGTGATGGTGGGCAGATCGTGAACATCAGTTCGCTGGGCGGGATCCGGGCGTGGCCGGATCATGCGCACTACTGCGCTTCGAAGGCCGGTGTGATTCACATAACGCGGGCGCTGGCGCAGGCTTGGGCCCCGAAGATCACCGTAAATTCGGTAGCGCCAGGAGTCATCCCGTTCGGGGAGCCCGACGAGCGGGTGAAGCGGCTGATCGCCAAGACGCCTGCAGGACGCGCGGGGACAGCGGATGAAATCGCCGATGCGGTGGTGTTTTTTTTGACCGCGTCGGATTTCATGACGGGGCAAGTGCTCGCGGTCGACGGCGGACTCAGCCAGAAATAATCATTTGTACATATCTGGATACGCGATCCGCTGCTCTTCCGCGATCTCCATCGCCGTGCCGATCTGTATTAGCGGACCTTTTCCAATACCTGGACAGTATTTGCCCGTGCGATTCCATTCACGCTTGCTTTCGACCAGCTCTGGCCAGAACGGAAACGTGCGGCACTGAGTCGGCTTGGCGGGATGAATCGAGCAGCCGTGGCCTTCGAGGAACGGGCACTGCTTCTCAGGTGGTTTACGGAACCGAATCTGGTGGCGAGTTCGGTAAACATATTTCTTCTCAAACGCCCGCGCCGGCATGCCGACGAATTTCGCGGCTCGCTTAAGGTCGGATTCCGTTAAGTAAACGAAGCCGTCCTGATCGCAACAATTGATACACCCGCGCTGGCAGGTAAAACGAAGTGAGTCCAATAGCTACTCGATTGCGTAATCCGTCCAGCAGAAAATGTCGTCGCGTCCGCTCAGAGGCACGATAATTGGAGGAACTGGAGTCGGATTGGCAAGCTGGTACTTCGGATCCAGGATCTTGGCGATTTGATCGCGCACATCATCCAGGTGCAGCCGGGTATCGCGATCGGTGGTTCGCGCGAGTGCCGCGCCGGCGTCAGCAGCAATAGTCTTCAGCTCCCCGCGGAACATGGGACGCTGATCGTCATTCGCGCGTTGCGCGCCATTGAGGCGTGTCGATATCAGATCGAGATAGGCGCGCTGGAGATTGCGGCGATAGGCGTCAATTTTCACCGAAGGAGCATAGATCTCGCCGAAAATTCCCTTACGCAGATCGCCCAAAAATTCTGCAGGACGATACGCCGCCAGGCCGTCGATAGCCTCTTCCTCCACCAGGCGGTTGAAACGAGGCATGGACAGCAGCGAATTCAGGACTTGCAATTGCGCCGTGCGGATACGATTGAGCGCGCCGGCGGGCTCGATGCGCCGCAGCACTTCCGGCCGCAGCAGCATGGTAGGAGTCGCAAACGCGTTATCGTTCAGGAATTTCACCGCAGCCACCTGCCGAGCCTTGGGAACCAGGTTAAACCGCACGCCATCCTGGCCGCCGTGTTTCTCGAAGGAATCGAAGGCTCCGACGATCTGCGTCACGTGGCCCATTTCGTTGGCCCACTGGCCGACCACGCGGCCGTAGACCGTGCGGAGGTCGTCCCAATCCTGACCCTCGTGAGTGGTGGCCGCGAGCAGATTGTCCATTACGCGCTGGAGGTTCTTCAAGCCGAGCCCCGTGGAGTACACCGCATCGGCATCGCCCACGGCTTCGGTGTTCTCGCCAGAATCGGCGCCTTGGGCACGATCGGTGCTGAAGCGGAGCCAGGGTGTTTTCTCCTGCTCGCGCGCCCAAGCGTCCAGGGTTTTGTTCTCGCCGTCTGAAGTCTTGGCGTCTTTGATCGGCGCGTAGGCCCAATGGATGGCCCACTTGTCATATGGCCCGATCCCCGGGATCAAGAGCTTCGGATCGATCTTGTCCTCGGGCTGCGCTACGTAGTTGAAGCGCGAGTAATCCATGATGGACGGCGTGTGGCTCATGGTCTTGAGCCACTCCGGATCGCGTAATTTCTCCGCCGGATACATGGAGCTGGCCTTCATGTTGTGCTGCAAGCCCAGGGTGTGACCGATCTCATGTGCCACAACGAAGCTGAGGAGATCGCCCATTAAATCGTCGGGCAAGGGAAGCTTGCTCGCGCGCGGATCCAGTGGACCCACCTGCACGAAATACCAATCTTCTACCAACTGCTGAACGTTGTGATAGAACTGGATGTCCGCATTCAGAATTTCGCCGGTGCGTGGGTCGGAAATATGCGGACCGCTGGCGTTTTCCGTGGTGGAAGGCAGCCAGCGAACCACCGAATTGCGCACATCGTCGGGACTCCAGGTGGGATCCTCTTCAGCGGTCGGCGCTTCCTTGGCGATGATGGCGTGCTTGAATCCGGCGGCTTCGAACGCGGATTGCCAGCTCTCGATACCCTTTTTCAAGTACGGCACCCAGCGTTTCGGAGTCGCGGGATCGATGTAATAAACGATAGGCTTCACCGGCTCCGACATCGCGGCGCTGGGATCTTTCTTCTCCAAACGCCAGCGGGCCACGAACTCGCGCTGCTCGGCGCGATGCTCGGGCCGGCTGTAATCCATCGTAGAAGTGGTGAAATAGCCCACGCGCGCGTCGGCGAGCCTGGGCATCATCGGCTTTTCGGGAAGCTTCACCATGCTGAAGTGAACAACCACGGTGCCGGACCCCGGCCGCATGCCGCCCTGTGGACCGCCGCGCCCTCCGGCTGCGCCCTGCTGATCGACAGGCGACGTAAACGTCTGCGTCGACTCAGCCTCAATATTGGTCGGAAACGCGGTCACCTTCTCGATGTAACTGCGGCTGGCGTCCATTCCACGGCCCCGAACGCGAGCCCGCGCGCTCATTTCCGGAACGTCGCTCAAGAACAGCCGCGTAACATCGATCACCGGCGCTTCGCCCGGACCGAATGCCGCGATCGGAAATGACATAACGATGGACGGATTGTTCGCAGCCTGCACGGCCTTAGCAATCGGTTCGCCAGAATCGGCCGTGATGTCGTAGGTCACCTCGCGCAGGAAGACGCGGTTCTCGCGCCGCTCCCAGCGGCCCACCAGCTCGTTTACCGTCTGCCCGCCATAGCCTGCGCCGATCGTGTTTTGGGCAATCTGGGCGACGAACAGAAAATCCTTGCCGAGCTCAGATGTCGGGATTTCGTAGTAGTACGTGTCTGTTCCGCGCTCACGAATCTTGTGGACCTTGAAGATGCCTTCGGAGGTTTTGGCGTCCTTGGTGATTACGCGGTCGTAGGGGCGTGGTTCGTTGTTCGCGCCCCCGCCGCGTCCCCCAGGAGCTGCGGGCGCTGTTGGCGTCACCGCGGGTATATCGGCTGGAGGAGCTGGAGCAGGCTCGTCCTGGGCTTGCAAAAAGGAGACGGCAAAACAGAAACCACCAAGAATGATCAGGCGCTTCATTGCGAAACCTCCAGGAACCTTCCGACCGGCAACTTCCGATGGGCATATTCTATCAAGTTGTTACAGTAGATACTTATGAGGACGCGCCTGCTCCTGGCTACGGTTACCGTGATGTTAGCCGGAGGGCAAAGCAGGACCATCACCGATTCCGAAGTGATGCGAGTCCACCGCTCCACCCTGCTCATCGACACCCATAACGACGTTCCCAGCCGTACGGTGGAAGGTTTCGATATCGGATCGCATGCCGGCACGGGCCATACCGACATCGCACGGCTCAAGGAAGGCGGCGTGGGGGCGCAGTTCTTCGCGGTTTACGTGGCGGCCTCGTATGTGAATGGCAACCGGTCGGCCAACCGCACGCTGCAGATGATCGATACGGTGCGCCACGACATTATTGGACGCTATCCCAACGATTTCGTCTTGGCGACCAGCGCCAAGGACATCGAAGAGGCACACCGCCGAGGGAAAATCGCCGCTTTGATGGGGATCGAGGGCGGCCACGCGATCGAAGACAGCCTCCGGCTGCTGCGCGATTATTACGACCTCGGCGTGCGCTACATGACGCTGACGCATTCGAACACCAACAATTGGGCGGATTCCTCGGGCGATATCGACGACGCCAAGGTCAAGCATCACAACGGACTGACGGATTTCGGCAAGCAGGTGGTTCGCGAAATGAATCGCCTGGGCATGATGGTGGACATCTCGCACGTCGCCGACAAGACATTTTGGGACGCGTTGGAGACCAGCAAGGCGCCGATCTTCGCGTCGCACTCTTCGTGCCGGGCGCTGACCAACCACGCGCGCAACATGACCGATGATATGATCGTGGCCCTGGCAAAGAAGGGCGGTGTGGTGCAAGTAAACTTCTACTGCGGCTTCATTTCGCAGAAATTCCGCGATAACGACGCGGCCGACACCAAGGCACTCGATGCCAGAATGGCCAAGGAGACCGCGGGTAAGAACTTGAGCGAGCCGGATCGGCAAGTATTGTCGGAGAAGCTTCGCACGGAGATGGGACTTTCGAGGGCGACGCTGGCCGACGTGGTGGATCACATTGACCATATCCGCAAGATCGCCGGGATCGACGCAATCGGCATCGGTGGCGATTTCGACGGCGTGAGCTGCACGCCCATCGGGCTGGACGATGTTTCGAAGTATCCGAATCTGACGCGCGCGCTGCTGGAGAAGGGTTATTCAGCGGAAGATATTCGCAAGATCTACGGCGGAAACTTTTTGCGGGTGATGCGGGCCGTAGAGGCGGCAGCTGGAAAATGATGAAGCAAAAAGCGGGACAGCCTCCGATTTCGAAGAACGAGCCCTTCAGCAACCAGAAATGGTCGCCGAAATCGGCTGGCTGTCCCCTTTCTTGCGTTCTCCTACTGGCGCTCACCGGGTGCGTGAGAACACCGCCGGGTCCGAAGATCGATCCGGCGCTAGCGTCGCTGATTCCTCCGGACACCATACTGCTGGCCGGCGCGCGCTTGGACAAACTCCAGGAGACAACGGTCTACAAAAAGAATCTGGCCAACCGCCCCGTTCCTGTGATCGACGATTTTCCCAAGCAGATCGGCCTGAACGTCCGCCGGCAGGACTTGTGGGAACTGCTGCTGATCTCCGACGGCAGGCAAAGCGTAGTTCTGGGACGCGGCAAGTTCGCTGACGAAGCCGAGCCGCGCATCGAGCGCCCCGGTGCGCAGCGATTCGCCTATAAGGGCTTCAACCTGGTGGGCGACGAGCGCGAAGCAGTTCTGCTGGTAAGCCCTTCTGTGATCGGCGTGGGTCCCACGCCTGCACTGCGGTCGCTGATCGATAACAAGGGAAAAAGCAACGGGCCGCCTTCCAATCTTGCCGCGCAGCTCAAGGACATGCCCGCGGAGGCGATTTTCTGGGCCGCATACGGCGGCGGCGTGACGAAGCTTCCATTTAACACGCCGGGCGATATGGCCAATATCAACAAGATCATCGCGTCGATCCAATCAGGGTCGATCTATCTGGATTTGCGAGCGGGCGTCAACGGCTTAGCTACGGGGAACTGCGGCAGCGATCAGGACGCCAAGAGTCTGTACGATGCGCTCCGCGGGTTAACGGGTCTGGCGCGTTTTGCGATTTCCAAGGACAAGCCGGAAGAGGGCCGGCTCCTGGATGGTCTCCGCGTTACGCAGGACTCCCACAAGGTCAATATTCACATCGAGGAGCCCGAGGAATTAGTGGATCCCTTGCTGAATTTGTGGTTAGGGCGGGCGAACTAGTCACCCGCCCCTCCGCCGCCGTTAGTATCCAACCGCGACAGCTTCATCGCCGAGTTTGATGCCATTTCGCCACGTGTTCAGACACAGAGGATGGGTGAATTGGCTTGCACCGTCCGCGGCCGAATAGGTGATGTCATCGACCAAAGCCCCGCCAGTAGGATTCAGTCCGGCCAGGGTGCGAACGCGTTTCGCGATCTCATGATCGGTGCAAGACGTATCGCCGCTAATTCCTAAGCCGCCGATAATCTTGCCGCCCTTGTAGATCGGTACGCCCCCCCCGAAGAAAATCATGCCGCCGGCGATCTGGTTATCGCCACCGCCTTGCGTCCCGATGGGCGCCA
>Ga0207711_10001924_pt1 | contig 18855 bp, 13 predicted proteins | sample KBSS34metaG_FD_184401 | JGI IMG/M metagenome (GOLD analysis project Ga0207711, IMG submission 184401) | Switchgrass rhizosphere microbial communities from Kellogg Biological Station, Michigan, USA - KBS S3-4 metaG (SPAdes) (version 2) | ecosystem: Host-associated > Plants > Roots > Rhizosphere...
AAGACCGATCCCCCAACCAGCTGCGCGAACCCCATGACGGGCAGCTTTGCCCTGCACCCTTTATGAGTAACAACGTCAAATCGACTCCACAATCGATCCCTGATTGGCTGGTTGGAGGCGGCGAGATGGGCGCGCTCATGCGCGAGCTCGACTGGGAACAAACGCCCCTTGGTCCACCGGAATCATGGTCCCCGACATTAAAAACGATGACGCGCTTCATGCTCGTCAATCGTTTTCCAATGCTGCTCTGGTGGGGACCTCAATTCTGTCAGCTTTATAACGATGCTTATCGCCCAATTCTCGGCGCCAAGCACCCGCATTTTCTGGGGCGACCAACTGAGGAGTGCTGGTCTGAAATCTGGGACATCCTACGCCCGTTGATCGAGACGCCGTTTAATGGTGGACCGGCCACCTGGATGGAAGACATTCAACTCGAGCTCAATCGTTATGGCTTCACTGAAGAAACTCATTTCACCATCGCGTATAGCCCCGTGCCCGATGAGACAGTCACCAGCGGCATCGGCGGCGTGCTCGCCACCGTTCACGAGATTAGCGAAAAAGTAGTCGGCGAACGCCGCATTGTCGTGCTTCGAGATCTCGGTTCACGTACCGTCGAGGCCAAGACTGCCGAAGAAGCCTGCGCCGACGCAGCGACAACTCTCGTACGTCATCCGAATGACATCCCCTTTGCTTTACTTTATCTGATCGATAACGACGCGCAGCAGTTGCGATTGGCTGGAGCAGCGGGCATCGATACCGGAAGTTCGCTTAGCCCCCTAACAATCGACCTTGATTCCGACCAGCCCTGGCCTTTATCAACGACCCTCCAATCTGAAACAGCACAGACCGTAGATGATCTTGCGGCACTGTTTGGCGCTGACGTTCCGCAAGGACCATGGTCCGATGCGCCACGACAAGCTGTCGTAACACTGATTCGCTCGAACGTCGCTCACCAACCAGCCGGCGTCTTGATCGCAGGTATAAGTTCACGACTTCGACTCGACGACGCTTATCTCAGCTTCATCGAACTCGCTGCGACTCAGATCTCAACCGCAATCGCAAACGCGCGCGCTTACGAGGAAGAAAGAAAACGAGCCGAAGCGCTCGCCGAGATCGATCGGGCGAAGATCGCGTTTTTCTCGAACGTCTCTCATGAATTTCGCACGCCGCTGACGTTGATGCTTGGTCCACTCGAGGACGTCATCAGCGATCATCTCCTGTCGCGTGACGCACACGAGCGATTGTCGCTGGCCCATCGCAACAGTTTACGTTTGCTCAAACTGGTCAATACGCTGCTCGATTTCTCACGTATCGAAGCGGGACGCATCGAAGCAGTCTACGAACCAGTTGATCTTGCAGCATTGACCGCGGAGCTGGCTTCGAACTTTCGCTCCGCTATCGAGCGGGCCGGACTCTCATTCGTCGTAGACTGCGAATCGTTGCCGGATAACGTCTACGTCGACCGCGAGATGTGGGAAAAGATCGTGCTGAACTTGTTGTCAAACGCTTTCAAGTTCACTTTGAGCGGCGAGATCAGAGTCGAGCTCCGGCAAGCGGGCGAAACGGCGGAACTCTCGGTAAGTGACACTGGCACCGGCATACCGGCGGAAGCAGTGTCTCACGTGTTTGAGCGGTTCCATCGCGTAAAAGGAGCGCGTGGCCGTAGTTACGAAGGCTCAGGCATAGGTCTCGCGCTGGTCCAGGAGTTGGTAAAGCTGCACGGCGGAAGCGTTAGTGTTCAAAGTGAGATCGATCGCGGCAGCACTTTTACCGTCACGATCCCGCTCGGCAAAGACCACTTACCGGCGGAACGTATCGGCGCTGAGCGACAGCTTTCTTCAACCGGACTGCGCGGTCAATCGTACGTCGAAGAAGCATTGCGCTGGCTGCGGCCACCCGACGGCGACAAAGTATCTGATTCAACGCTTGCCTCGGGAACAAGCGATCTGGTGGTTAAACCTGCGCCGCTGCGAACTGAGTCCGTGGCGCGTAAAAAAGTTTTGCTCGCTGACGATAATGCCGATATGCGGGATTACGTACGCAGGCTGTTGAGCAACGAGTATGAAGTCATCGAGGTAGGCAATGGCGCGGAAGCTTTACGCGCGGCGCGCGAGCATAAACCCGATCTGGTGCTCACCGACGTGATGATGCCCGAGCTGGACGGCTTCGGCCTGTTGAGCGCATTGCGCAAGGACAATCGCCTCAACTCAATTCCTGTCGTGATGCTTTCGGCGCGGGCCGGTGAGGATTCACGCGTCGAAGGGTTCGAGGCAGGAGCCGATGATTATCTGGTTAAGCCTTTCGCCGCTCGTGAGCTACTGGCTCGCGTCGGCAGCAGCATTGCCCTCGCCCAGATGCGTGACGAACGCCACCGGGCGGAACGTGAGCGTGAACGCGCCGAAGCAAGGAATCGGTTTCTGGTCCAACTTGATGACGCTATTCGTTCGCTGGACGATCCGGAACAGATCACTAAGACGGCCGCGCGTATCCTGGGCCAACACCTCAACGTGGATCGCTGCGCCTACGCGAACGTTGAGCCCGACGAAGATACGATGTATATCGCCGGCAATTATCTGGGTACCTCGAAAGTGAGGAGTCTCATCGGGTGGCTCAAGTTTTCTGAATTCGGCTCGGAAGTGTTGCGGTTAATGCGCGAAGGCAGACCGTTCGTTGTCAACGACGTCGAGTCGCACCTGCCTGAGATTGAAAATCTTTCGAGTTATCATGCGACGCAGATTCGATCGGTCATTTGTGTGCCGCTGCACAAGCGCTGGAACTTTGTTGCCGCGATGGCTGTACACATGAGTACGCCGCGGCGTTGGACCGACGACGAGGTCGAACTGGTTTCTCTCGTGACTGCGCGGTGTTGGGAGAGTATTGAGCGAGCTCGAGTGACTCGCGAGTTGCGCGAAAGTGAGACGCTGTATCGGGCTTTTGTTACCGCCAGCTCTGACGCGGTCTATCGCATGAGCGCTGATTGGAGTGAGATGCGTCAGCTCGATGGACGTGAGTTTATTGCCGATACCGAGCATCCCAGTGGCGAGTGGGTGCACAAATACATTGTTCCGGAAGATCAGAAGCTCGTGCTATCGGCAATAAATCATGCGATTCAGACGCGTACGAAGTTTGAACTCGAGCACCGCGTGATTCGTCGCGACGGAACCTTTGGCTGGACTTTTTCGCGCGCGATTCCGATTCTCGACGGCAGAGGCGAGATTCGCGAGTGGATCGGGACGGCGAGCGATATGACGCGGCGCAAGGAAGCTGAAAAAGCGCTGCGCGATTCGGAAGAGAAGTATCGCACCGTGCTTGGATCAATGGACGAAGGTCTGATGATCGCGGAGGTCTTATTTGACGAAACCGGACGCGAAGCGATCGACTACCTGGTGCTGGAGACTAACGAAGCGTTTTACAAACACACTGGCTTACCGCGCGGAATGGTTGGCAAGACTATTCGTGAAATCGTCGTTGGCGATGAAGTTCCGTGGCTGGGAATTTATGGACGCGCGGCTTTGACGGGGGAACCGACGCGCTTCGAATACGAGATCACGGTTGAGCCTTTGGTCGGCTGGTACGACATCTTTATTCAGCGTATCGGCGAGCCGCACCAGCATCGCGTGGCAGTGATGTTCCAGGACATCACCGAACGCAAGCGCGTTGAAGAGTCGATCGCGAAACAGAATGAGCGGCTGAGTTTACTGTGGGAAGCCGCCGGAGTGCTGCTGACAACCGATGACCCTGACGCGATGTTGAAGTCGTTGTTCTTGAAGATTCGCAAGACTCTGGGACTCGATGTTTATTTCAACTTCATGGTGACGGAAACGGGCGATTCGCTCCGGCTGGTCTCGTACTCCGGAATCGGCGAAGGGATGGCCCGCTCGATTTCGCTGTTGGAGTTCGGACAGGCGGTCTGTGGGCGTGTGGCGCAGCAGCACAAGCCTATCGTGGCGACGCGGATACAGGAGTCGTCAGAACCGATGGTCCAACTCGTCAAAGGATTCGGAGTCAGGGCTTACGCGTGCAATCCGTTGATGGCCGGCGGGTATTTACTGGGTACCTTGTCGTTCGCGAGTCGCAAGCGCGACTATTTCGAACAGGACGAGATCGAGTTTTTGGAAACGATCTCGAAGTATGTCACCGCAGCGTACGAGCGTTTAAGGTTGATTGAACAGTTGCGCGATCAGGATCGTCGCAAGGATGAGTTTCTGGCGACGCTGGCCCATGAGCTGCGAAATCCACTTGCGCCGATGAACAATGGTTTGCAGTTAATGCGGCTGGCGGCGAGTAATCCCGCGACGCTCGAACACGCGCGCGCGATGATGGAGCGGCAGCTTCAACAGATGAAACGTCTGGTTGACGATCTAATGGACGTCTCGCGCATCAGCCGGAACAAGCTCGAATTGCGCAAGGAGTTCGTCGAGCTCGCGACGGTGGTGAATCGTGCTACTGAGACGAGTCGTCCGCTTGTGGAAGCCGCTGAACAGGAGTTGTTGGTTTCGTTACCGGACGAGCCGGTTCTGATCGATGGCGACCCGGTGCGGCTGGCGCAGGCCTTCTCAAATCTGCTCAACAACGCTTCGAAATACAGTGAAAAAGGAAGCCGGATCTGGTTTCAGGCTGAGCAGGTGGGTGATGAGACCATCGTCAGAGTGCGTGACACTGGCATCGGTATTCCGGCGGATAAGTTGCCGAACATTTTTGACATTTTCATGCAGGTTGATCGATCGCTGGAGCGTTCGCAAGGTGGCTTGGGAATTGGACTGACGTTGGTTCGTCAACTAGTGCAAATGCATGGTGGCAGTGTTGAAGTGCGCAGCGATGGTCCGGGTCGCGGGAGTGAGTTTATCGTGCGGCTGCCGGTTGTGATCGTCGCGCGGCCGTCCAGTCAAACTAAGTCTGATGGTAAGCCGGCTGAGCGAGCAACGACAGCTCGCCGCATACTCGTCGCGGACGACAATCTCGATTCAGCCGACAGCCTTGCGATGATGCTAGAGATGCTCGGACACGAAGTCTCTTCAGCACACGACGGGCTCGAAGCGCTCGAGACAGCGAAGCGCTCGAAGCCCGAACTGATCTTTATGGATCTTGGTATGCCGCGAATGAGCGGCTACGACGCCGCCCGCCTGATTCGCAGTGCTCCGGAATGCAACGGTGTTGTGCTCGTTGCGCTAACAGGCTGGGGCCAGGAGGAAGACCGCCGCCGCTCTTACGAAGCCGGCTTCGACCACCACATCGTCAAGCCGATAGACTTCGCCATCGTGGAAAAGCTCCTGAAGGATTTAAACGGTTCTAGTAAAAAGTAACGCCTGGACCTTATCCACAGATTACCCAGATTCTATAAATCGATCTGTGTAATCTGTGGATAGAGCTCAAACTATTGACAACAGTACAAACCCGCCTTATCTTCCCCGCACGTCAACGCTCGATTCCGTCCAGTTCCCCCGACTGACCGAATTGCGCCAGTTCGGCGCGCATGAATAAACCCGATCCCGGGAATCAAGCTTAGAGCTATCCACCACGCAGCCGGCCCTGCCGTCTCGCGCCTAACCCGATTTCAAGAATGGAAGGACACTCAAATGAAATTACGAAACAGAAAATACTGGCTACTTCTCTCTATGCCTCTTGTTGCCGCGGCGTTGTTGTGGAGTAGCGCGGCGTTAGCATCATGCAACTTCCTTTCGATATTGGCCCCCGCAGGAGGCGGCGATGGGCAAGTGCTTACGCCGAGGGCTATCGCCACCGATCCTTCAAACAATGTCTTTGTTGCCGATCAAAATGATCGCGTTCAAAAGTTCAATTCAAGTGGTGTGTTCCAGTTTAAATTCGCTACGGGAGGCAGCAGCTTTGGCTCCGTCGTCGCGCCTTCCGGCGTCGCCGTGGATCGCACAACGGGCGATATTTATGTGACCGACGGATTCCCCGAAAGAACGAGTGGAATAGTACAGAAGTTTAATTCGAGCGGTGTTTTCCAATTAGGATGGGGCACGGCAGGCAGCGGTAATGGACAGTTCTTAAACGGTGCTGGAGGCGTCGCCGTCGATTCATCCGGCAATGTTTACGTTACCGATCTCGGTAACCATCGAATTGAAAAGTTTACTTCCGGCGGAAGTTTCATCATGAGCTGGGGCAGCAGCGGCACCGGCAACGGGCAGTTTAGTGGGCCGGAAGGAATCGCAATTGATACGACAGACAACATCTACGTAGCTGACACCGGCAATCATCGCATTCAGAAATTCAACACGAGTGGCACGTTCGTAACTAAGTGGGGAACGAACGGCACCGGTGACGGACAGTTTGACACGCCGTGGGGAGTGTCGACTGATAGTTTAGGCGATGTCTATGTTGCCGATACGAACAACAATCGCATTCAGAGGTTCTCACCGACGGGGACGTTCGTTTCGAGCTGCGGCACTAGCGGGACGGGCAACGGGGAATTCGCTGGACCACAGGATGTTGGAGCCGATTCTGCCGGCAACTACTATGTAGCGGATACCGGCAACGATCGCGTGCAAAAGTTTGGTGTCGCCGGCGCGGCGCCGATTGCAAATGCAGGTGCGGACCAAACAGTTGAGTGTGGCGGTGCAACTACATCCGTAACGCTTGACGGCACCGGGTCAACAGCAGGCACCGGAAGTATCAACTCATACTCATGGGCTGAAGGTGCGACTTCCCTCGGTACAGGCTCAACGTTGATGGTATCGCTACCCAAAGGCTCACACACGATCACTCTGACGGTTACAGATACAGGCGGCGGATCTGATACAGACGATGTAGTAGTGAACATTGTCGACACGACTGCGCCTGTCATCACGTGTCCGGCTGACGTGGTCGTTAACCTGCCTCTGAACTCGACTGCCACGTCCGTGGCCGTTAACTATCCGGCAGTGACAGCTACTGATGGTTGTTCGTCGAGTGTTGCTGTGACGAGTAGCCCGGCGTCCGGCTCTGTGTTCCCGATCGGCACGACCACAGTGCATGCGTCGGCTGACGATGGGACGACCACTCCAAGCACTTGCACGTTCAAAGTGATCGTGCAGTACAACTTTGCCGGCTTCTTCCAGCCGGTTGAAAACCTGCCGGTCTTCAATGTGGTTCAAGCTGGAAGAGCCATACCGGTGAAGTTCAGCTTGAGTGGATTTAAAGGTCTGGGAATATTTGCAGTGGGCTCGCCGTCTTCGGGGCCGATTGCGTGCAATTCGAGCGATCCCGCGAGTGATCTGACTGAGACGGTAACAGCGGGCGGCAGTACCCTAAGCTACGATCCCACAACTGATCGATATAACTACGTGTGGAAGACCGATCCATCCTGGGCCGGTACGTGTCGACAACTGGTAGTGGAATTGAACGACGGTTCGATCCACCGCGCGAACTTCAGGTTCAGGTAAGAATCGTCACATTGAGGGCCTCGCTCGGCGAGGCCCTCGCCTCCTTAGATTTAAATTCTAGACGGGCTGGGAGCGGGTAATTTACAATCTTCACGAGCCGCAAGGCAGCGGCGATTCATCTTCCCTCCGGGCTACAAGCCCAATCCATAAACGGTCGCTTCAACCGCTTCAAATTCTAGTCTGTACGATAAAACCCATGAAACCTTCCTCATTGCTCCTCGTGATCATGCTGCTTTGGGTTGTTTCCCAAACCGTTATTGCTCAGAGTTCAAGACGCAAACCTAAACCAAAGCCTACACCGGACATCTTGAGTGGAGGCTTAGTTCCTATACCTGAAGATGAGATTCTCTTCACCAGGAAAGATCGGGATGAAATCCTATTCCATAAAGGCTGGCGGGTCGCCACCAGATCGACCGAGGATGCGGAGGGAACTCAGGATGTTCTCTATTTTGACCGCGACCGAATCCAGCTGCTTTCTAATCGCGTAATTCGTACGTGGATTCGAACCGAAATTACCAGAAATTCTAACAAGCAATCCTCTGTGGTGAGGTTAGACGAGTATGACTGTATCAACCGCCGGGCCCGAACGCTCTCAGAAACTGAATACGATAAGAACTATCAACTAACAAGAAGCTCCGTATCCAACTCTTCTTCAGGCTGGGACTATGTAATACCTGACAGTGTTGGCGAAAGAGTTTGGGTAATTCTTTGCGAAGACAAAGTAGACGAAGAGGAGCTGGACTTTAATTTAGCTTCGAAATGGTTTCGAGATGCGCGTAGATTGGAAAAGCAAGGCGACCTCGAAGGCGCACTGTATTGGTATGAAGCTGCGTCTGAACATGTCCGCTTCAATAGCAAACTCAGTGAGGCAATAACGCGCGTTAAACGTCTACTCGCCGCGAAGTAAAATCGTAAGTTGTTTATTGGTGGAGCCGAGGGGGATCGAACCCCTGACCTCATGACTGCCAGTCTGAAACAGACACTTCGGCTCCTTACTTCTCAGATCCTCAGAGTGCTCATCTGTTAGGAAATTATTGACGCGGTTGCAAACGTCCGTCAGTTCTGATCGGACGAGTATGTTAGCTTGCGGCTGAGTTGGCACACAAGCCGCACACAAGTTCTTGGGCCAGGGCGGGGGGCGGTACTTTGCTGCCGGTGCCGGTGCCGGTTGCCCTGAAAGACCGGTACTTTATTTCGGTTAAAGGATTGCAGTTTCGGAATCATTTGTGTTAGCGGAGTTGCAGATTAGATGGTCGGTTTTCGAAACGTGAGATAAAGAGCTAAGAGAGCCTGTAATCCGCCGGCAATAAGAACCGGAACGGCGATCACTTTGTTGGCCGTTAGGAGGTTGCTCCCAATCGATAAAACCACTTGTGAGATCAACAAGAGTAGGGCCGCAACAAACCTATCTCTTGAGCGAAATCTTTCTTTTTCTAGTTCAGTTGAAAGCTTTTCATGTCTGAGTTGCAAATCGTCATAGAGGTGAACAATCATGATTAGCGCCTCAGGGGAATTTTGAATGTCCTCAATGGAGAAATCCTTGACGGTTCTCTTATCTAAACCTGGAATTCCTATGCCCCTATCACGAACCGCCGAACCATTCGGCTTATCGCGGAGCCCCTTACTATCACTCACCTTCCCTCCACCAAAGGTGACTGGGACTATTCGTATTTTATCTCCATCTCGAACTCCTGCCTCAGCAAAACTTTGAGATGATCGAATGATTTCGCTCGTACCCCTAATAACCAACTCATACCCGTCGGCATGTGGATCAAGGAAATGATTAGCCAACAGTTCATTAATTGCTTCTTGTCCTGTGATGGTACTATCCAGACTAACAGTTATGATCCGGCCATCTGTTGGATGTATGAAAGCAACTGTAACGTCAGCCATTTCTAAACTTCTTAAGCCTAGTGGGAAAGCTTCATTTTATCGTCCTTAATACTTGCTGGGGCTTTTGTTCGCTTTCGCGGCCTCACCCCTAAGTTTTTTGGAAGTTTTACGCGCTTTGCGTGGACGGCCCACCTTACGATCCTTTACCGCGTCAAGGTCTTTCGGATCGATCAGCCACTCACGCCCGACTTTCATTGCCTTCAATCGTCCGCTATCGATCAACACTCGGACTCTACTCTGAGTCACGTTTAAGCGCCTTGCCGCCTCTGCCGTGCCGATGATTTTCATGCTGCGCAAAGTATATCACTCCGCAAAAATGATGCCTTATCGCAACAATTTACTTGACAATCGAACTGCTGTTCTCTATAGTGGCCGCACCCACCAAAAAAGAGCGGGCTGGCAAGTGCTACTAACACTCGCCAACCCTTACACAGCCGACTCCTATCCAGTTAAGAAACAGGAATCGACCATGCAAAACCATACTAACACGAGCACTCACGGCGAGACGCCTTTCGCTACCGTACAACTAACTCCAAGTGACATTGAGCCGAAAGACTGGGCATTCCTGCGGGAGTGGGCCAACAGGCTTGGCGTATCACTCGAAGAATTACTAAAGCGCATTCTGATTGCGTCAGTGATAGGCCAGCTTTACGTCGAGAAGATTCCTAAGATTTGAGACAGCCTCACGCGAACACTCGGCGCAACGCACGAGGTTTGGGGGAGACAGCCTCGTGCGAAGCCCAGCAGCGCATGAGGCTTGGGGCGTCGGAGCTTGTGACCTCACCACAGAGTGACCTCACCACGCACGACGCTCCTGAGTTAAGCGTTATCGATCTAAGAGGGGGCAAAGGATCGGTGACGCTTTAGAGGGCGCTACGGGTAAGGTGGGTTACTCGTAGCGCCTTTGCTATGTTCCCCTTTCCGTCCGTTGCCGCTCGCTGCTGAGTTTCAATCCACAAAAAATAATTAGACTCATACCCCCTTCTATTCTTTTTTGTTTCACTCTATAGTTCTGATTCGTGGAGCCCGACCCACCGCGCAGATTTTGCTTGTCCAAACTTACTGTTTAGCAAAGGCAGGATTGTGTGGTGAGTAAACTGAGTTTGTCAGGGCGTGACTTGATACGACGAAGGAACCTAAAAATAAAAAAGTCAACGCTGCCTATAGCAAACGCATTAATCCAAATGTAGAGTTAGATTGGTGGCGGGAATTGACGATCAGGCCGTTATTTTCGAGTGGCGAACCAGATTCGCCAGTGGCGGAAACTGGCGAACAATACGACGAACTATCCTGAGGGATCGATTAGTTCAAGTTCTTAGATCTGCGAAAATACGCCAAAAATCTGCAAGGTCAGCCCCGCGTCGTCTATTAGTTGACCGCGAACTACGATCTTTCGCTGTCGATTCGCCACTAAAAAAGAGTAGGCGCGATCAGACGCGATAAGGAAATAGAGGCAGAACTTTTCAACCCAACCTACTAGCGAAAAGGAAACGGCGCGGGTATCGTAATTAAGTCGCTAAGGCATCCGTTAGCGAACTTCCAACCTTACCACAGATAAACGTAAGTCAACGCAAAGCTCGTTTTGAGTTGAACGTCAGAAGTGTGCCTTAACATCGGAGAAGACATGAGATTACTAACAGCAAGTGAAGTTGCAAACATTCTACGGGTATCAACCGCGAGGGTTTACGAATTGGCTCGAACGAATGCCATCCCTTCTATCACATTGGGGAGGCGTCAAGTCCGATTTGATGAGACGACTCTGCGGGAATGGATTAGTCGTTCTAACTCTGCGCGACTCGCTACACAGGAGGGCGCAAACTAATGTCCAATCAGTCAAAGACAACCACCGTTAGCTTTGAGGAGTTGAGTGATTTCCTGAGTGCGTTCTTTCATGATCCGAGCGAAACAATTCGGCTTCGTGCTTTCGCAGCAAAGGGCCGCGACGCTGTAGTCTCTGCTCGCAGCTTTGGCGTGACACGGGATCAGTTGACCACATTGTCTGATTTGCAGGAGAAGTTAATCCAGGCAAACGAAGAAAGAGGATTGTATTTTGTCGTCAATTCAGGCGGAGATACTGATGCTGACATCGATCGTTTCAATGCGTTCTTTGCGGAAAACGATGACCTCCCGCTCATTCAACAACACGCACAATTAGATAGTTGTCCGCTGGTTCCATCCATTCGAGTTGAGACGTTAAAAAGCATCCACGCCTATTGGTTAATAGATGGTGATTGCAGTGAGTCAGAGTGGCGTGACATACAGCAAAGACTCATTGACTATTTCAAGGGCGATGAAAAGATCAAGAATCCCGCTCGCGTGATGAGACTGCCCCATTTTAGCCACGTCAGTTACAACCCTGAGAGCGAGAACTACTCTTTCAAACCTGTCACTGTGGTTAAGTTCGACCAAGACTTGAAGTATACCGTGGAGCAAATGCAAAAGGCGTTTCCGCCGGCTTTCGCGTTTGACGCAAGCGATCATATTGCCAACACATCTGCTCCCGCTCTGACAACCTGGGACGAGCTTAATGCTGAGGCTAGGCGACGCATCAGAGAATTGACACCAACACCGAAACTCAGTGGCGATGGTGATTGGCTCCACGCGAGGGGCATCTGTCACAACGGAACTGGCAATACGGCGCTCTATATCAATTTAGAGAGCGGCGCATACGGGTGTCAGAAAGGATGCGATGCTGTTGCCATCCGCCGCGCACTTGGATTGCCGGAGCAACCTCAGTCGCGGAACAGAGAGCAGTCTGTCAGCTCGTGGCGAGACTTCTCCGCAAAGGCTTTTGAAATCCGCGAGAAGATCGTTGCAGAACTTGAAGTAGGAGAGGTGGGCGTGGTGTTCGCTAGCACGGATGTTGGGAAGACTACATTGGCACTTAATCTATCTCTGATGTTGGCAGCAGCAGGAACGTTTGAACCTCTAGTAGAACCCAAAGAGGGCGGCAGACGTGTCTTGTACATTGATGGGGAAAGTCGAAAGGCCAGATTGCAAGCAGATATTAGGCTAATGTTGCGCGATTGGGACGACGGTGAAAATTCCTTAGTTGATCAGAACCTATATCTCGCGTGTGATACTAGCCTTGAAGGTGAGCAGCTTGACCTCACGAAACGCAAGCATTGGAAGTGGCTTGAAGACGAAGCCGCACAAGTGAAACCCGCGCTAATTGTCTTAGACACAATGGTCAGCTTGTTCTCACTAAATAATGAAAATGACAATTCCGAAGTGTCGCGGAAAGTAATGCGGCCACTATCAAAGTTAGCATCTGATACTGGCGCTGCTATTTTGCTTCTGCACCATATCGGAAAACTATCTGAGGATGCTCAGGCCGGTACAAAAGCCTATCGAGGGCGCGGTGCCTCTGCTATCGGAGCAGCCGCCAGAATGGTTCTTCTCCTGAAACAGGATGTGAACGATCCCGATCGAGTTAGCCTCAGTTGTGCGAAGGTTAAGGGAAAGAAGTTTTCGGACGTTCTGCTTAAACTGCATAGAGACGCCCGCTGGTTCGTGAACACTCATGAGGCACCGGCCAAAGAACCCACAAGCTATCAGCGCGTTATCGAAATTGTCCGAGGGCTTGGGCGTCCAGTTAAGCGAAGTGAAATCGAGGAAGAGTTGAAGACCTTGATTTCGGCTCCACAGATTGGAAAGCACCTGAATGCGGCCCTTGGATGCGGAGATTTGGTTCAACCAAAGTACGGTTACTATGCTGCATCAGAACATGCTCAGTCACTCAACGCCATAGATGATGAGCAAGTGAGTAACTTCAAGAATGGCGCTCCACTCTTTCAAGATTTGCATGTAGAAGATGCTCACTCAGTCGTTGCTTAGGCAGTGAGCAAGTGAGCAACTGTATCCCGGACTTTCTCGAAAAGGTTCTAACGTTTAGTCCGAGCTTGCACATATCGCAAGAGTTCCCCAGGCTGGCACTTCAACTCACGGCACAGTCGATCAAGCGTAACCATTCCTATTTGAGAAAACTCACCTCTCCATAATCGGGATGCGAGCGTGGGCGAGATATTGAGCGCGTCTTTAAGTTGATTCGCATTCTCAATGCCTCGCCCTTCGGCAGTTTTGCGGATGTTTGAAACGATCATTCCGTGAAACTATCACTGAAATAGTCATGTACACAACCGTGTAAGAATCTTGTGGATTGAATGTACACATCCGTGTATACTAAAGATTGGACGTATCGGAGGCTTGAAATGGCTGGTCAAATAATCAAACGCAATGAACGTACGTGGCTGGTGCGTGTTTCCAGAGGTCGGAATGCTTCCGGAAGGCGTCAATACTTCAATAAGACGATTTACGGAACAAAGAAAGATGCCCAAAACTATCTTAATAAGAAGCTGACCGAAAAAAGCACTGGAACCCTAATTCCAGCTACGCGGTTGACACTGGACGAGTTTTTAGACCAGTGGCTTGATGTTTCTGCGCGTCCCCGACTACGAGAGCGAACATTTGAGCACTACAGGGAACTGCTCGATCGTTATGTCCGCAAGCAGCTCGGCGCTCATAGATTGACCAGCATTCAGGCGTTGGATATTCAGAAGCTGTACGCCGAAATGCAGAGTAGAGGGCTGTCGGCGCGAACGGTTCGATACGTACATGCCGTATTAACTTCGGCGCTCAAGCAGGCTGTCCGGTGGGGAATGCTTACCATCAATCCCGCGAGCCTGGTTGACCTGCCGAAACAGGAACGCCGCGAAATGCAGGCACTCTCTCCTGAACAGGCGATAGCCTTTCAAAAGGAGGCTGCCAAAGACAGGAATGGCATTGTTTTTAACTTTGCGCTCGTGACAGGAATGCGGCCGGAAGAATACCTCGCTTTGAAATGGACCGATGTCGATCTTGAAAGGGGCAATGCCACGGTTTGCCGGACGTTGGTATGGCTAAAAGGTGGCGGATGGAGATTTGGTGAACCTAAGACAGCTAGATCACGGCGCAGTGTTTCATTCCCAACGCAAATGGCTCGCACTCTCATGACCCACAAGCGCGAGCAAAACGAAGCGCGGTTAAAGGCAGGATCTCAATACGAAAACAACGATCTCGTTTTTACTGCAACTGATGGTAAGCCACACAATCTGAGAAACCTGACTCAAAGACATTTTAGACCTATATTGAGGCGTTCGGGCCTACCAACGATTAGGCTGTACGACCTGAGACACACTTGCGCTACGCTGTTACTTGCTGCCGGTGAACATGCAAAAATTGTGAGTGAACGGCTGGGTCATGCAAGCATCACATTAACGCTGGACACTTACTCTCACGTATTACCAACAATGCAACAGTCGGCCACGGAAAAACTTGAGAAACTGTTGTACGGGTGATTCACGCAATGCGGAAGTTATGCCGATTTTGGTGCAGGAACTCGCTTGATTTGATCCTGTATTGATACCAGCAAAAGCATCTGGCGATTTCGTTTCAGGATATCTATAACAGCATCTGGCGTCGCGGCAACATAGACGCTTTCGCCGTTTGTCAAAAGGTGAGAGCTTGCGTCAAAACGAAACCCCATGTCTTCCAAGTTGCTGATCGCTGCTCTCAACTGGTGCGTTGTAAATCCAGCTTCGTGCATATCAGTTATGATTAAAGCCTTTAGAACATCCTTCTCAGAGTAGAACACCGCTGGACGAAGCGGTCGAGATTTTGAATACTCTCTGAACGCTGGTCCAATCAGACCAGTATCCTCATAAAACGCCAACTGACCACTGCTCATTTTGGCTATTTTCATCAGGTCCTTTTTCCCACACCGTTTCGTTCCTGGTCGTAGGTGTTTGAGTCGATGGCCTAATTCAACCAAAGCAGATTTCCTTGCTGATTTTGCTTTGCGTGTAGGCATGAAAATAAGTAGCAAAAATGATAAATTAAATGCTAAAATACTTAGTAGCAAAAATGCTGTTTTGCTGCTTAATGTAGTATAGCGATCTGATGTAGGCCGGACAACTGTTTTCTGGCTGAGGGATGCGCAATGCGCCGCCAAAGGTAGGCTATGGCAATCCTGACAGCTTGTTTTATCCCGGTTTTGTTAGACCGAGGGGTTGGTTTTGTGATATGTAAGCGGCGCTCCTCGTATCTCACAAACCAAGCCGAAGGAGAGAAGTTATGGACAGAGAAGATCTTGTAGTCGCCGTCTTATACCGACTAGGCGATAATAACCTTAGGCTGACAAATGACGTTGAGCTTGCGCGACTGTTTAACGAGGCTTCCGAGAAATCACCGGAACTCCTCGGAGAATTTGCTTGGCATCCTCAATACCATGATTCACAGGTGCTGAGAACTGCATTACAGGCATTAGATCTCGGCGGCGGAATCGTTCGTGAAAATGCGTCTCTCAAGAGTTTCCGAGTAGCCCCACGGGTTTTAGGGGACTATGGGAGGTCGAAGTTCGAAGCGTTAGACGATAAAGGCAAAGAGATCGTTGAAGCGTTGGCAAATGACATCAGAGCCGCCTTTAGTTCTGCGGAAATATCGGCGATTTGACCTTCATCTGTCATTTGTGCTGGTAGACGTAACGCTACAATCAACCTTCACGATCCGATTACCCGCTCGTCCGAGAGCGGAAGTAGTCCCACTCCTACCCGAAAGTGAGCTTTCCCACCGTGGCTATCACCGACAATCTAGAAACATTCGTAGACTCCTTGCTGCCTGATGATCCAGCGGAGTGGTGTAGACAGCATCGCTTTCCAAAGATCATCCATGACGCTCTCTGGGGAACGTTCGAACTTGCTCCTCATGAGGTCGCCCTCATTGATACGGGACTATTACAGAGGCTGAGGTTCATTCATCAGACCGGCGCTGTTCATCTTACGTATCCAGCGGCGCTACATACGCGGTTTGAACATGTGCTCGGCGTTATGTTTCAAGCTGGCCGCATGTGTACGGCCCTTAGAAACCGAGGGCGCGGTATGGGAGTGAACTATTACGAGAGAGATGAGCGGTTTACCATAGTGCAGGAAAGACAGGCACGTATAACCGCTCTTGTACACGACATTGGGCACGGCCCGTTTTCACATACAAGTGAACAGTTCTTTTCCAGCTATGCTGAGGTGGTAGAGTTGCAACGCCAGCGGAAATTTCAAGAAAGTGGCGCTGGAGAAATTCTTTCTTGTCTTCTCGTGCAAACTCAAAAATTTCAAGCATTGATCAGTGCTATGAATGAGGTATACGGATTGGATCTGTCAGCTGAAACTTCAGCCAAGATGATCATAGGAGATATGAATAACGAGAACATGTATCTAAGCGAAATTGTCCATGGGCCCCTAGATGCGGACAAGCTTGATTACATGCATCGTGACGGGTTGTTTAGTGGTTTGAGGATGCAGGTCGATTTGGACCGACTATACGCATCAATAAATATTTTGAGTGCTACAGAACAAGGGGTAAGGCAAACCCGCTTAGCGGGAGAGATGTCGGGGACCTCACCGTTGGCCCAAATAATGTTCAACAAGATGTTGCTATTTACAGGAATCTACCATCATCACAAGGTTAGAGCAGTTGACTGTATGCTGTGGGCGATGTTTGAGCTGGCCCGCGATCGAGCGACGGAACTTGCAGGCGTTCGTTTGGATACGATTGTCGATTATCTCAAGTTGACAGATGACCGAGTTCTGACACCTGACCTAACTCAGGATGCAGACATCGTGAAAATTATAAAAGACATACGGGCTCGGCGGCTCTGGAGGCGAGCCCTCGTTCTTTCTAGACATACTGTACCGCCAGAGATGCATGATCCCTCTGTTGCAACTGGCTCGTTGCCTTTCAATGAAATAACGAAATTGATGGGAAATGATGCAAGCAAAATTCTGAGACGGCGGGAGCTTGCGCATCAAATTTGGGAAGAAGCCGGAAAGCCATGTGAGTCTCACGAGGTCTGGTTTGACATCCCGAAGCTTCCATCTATGGAAGAAGCCGAGCGCATGTGGATTAAGGCTCCTGGCTTAGACCACCCCGTTAAACTTGGTGAATTTTTGCCCATCGAGGAGTGGGTTGATCTGTATGGTATGCACCGTTGGAGAGCACACATATTCTGCCCAGCGCCGGCGCGTGAGAGGATCAACACTGCTGCTAAAAAGGTCTTGGATGAGGTCTTTGGATTGAAGGTCAATCCTATGGCAACTGGTCTCGCACATATTGACCGTCCATAACTTTATCTGCCAAACATTTACACACTGCGCCGCGTCGATTTACGTCACGAAGGCACACTCTTGGCACACAACGCCACGGCCCCTTCTATGCTGTATCACCCTAAACTATTGTAATTATTGGTGGAGCCGAGGGGGATCGAACCCCTGACCTCATGACTGCCAGTCATGCGCTCTCCCAGCTGAGCTACGGCCCCATAAGAATCAATAGCTTACGCTTTTTCAGTAAGGAGAATGAGCGTATGACTATCGATAAGTGGTTTGAACAATTCCTGCAAGAGAAAAGATACCTAGAGAACGTCTCCCAACACACAATAGCCTTCTACAAGCAGTCGTTCAAGGCTTTCAATTTACAAGAGCCTTTAACGCAGAGTCAAATCAACGAAAAACTAACTGCGCTCCGGGCCGGTGGGAAGTCTGCCGGCTGTTGTGATGCCTACGTTCGGGGCATTAACTCTTACTTGACCTGGCTGCATGAAAATGGTCACACAACTGAACGCCTAAAAGCGAAAAGACCAAAATTAGAAAAGCGGGTTAAGAAAACTTTCAGCGACACCCAACTGCGGACAATCTTTTTGTTCAAACCCCGGTCGTTCTATGAGCATCGCCTACACACCTTGCTCTGCCTTTTGGCTGATACTGGAATCAGAATCAATGAGGCTTTGACGCTTAAACGGAGTAAGGTTGACTTTGACAATCTCCTTCTTACCGTGGCGGGTAAAGGAAATAAAGAACGTGTGCTGCCCTTTTCCTTTGAGTGCCGTAAGGTGCTTTACAAGTATCTTGCCAAACATCAATTCGATTTGGTCTTTTGTACCAGGCATGGAAGCAAACTTCTTTATGACAACACGCGGCGGGACTTTAACAAGCTAATGGAGACGTTGGGGATTGAAGGATTCGAAGGGTCATTCCATGCGTTTCGGAGAGCGTTTGCGAAATCGTATCTGCGACGGGGCGGCAACTTGATTTACCTTAGACAGGTCATGGGCCATTCTAGCGTTAAGACAACAGAGGCTTATATCGAAGTCGAGGTGGAAGCTTTACGGGAGACTCATTCGAGAGTATCGATGCTAGAGAATGTGCATTAGACCGGCGGCATTCGCCAGCCGTTAATAATTGATACTTCCTGTTTCGAGCCAGTAAACAAAGTCTTCAAAACTCACCCCTGCTGTTGCCGCTTTGGGACGATAGGGGTCGTTATTAAACCGCTCAACCTCGGACTTAAATTGTTCCCACAGTTTTAAGAACTCGGGCTTCTTCATAATCCTAGTTCCTTTTTTAAATCGTCTAGGGCCTTGTTATACGTATATCCTGATTTCGGTTGTTCTGTTACGAAACCGTAGGGTCTACGAAGTTTTTCTGCCGCTTCCCGTATGGCTTGCTTGGAAATAATCAAATTCCTTATGACATCTAACTTATCGTTGTAG
>Ga0207711_10001925_pt1 | contig 18852 bp, 12 predicted proteins | sample KBSS34metaG_FD_184401 | JGI IMG/M metagenome (GOLD analysis project Ga0207711, IMG submission 184401) | Switchgrass rhizosphere microbial communities from Kellogg Biological Station, Michigan, USA - KBS S3-4 metaG (SPAdes) (version 2) | ecosystem: Host-associated > Plants > Roots > Rhizosphere...
GTCGGGGCCGGGGCCGCCGCCTGCGCCGACTGCCACAAGGCCCAGCAGTCCAACAGCTCCAGCGACTTCCTGATCTCCGGCATCGCCACCTGCAAGGCCTGCCATGGCAAGACCGAGCATCAGACGGTGGCCGCGGCGTCCGCCCAGTGCACCACCTGCCACAGCTACCATGCGCCGGGCGAAGCGCCCCGCACGGGCCAGGACCGCCTGTTCGGAACCCTGGGCCTGGCGCCCGGCGTCAAGCCGCGCGGCCTGCCGACGCTCTGATCTAGGGCGCCGCCGGCAGCCGGTTCGAGACGAACTGGGCGAATTTCTGCCAGGGCGGGCCGAAGTTCGAGAGGATCACCAGGGTGTAGCCGGCGCCGGGAAAGGCCCGCAGGTCGCCGTTGGCGCCCGGCCCGCCGCCCTGGTGGCCGATGAACACCGCGCCGTTCTCGGCCGTGCCCGTCACGTCATAGGGATAGGCCTTGCCGCCGATCTTCGCCTGGCCGTGTAGCAGCAGGTCGGTGTGGGCCGCATCGAGCAGGCGCCCTGACGTCAGCGCATTGGTGAACTTCAGGAGATCGCCGGCGGTCGCATATTCCCCGCCGGCCGGCGTCGCGCCGAAGCCCTTGGTCGCGGTTGTGGGCGTCATCCCGCCGGCCGTCAGCGTGTAGCCCACCGCGCGGTGCGGCACAGCCGCCGTCCACGGCAGGGTCCCAGCGCCGGTCATGCCCGCCGGCGCGAACACGTGGTCGCGCAGATAGTCGTCCCAGGCCTGGCCCGAGACCCGTTCGATGATCCGTCCCAGGATAATGAAGCCGTAGTTCGAATACCCCCGCCGGCTGCCCGGCTCGATCAATGGGTCGCGATGGCCCAGGAGCGCAATGTAGTCGGCCGGCGTGCGCAGTTCGTCGCGATGCCGATCCAGCTCCGGCCCGAAGATGTCGCCCATGCCGCCGGTATGGGTGAGCAGATCGTTGACCGTCACCTTCGTCGCCACCGTGGCATTGGGATAGTCCGGCAGGTAGCGGCCGACAGGCGCGTCGAGGTCGACCTTCCCGGCCTCAGCCAGCTGCATGACCGCCACGGTGGTGAACAGCTTGCCGATCGAGGCCATGCCGAGCCGGCTCTGCATCGTCATGGGAACGCCCCGCTCGCGATCCTCCTGCCCGCTCGCATACTGGAAGATCGGCTTTCCATCCTTCGCGAGCAGCAGGACGCCGGAAAACACCCCCGCTGCCGTATCCCGGTCGAGCTTGGCCTTCAGCGCGGTCAACAACTGCGCCTCGCTCAGGACCGGCAGCGGCGGCGCCGTCGCCGGCCGCGGGATCATGCGCGGCTGGAGCAGGGTCACGCGATGCGGCTCCGCGGCCTCTACCAGCATGGTGATCTCGTCGAAGCTGTCGGTGTCCTTCTCCGCCAGGATCACCGAGATTCCGTTCGGCGTTGGCGCAGTCACCCGGAACGGAATGAGCGGACCGGTCGTGCTCCGAACGTCGACAAGCAGATCCGGCGCGCTCCGGTCGCCCGGCATGGCTTCGCGCAGATAGGCCTTGAGCCCCGCCTCGTCGCCCCGGTTGAACACTTCCAGCCACTCGGCGAACCGCTTGCCGGCCGGCGTGTCCGGCAAGGGCGCAGCGGAGGTGACCAGAGACTGCGCCGCGGCCGGCGGCGCGAGGGTCAACGCGCCCGCGATCAGGACGACGGCGGCCGTAACGATTGCGGTGACCCTCATTCTTCACCTCAGAAGCCGCATGTCTTACATGTGTAAATATGACAAATTACATGCGTAGCAGATGAGGTCAAATGGCTGTGCGCGCGATCGCGGCCCAATTGACCGTCTTGCGCCGAAAACCGTTATTGGGCTGGACATCGAACTGCGGAGGGCCGCCATGACGCAAATCACCCAGCCCGAAGACGCGCCGCAGGCGTTCCAGGCCGCTTGGAACGCCCACGACATGGCGGCCTTCGGCGACCTGTTCCATGACGACGCGACCTTCGTGAACCGCTTCGCCACCTACGCGCGCGGCCGCGACGAGATCGTCGCCATGCACCGCGCGATCCACGAGACCATCTACAGTGACTCGACCCTGCGGAACGAACTGATCGACGCCGATCACGTGGCCGACGGGGTGGCGATCCTGCACTTCTGGTCCCGCCTCACCACCGGGGTCGCCCATCCGGCGGGCCCGCACCCGGTCGACACCCTGCTCCTGACCGTGCTCACCCGGCGCAACGGCGCCTGGCGAATTCAAGCGGCCGAGAACGTCACCCTGACCGATCCACGGACAGGCGCCGGCGCCCTGAGAAGCTGAGGGATGAAAGCGTGACGGTTCGCGACCGGCCGCGGCGACGTTGATCCATCCGCCGCGCCTTGACAGCCTAATTTACGTCAGTAGCATCTGCTGCTTACAGGTGTAAGCGCATGACCCGGATTTCGGCCGCCGAAAATCACGTGATGGAAGCGCTCTGGGCGTCCGGCTCGATGAGCGCTGACGAGATCATCGCTCAGGTCGGGACCGCGCAGGGTTGGGGCGAGGCGACGGTCAAGACCCTGATCCACCGCCTGCTCAAGAAGAAGGCGCTGCAGTCCGAACGCGAAGCCGGTCGTGTCCGATACAAGCCCTTGGTTAGCCGCGACGAGCATCTGACTCTCGAGAGCCAGACGTTTCTGGATCGCCTGTTCGGTGGCGAGCTCGCGCCGCTTGTCGCCCACTACGCCCGGCATCGGCAGCTCTCGGCCGACGAGACGGCGCGCCTCAGGAAACTGATCGAAGAGATGGAGGCCGGCGATGACTGAGGCCTTGCACGACATCCTGGGCGCCGACCTGGCCGCAGCCTTCGCCCTCGCCTTTCTGAAGACCAACCTCGCGATGAGCGCCGCTGTCCTGGCCGTCATCGCCCTGCGGCCGCTGGCGCGCCGCGCGCATGGCCCGGCGATCGCCTACCGGCTTTGGTGGGGACCGCTGCTGGTGGGCGGCCTGACCCTCGTCGTACTCCTCACGAGCGGCCCCGATCCGATGGCCGCCGTGCTCTCGGCCAAGCCAAAGTTGCTGCGCGGCGCCCTTGTCGCCTGGAGCCTGGGTCTCGTGGCCCTGGGCGGCGCTCTCGCCTTCGCCCAGGCGCGCTTTCAGGCGCAGATGAAGGCGGGACGAGCCGGGCCTGCTGTGGTCGGGTTCATTGCGCCGAGGATCATATTTCCCGCGGACGACGGCCTGTTCACCGAGCAGGAGCGCGAATTGATCCGCGCCCATGAGCGCGAACACGTTGCGCGAAAGGACCCGCGCGGCGTGGCCGTGGCGACCCTTCTGCAGTGCCTCTGCTGGTTCAATCCGCTCGTGCATCTGGCCGCGGCTCTGCTGCGCCTGGATCAGGAGCTGGCCTGTGACGCCGCGGTTGTTCTCAAGCGTCCCGGCGCCCGGGGCCTCTACGCGCGCACCCTCCTGAAGAGCCAGATGATGACCCGGCCGCCGCCGCTGGCCTGCTGCTGGCTGGCGCTTGGCGCCCACCCGCTGGAGCTGCGGATCGCGCAACTGAAGGGGCGCGTCGCCGCGCCCCTGCACGGCGCCGTCCTCGCGTCGGGCGACGCCATACGGCCCTAGAGCCCTGCCCACTCAGCCGGGACAGGGTCTAGCGGCCGTCAGCCCTACACCACCCCGTAGGCCAGCATCGCGTCGGCGACCTTCTTGAAGCCGGCGATGTTGGCGCCGCGGACGTAGTCGATGACCTTGCTGTCCTTGCGGCCGCCGTATTCGATGCAGCGATCGTGGATGCCCGCCATGATGTCCAGCAGGTGCTGCTGCAGGTCGGCTTCCTTCCAGGAGATGCGCGCCGAGTTCTGGCTCATCTCCAGGCCCGAGACCGCAACACCGCCGGCGTTGGAGGCCTTGCCCGGCGCATAGAGGATCTGGGCCTGCTTGAAGACGTGCACGCCGTCCAGGTCGGTCGGCATGTTGGCGCCTTCGGAGACCGCGATGCAGCCGTTAGAGACCAGGATCTTGGCCTCCGCGCCGTTCAGCTCGTTCTGGGTCGCGCACGGCAGAGCCACGTCGCAGGCCACGCCCCAGGGGCGCGCACCGTCGCCGTGGAAGGACGCACCCTTGAATTCCTTGACGTACTCGGAGATGCGACCGCGGCGCTTGTTCTTCAGGTCCTTGATCCAGTTGATCTTGGTCTGGTCGATGCCGTCCGGGTCGTGGATGAAGCCCTCGGAGTCCGAAAGCGTCAGCACCTTGCCGCCCAGCTGGACGACCTTTTCGGCGGCGTGGGTGGCGACATTGCCGGAGCCCGAGATCACCGCCGTCTTGCCCTCGACGCTGTTGCCGACGTTCTTGAGCATGTTCTGCAGGAAGTAGACCGCGCCATAGCCCGTCGCCTCGGTGCGGATCAGGCTGCCGCCGTATTCCAGCCCCTTGCCGGTGAGCACGCCGGTGAACTCGTTGGTCAGGCGCTTGTACTGGCCAAACATGTAGCCGATCTCGCGGCCGCCGACGCCGATGTCTCCGGCCGGCACGTCCACGTCGGCGCCGATGTGGCGGTAGAGCTCGCTCATGAACGACTGGCAGAAGCGCATGACCTCGTGGTCGGACTTGCCCTTCGGGTTGAAGTTCGAGCCGCCCTTGCCGCCGCCCATGGGCAGACCGGTGAGCGCGTTCTTGAAGGTCTGCTCGAAGGCCAGGAACTTCAGCACGCTCTCGGTCACCGAGGGGTGGAAGCGGATGCCGCCCTTGTAGGGGCCGATCGAGTTGTTGTTCTGCACCCGCCAGCCGCGCTGGACCCGGATGTTGCCCTTGTCGTCCTCCCAGCAGACCCGGAAGCTGATCACCCGGTCCGGCTCGGCGATCCGCCGCAGGATCTGGTACTCGTGATAGGCCTCCTTGTCGGCGATGAACTCGAAGATGTCCTCGGCCACTTCGCGGACGGCCTGAACGAACTCCGGCTGGCCCGGATTGCGCTTCTCGACGCCGCCGATGAACCGCTCGAGATCGACGTGATCACTCGTCGCCATGTTGTATTCCCCCACTCAGGCGGCCACCGCGCCGGCCATGCCCGGCGCCCGAAGGCCTGCCCCCGAAAGCTAGATAACGCCGAAATCGCGCAAAGCTTAAGCCCTTAGCTGATTAGGCGAACTCGGCCGCCTGTTCTCCTGTGGGAGGAAGGGCCTTCACAAAGCTCCTCAAATGGACCCAACTCTCGGATCGGGGTTCGGGGGACACACGCATGACCAAGGCATCTGACCTTTTTATCGCCTGCCTGGAGGAGGAAGGCGTCGAGTACGTCTTCGGCGTGCCCGGTGAGGAAAACCTCGATTTCCTCGACAGCCTGTCGCGGTCCAAGAAGATCAAGCTGATCCTGACCCGCCACGAGCAGGGGGCGGGCTTCATGGCCGCGACCTACGGCCGCCATACGGGCAAAGCGGGCGTGTGCGTCGCCACCCTGGGCCCGGGCGCCACCAATTTCGTGACCGCCGCGGCCTACGCCCAGCTGGGCGGCATGCCGATGATGATGGTCACGGGCCAGAAGCCCATCAAAAGCTCCAAGCAGGGCCGGTTCCAGATCCTCGACGTGGTCGCCATGATGGGGCCGCTGACCAAATACACTCACCAGCTCGCTTCGGCTGACAACATCCCGTCGCGCATCCGCGAGGCCTTCCGCCTCGGCCAGGAAGAGAAGCCCGGCGCCGTCCACCTGGAGTTCCCCGAGGACATCGCCCACGAGCAGACCGACTCCACGCCGTTCCCCAAGAGCAACGCGCGCCGCCCGATCGCCGACGAGAAGTGCATCAAGGCCGCCGCGCGCCGCATCGAGAAGGCCAAGTCGCCGATCCTGGTGATCGGGGCCGGCGCCAACCGCACCATGACCAGCCGCATGCTGGGCGAGTTCATCGCCAAGACCGGCATCCCCTTCGTCTCGACCCAGCTCGGCAAGGGCGTGGTCGACGAGATGAGCCCGAAATTCATGGGCTGCGCGGCGCTGTCGGCCGGCGACTTCGTGCACCGCGCCATCGGCGCCGCCGACCTGATCATCAACGTCGGCCACGACGTGATCGAGAAGCCGCCGTTCTTCATGCAGAAGGGCGGCGCGGAGGTGATCCACATCAACTTCCGCTCGGCCGAGGTCGACCCGGTCTACTTCCCGCAGTTCGAGGTGATCGGCGATATCGGCAACGCCATCTGGCAGATCAAGGAAGACATCAAGGTCCAGTCGCACTGGGACTTCTCCAAGATGGAGAAGGCCCGCGCCGCCGAGGTCGCCCACACCGCCACCCAGGTCGACGACCAGCGCTTCCCGATCTATCCGCAGCACCTGGTCGCCCAGATCCGCAAGGCCATGCCGGACAACGGCATCATCTGCCTCGACAACGGGGTCTATAAGATCTGGTTCGCGCGCAACTATCCGGCGCGGATGACCAACACGGTCCTGCTGGACAATGCGCTCGCCACCATGGGCGCGGGCCTGCCGTCGGCCATGGCGTCGTCGATGGTCTATCCGGACCGCAAGGTGATGGCGATCTGCGGCGACGGCGGCTTCATGATGAACAGCCAGGAGATGGAGACCGCGGTGCGGCTCAAGCTCAACATCACCGTGCTGATCCTCAACGACAATTCCTACGGCATGATCCGCTGGAAGCAGGCGAACATGGGCTTCAAGGACTGGGGCCTGACCTACAACAACCCGGACTTCGTGAAGTACGCCGAGAGCTATGGCGCCAACGGCTACCGCGTCACCGCCGCGGCCGAGCTGCCGGCGCTGCTGGAGAAGTGCCTCAACACACCCGGCGTCAATCTGATCGAGGTTCCCGTGGACTATTCGGACAACGATCCGATCCTCAACAAGCAGATCAAGGAGCTGAGCGCCAAGGTCTGACGACCCGCGCCCTTTGACCATGGCCGTCGCGCTCAAGTCCTCCTATCCGCTCTACCTCGCCAACGAGGCCGTCAGTCCCAACCAGGACCTGGCGGTCACCGACAAATTCACCGGCGAGGTGGCGTTCCGCGTGGCCCAGGCCGACGCCGCCGCCATCGACGCCGGCATCGCCGCCTGCGTCGAGGCGGCCGAGCCCATGGCCAGGATGGCGGCCTATGAGCGCCAGGCGGTGCTGGCCCACTGCGTCACCCGCTTCACCGAGCGGTTCGAGGAGCTGGCGCTGGCGCTCTGCATCGAGGCCGGCAAGCCGATCCGCGACAGCCGCGGCGAGGTCGGCCGCCTGATCGACACGTTCCGGATCGCAGCCGAGGAGAGCGTGCGCATCGTGGGGGAGGTCCAGCCGCTGGACATCTCGCCGCGCGCCAAGGGCTATCAGGGCATGTGGAAGCGGGTGCCGATCGGCCCCTGCTCCTTCGTCAGCCCGTTCAACTTCCCGCTCAACCTGGCGGCCCACAAGATCGCCCCGGCGCTGGCCGTCGGCTGCCCGTTCGTGATGAAGCCGGCGTCGCGCACGCCGCTGGGCGCCATCATCATCGGCGAGGTGCTGGCCGAGACCGACCTGCCCAAGGGCGCCTTTTCCATCCTGCCCGCCCATCGCGAGGGCGCGGACCTGTTCACCACCGACGAGCGCCTGAAGCTGCTCTCCTTCACCGGCTCTCCCGATGTGGGCTGGGACCTGAAGGCCCGGGCCGGCAAGAAGAAGGTGGTGCTGGAGCTGGGCGGCAACGCCGCGGTCATCGTCGATGAGGACATCCGGGGCGCCGACCTGGACGACGCCGTCGAGCGGATCATCTTCGGGGCGTTCTACCAGTCGGGCCAGTCCTGCATCGGCGTGCAGCGGATCATCATCCACGACGCCATCTATGACGAGCTGGTCGGGCGCCTGGTGGCCAAGACCAAGACCCTGATCGCCGGCGACCCGAAGGACGAGAAGACCTTTATCGGCCCAATGATCGATGTGAAGGAGGCCACCCGCCTCGACAACTGGATCCAGGCCGCCACGGCCTCGGGCGCCAAGCTGCTGTGCGGCGGCAAGCGCGAGGGCGCCATGCTGGAGGCGACTCTGCTGGAGGGCGTCGGCCGCGCGGCCAAGCTCTATACCGAGGAGGCCTTCGGCCCAGTGGCGATCATCTCGCGCTTCACCGACTTCGGCGCGGCCCTCGACGAGGTCAACGACAGCAAGTTCGGCCTGCAGGCCGGCATCTTCACCCGCGACCTGTTCAAGATGCTGGAGGCCTGGGACCGGCTGGACGTGGGCGGCGTGGTGATCGGCGACGTGCCCAGCTACCGCGTCGACAACATGCCCTACGGCGGGGTCAAGGACTCGGGCCTCGGCCGCGAGGGCGTGCGCTTCGCCATGGAAGACATGACGGAAATACGGAACCTCGTCATCCGCCGCCGATGAGCGCTCGTACCTTCTTGAAGGGGACGAGTTTGGCTGGGGAAGGCCGCCCGTGCTGACCATCGCTCAGATCACCGACCTGCACGTCACGACGCGTGACGATCCCTTGAGTCAATTGAGAAATCAGCAGCGCCTGCGCCAGGTGCTGCGCTCGATCCATGAGCTCAGGCCCCGCCCCGTGGCGATCATCGCCTCGGGCGATCTGGTCGATCACGGCCGGGCGGACGAATACGCCGCGCTGAAGTCCATCCTCTCCGAGGCCGAGATCCCGATCTATTTCGGGGTGGGCAATCACGACCGGCGCGCGCCGTTCCTGGAGGCCTTCGGCGGCCCCATGGCCCGCTGCGACGCCAACGGCTTCGTGCAGTACGCCGTCGACCTGGGCGGCCTGCGCCTGGTGGTCTGCGACACCTTGGAGGAGGGCAAGAACGGTTCGGGGTTCGACGCCGCCCGCGCTGCGTGGCTGGCGGAGACCCTGGATCAGGACGCGCAGACGCCGACCGTCGTCGTCCTGCACCACCCGCCGATCCTCAGCGGCGTGCAGTGGATGGACCCGGACCCCGACGCGCCCTGGATCGGCCTGCTGGCCGACGTGCTCGCCAGCCGCGATCAGGTGCGCGTGGTGCTCTGCGGCCACGTCCACCGGGCCTTCCACGGCCTGCTGGCCGGGCGCCTGGTGGCGACCTCGCCGGCAACCTCGATTCAGGTGACGCTCGACCTCAGCGATATCGACCCGCAAAGGCCGGATGGGCGAGAAATCCTGGTGGCGGAGCCGCCGGGTTATGTATTGGTGGTGGCCGACGGGGGCCGCGTCACCACCCACGTTTGCGTAGCCGGTGAGTTCGAGCCGGCGGTAGCCTACACGCGGCCCTTCAAAATGGATTGAGATGGCCGACAGACCCAGTGGACTCCTGGCGCGGTTGGCCGCGAGCCTCTCGCAGCTGCGCCAGGCCCGCGGCGCATGGGCCGACGCCGCGATCGTGGCCGGCGTCGCCGCGGCCACCGCCCTGGCCGCCCTGGCGCTGAGCGCCACGGCCCCGTTCCGCTACATCGAGAACCTGACCTACGACCTGCGGGTGGCCGAGATCGCGCCCAGGCCGCCGAGCAACTTCGTCGTCATCAAGATGGACGACGCGGCGATCAACGCCATGAAGGACGCGTCGCCCTGTCACTGCCTGTCGCCGATCAACAAGGTCTGGCTGGCCGATCTGATCGCCACGCTCGACGCCAAGGGGGTCAAGGCGATCGGCGTCGACTATCTGCTCGACACCTGGGCGCCGGGCGGCGAGTTCGAGGAATTCGAGAAGCGGCTGGCCAACGTCAAGGCGCCGGTCGTCGCCGCCGTCGATCCGTCCTATCGGCCGGGCATCGACTTCCCGATCTCGAAGAAGCTGCGCTATGCCGACGCGCGGGCCCTGATGACCGTCGACTTCGACGACGTGGTGCGCCGCTACGACCCGCGGCCAGGGCGCACGCGGGCCCTGGCGGCCGAGATGGCCGCGGCGCTGGGCGCCAAGCCGCCGAACGGTGACTTCGCCATCCGCTACCGCCGTCCCTACGCCGGCGCGACCGGCGAGAACGAGGGCGCCATCGCCCCCTCCTATTCGGCCGCCTATGTGCCGGTCCTGCCGGACAGCCTGTTCAAGGGCAAGATCGTGATGATCGGGGCGGTCAGCCGCTCGTCCCACAGCGACGCCGACACCATCAAGGAGGATATGCACACCACGCCGATCCGCTTCCTGAAGGGCAACTACCAAGGCACGCCGGGCGTCGAGGTGCATCTGCACGCCCTGTCGCAGATGCTGAGAGGCGACAAGATCCGGGTGCCGGGGCCGCTTTGGGCGGGGATCATCGTGCTGGCCGCGGCCCTGGGCGGCGCGGCGCTCGGGCGCGCCACCAACCGCTGGTGGGTGGCGATCGTCATCGTGCTGGTGATGCTCGTCGGCGCCACGGCGGCGTCCATCATGGTCTTCTACTGGTTCTCGCTCACGGTGCCGATCACCGCGCCGTCCATCGCGTTCGCCTTCGCCTTCTTCGTGATGAGCCGGCTGGCCGCCGCCGAACTCAACAGCCAGCGGGCGTTCTATTCGGCCACCCTGGAGCGCTACCTCGCCCCGCAGGTCATCGACCGGATCGTCGAAGGCCGCGCGGCCGTGAAGATCGGCGCCGACCAGCGGGAGATCACCGTCATGGTCTCCGACCTCGAGAACTTCTCGAACCTGGTCGCCGGCCTGCCGCTGGAGACCTTCCAGGAGGTGATCAACGGCTACTTCGACGGCCTGATCGAGATCCTCTGGAAGCACGAGGCGATGATCGACAAGATGACCGGCGACGGCCTGATCGTGATGTTCGGCGCGCCGGTTTCCTTCCCTGATCACGCCGACCGGGCGCTGGCCTGCGCCCGCGATATCGACGTCTTCGCCGAGAAGTACCGCGCCGAGATGCTCGCCAAGCACGGCATCTTCGGCCACACGCGCATGGGCCTGGATAGCGGCATCGGCCTGGTCGGGAATTTCGGCGGCGAGCGGCGCTTCAACTACACGGCCTATGGCGAGGTCGTGGTGATCGCCGCGCGGCTGGAGGCCGCCAACAAGACCTTCGGCACCCGCATCCTGTTCTCCGGCGCCACCCAGCGCCAGGCCAAGACCGCCGGCGCGACCCGCGCGGTCGGCGAGATCGACCTGAAGGGCGTGCCGATCCCCATCGAGGCCTACACCCTGGTCTGAGGCGCGGCGCATCGCCCGTTGCGACATCGCCCGTTGCGCGCTCGCCGCCGCCCGCCCAAGCTTGCCCCAAACGCGAACGACGACCGCGAGGGGGCGCTCATGATCACCATCGGCCGCCGCGTCTATGGCCTGGGCGCCATCCTGATCGGGGTCACCGGGCTGGTCCTCGACAACTTCGCCGCCATGGGCCTGCCGGGCGCCGCGCACCTGCCGGGCCACCAGATTCTGGCCTACGCCTGCGCCACCCTGCTGGTGGGGGCCGGCGCCGCGATCAACCTGCCCCGCACCGCGGCGGCCGCCGCCCTGGTCCTGGCGGGCTACTTCGCCGTGTGGCTGGTCGCTCTCAACCTGACGCACGCGGCGGTCCAGCCGATGGTGTGGGTCTCGTGGGAGGACGTGGCCGAAAAGACCGCCATGGTGCTGGGCGGCCTGCTCGCCTACGCCCTGATCCCTGGCGTCAATGCGGCGCGGGCGGCGCTCATCGCGCGGTTCGCGCCCCGGCTGTTCGGCGTCTGCGCCGTCGTGTTCGGCGTGAGCGAGTTCGTCTACGCCAAGTTCACCGCCTCGCTGGTCCCGGCCTGGCTGCCGCCGTCGCAGCTCTTCTGGACCTACGCCACCGGCGCCGCTCACGTCGCCGCGGGCCTGGCGATCGCCAGCGGGATCAAGGCGCGGTGGGCGGCAGTGGCCCTGACCGCGATGTACCTGGTCTTCCAGCTGATCGTGCACCTGCCCCGGGTGATCGCGGGTCCCGCCCACGCCGGGGCCTGGTCGGAGAACGGCGTCAACCTGCTGCTGTGCGGCGCGGCCTGGTGCCTGGCCGATGCGCTCAGCCGCCCGAAGGCGCAGGCCTAGCGCGCCGCGGCGATCCAGGCGGCGAGGTCGGGGTCGTCGGTCACCCGGTAGGGCCGGTCGAAGGCGTCGACGAAGAAGCGCTCCATCTCGTCGCGATGGAAGGGCCGCGCGCCCAGACGGCCGAACACCGCGATCTGGTGGCCGGTCTCGTCCACCGCGCGGTCGCGGTCGAGGCCCCTGGAGAGCGCCAGGGCCGGGGTCGCGGTCTTCGCCCAGGCGATCAGCTCGGGCTTGGGCGGCGGCGAGAAGCCGTAGAAGTTGGGCTGGCTCGACGGGCTGGTGAGCTGGATCACCTTCATCCCGTTCCGGCCGTCCGCCACATAGGCGAACAGCGAGGCGTTGGTGGAGCCCACCACCACGTCCTCCGCGTCGTTGAGCGCGCCGGCCGCATTGAACGCCTGGTAGACCTTGGGGTGCTCCGGCTGCTTCACGTCGACGATCACCAGGCCGTCCTTCTTGGCGGCCACATAGGCGTAGGTGCGGGCCACGTAGACGCGCCGCGCGTCGGCCAGCGGCACGGTCGCGCCGGGCACCACCACCGGATGCTCGAGGCGGCTCACGTCGACCACTTCGAGGCCGCGCGCGTCGGTGACGAAGAGGTAGCGGAACTGCAGCGCAGACGCCCGCACGTCCGGCAAGGCCAGGGTCGTCACGTGCCGGGGCTTCAGCGGGTCGTTGAGGTCGACCACCACGAGCCCGGCGTCGGCGGCGATGTAGGCGTAGTGGCCGCCCAGCGTGACGTGCCGGGCGCCCTTCAGGATGTTGCCCGGGTTCCAGGTCGCCGCGCGCTTCAGGAAGTTGTTGCGCGGGTCGCCGTCGGTGAGCGCGTTCACGTCCACCAGGATCAGCCCCTCCTCGGAGTCGGTGACCACGGCGTAGTTGTAGATCGGGTGGAAGGCCTGCTCCTGGTTCTCGGCGCGGTTCTGGGCGGTGCTGCGCAGGGGGGCGATCGACTGGTTGGTCGGCAGCGCCATGCAGGTCGCGTTCTTCGACGCCACGTGGGTGTCCTGGCCGAGCGGCGACAACGGCGCGGTGATGATCTTCTCCGAGATGTCCTTGTTGGCGATCGAGGCCACGTCATAGACGCGGAAGCCGCCCTTCCCTTCGGCCACGTACATGTATTCGCCGCGCAACTGCAGGCAGCGCGCCGCGCCGCCGGTCTTCTCGGTGACGTTGGTGATCTCTTCGGCCGCCTCGGTCTCGCCGCCCTTCAGGCCCTTGGCGAAGGGGCCGCCACGGCGCCAGTTGATCAGCTCGCGATGGTTCTTCTCCACGTGCAGCTTGTAGAAATCCGGATAGGCGTACTTGTGCAGGTAGGAGCCGAACACCGCCTGCGGCTCGCTCCACTCGGTCACCCGCACAGCCTCGACGCCGCCGTCCAGCCCGACCCAGGCGTGCATGCCGACGAAGTTGACCGTGTTGGTCCCCAGCAGCAGCAGCTGGGCCATGATGGCGTTGTTGTCGTTGGCTTCCGAGACGTGGCAGTCGCTGCAGGTCTTGGTCTCGGTCTTGCGCACGGTATGGGCGAAGTGCGGCGCGAAGGCCTGGCTCGAATAGCCCGACGCCGAGATCGGCGGCTGCTGCACATAGATCCGGTCGCGGTTGATGTTGGTCGAACTCAGGACCAGCGCTGAAGAGGATCGCACCGGCGCAATGGTCGAGCCCTTGATCGTCGAGTGCCGGCCGAGCTGGAACATGTCGTCGCGCGCGACCTGCGGATTGTAGGTCGCGTAGTTCCGCGTCTCCTCACCCTCGAAGTGGTGGGACTTGGTCTTCCAGTTGGCCTCGATCGGCAGGTGGCAGCCGCCGCAGGACGGCGTCCAGGAGGTGTGGCAGGCGAAGCATTCCATCTCGCCGTCCTTGTGGGCGAGGTTCTCTTTCGCGACGCCCGGGCCCCACTGGAACGGCTTGCCGTCCTTGGTGATCTTGCCCATCAGCTTGGCGCGGGCGGCCTTGGGATTGAAGTCGGGGCTCGCGCGGTCGACCGAGTCCTTCACCAGATGGACCTGCCACTCCAGGGTCGGGTCGACGATGGAGCGCTGCATCAAGACGCGCCGGCCGTCTTTCTCCACCCACTCGAAGCGGTGCTGGCCGTCCGGGTTGCGCAGTTGCGTCAGGTCCGTGCCTTCGGGCCCGGCGGCGACGTTGGACGTCCGAAGCGTCGGATAGGCGCCCACCGTGCCGTGGCAGTCGCGGCAGCCGATCTCCACGCCGTTGGCCACCTCGCCGACGATCAGGCCCGAGCCGTGCGCATCCTGGCTGAAGTGGCAGTCGGCGCACTGCATGCCCTTCTCGGCGTGGATATCCATCATGTGGACGGCCTTGCCGGGATTGATGCCGGGCGGCACGAACTTGCCTTCCGAGGTGCGCCGCCACTTCTCCGGATCGTCGTTGCTGACGATCTTGCCGGTCTCGTCCAGCAGGTTGCCGTCGCGGTCGCGCTTGAAGACGCCGCGGAAGTTCCAGCCGTGGCCGTGGTAGTCGGCGAACTGGGTGTCCTTCAGCTTCGGATTGAGGTCGAAGACGTTGCGCAGGAAGTCGAGGCTGGCCCACAGACCCCGCGGCGCGGCGCCTTCCGGGTTGCGGTCCAGGACCTTGCGCATCTCCTCAGCGGTCGGGTAGCGCTGCCGCTCCGGCCACATGTGCGGGGCGTCGGCCTCGTAGTCCCACATGGTGTAGCCGAGGAACGAATTCACGAACATGTTCGGCTGGTGCATGTGGCAGCTCATGCACTGCGAGGTCGGGATCGAGCGCGTGAAGGCGTGCTCGATCGGGTGCCCGCTCTCGGTCTTGTCGATGGTGGGATCTGTGCCGGCCGACTGCCCGTCGCGACCGTACTTGGTCCAGGTCAGCGCGTGGGTCGGCTCGCGGTCGTTGGCGTAGACCACGTGGCAGCCGGCGCAGCCGGACTGGCGGTAGTCGCCCGGCTGGTCGTTGGTGCCCATGAACCACATGAGCGGGTCGTTGAGGCGCGTCTTGTGGATATTGAGCGCGGCGATGGCGATCCGATTTCCCGTGCCGGGCCCGCGATTGGACTGTCGCAGGTCAGGCCGCCCGGGTTCCTCGAGCCGCTGGATCGCGCCGAGCGAGTCCGGCAGGCCGATCTCCGGGAAGCCGGAGGAGATGTTGCGCCCGCCCCGCTCGAACACCCGGAAGATGTCGGACGGCGGCAGCACCTGCCAGGTCGGCAGCGGGTAGAGCGTGCCGAGCGCGCCCTTGGCCTTTTCGCCCGGCGTCACCGTTCCGGGCGGCGCGCCGGCCGACTGAATGCGCGCCGGCTCGCCGGTGCGGGTATAGGCCTCGCCCAGGATGTAGTTCTTGTTGGGCAGGATGCCGTTGTTGTAGGAGGCGCCGCCCCAGAACATGGCCGTCGTCGCCATCAGCGACCGCTCGGCCTTCTGGATCACCTCCATGTGGCACGCGCCGCAGGCCTCGCGCACGACTCGATAGTCGGAGGGGTTCTTGAAGCGCACGAACTCCGGCGCCTCGCGGTTCAGGAGCGTGTAGCTCTGCTTCGGGTTGGCCGAGTGCGGATAGCCCCAGGACTTCGGATAGCGCGGCAGGACGTGGGCCTGGTCGCGCAGCTTGGCGTACTGGGCCGAGGTCTTGGCCAGGCCGCTGGGCGCGGTGACGGTCGCGTCGCCCCCGTGGCAGTCGGCGCAACCCAGCACCACGGCCGAGGACTTGTGCATCGAGGGCGCGTCCGACGCGGTGTGGCAGCTCTCGCAGCCAGCGCTCTTGGCGTGGGCCTGCTCCTCGGTCTCGCCGGCAATGGCGGCGGGCGCGGTGTGATAGGTCCGCGCGACCGGCTTCTCCTCATCCCCGGCGGCGCGCAGCGAGACCGGCAAGGCGACGAGCAGCGTCGCCAGCGCCGCCATCCCCCATGCCCTGATCGTTGCTCGCGTCATGCCGTCCTAGAAGGTGAGAATCGCGTTCAGCAGGACCGAATAGTAGCGGTTGTCTCGGTCGCTGTTCGTGAAGAGATCGGTGAAGCCGCGGCTCGGATCGAAGATCGCTACGGATCCGCGGAACACCAGGTTCTGGTTCAGCATCGGCCGCCAGATCAGCGAGGCCGAATAGTCCCATCCTAGGTCCTTCGGGATCGAGCCTTCCTGGCGCAGCGTCTGCAGCACCGCGGTGTTGTCGAACCACAGCCGGTTGATGTTGGCCGAGAACCGCAGGCGCGGCGTCAGATCGACGTCGGCGCCGCCGCCCAGCAGGATCGTGCCCGGGTTGTTGAAGTTCGACTGGCCCTCTTCCTTCGACGAGCGAAGGCTGTTGAGCACCCCGTTGCGACCGTTCAGTGAGACCGCCCGGCCGCCGCCAACGAACGGGATCGATTGGCGGATCCAGTAGCTGGTGTCGGCGCCGGCGAACTGCGGGTTCTCGAAGATGGCGTCGAAGCCGGTCTCCTTGTTGTCGAACGGGTTCTTGTCGCCCGACGCGTAGAGGGCCGAGCCCCGCACCCGGATCCAGGAGAAGTCGTAGGACGGCTCGACCGCGGCGAACCAGCTGCCGATCTTCGCCTTCTGGTTCGTGAAGATCGAATTCTTGTCGTGGCCGGTGGCGTAGTAGGTCGAGCCCGTCAGGTTCAACCGGCCGATGTGCCCATCAGCATTGTATCCAATATAAACAACATCGTAGTCGCGCGCCCTAATGTCACCGATGAGCGAGGGGCGGGCCGGGAAGCCGTTGTCATCATGGTGGACCTGGCCGGCTTCGCGGTTGCGGTTGTAGACCACGCTGATCTGCGAGGTCAGGCCCGGGACCGGCAGGTCCTGGCGATAGAGGTTGGCGATGAAGACATCGTCGCGACGCAGCTTCTGGCCCACGTCGTTGAGGCCGGAGTTGGTGTCCTTTTCGATGCGCCGGAAGGCCGCCAGGTTGTACTGCCAGCGGTTGTTGTCGCGGTTGCCGAACAGGCGGACGCCAAGCTGGTTGTCCTGGAAAAGAAACCCGCGGAAGTCACTGGAAAACGGCTGGATTCCGACGCGAATGGAGTCGAAGTCGTAGCGGTCCGAGACGTTGCGGATGTGATAGTCGATGAACGCTTCCTGGACGCCCACGAACGCGTCGTTGCGGTGCGTCGGATTGCTCGGGCTGATCGACAGGATGCGCTTCTCTGGCACCTGGGCGTAGTTGGCGTTGAAGCCCAGCGTCAGGTGCGCCTCGATCTCCGGCGGCTTGAACGCGGTGGAGCCCTTGGTCAGCGCCAGACCGACCAGCACCGTCTGCGAGGCGATCACGCTGTTGGCGCGGCCGAAATTGTCCAGGCTGCCGGGCCGGCTGGTCGTCTGGCTGCCCACCGGCAGGGGGAAGCTCCGCGGCTCGATCACCGTGTCGGAGATTCCGGTCAGGGTGAAGAACCAATCCTTGGTCCCGCGAATCGGTCGGTCGCCCTTGAGGGTGTTCTGGTTGTAGGGGTCGAACCACCGCGAATGGACGCCCACCGCCTCGACCAGCCGCCACCGGTCAGGGATCGGCAGGACGTCGGTGGGGAAGGCCTCCGGCGGCGGCGCGCGCACGGCGTTCGGATTGGGCGCAATCGCTTGTGGCGCTTGGGGTTGCTCGACGCGGCCGGGTCGCCTGCGCTCCTCGGGAGGGGCCGAATCCGGCTGGCTTTCAGAGGCCTGAATCAGGTCGCCAATGACGTCATCCGCCCTGGCGCGTTCCGCCACCGGCGCCATGACCAGCAGGAGCGCGAAGAGCAGGCCGCCCCGCATTCCTTATTTTCCCTGACAGACGTTCTGGTCCGAGGTGTCCAGGAACGGTGCAAACGGACAGTTAACGAAAAGCAGCCGCTGGGCCGGCGGCGGGCCGACAACAAGCTGATCGGCGCGGATCGAAGGGTCGGCTTCGGAGACACTCACGCGGGTGGACGCGTTGAAAAGGCCCAGGAAAGCGACCATGTCGTCCTGGTCGATGCCGTCGCCGGAGACGCCTATCCCGCCGATCAGTTTTCCGCTCCGATAGATCGGCACGCCGCCCGGGAAAATCTGCAGGCCGTTCTGCAGCCGGTTCTGCCCGGCCGCGACGTCCGGCAGGAAGGTGCAGCGCGCCGGCGTGTCGGCTGCCGCCCCGCCCACGAAGCCCAGGTGCTGGCCGATGTTGGTGATCACCAGCGCCGACTGCAGGCCGGTGGAGAACGGGCTCCATTGGGCGATCGGGCGCGACAACGGCCCGTTCGGCCGGTTCGCCTGGCCGTCCGGGAAATTGGGACGAGCGAGGTTGCCGATCGAGCGCATGCCGAACGCGGTCTTGCCGGTCAAAGCGTTGGCGTCCGGGAAGAAGTCGCGGACCTTCTGCACGAACCCGCGCACATCGGCGCTCGGATCGCCATTGAGGTCGGCGGCGGCGAACGGACTGGAGAAGAAGGTCGCCGAGCGCGCCTTCTGGACGGCCACGTCGGTGCCGAACAGCGCCGCGTCCGGCGCGCGCACCAGGCCCAGGACCACGCCGCGCGTGTCGGTCACCGCGATGGACATCTGGGCGCGGCTGTCGGGCGGCTGGCGGATCTGACCGCGCGTGCGGACCATGATCTTGAACGCCTCTTCCAGGATCGCCGTCACTTCGCCGGCGGTCAGCGGATTGGTGACCTCCGCGCCATCGGCGCCGCCACGGATCGGATAGCGGTCCTGGCCCGAGCCGTTGGTCAGCACGAAGGCCCCGGCCTGGGAGAACTCGGCGGTGGTGGCGGCGCGCACGCCGGAAGCCTCGGTCCCGTAGGGCTGGCCGGCCAGGATGGCGCCGGCGAAATAGCCGTTGACCGCGCTGAGCGCGCCGGTCCCGGCCGCCAGGGAGGCGAAGGGCGTCGCCGTGGACGGGCTGACCTTCAGGGACGCCGTGGTGGCGTCGGAATAGCGCAGCGTCGTGCCGCCCACCGAGATGTGCTCGGCGCGGATGCTGTCCGGCGGCTCGAAGCCGGCGGTGGCGGCCAGCGCGACGTTCTCTTCGTCGTCGTTG
>Ga0207711_10001928_pt1 | contig 18837 bp, 16 predicted proteins | sample KBSS34metaG_FD_184401 | JGI IMG/M metagenome (GOLD analysis project Ga0207711, IMG submission 184401) | Switchgrass rhizosphere microbial communities from Kellogg Biological Station, Michigan, USA - KBS S3-4 metaG (SPAdes) (version 2) | ecosystem: Host-associated > Plants > Roots > Rhizosphere...
ACCACGTCGCCGGCCCGCGCGGAGGCGCGCCGGGCCAAGGCCATGGCCGAGGACATGCTCTCGCCGGCGGTGAGCGCCGCCGCCCGGGCCGGCGACGTGGTCCAGGGCGTGCGCGACGAAATCGTCCGCGCCGGGACCGCCGCCGACGAGGCCCGCGAGACCCTGCTGGCGCTCCGCGACGCGATCGCGGCGGAGAGCGAGCATCTGGTGGAAAGCACCGACGCCTCGATCCGCACGACGCGGGAGCTGACCACCACGCTCGGCCGCGAGCGCTCCGAGATGGGCGCGTTAGCCCACAGCCTGGACGCCCAGGCCGCGCGGGTGTCCGACAGCATCACCCAGCACGCCAAGATGGTCTCCGAGGCCTCCGAACTCGCCGAGACGCAGCTTCGCGAAGCCGAGACCTCGCTCTCCGCCCGCGCCGCCGACCTGGCCGCCGCCGCCGGCGAGGCCAGCAGCGCCGCGCGCACCGCGGGCGAAGACCTGACACGCCACATCGCCCGGCTGGAGACCGCCGGGGCCGGCGTCGCCGACCAGGTGCGCGCCGTCGAGGGCGGGCTCTCCGAGCAGCGCACCGCCCTGGTGACGTTGACCCAGACGCTGAAGTCCGACCACGAGACCTTCGCCGTCGAGGCCGAGGCCCACGCGGCCAAGCTCACGGAGTTCATCAGTCAGGCCCGGCTGTCGTCGGTGGAGCTGGCCGACCGTGCGCTGAAGGGCGGCGCGAGCCTCAGCGGCCTGATCGCCGACGCCACCGAGCAGTTCCGCGACCTGGCCGAGACGGCTCAGGCCGAGCGGGAGGAATTCAACCAGACGACGGTGCAGTCGCTGGAGGCTGTCTCACAGGCCGCCGCCGATCAGCGCACCAAGCTGCAGGACGAGACTCGCGCGGCCATCGCCGCGCTCGCCGCCGCCGCCGAGGAGACCCGCGCCGCGTCGGCCCGCCACGCCGAGAGTGCGCGAGAGCAGGTGGATCAGCTCTCCGAAGCCGCCTTCAACGCCGGCCAGAAGGCCAACCAGGTGTTCGAGGGGCGCCTGGCGGAGGCCCGCGCTCTGGTCGAGGAGTCCTCGCATATGGTCGACCAGGCCGGCACGGCGACCGCGGAACGGCTGGAGGCCGCCGCCGCCGCGGCCCGCGCCTCGCTCAGCGACCTGCAGACCATGATGGCCGAGGTGGACCAGCGCGCCGAGCGGTTGCCGGCCAACGCCAAGGGGCAGATCGAGCTGGTGCACGAGGCGATGACCCGCGGCCTGGAGGAGCTGACCGCCCAGGCCCGGCGCACGGTCGAGGAGGCCCAGGCGATCGACGAGGCGTTCCAGGAGCGCGCGCGGCGCAACTTCGAGATGCTGCGCGAGGCGGTGCGTTTGATGGGCGCCGCCACCGCCCTGCCGCTGGAGCCGCCCGCCGAACGGCCGGTCGCGCCGGCCCCGCGGCCGTTCCGCTCTCGCCCCACGGCGGTCCGCGCCGAGGCGCCCGCGCCGCCCGAGCCGGAGCCGTCCGAACTAGAGCTGCCCGACGACGAGGCCGAGCTGGAACTGGCGCTGGAAGACCTGATGGAGCCCGCCGCGCCGCGCGCGCCGGCGCCGCAGGATCCGGGCCTGCGGCCCAGGCTCAGGCTGACGCCCACCGCAACTGACGAGGAGTTCTCGGCGGTGTTCGAAGCGGCCGGCGGGCCGCCCGGCGCGGCCGCCGCCGATGCGGGGGACGGCGAGACCGGCGAAGCCTGGACCTGGAAGGACCTCCTGGCGTCCATCGACGGCGCCGATGACGAGGGCGAACGGCTGCAGGACATCCTGGGCGCGGAACTGGCCAAGATGGGCGTGGAGTCGGCCAAGCTGCTGCCGAAGCCGCGGATCGACGAGATCGCCGCGGCCGTGCAGACGGGCGACCTCGACGGCGCCCGCGAGGTGGTCAAGCGCCTGGCGCCGGCGGCGACGCGGCGCATCGCGCGCCGGCTGGTCACCGACAACGATATCAAGCGCCAGGTGCAGGTCTATGTCCGCCGCTACCAGACGCTGGTGGATGACGCCGTGGTGCGCGATCCGGAGGGCTTCCTGATGGCCTCCCTGTTGGGCGACGAGCCGGGCCGGCTCTACCTGCTGCTCGACGCGGCGGCCGGGGATATGGCCTGACGGGGCGGGTGCTCACCGCGCGGGACGAACGCTGGCCGTTGGCCGAGGCGTTCGTGATCTCGCGAGGGGCCAAGATCGAAGCCCATGTGGTGGTGGCCGAGATCGCCGAGGGGCCGCATCGCGGCCGCGGCGAGGCCGTGCCCTACGCCCGCTATGACGAGACCGTCGAGGGCGTGCGGGCGCAAATCGAGAGCCTGCGGGCCGATGTCGAGGCCGGGCTGACCCGCGAGGCCCTGCAGGGGCGGCTGCCGGCCGGGGCGGCGCGCAATGCGCTCGACTGCGCGCTCTGGGACCTGGAGGCCAAGCGAGCCGGCGTGCGGGCCTGGACCCTGGCCGGACGGGCCCGGCTCGATCCGGTGAAGACCTGTTTCACGATCAGCCTCGGCGCCCCGGCCGCGATGGCCGAGGCGGCGCGGGCGAATGCGCGCCGACCGATGCTGAAGCTGAAGATCGGCGGGGCCGACGACCTGGAGGGCGTCGCCGCTGTGCATGCCGCCGCGCCGCGGGCGAGACTGATCGTCGACGCCAACGAGGCGCTGAGCTTCGACGACCTGCGCCGCCTCGCGCCGGCGTTCGCGCGACTGGGCGTGAGCCTCGTGGAACAGCCGCTGCCGGCCGGTCAGGACGAGGAGCTGGCGGGCTATGCGAGCCCGGTGCCGCTCTGCGCCGACGAGAGCCTGCACACCCGCGCCGAGCTTGCCGCGTGCGTCGGCCGCTACGGCCTGGTCAACATCAAGCTCGACAAGGCGGGCGGGCTCACCGAGGCGCTGTTGTTGGCCGCCGAGGCGCGGAGCCTGGGCTTCGGCCTGATGATCGGCTGCATGGTGGCCACCTCGCTGGCCATCGCACCGGCCATGATCCTGGCCCAGGGCGCCGAGGTCGTGGATCTCGACGGGCCGTTGCTGATGCTCAAGGATCGCGAGCCGAGCCTGGCGGGCGTCGGGTCGTTGCTCGCGCCGCCTTCACCGGAACTTTGGGGGTAAGGCGGTTTCGTGGAGCCCTCCGGCGACGGCGGCGTTGAAGAACATGGACGAAACTCCGAGCGGACGCGCCCACCGGGCCTGGCGCAATGCACAGCGCATCAAGCGGCTCTCCGACGACCTCTTGAAGATCGGGCCGTGGGGGGTCGGTCTCGACGGGGTGCTGGCCTGGGTGCCGATCGCGGGCACCGTTTACAGCCTGGGGTCGGGCGGGCTGCTGCTCTACGAGGGCCTGCGGGCCGAGGCGTCGGCTTGGACGCTCACGCGGATGGCCGGCTACATGCTGGTCAACAGCGCGCTCAGCGACGTTCCGATCCTGGGGTGGGCGGCGGACACCCTGTTCCGCGGCCAGCTGATGGCGGCCAACGCCCTGCAAAAGGACATCGAGGCGCGGCACGGCCGCCCCGACGCGGCGATCGACGCCCCGGCCTGGCGCACCGTCGCCCCCTAGGGCTTCCCGACCTCGGCGCAAACCGTGCTAGTGACCGCGCGAAACTCGCGTGAGACCTCGATGCCGCTGAACCCCTTCACCCAGACGCCCGCCAGGATTGCGGTGATCGGGCTGGGCTATGTGGGACTGCCGCTGGCCGTGGCGTTCGCGGCCGCGAACGACGTGGTGGGCTTCGACATCAAGGCCGAGCGGATCGCCGAACTGCGGGCCGGCGAGGACCGGACGCTGGAGGTCTCGGCCGAGGAGCTGGCGGCGGCAAAGCGGCTGAAGCTCAGCGATGATCCGGCGGACCTGGCGGCCTGCAACGTCTTCATCGTCACGGTGCCGACCCCGATCAACGCCGACAAGACGCCGGACATGCGCGCCCTGATGGCCGCCAGCGGCACCGTCGGCCAGGCGATCGGCAAGGGCGGCGTCGTGATCTATGAGTCGACCGTCTATCCCGGGGCGACCGAGGAGGACTGCGTGCCCGTGGTGGCGCAGGTGTCCGGCCTGGCGTTCAACCAGGACTTCTTCGCCGGATACAGCCCCGAACGGGCCAATCCGGGCGATCCGACACATAGGTTGGCAAGCATCGTGAAGGTGACGTCCGGCTCGACGCCGGAAGCGGCGGATTTCGTGGACGCGCTCTATTCGTCGGTGGTGACCGCGGGCACGCATCGCACGAGTTCGATCCGGGTGGCCGAGGCGGCCAAGGTGATCGAGAACACCCAGCGCGACCTGAACATCGCCCTGATCAATGAGTTCGCCCTGATCCTGAACAGGCTGGGCGTCGACACCTCGGAAGTCCTGGCCGCGGCGGGGACCAAGTGGAACTTCCTGAACTTCCGGCCCGGCCTGGTGGGCGGCCACTGCATCGGCGTGGACCCCTACTACCTGACCCACAAAGCCGAGGCGGTGGGCTATCACCCGGAGGTGATCCTCGCGGGGCGGCGGATCAACGACGGGATGGGCGCCTATGTGGCGGGCGAGCTCGTGGCCGAGATGGGGCGGCGAGGGCGGGCCGCCGACGGGGCGCGGGTGCTGGTGATGGGCCTGGCCTTCAAGGAGAACTGCCCGGACCTGCGCAACACGCGGGTGATCGACATCATCGAGGCGCTGGCGGCGGCGGGCGCGGGCGTCGACGTCTGGGATCCTTGGATCGACGCCGACGAGGCGCGGGACGAATACGGCCTGGAGCTCACCGGCCGCCCGGCGGCCGGCGCCTACGACGCCGTGGTGCTGGCGGTGGCGCACCAGCAGTTCGCAGAGCTGGGCGCCGAGGCGATCCGCGGCTTTGGCCGCCCCGGCGCGGTGCTGTTCGACATCAAGAGCATGCTGCCGCTCGGCGCGGCGGACCTGAGGCTCTAGGCGTGCTGCTTCAGCTTCTGACCCGGCATCGGCAGTTCCTGCTGTTCGCGACGATCGGAGCCACGGCGACGTTCGTGGACATGGGCGCCCTGTGGGTGGCGCTGCGCCTGTTCGGGGCCAATCCTTACCTGGGCCGGGTGTTCTCGTTCCTGTGCGCGGCGACCTTCACCTGGGTCTGCAACCGCAACATCACCTTCAAGGGGCCGCGCACGCACCATCTGCTGGTGGAATACCTGCGCTTTCTCGGCGTCGCCTGCGTCGGGTTCAGCGTGAACTTCCTGCTCTATTCGCTGGTGCTGGCGTTGACCCCGAAGCTCGTCGCCCTGACCCCCTGGCAACTGGCCCTGCTGCCCTATGCGGGTGTGATCGTGGGATCCGGGGCCGGCCTGCTGTTCAACTACTTCGGAAGCCGCAGGCTGGTGTTCAGGGCGCCGGCGCCCTAGCGGGCCCCGCGTTGATCGGGCGGTGTCCGTAGTAGTCGAGGTACCAGTCCACGAACTTGCCGACGCCGACCTCGACGGGCGTCGAGGGCGCGTAGTCGAGGGCGGCGCGGGTCTCGGCGACGTCGGCTTCGGTGCGCGCGACATCGCCGGGCTGCATGGGCATCAGGTTGAGCGTCGCCTTGCGGCCCAGCTTCTCCTCCAGGACCTGGATGTAGCGCATCAGCTCGACGCGCTGGCTGTTGCCGAGGTTCAGCACCCGCCACGGCGCGACGCCGCTGGTCGCCGGGTCGGGGTGGGTCGGGTCCCAGGCGGCGTTGATCGTCGCGGGGCGGTCGATGGCGGCGACCAGGCCGTCGACGATGTCGGCGACATAGGTGAAGTCGCGCTGCATCTTGCCCTCGCCGTAGACGTCGATGGGCCGCCCGGCGAGGATCGCCTCGGTGAACTTGAAGAGCGCCATGTCCGGCCGGCCCCACGGGCCATAGACCGTGAAGAAGCGGAAGCCGGTCGAGGGGATGCCGAACAGATGGGCGTAGCTGTGCGCCATGGCCTCGTTGGCGAGCTTGGTCGCCGCGTAGAGGGTGATCGGATGGTTCGCGCCATTGTGGACGTTGAACGGCAGGTTGCCGTTGGCGCCGTAGACCGAACTGGTGGAGGCGAAGACCAGGTTCTTCGGCTGCACCGCGCGGCAGCCCTCCAGGATGTTGAGGAAGCCCACGACGTTGGAGTCCACGTAGGTTCGAGGGCTCTCCAGGCTGTAGCGGACGCCTGCCTGGGCCGCGAGATTGACCACGATTTCCGGCGTTGCCTCGGCGAAGAGCGCGGTCACCGCGTCCTTGTCCTCGAGGTGGATCTTCGCATGGCGGTAGCCGGGAAGCTTTTCCAGTTCGGCCAGCCGCGCGGCCTTCAGCGTCGGGTCGTAATAGGCGTTAAGGTCGTCGAGCCCCACGACCTCGTCGCCGCGTTCCAGTAGCCGCCGCGCCAGATGAAAGCCGATGAAGCCGGCCGAGCCAGTGATCAGGGTGGTCATGCCGTCCGCCATCTCCGTACGCCCGGCAGGCTGTGCCACCGACGCCGCCGAACTTCAAACCCGCAGGACGCGATCCGAATCCGCCGCTAGGGTTCCGCCATCCAAGTTTCCGGGGCGAATATGAAGATAATTACGCTCGCAGCGGCCGCGGCCGTTGCTCTGACCGCCATGGGCTCGACCGCGGCGGCCAAGACACCGATGACCCACGAACTGCTGTGGATGATGAAGCGGGTGGGGTCGCCGGTCGTCAGTCCGGACGGCAAGTGGGTGGTCTATTCGGTCATCGAGCCGTCCTACGAGGCGGACAAGCAGGTCAGCGACCTGTGGCTGGTCCCGACGGCGGGGGGCGCGCCCAAGCGACTGACCAACACCAAGGCCGCGGAGGGCGGGACGGTCTGGTCGCCGGATTCCACGCGGATCGCGTTCACCACCAAGCGCGAGGGCGACGAGGCGGACCAGGTCTATGTCCTGGACGTGGTCGGTGGCGGGGAGGCCAGGCGGGTGACCTCGATCTCCACGGGCGCCTCCAGCCCGCAGTGGCGGCCCGATGGCCAGGCGATCCTGTTCGAGACCATGGTCTATCCCGGCGCCCTGGACGACGAGGCCAACAAGAAGGCCGCCGCGGACAAAAAAGCGCGCAAATACAATGTGCGCACCTATGAGCACTTCCCGATCCGCTACTGGAATGAGTGGCTGGACGAGCGGCAGTCGACCATCGAGGTCCAGGGTCTGGAGCCGGGCGCGAAGCCGAAGGACATCCTGTCGGGGAGCAAGCTCGCCCGCACGCCGGGGTTCTCCGGCGCGGGCACGGAGACCAGCTTCTCGCTGTCGCCGATCTGGAGCCCGGACGGCAAGGAAGTGGTGTTCAACGCCACCGCCGAGCGGTGGACCGCGGCCTATGCCGACGTGGGCTTCCAACTCTATCGCGTGCCCGCCGACGGCGGCGAGGCGAGCCCGATCACCACCGCCAAGGGGGAGTATGACGGGGCTGCGTTCAGCCCGGACGGCAAGTGGCTCTACTTCAACTACGGGCCGCAGGACGCGGAGATCTACCATCTGGGCCGGTTGAGCCGGATCGCCTGGCCGGGCGGCGGGACGGCGAGCCTGGTGGCCCGCGACTTCGACCGCGAGCCGGCGCGCTTCGCCATCACGCCGGACAGCAAGACGATCTACGTCCTGACGCCTGAGGCCGGGAAGGAGAACCTCTACAAGGTGGACGCCGCGGGCGGGAAGCCGACGCTGGCGATCGAGCCGGCCAACGGCGGCTACACCAGCCTGGCGATCGCGCAGAAGGCGGCCAAGCCGCTGCTGATCGGCAGCTATGCGAGCTCGGTCAGCCCGGCGGAGATCGTGCGCATCGACCCGGCGGCCAAGACCCACACGAACCTCACCAGCGTGAACACCGCGCTTGCCGCGACGATCGACTGGGCGCCGCCGCAGCATTTCTGGTTCACCAGCGCCGGCGGGCGGCAGATCCACAACATGCTGATCCTGCCGCCGAACTTCGATCCGGCGAAGAAGTACCCGCTGATCGTCTTCATCCACGGCGGCGCGGCGAGCATGAACCCCGACCAGATCAGCCTGCGCTGGGACTACCACCTGCTGACGGCGGCCGGGTACGTGATGCTGATGAGCGACTACACCGGGTCGACCGGCTACGGCGAAAAGTTCGCCCAGGCGATCAAGCTGGATCCGCTGAAGACCCCCGGGCTCGAGATCAACCAGGCGGTGGACGAGGCGCTGAAGCGCTACCCGTTCATCGACGGGACGAGGATGTGCGCGGCCGGCGCAAGCTATGGCGGCCACCTGGTCAACTGGCTGGAGGCCACGACGACCCGCTACAAGTGCCTCGTCAGCCACGCCGGCGAGGTGGACCTGCTGAGCCAATGGGGCACCAGCGACGGCGCCTATGGCCGCGAGGTGACAAACGGCGGGCCGCCCTGGGAGGGCAATCCGATCTGGCGCGAGCAGAGCCCGATCACCTATGGGGCCAACTGGAAGACCCCGATGCTGCTCTCCATCGGGGAGCGCGACTTCCGGGTGCCGATCAACAATACGCTCGAGAACTGGGCGACCCTGCAGCGGATGAAGGTGCCCAGCCGCCTGCTGGTCTGGCCGGATGCCTGGCACTGGATCCTGAAGGCCGAGGACAGCCGCCACTTCTACGCCGAGGTCGACGCCTGGCTCGGCCATTACCTTAAGGAAGGCCCCGCGCCGGGGGCGGCGAACGCGGCAAAGTGATCGCCAGAGGCGTCTACCGAAGTGATCCGATCGTATTTAAATGCGTTCGGGTGGCGGGCCGGGGAGAATTGGTGGCCCGCGGTATGCAGGCAAGCGTTCTGCATCTATGAGATTGTTCAAAATCGGCTGCGGGGGCGTATGATTCCCCGTGGCTGGTGGGGCCAGGGAGCGTCCAAGTATGAGCCAACGCCTCGTCCCGGGACTCGAGCCCGCGCCGACGAAACACGCGAAGCTGTTGAAGTGGGTTCGCGAAGTCGCCGAATTGACGGAGCCGGACGCGGTGCGCTGGTGCGACGGGTCGGACGCCGAGTGGACCGAGCTGACCGACGAATTGGTCGCCGCCGGCACGCTTCAGCGCCTGAACCCGGCCAAGCGCCCGAATTCGTTCTACGCCGCCTCCGATCCGCGGGACGTGGCGCGCGTCGAGAGCCGCACCTTCATCTGCTCGGAAAAAGCCGAAGACGCCGGCCCGACCAACAACTGGCTCGACCCCACCGAGATGCGGGCCGACCTGAAAGACCTGTTCAAAGGCTGCATGAAGGGCCGCACGATGTACGTCGTGCCGTTCTGCATGGGCCCGCTCGGCTCGAAAATCAGCGCCATCGGCGTCGAGATCACGGATTCGGCCTACGTCGCCGTATCCATGAAGATCATGACCCGCATGGGCCAGGCCGCCCTCGACCAGCTCGGCGAGGACGGCTTTTTTGTGCCGGCCGTCCATTCGGTGGGGGCGCCGCTGGCTGACGGTCAGGCCGACGTCGCCTGGCCCTGCAACGAAATCAAATACATCGTCCATTTCCCCGAGACCCGGGAGATCTGGTCCTACGGTTCCGGCTACGGCGGCAACGCGCTGCTGGGCAAGAAGTGCTTCGCGCTGCGCATCGCCTCGGTGATGGCCCGCGACGAGGGCTGGCTGGCCGAGCACATGCTGATCCTGAAGCTGACCTCGCCGCAGGGCGATGTGCGGTTCATCTCGGCAGCGTTCCCCAGCGCCTGCGGCAAGACCAACATGGCCATGCTGCAGCCGACGCTGGCCGGCTGGAAGGCCGAGACGATCGGCGACGATATCGCCTGGATGCGGTTCGGCGACGACGGACGCCTCTATGCGGTGAATCCGGAGGCGGGCTTCTTCGGCGTGGCGCCCGGGACCGGCGAGACGACCAACAAGAACGCCATCGCCGCGCTCTACGCCAACTGCATCTTCACCAACGTGGCGCTCACCGATGACGGCGACGTCTGGTGGGAAGGCCTGACGCCCGACGCGCCGGCGCACCTGACCGACTGGCAGGGCAATAGCTGGACCCCGGACAGCGCCACGCCGGCCGCTCACCCCAACGCCCGTTTCACGGTGCCGGCCTCGCAGACCCCGGTGATCGCCTCGGAATGGGAAGACCCGGCCGGCGTGCCGATCTCAGCGATCCTGTTCGGCGGCCGTCGCGCCTCGGCCGTGCCGCTGGTCAACGAAGCCCGCGACTGGGCGCATGGGGTGTTCATGGCCTCCAACGTGGCCTCCGAGGGCACGGCGGCGGCGGAGAACTCGATCGGCGAGCTGCGCCGCGATCCGTTCGCGATGCTGCCCTTCGCCGGCTACAACATGGGCGACTATTTCGGCCACTGGCTGAACATCGGCGCCAAGGCCGACCCGGCCAAGCTCCCGCGCATCTACTTCGTCAACTGGTTCCGCAAGGACGAGCGCGGCAAGTTCGTCTGGCCGGGCTATGGCGAGAACAGCCGGGTCCTGAAGTGGATCGTCGACCGGCTGGAAGGCCGCGCCGAGGCCGTGGACACCCCGATCGGCCGCCTGCCGGCGCCGGGCAGCCTGGACGTCTCGGGCCTGGACCTGACCCAGGCGCAGCTCGACCTGCTGCTGACGGTCGATACCGAGATCTGGCGCAAGGAGGCGGCCCTGGTGCCGGCCTTCTACGAACGCTTCGGCGATCGCCTGCCGGCGGCGCTCTGGGCCGAGCTGGAGGCCCTGAAGGCCCGCCTGGACGCCCCGGCGCAGACCTCGGCCATGGTGGCGGCGGAATAGCCCCACCACCGACCTGACATGCGAAGGGCCGCGGGTGACCGCGGCCCTTTTGCTATGTGCAAGCCAAGCGAGCCTCAGCCTCCGGCGACGACCCGCAGGTTGGGCGCCACGCCGGCGCGTTCGCCGCGGATTTCGGCCACCAGCTCGAAGAGGGCGCGGCGCACGCCGTCGACGTCGCCGCGGTCGGCCAGGACCTCCAGCTCGGAGAGCTGTGCGTTGGTGATACGCAGGGGCGAGTGGGAGACCACCTCAAGCACCTTGTGGGCGCAGGGCAGGGAGCGTTCGGTGTCGTCGAGCAGCAGCTCGGTGAGCTTCTCGCCGGGGCGCAGGCCGGTGATCTCGATCTCGATTTCCTTGCCGGGCGTGCGACCGGAAAGGGCGATCATCTGGCGGGCGAGGTCCATGATCCGGACCGGCTCGCCCATCTCCAGCAGGAACAGGCGCGCATCGCGGCCCTCGCCGTCGGCGCAGGTGGCGGTGGCGTGGAGGACGAGCTGGCTCGCCTCCGGGATGGTCATGAAGAAGCGCTCCATGTCCGGGTGGGTCACGGTCACCGGCCCGCCGCGCTCGATCTGCGACTTGAAGATCGGCACCACCGAGCCGGCGGAGCCTAGGACATTGCCGAAGCGCACGGCGGAGAAGCGCGCGCCGGCGCCACCGTTCTGCTGGGCCTGGATGACGCTCTCGGCCAGGCGCTTGGTCGCGCCCATGACGTTGGTGGGATCAACGGCCTTGTCGGTGGAGATCAGCACCATCTGGCCGGCGCCGCAGGCCTTGGACGCCTCGGCCACGTTCCAGGTGCCGATGACGTTGGTCAGCACGCCCTCGCACGGGTGGCGCTCGACCATGGAGACGTGCTTCAGGGCCGCGGCGTGGAAGACGAGGTCCGGTTTCTCGGCGAGGAAGGCCTGGGTGACCCGGGCCGCGTTGCGCACATCGCAGAGCACGGCCAGGCGCGACATGTGCGGGAAGGTTTCGGCCATCTCGCGCTCGATCTCGAACAGCGAGGTCTCGGAGAAGTCGAGCAGGGTCAGGTGGGCGCAATGGAAGGCGGCGACCTGGCGGCAGAGCTCCGCGCCGATGGAGCCGCCGGCGCCGGTGACCAGCACGCGGCGGCCGCGGATCAGGTTGCCGATGCCGACGCGGTCGAGTTCGATCGGCTCGCGGGCCAGCAGCTCCTCGATGTTGATCTCACGCATCGGCAGCAGGGTGACGCCGTCGTGCTGGGCCAGTTCGACGATGGAGGGCAGGCGCAGCAGACGGATGCCGTCGTTCTTCAGGCGGCCCAGCTGGTCGGCGGTGAGGCCCTTGAGGCGGCCGGGCTCCTCCAGGAACAGGATGGCGCGCGGGTAGCGGTTCCAACGGCGGAGGTCCGCCAGGGCCTCGTCGAGGTTTTCCAGGCTTTCGATGACGCAGACGCCGCGCACCTGCTGGCCCACGTCGCGCGGGTCGAGGCCGACGATGCCGACGGAGGTGTAGGTGCGGTCATGGCTGCGGGCCATGTCGCGCAGGTAGCTGTCGGCCAGAGCCGGCGGGCCGATGAGCAGCAGGGATGGCGCCTGGGTCATCCGGTCGCTGGCGGTTTTCAGCGGCGAGAAGCTGTCCAACGCGTGTTCGTGCAGCGCGCGCCGGAGGATGCGGACCCCCATGGTGGCGACCATCTGGAACAGCGGGGCCAGGAAGAGGGTCGAGCGCGGCAGGCCCTGGGCGCGGGTCAGGACGAACACCCAGAGCAGGAAGACGCCTACGGTGAGGAGCGCGATCCGCGCCAGCACCAGGGCGTCAGGGATCGACGCGTAGCGCCAGGGCGAAAGCTCCCGGCGGAACAGCATGGAGAAGCCGCCGGCCAGGGCGGAATAGAGCACGACCAGCTGGATCAGGCTGAGCGAGGGAACGCCGGCGGCGTCGAAATCGTGGGCGCCGGCGGGCGCGACGACGAAAGCGAGGGTGAAAGCCAGGGCGGCCAGGGCCACGTCAGCGACGACGGTCTGGGCTCGAAAGGCCACTCGATCCATGCGTCGCACTCCGTCAGTCCTCTCGAATCGCCAACATAGACCCGGGGGTGCGACCGTCTACCGAAACCGACGGGATCGTTCGGTCCCGCGGCGGCTGTGGCCTTATGCGCACATTATGTGCGGCCGGAAGCCGTCGGACCATATGAATTGGGGCGCCCCTTCGCAAATGGAAAAGCCGCCGCGCAAGCGCGGCGGCCCTGCCAACAGAGCTAACGCGTCACTTAGGGGAAGGTTGCCTTGATCCCGATGACGACCTTGGACTTGTAGATCGAGCCGAAGCTGTGTTCGTCGGTGTCCCAGTAGCGCAGATCGAAGCCGATGTGGCTGTTCAGCGCGTAGCCGACGCCGAGATTCCAGGTCGTGTAGTCCAGCGGACCCTTCACCTGCTGCTTGCCGATGGCGCCGGAGACCGAGAACGGGGTCTTGCCGATCGGCATCGAGCCGTTGAGTTCGTAGTAGTTCGCCGCCCCGGTCTCGCCGAAGAAGTTGTCGGAATAGAAGTAGGCGAGGCCGACCGTGGCCGGGCCGATCGCCATCGAGGGGGCGACTTTCCACTCGGTGTAGACTTCGTGCGGGCCGGAGGGCTGGCTGGTGTAGCCGTAGCGGATCACGCCGAGGTCGACGGTGACCGGACCCACCACCGGGCGGATGCCGGCGTAGAGGTCGTACTCCATCTTCGTGCCGTTCAGGAAATCGACGTTGGAGAGCCAGATCCCCGCGTAGCCGATGCCCTCGATGGTGAGGTCGGCGCCGCCGAAGATGCTGGCCTTGTTGTCGGTCTGACTGACGCCGCGGAATTCGTAGTCGTTGTTCGCGCCGATGTTGAAGACCACAACCAGCGGCTTGACCTCGGCCGGCGCGGCCGGGGCGTCGTCGGCGCGGGCTGCGCCGGCCATGGCGAAGGCGGCGGCCGCAGCCAGGAACGAGAGTTTCAGAGCTTTCATTTTATATCCCCTTGTCTCCGGCCTCCGTTGTCCGGGACTCATCGCCCCAGCCGACCGTGCTCAGCCATGGTTGCGGTGCAGCCTCGCAGATCAACGCGCGGCGACCCCCGTCGCGGCCGGTCGCGGAGGCTGATTAAAGTTTGGGCGGCCTATGGAGCAGGCGCCATTCGTTTGGGCGCCTTTGGATATCGGTGATGTGTAAAGGCGTGTCGGGACCGGCTCGAGGACGCCCGTCAGCGCGCGACCTGGGCCGCGTAGCCAAGGTGGGACCCCGCATCGACCAGCAGGGTCTCGCCGGTGACGTGGCGCGAGGCGCGTGAGGCCAGGAAGACGGTGGCCGCGGCGATGTCGTCAGGGCTGGAAGCGGCCTTCAGCGGCGTGCCGGCCGCGGCGTTGGCGCGGATGCGGTCGGCGGCGGCCTCGCCCAGGCCCTTGCCGAACCAGGGCGTGTCGATGAAGCCGGGGCAGACGGCGTTGACCCGGATCTTCGGCGCCAGCGCGCGGGCGAGCGACATGGTCATGGTGGTGAGCGCGCCCTTCGAGGCGGCGTAGGGCACCGAGGAGCCGATGCCCGTGACGCCGGCGATGGAGGCGGTCATCACCACCGCGCCGGGCTGGTCGCCGGCTTCGAGCAGGGCGCGGCAGGCGCGGACCATCTGGAAGCCGCCGACCACATTGACCGCGTAGAGCTCGAGGAAATCGTCGGAGGAGACGGCGTCCATGTCGGCGTGGCTGGCGAAGCGGGTGGTCCCGGCATTGTTGAACAGGGCGTCGATGCGGCCGAAGGGCTGGGCGGCGGCGGCGATCGCCTTGCAGTCGGCGTCCTTGGCCACGTCGCCCTGGACCAGGACCGCCGTTGCGCCGGCGGCTTCCACCAGCCGGGCGGTTTCCTGGGCTTCGTCGGCGCTGCGGGCATAGTTGACCACCACGGCCTTGGCGCCGCGCTCAGCGCACTCGACGGCGATCGCCCGGCCCAGGCCCGTGGAGGCGCCGGTGACGACCACGATGAAATCTTCCATGTCCTTGCCGGCCATGACCCTCGCTCCCTCTGATTTTCGTCGGTGATAGCGTCTCGGCAGGCGGCTGTCTCGGTTGCGGGGGGCTCGGCGTCGGACTAAAGCCGCCGCCATGGACGAGACACGCCTTACCCAGCTCGGCCGCGAGGTCGCCGCGCCCGCCAGCCCCGACGAGGCCGTGCTGGAGCGCGTGCCCAATCCGCAGGCCGATACGCTCTACCTGGCGCGATTCACGGCGCCGGAGTTCACCTCCCTCTGCCCGGTGACCGGCCAGCCCGACTTTGCCCACCTGGTGATCGACTATGCGCCGGGCGACTGGCTGATCGAATCCAAGTCGCTGAAGCTCTACCTGACCTCGTTCCGCAATCACGGGGCGTTCCACGAGGACTGTACGGTGGCGATCGGGCGCAGGATCGTGGCGACGGCCGAGCCGAAGTGGCTGCGGATCGGCGGATACTGGTTCCCGCGCGGCGGGATACCGATCGACGTCTTCTGGCAAAGCGGACCGCCACCTGAAGGGCTGTGGCTGCCCGATCAGGGCGTGGCGCCGTATCGCGGACGCGGCTGAAGAGTCTCCGAGGCGTTGCGCGGCGCGGTGATCTGGCGTCGGCGTGATGATTACTGAGTCCGAAAGCTGGACTGTTGAGCGTGTGGCGATCGGGATTCAGCGCGCCGCAGATGTCGGGGCACGATGACTGAGCGGCGGGCGATTCTCCTCTCAGGGGAATGCGACGACTGCTCAGTTGAGAGGCGCGTTCGGGCTTTCCAAGACCGCCGTTCGGGCCTATAAATAGCTCGCCCAACTCTCCTCGGGCGTGTCACTTCAGGCCCGGCGATGCCCCGCATCGTCGGGCCGTTGTGTTTTCAAGGCTATTTGGCCGTGTCGGACCAGCGGCTGACCAGGGCCGCGGCGGCCGGGCGCTCGCGTTCCAGTGGCGGCTCGCGGGCCGTTCCCAGCAGCACGAAGCCGGCCACCCGCTCGCCGGCGGTCAGGCCGAGGATCGCCTGGGCGTCGGCGTCGTAGGCGTACCAGTCGGTGATCCAGTTGCCGCCGTAGCCCATGGCCAGCGCCGCGTAGAGCAGGGTGGCGCAAACCGCGCCGGCCGAGAGCTCCTGCTCCCAGGCGGGAATGGCGCCGGCCTTGGGCGCCGAGATGACCGCCACCGCGAGCGGCGGGACCTTCAGCTTGCCGAGCTTTCCGACCGCCTGGGTGTCGCCGCGGCCCTGGGCCAGGGCCTCGAGCCGGGCGGCGAAGCGGGCCTTATCGTCGCCCGCCAGGATGACGAAGCGCCAGGGCGCGAGCTTGCCGTGATCCGGCACGCGCACGGCCAGGCGCAGGAGGGTCTCGAGATCGGCGGCCGAGGGGGCGGGCTCGGTCAGGGTGACCGCCGAGGTCGACCGCCGGCGCGCCAGGAAGCGCAGCACCTCCGGCGCGGGGGTGAGCTCGAGCGGGTCGCCCAGTTGCGGCGGCGGCGGCAGATCAACGGTCACGGGGCGCCTTGCGGGTCTTAGGAAAACGATAGGGTGGCTTCTTTATGGGTGCGCTCGCGCGCATCGCAAGGCGAGCCACTACCGATGGTCGATAAACCCGACTGGCTGCGGCCGCACGGAACGCCCTGGACGCCCGGGGAAGAGCGGGTGGCGTTCGAGAGCGCCTGGATCACCGTCAGTGACCAGATAGCCACGGCGCCCACCGGCCGGCCGGCGCGCTACGGGCTGGTGCGGTTCAAGAATCTGGCGATCGCCGTCCTGCCGATCCATGACGACGGGACGGTGACTCTGGTGGGGCAACACCGCTTTCCGCTGGGCGACTACAGCTGGGAGCTGCCCGAGGGCGGATCGCCGCTGGGCGAGGATCCGCTGGACGGGGCGAAACGCGAGCTGGCCGAGGAGACCGGCCTGGCGGCGGCGGACTGGCGCGAGGTGCTGCGCACCCAGCTTTCCAACTCGGTGACCGACGAACGGATGGTCGGCTACATCGCCACGGGCCTGAGCCCGGCCGAGAGCGGCCAGCATGAGGCCGACGACACGGAAGCGATCACCCTGGCCAGGGTGCCGTTCCGGGAAGCCTTGGACGCAGCGATGGCGGGGCAACTTCCTGACATGCTGACAGTGGCGATGCTGCTACGGGGCTACCATATGGCCCGTGAAGGGTCTTTGCCGGGCGTGCTGGCGCGCGCCATGCTAGAGTAGGGAGACGCGCCCATGGGGCGGGAGGACGCTATGAGCCAGCAACGTCTGGAAGTCGTCGACGCGACCAGCGCGCCCCCGGTGTGGGCCTCGCTGCGCAATGAGGCCAAGGCGGCCGCCAAGAGCGAGGCGGCGCTGGCCAGCCTGTTGGCGGCGGTGATCCTGAACCACAAGAGCCTGGGCGGGGCGCTGAGCTATCAGCTGGCGCGCAAGCTGGGCGACCAGGAACTGCGGGCCATGAGCATCCGCGAGATCGCCGAAGAGGCCTACGCGAGCGACCCGTCGCTGGTGGAGATCGCCGAGGCCGACCTCAAGGCGGTGTTCGAGCGCGACCCGGCCTGCAAGGGCTATGTCCAGCCGTTCCTGTTCTTCAAGGGCTTCCTGGCCCTGCAGACCCAGCGCGTCTCTCACTGGCTGTGGCAGGAGGAGCGCGAGACGCTGGCGCTCTACCTGCAGAGCCGCACGAGCGAGCTCTTCCAGGTGGACATCCACCCGGCGACGCGGATCGGCCGTGGCATCTTCATGGATCACGGCACCGGCGTGGTGATCGGCGAGACGGCGGTGGTCGGCGACGACGTGTCGATGCTGCACGGCGTGACGCTGGGCGGCACGGGCGCCGATCGCGGCGACCGGCACCCGAAGATCGGCAAGGGCGTGATGCTGGGCGCCGGCGCCAAGGTGCTGGGGAATATCGAGATCGGCGACTACGCCAAGATCGCCTCCGGCTCGGTTGTGCTGAAGTCGGTGCCGGCCGGCTGCACGGCGGCCGGCGTGCCGGCCCGGCTGGTCAACTGCCCCACGGGCGACGAGCCGGCCAAGAGCATGGATCAGACGCTGAGCGACGCCGTCTACCACATCTGAGGTTTTCGGGACCGCCGCGACCAGCTAGGTTCCGGCCGCCGAGAATCCGAGGAGTGTGGGCGTGGACGAACGAATGATCCGCAAGATCGAAGGTCACCTGCGGGGAACCTTCGCCAATGCCCGTATCGTGCTGACGCCGCGGCCGAAGCAGAAGGATTCCGCCGAGGTCTACGTCGGCGAGGAGTTCGTTGGCGTGGTGTTCGAGGACGAGGACGGCGACGGCTCGTTCATGTTTGAAATGGCGATCCTGGCCGAAGACCTGCCTTAGGGTCTCGTCTTAGCGGATCTGCACGACATTCAGGCTGCCTGCGGGCAGGGGCCCGATCGGGGGCGTGTCCGGCGATGGGCTGAGCCATGCCGCCCACTGGCTGCGCGGCAGGATGACGATCTGGCGGTTGTGATAGGGCGCGATGTCGGGTCCGGGTTCGGTGGTGAGCAGGGTGAAACGCTCGTCGTTCACCAGGCCCGCGATACAGAAGAAGTCGCCGTCCGCCGCGGTGAACAGCCACTTGGACTTCGGGGCCTTGTCGCCGGTGAATTCGTAGAAGCCGTCAGCGGGGACCAGACAGCGGCCGGTCGGGAAGCGGCGGCCGTCGGAGCGGAAGTTGATCAACGGCCCGTTTCTGGCCTGGATGAGGCCCCAGCGCAGCTGCGTGAGCCGCGCCCCTTCGGGTGAGCCGACGATCACCGCCGCCGGATCGGTGGGGCGGATCGAGGCGCGGGGCTCCAGGTTGGGCGCGCCGCCCTTCCAGTAGAGCGGCAGCTCCAGCCGGCTGAATTCCTCGGTGAGGTGATCGAGGCTGGTCTTGAAGCTGAACTCGTTGCACATGGCCTAAGTCCGTCGTCGTAGGAAAATTGCGATCAGGCTGCGCCGCGGATGATCCGGCGCGCCTGGAAGGGCGGGATGATGGCCGTGATGTGCGCCGCCCAGCGCAGGCGGGCATCCTGACGCGTCGGCCCGGCGATGCTCTCCAGGTCGAAGAGGCCGTCAGGTCGCTGGCAGGAATCGTCCTGCGCCCGGGCCTGGTGTACGGCGAAGGCGGCAAGGGCCTGTTTGGCACGCTCGCGCGCCTCACCCGCCGTTTGCCACTCCTGCCGGTGTTCGACGGCGGGCGCCAGCTGATGCGCCTTGTGCACGTCGCCGATCTCGC
>Ga0207711_10001929_pt1 | contig 18836 bp, 14 predicted proteins | sample KBSS34metaG_FD_184401 | JGI IMG/M metagenome (GOLD analysis project Ga0207711, IMG submission 184401) | Switchgrass rhizosphere microbial communities from Kellogg Biological Station, Michigan, USA - KBS S3-4 metaG (SPAdes) (version 2) | ecosystem: Host-associated > Plants > Roots > Rhizosphere...
CGACGGTCGAGATGACGCGGCAATGGTGGCGCATGGCCGGCTTCCACGCCGCCTCGATCGGCACGCTCGGCGTGACCACCGGCGACGACCGCGTCACCACCGGCCTGACCACGCCCGACGTCGTGACCTTCCTGTCCAACGTCGCCGGGCTGGCGCGCGAGGGCGTCACCCATGTCGCGTTCGAGGCATCGAGCCACGGCCTGTCGCAATATCGCACCGAGGGCCTGCGTGTGTGCGCCGCCGCCTTCACCAATCTCAGCCGCGACCATCTCGATTATCATGGCGACATGGCGGCCTATTTCACCGCCAAGCTGCGCCTCTTCTCCGAGGTGCTGGCACCCGACGGCACGGCGGTGGTGTGGGCCGACGACCCCCAGGCGGCGCGGGTCATCGATCTGGCGCGCGAGCGCGGCAACAAGCTCATCACCGTCGGCGAGCATGGCGACACGCTGCGTCTCGTCTCGCGCGACCCGACCCTGCTCGGCCAGGGGCTGGTGATCGCGGCGGAGGGCGAGACGCACAAGGTCAACCTTCCGCTGATCGGCGCCTACCAGGCCGCCAATGCCCTGACCGCCGCCGGACTGGTCATCGCCAGCGGCGGCGATGTCAGCGCGACGATCGCCGCGCTGTCGCGGCTGCAACCGGTGCGCGGCCGGCTGGAACGCGCGGTGATCGCGAAGAGCGGGGCGCCGGTCTATGTCGACTATGCCCATACGCCGGACGCGCTCGAGGCGGCGATCGCCGCGCTCAAGCCACATGCCGGTGGCCGGCTGATCGTCGTGTTCGGCGCCGGCGGCGATCGCGACCAGGGCAAGCGCGAGGAGATGGGCCAGGTCGCCGCGGCGCTGGCCGATGTCGCGATCGTCACCGACGACAATCCGCGCGGCGAAGATTCGGCCGCGATCCGCGCCATGATCATGAAAGGCGCCCCGCGCGCGACCGAGATCGGCAGCCGTCGCGACGCGATCGGCGCCGCGATCGCCCAGGCCGGTGCGGCGGACATCGTGCTGATTGCGGGCAAGGGCCATGAGCAGGGCCAGATCGTCGGCGACCTGGTGCTGCCGTTCGATGACGTCTCCGTCGCGCGGGAGATGGCGGGGTGAGGGTCGATACTTCTTCACTCCCCTCCCGCTCGCGGGAGGGGTCGGGGGTGGGCGCCCGGCCTAAACTCGGCTTGCGCTACGGGGAGGGCGGGCGCCCACCCCCCAGCCCCCTCCCGCGAGCGGGAGGGGGAGCATGAGCGCCCTATGGACCTCTGACAAAATTGCCGAAGCGACCAACGGCGCCGCGTCCGGAGCCTTCACCGTCACCGGCGTCACCTTCGACTCCCGCGAAGTCGGCCCGGGCGACCTGTTCGTCGCGCTGAAAGGCGAGGCGACAGACGGCCACCGCTTCCTCGACGGTGCGTTCGATCGCGGCGCCGGCGGCGCGCTGGTCAGCAGCCCGACGCCGCATCCCCATGTGCTGGTCCCCGACACCATGGCCGCGCTGGAGGATCTCGCCCGCGCCGCCCGCGCGCGCACCGCCGCCAAAATCATCGGCGTTACCGGATCGGTCGGCAAGACCGGCACCAAGGAGGCACTGTTCGCCGCGCTCGACCGCAGCGCGCCCGACGCGACGCATCGCTCGGTCAAGAGCTACAACAACCATACCGGCGTGCCGTTGAGCCTTGCCCGCATGCCGGCGGCGAGCCGCTTCGGCATCTTCGAGATGGGCATGAACCATGCCGGCGAGCTCGCGCACCTCACCACGCTGGTGCGCCCGCACGTCGCGATCGTCACCGCGATCGCCCCGGCGCACACCGCCTTCTTCCGCGACGAGAGCGCGATCGCCGATGCCAAGGGTGAGATCTTCGCCGGGCTCGAACCGGGCGGCGTCGCAATCGTGCCGTTCGACAGCCCGCACCGCGATCGCCTGATCGCCGCCGCCACGCCGCATGCCGCGCGCATCGTCACCTTCGGCCTGGCGCCCGACGCCGATGTCCGCGCGATCGAGGCGATGCGCCAACCGTCCGGCGGCACCTTCGTCACCGCCCGGGTCGGCGCGCGCGAGCTGAGCTTCACGATCGGCCAGCCGGGCGCGCACTGGGTATCGAACGCTCTGGCGGTGCTTGCCGCGGTCGACGCGGTCGGCGGCGACCTGGCGCTTGCCGGCCTGGGCCTCGCCGAGCTTGGCGGCCTCACCGGTCGCGGCGCGCGCTTCGCCGTGCCGCTCGCCGGCGGCGCGGCGCTGGTCATCGACGAGAGCTACAACGCCAACCCCTCCTCGATGCGCGCGACCCTCGCCGTGCTCGGCGCCGAGACCGCGACCCGCAAGCTCGCCGTGCTCGGCGAGATGCGCGAGCTGGGCGAGGCGAGCCCGGCCTATCACGCCGCGCTGGCCGAGCCGATCCTCGCGGCGGGCGCCGAACGGGTCATTCTCGTCGGTGAAGCGATGAAACCGCTCGCCGCGGCGCTTGAGGGCGTCGTCGAATTCGTCCATGTGCCCGATGCCGCGAGTGCGCTCGCGTCGCTGCGTGCGACGCTCGCGCCAGGGGACGCGGTCCTCATCAAGGGTTCGAACGGAGTCGGGCTTGCGGCGGTCGTCGCGGGGCTGCAAGGCGGGAAGCCATAATGCTGTATTTCATCGCCCAGTGGCTCGGCTTTCACGGCCTGCTGAACCTGTTCCGCTATCAGTCGTTCCGCATTGGCGGGGCGATCGCGACGGCGCTGCTGATCGGGCTGATCATTGGCCCGCGCTTCATCGGCTGGCTGCGCATCCGCCAGGGCAAGGGCCAGCCGATCCGTGCCGACGGCCCGCAATCGCACCTCGCCAAGCGCGGCACGCCGACCATGGGCGGGCTGATGATCCTCACCAGCCTGGTCTTGTCGATCCTGTTGTGGATGAACCTGTCGAACCCGTTCGTCTGGGCGTGCATGTTCGTCACGCTGGGCTTCGGCGCGATCGGTTTCCTCGATGATTATGACAAGGTGCGCAAGGCCAGCACCAAGGGCGTGTCGGGCCGCACGCGGCTGGTCGGCGAGTTCCTCGTCGCCGGAATCGCGGCCTGGATCATCAGCAGCGAGAATGGCGCGCATCTCTACCTGCCGTTCGTCAGCGGCTATTATATCGACCTGAGCGGCTGGCATGGCGCGCTGTACATCGCCTTTGCCGCCTTCACGATCGTCGCCTTCGGCAACGCCGTGAACCTGACCGACGGGCTCGACGGCCTGGCGACGATGCCGGTGATTATCGCCTCGGTCGCGTTCATGATCATCGTCTATCTCGTCGGCAACGCCAAGTTCGCCATCTATCTCGGCATTCCGCATGTCCCCGGCGCGGGCGAGCTGGCAATCTTCTGTGGTGCGATGATCGGGGCGGGGCTGGCGTTCCTGTGGTTCAACGCCCCCCCTGCGGCGGTGTTCATGGGCGATACGGGCAGCCTCGCTCTGGGCGGCGCGCTCGGCGCGATCGCGGTCACCGCACACCATGAGATCGTGCTCGGCGTGATCGGCGGCCTGTTCGTGATCGAGGCCTTGTCGGTGATCATCCAGGTGTTCTTCTACAAGCGCACCGGCAAGCGCGTGTTCCGCATGGCGCCGATCCACCATCATTTCGAACAGATCGGCTGGAGCGAGCCGACCGTGGTGATCCGCTTCTGGATCATCGCCCTGGTCCTCGCCTTGGCCGGCCTGTCGACGCTGAAACTCAGGTGATCGTCTCGCCGCTCTGGCGCGGCAAACGCTACGCGGTGCTGGGGCTGGCACGCTCCGGCATGGCGACGGTGCGCGCGCTGCTGGCGGGCGGGGCCGAGGTGACGGCATGGGATAGTGATGCGGCGAAGCGCAACGCCCTTCTTTCTCCCTCTCCCCTCCGGGGAGAGGGTAGGGGAGAGGGGCAGTCGCATACGACAGCGCCCGATACTGCCCCTCTCCCAACCCTCTCCCCTGAAGGGGAGAGGGCTATTACCCTTGCCGATCCAGAGTCGATCGACCTCACCGGCTTCGACGCCCTTATCGTTTCTCCCGGCGTACCCCTCAACCGCCACCCCGTGGCGGCGAAGGCCCGCGCCGCCAACGTCCCGATCATCGGCGATATCGAGCTCTTCGCCCAGGCGCGGCCCTCGCTGCCGGCGCACAAGGTCGTCGGCATCACCGGCACCAACGGCAAGTCGACCACCACCGCGCTGATCCACCACATCCTCGACACCGCCGGCGTGCCGGCGCGGATGGGCGGCAATATCGGCCTGCCGATCCTCGGCCAGGACCCGCTGCCCGAAGGCGGCGTCTATGTGCTCGAACTGTCGAGCTATCAGATCGACCTGACCTTCAGCCTCGATTGCGAGGTCGCGGTGCTGCTCAACATCACGCCCGATCATCTCGATCGCTATGACGGCTTCGAGGGCTATGCCGCGTCCAAGGCGCGGCTGTTCGCGATGCAGTCGCGCGATCACGCCGCGATCATCGGCATCGGCGACGCACCTTCCGCCGCCATCGCCCGCGGCCTGTCGGCGCGGGGCGAGCATCTGACGAAGATCGCGCCGGGCGTGTGCATGGACCAGTCGCGCTGGCCCTCGCTGCAAGGCCCGCACAATGCCCAGAACGCGCTCGCCGCCATCGCCGCCTGCCAGGCACTCGGCGTGGCCGAGGCCGATATCGATCGTGGGCTGGAAAGCTTTCGCGGTCTGCCGCACCGCATGGAGCGGGTGCGCGAACTGCGCGGCGTCGCCTGGGTCGACGATAGCAAGGCGACCAACCCGGAATCGACCGCGCCGGCACTGGGCGCGTTCGGTCGCATTCACTGGATCGTCGGCGGGCAAGCCAAGACCGACGATCTTGATGCATGCGCGCCCTATTTCGACCGCGTCGTCCGCGCCTATACCATCGGCCAGGCCGGCGCGCGCTTCGCCGCGATGCTCGCGCCGCACATGGCGGTCGAGGAAAGCGGCGACCTCGCCCGCGCCGTCAGCAGTGCCGCCGCCGCCGCCCGGCCCGGCGAGACGGTGCTGCTCTCCCCGGCCTGCGCCTCGTTCGACCAGTTTCGCGACTATGAGGATCGCGGCAACCAGTTCCGCGCGCTGGCGGAGGCAATGGCATGAGCGACGCGCGCCCGGCCGGCGAGCTGACCTTGTGGAAGCGGATGCGCCAGGGCGGCCGCACCGACCGCTCGCCGCTCGGCATGTGGTTCTGGGATATCGACCGGGTCGTGCTGATGCTCACCCTGCTGCTCATCGCGGTCGGGCTGATCGCGGTTGGCTCGGCCTCGCCCGCCGCCGCGACGCGCTATTCCGACGAGCACCACCATATCCCACCCTTCTTTTATCTGCAGTGGCAGGTCCTGTGGGTGTGCGTCTCGCTGCCGGTGCTGCTGGTCGTGTCGATGCTCCCGGTCGTCGCCGCGCGGCGCCTTGCGCTGATCGGCACCGTGATCTGCCTCGCCCTGCTGATCGCCGTGCCGTTCCTCGGCGTGGAGAAGAATGGCGCGACGCGCTGGCTCAATTTCGGCGTCTCGCTGATCCAGCCGTCCGAATTCCTCAAGCCCTGCTTCATCGTCACCTGCGCCTGGCTGCTGTCGATGAAGGTCAAGGACGATACCCTGCCGGTCACCGTCATCACCGGCGCGATGACCGCGCTGGTCGGTCTGTTGCTGATGCTGCAGCCCGATTTCGGCCAGACGATCGTGTTCGTCGCGGTGTGGTTCGCGTTGCTGATGATCGCCGGCACGTCGCCCAAGGTGATGGCCGCCCTGATCGCGCTCGCCCCGGCCGGCCTGCTCGCCGCCTATCTGTTCTACGGCACCGCCCGGGCGCGGATCGACGCCTTTCTGTTTCCGGGTGCGGCGGGTGAGGCGGGCTCGGATCATTTCCAGACCAACGCCGCACACGACACCATCACCCATGGCGGCTGGCGCGGCACCGGCCCGGGTGGCGGCACGATGAAGTTCCGCCTGCCGGAAGGGCATACCGACTATATCTTTTCGGTGATCGGCGAGGAATTCGGCCTGATCGCCTGCGTCATCATCGCGCTGCTGTTCCTCGCCATCGTCGTGCGCGTGTTCGTCAAGCTGCTCGACGAGCGCGACGAGTTCCGGCTTTACGCCGCCGCCGGCCTCGCCACCCAGTTCGGCGTGCAGTCGCTGATCAGCATGGCGGTCAATACCGGCCTCGCGCCATCAAAGGGTATGACGCTGCCCTTCATCAGCTATGGTGGCTCGTCGATGGTCGCGCTGTCGATCGGGATGGGCTTGCTGCTCGCCTTCACGCGGCGCAATCCGTTCGTCACCCGAAGCCCCTATATCGCGCGATGGAGCGGCGAATGAGCAAGGCCCAGCACTTCGTCCTCGCCGCCGGCGGCACTGGCGGCCATATGGTCCCCGCCGCCGCGCTGGCGGCCGAACTCGGCCGGCGGGGCCACCGGGTCGCGCTGGTCAGCGACGAACGCGGCGTGCGCTTCCCTGGCCTGTTCGAGGGTGTGCAGACCCATATCCTGCCCGCCGGCCGCCTGTCGGGCGGCCCGATCGGCTGGGCCAAGGCGGCCAAGGCGATGCTCAGCGGGCGCAGCATGGCGATCGAGCTGTTCCGCCATTTCCAGCCCGCCGCGGTGATCGGCTTTGGCGGCTATCCCGCGCTGCCGGCGCTGCTCGCGGCGTTCAGCCGCCATATCCCGACCGCCATTCACGAACAGAACGCCGTGCTCGGCCGCGTCAACCGGCTCGTCGCCGGCCGGGTCAGCGCCATCGCCACCTCCTATGCCACGGTCGAGCGGCTCAAGGACGGCTATCGCAGCAAGACCCATCTGGTCGGCAACCCGGTGCGCGATTCGATCATCGCACTGCGCGCCAAGCCCTATCCGCTGATCGAGGAGGACGGCATCTTCCGCGTGCTCGTCACCGGCGGTAGCCAGGGTGCCAGCGTGCTGAGCCAGGTCGTGCCCGACGGCCTGTCGCTGCTGCCGATCAATTTCCGCCGCCGCCTGCAGGTGACGCACCAGGCGCGGATCGAGGATATCGACGCCGCGCGCGCCAAATATGCCGAGCTGCAGATCGCCGCCGACCTCGCCACCTATCTGCCTGACCTGCCCGAGCATCTCGCCTGGGCGCATCTCGTCATCGCGCGCGCAGGCGCCTCGACGCTGGCCGAGCTGACCTGTGCCGGCCGCCCCGCAATCCTCGTGCCGCTGCCCAGCGCGACCGACGATCACCAGACCGTCAACGCCCGCGAAATGACCGCGGCCGGTGGCGCGCGGACGATCGACCAGCGCAATTTCACGCCCGTCGAACTGGCCAAGCAGATGCAGCGCCTCGGCCTCGATCCGGCGGCGTTGCAGAACGCCGCCGCCCGCGCGCGCAGCTGCGGCCGCCCCGATGCGGCGCGCGATCTCGCCGACCTGGTCGAAAGCCTTGCCGAGACCGGCGGCGACATGCCGATCGGGCTGGCCCAACCGAAGAAGAATGACGGGATGGCGTTCGCATGAGGGGTGTCGCGACCGATATCGGCACGATCCATTTCGTCGGCATTGGCGGCATCGGCATGTCGGGCATCGCCGAGGTGATGCACAATCTCGGCTACAAGGTGCAGGGCTCCGACGTGGCCGAGGGCTATGTCATCCAGGGCCTGCGCGACAAGGGCATCACCGTGCATATCGGCCATAGCGCCGACAATCTCGGCGACAGCGCGGTGGTCGTCACCTCGACCGCGATCAAGCGCGACAATCCCGAGGTCGATGCCGCGCTGGAACGCCGCATTCCCGTGGTGCGCCGCGCCGAAATGCTCGCCGAGCTGATGCGGCTGAAGTCGACCGTCGCGGTCGCCGGCACGCACGGCAAGACCACCACGACTTCGATGGTCGCCGCGCTGCTCGATGCCGGCGGGGTCGACCCGACGGTGATCAATGGCGGCATCATCAACAGCTATGGCTCCAACGCCCGGCTCGGTGCCAGCGACTGGATGGTGGTCGAGGCGGACGAGAGCGACGGCAGCTTCCTGCGGCTCGACGGCACCATCGCGGTGGTCACCAACATCGATCCCGAGCATCTCGATCATTATGGCTCGTTCGACGCGGTCAAGGATGCGTTCGTCGAGTTCGTCGAGAATGTGCCTTTCTACGGCGCGGCGCTGCTGTGCCTCGATCATCCGGAGGTGCAGGGCATCATACCGCGCGTCCGTGATCGCCGCGTCGTCACCTATGGCTTCTCGGCCCAGGCCGATGTGCGCGGCGTCAACGTCACGCCCGTCCCCGGCGGCAACCGTTTCGAGGCGATCGTGCGCAGCCGCGACGGATCGACGCGGTCGATCGAGCATATCGAACTGCCCATGCCCGGCCGCCACAATGTCCAGAACGCGCTGGCGGCGATCGGCGTGGCGCTGGAAATGGGTATCCCGGACGAGACGATCCAGCGCGGTTTCGCCAAGTTCGGCGGCGTGAAGAGGCGCTTCACCAAGGTCGGCGAAACGGGCGGGGTGACGATCATCGACGATTATGGCCATCACCCGGTCGAGATCCGCGCGGTGCTCGCCGCGGCGCGCGAGGGCGTGCAGAGCCGCGTCATCGCGGTCGTCCAGCCGCACCGATTCACCCGGCTCGGCAATCTGATGGAGGAGTTCCAGGCCGCCTTCAACGACGCCGACATGGTGCTCGTCGCCCCGGTCTATGCCGCCGGCGAGGCGCCGATCGAGGGCGTCGACGCGGCCGCGCTGGTCGAGGGGCTCAAGCGTCGCGGGCACCGCTCGGCGGCGACGGTCGGCGGACCGGAAGAGCTGGCCACGGTGCTCGCCGCGACGGTGCAGCCCGGCGACATGGTCGTCTGCCTGGGGGCTGGGGATATTACCAAATGGGCGGCCGGCCTCGCGGATGCGATCGAGGCGGCGCGATGATCCTCACCCCCGTCCCGTTCGCTTCGAGCAAAGTCGAGAAGCTGATCTCCGACAGCGGTGAAGGAGAGGGCTGCGCATGAGCGTCTGCTACGCCCTTCCGCCGCTGCGCGGTTCCGTCGAGCATCAGGGCTCGCTGGCCGACTTCATCTGGTTCCGCACCGGTGGGCCGGCCGAGTGGCTGGTGCGGCCCGAGGACGTGAAGGATCTGGCGAGCTTCATGGCTGGCCTCGACGCCGATACACCCGTGTTGCCGGTCGGGGTCGGCTCGAACCTGATCGTGCGTGACGGCGGCGTGCCCGGCGTGGTCGTGCGTCTGCCCAAGGCGATGGCCAAAGTGTCGGTCGAGCCAGGTCATCGCGTACGCGCCGGTGGCGGGGCAATGGGCATCACCGTCGCCAGCGCGGCGCGCGACGCCGGGATCGCGGGGCTCGAATTCCTGCGCGGCATCCCCGGCACTGTTGGCGGCGCGGTGCGGATGAACGCTGGCGCCTATGGCCGCGATACCGCCGACATTCTCGTCGAACTGACGGTGGTGACGCGCGCCGGCGAGATCGAGACCTGGCCGGCCGAACGGCTCGGCTACACCTATCGTCATTCCGACCTGCCGCGCGGCGCGGTGGTGGTCGAGGCGCTGTTCCAGGGCACCCCGGGCGACCCCGCGGTGATCGGCGCCGAGATGGACCGCATCGCCGCCGAGCGCGAAGCGTCGCAGCCGCTGCGCTCGCGCACCGGCGGTTCGACCTTCAAGAATCCGGACGGGCACAAGGCCTGGGCGCTGATCGACGCCGCCGGTTGCCGCGGCCTGCGCAACGGCGACGCCCAGGTCAGCGAGAAGCATTGCAATTTCCTGCTCAACCTCGGCGCCGCGACCAGCGCGCAGATCGAGGAACTGGGCGAAGAGGTGAGGGCGAAGGTATTGGCGCATTCCGGTGTGGCGCTCGAATGGGAAATTCAGAGGGTGGGTACCTCTTCTCCCTCTCCCCTCCGGGGAGAGGGGCAGTCGCAAACGACACCGCTCGCAACTGCCCCTCTCCCAACCCTCTCCCCAGAGGGGAGAGGGCTATGACGCCCCTCCACATCGCCGTCCTGATGGGCGGCTGGTCGGCCGAGCGCGAGGTCTCGCTGATGTCGGGCGCCGGCGTCGCCGACGCGCTGGAATCGCTCGGCCACCGCGTCACCCGCATCGACATGGACCGCGATGTCGCCACCCGCCTTGCCGAGGTAAAGCCCGACCTGGTGTTCAACGCGCTGCACGGCACGCCCGGCGAGGACGGCGCGGTGCAGGGCATGCTCGACCTGATGGGTTTGCGCTACACGCATAGCGGCATGGTCGCCTCGGTCATCGCGATCGACAAGGTGCTGACCAAGCAATCGCTCGTGCCGCACGGCATCCCGATGCCCGGCGGCCGGATCGTCAGGACCGCCGAAATCTTCGAGGCCGATCCGCTGCAGCGGCCCTATGTCCTGAAGCCCGTCAACGAAGGCTCGTCAGTCGGCGTGGCGATCGTCACCGCCGACGGCAATTACGGCAACCCGATCGGGCGCGAGGTGACCGGCCCGTGGCAGGAATTCGACGAACTGCTCGCCGAACCCTTCATCCGCGGCCGCGAACTGACCACCGCCGTGCTCGGCGGACGCGCGCTCGGCGTGACCGAATTGAAGCCGAAGAGCGGTTTCTACGACTATGACGCCAAATATACCGATGGCCTGACCGAGCATATCTGTCCCGCCGACGTGCCGGACGACATCGCCGAGGCCTGCAAGACCATCGCGCTCGAGGCGCACCGCCTGCTCGGGTGCAAGGGCGCGTCGCGCTCCGATTTTCGCTGGGACGACGAGCGCGGCACCGACGGGCTGTTCCTGCTGGAGATCAACACCCAGCCGGGCATGACCGCGCTCAGCCTCGTGCCGGAGCAGGCACGCCATCTCGGCATGAGTTATCCGCAGCTCGTCCAGGCGATCGTCGACGAAGCCATGGCGGAGGGGGAAGCACGATGAGCCGCACGATCAAACGCGCCCCGGCGCGCCGCCCGGTGCCGCCGCGCCGCAAGCCACCCAGGGTGTCGCTCGCCGACCGGCTGGTCGCCGTGCTGCCGATCAGCGAGCATATGCTGCACCGTATCGTCACCTGGTCGATCTTCGGCCTGGTCATGGCCGGCCTCGCCATCGCGGCGAGCGTGATCGGCATCCCCGGCGCGGTCGGCACCGCGATCGCCGAAGGGATCGGCCGGGCCGGTTTCCGCGTCGAGCAGATCGAGGTCACCGGCCTCAGCCGCGCCGATCGCATGGCGGTCTATGCCGACGCGCTCGACCAGAAGTCGCGCGCCATGCCGCTGATCGATCTCGAGGCGGTGCGCGAGAAGCTGCTCGCGCGGCAGGGCTGGATCCAGGACGCGCATGTCTCGCGCCGTTTGCCCGACACGCTGCTGATCCATATCGTCGAGCGCAAGCCGAGCGCGATCTGGCAGAATCAGGGCAAGCTCGCGCTGATCGCCGACAATGGCGTGATGCTCGAACGCATCTCGGCCGATGCGATGCCCGACCTTCCGCTGCTGATCGGCCCCGGCGCCAACACGCAGGAAGCCGCCTATCTCCGCCTGCTCGACGTCGCCCCCGCGCTCAAGCCGCTGGTCAAGGCGGCGACCTGGGTCGGCAATCGCCGCTGGAACCTGACCTTCGAGAGCGGTGAAACGCTGGCGCTGCCCGAGGGCGAACAGGAGGCGGCCGCCGCATTGATCAAGTTCGCACAGCTCGACGGTACCAGGCCGCTGCTCGGAAAGGGCTGGATCCGCTTCGACATGCGCGATCCCGACAAGCTGGTCGCGCGCAAGCCGGGCGAGATCGCCGATCGCGCGATCAGCGTACCCGATAGCGGCCATGTGCCGACGACGAACATTCAGGCGAAATCAACCGGTACGACAGGGCAGGGGTAACAGCGTATGGCGAAGCAGGCACCGGAAGGTCTCATCACGGCGCTCGATATCGGGTCGTCCAAGGTCTCGGCGATGATCGCGCAGAAGGGCGATGGCGGCGAGCTGATCGTGCTCGGCACCGGCCAGCGCGAGAGCCGCGGGGTCAAGCGCGGCTATATCGCCGATGCCGATGCGACCGAGGCCGCGGTGCGCGAGGCGGTCGAGCAGGCCGAGCGCATCGCCGGCATCAATATCGAGAATGTCTGGGTCAGTTTTTCGGCCGGCGGCCTTGTGTCCGACGTTGCCGAGGTCGAGTTCGAGCTGGGCGGCCACCGGGTCGAGCAGGCCGATATCGATGCATTGCTCCAGGCCGGGCGTGAATCGATCGATCCCGCCGGGCGCATGGTGCTCCACGCCCAGCCCGCGCTGTACACGCTCGACGGGCTGACCGGCGTCAAGAAGCCGCTCGGCCTGCACGCCGACCGGCTCGGCGTGCACATTCATGTCGTCGCCGCCGATGGTTCGCCGGTGCGCAATCTCGGCCTGTGCGTCGCCAATGCCCATCTCGAGGTGAAGGCGATCATCGCCTCGCCGGTCGCCACCGGCATGGCCTGCCTGTCGGAAGAAGAGCGTGAGCTCGGCGTCGCGCTGGTCGAGCTGGGCGCGGGCATCACCAATGTCTCGCTGTTCGCCGGCGGCATGCTGGTCGGGCTGACCTCGATCCCGTTCGGCTCGGCCGACATCACCGACGATATCGCGTCCGCCTTCGGCACGCGCCGCGCCCAGGCCGAGCGGATGAAGTGCTTCCATGGCTCGGCCAATGCCAGCCCCCGCGACAATCACGAGATGATCGACGTCGCGCCGATCTCGGCCGAGGACGATGCCAGCGAGGGGACGCGCATCACCAAGGCGCAGCTCATCGCGGTTATCCGCCAGCGGCTCGAACATCTCATGGGCGAGGTGCAGAAGGCGCTGGTCGAACTGAAGTTCGAAGGGCCCGTGGGGCGCCAGGTGGTGCTGACCGGCGGCGGTGCCGAGCTGAAGGGCATCGCCGATTACGCGCAGCAGGCGCTCGGCCGCTCGGTGCGGATCGGTCGGCCGCGCGGGCTGACCGCTCTGCCGGAAGCGCATTCCGGACCCGGTTTTGCAACGCTAGCCGGGCTCGCTTTCTATGCCGCGACCGACCCGATCGACCTTCGTGCCCTGCCGGTGAGCGGCCAATTGGTGCACCGGCCCAGGGGTCTGGCGATTTTCCGGCGGCTGTTGGCGGCCGCCAGGGCGAATTATTGAAGAAATGAGACAAGATTTGGTTGTTCGCGCTGGAGTCACCGCAAGCGATAGTGCAGAACGAGACATGATTATCAGGCGCCCCGCTGTTTGGGACGCGACGGAGACAGGGCGATGGTAGAATTTCTTGCTCCCGAAGTTGACGAGCTGACCCCGCGCATCGCGGTAATCGGCGTCGGCGGCGCGGGTGGTAACGCGATCGCGAACATGATGCGCGCCGATGTGGCGGGGGTCGATTTTCTCGTCGCCAACACCGATTCGCAGGCGCTGAAGCAGTCAAGCGCGCCGCAGCGCATCCAGCTCGGCGTGAAGATCACGCAGGGGCTCGGCGCCGGTTCGCGGCCGGAGATCGGTCGCGCCGCGGCCGAGGAGACGATCGAGCAGGTCGTGAAGATGCTCGAAGGCGCGCATATGTGCTTCATCGCCGCCGGCATGGGCGGCGGCACGGGCACCGGCGCGGCGCCGGTCATCGCCAAGGCGGCGCGTGACATGGGCATCCTGACCGTCGGCGTGGTGACCAAGCCGTTCGCCTTCGAGGGCAATCGCCGCGCCAAGGCGGCCGAGGCCGGCATCGAGGAACTGCAGAAATATGTCGATACGCTGATCGTCATCCCCAACCAGAACCTGTTCCTCGTCGCCAACGCCAACACCACCTTCAAGGAAGCCTTCCTGATGGCGGACGAGGTGCTGCAGCAGGGCGTGCGCGGCATCACCGACCTGATGGTCATGCCCGGCCTGATCAACCTCGATTTCGCCGACGTCCGTTCGGTGATGCAGGAAATGGGCAAGGCGATGATGGGCACCGGCGAGGCGTCGGGCGACAATCGTGCGATCGACGCGGCATCCAAGGCGATCGCCAACCCGCTGCTCGACGGCGTCAGCATGAAGGGCGCCAAGGGCGTGATCGTCTCGATCACCGGCGGCGACGACATGCGGCTGCTCGAGGTCGACGAGGCGGCGAACCACATTCGCGAACTGGTCGACGAAGACGCCAACATCATCTGGGGTTCGGCATTCAACCCCGAGCTCGAAGGGAAGATTCGCGTGTCGGTCGTCGCGACCGGCATCGAGGCCGATGGTCGTTCGGCCGCCGCGCCGTCTGCCGCGCCGGCGACCCGCGCGTTCAGCTTCGCCGCCCCGAAAAAGGCCGAAGAGCCGGCGCCGATGGCGAGCTTTGCTCCCGCCCAGCCGGAACCGGCGCCGGCGGACGAGCCCGAGGCATCGGCCGAGCAGGATGCCGATGCGCCACAGGGCGATAGCGATGAGCTGGTCCTCGACAATGCCGATGCGGTGGTCGACGCCGAGCCGGTTGCCGAGCAGCCCGTCGCACCGATCGTCTTCGACGACGAGCCTCAGCCCGAGGCCGGCGAACCGGCGGCCGAGGTGCCGCAGCGTCGTCGCTGGCTGAGCCCCGGCACGCCGACCGAGGCGGCGGCACCGCCGCCCGCGGAGCCGAGCGAGCCGGCCGCGCCGGCACCGCGCGTCAAGCTCGGCGGCACATTGTTCGAGCGCATGTCGAGCGTCACGCGCGGCGCGGCGAAGGAAGACGAGCCGACCGACAAGGATCCGCTCGATATCCCGCGCTTCCTGCATCGGCAGAATAATCAATAACTTGCGTCGAGCGCGACCGGCAGGGGCCGGGATATGACGCTGTGATGCCGGTCCGGTTCGTCGCCTCGCAGCGTCGTTCCGGCGCTGGCGGCGCATGCAAGTCATTGCCGGTTAAGCGCGGTTGGCGTCTAGGGTCGGGATGATGCACCGTCGCCTCTTCCCCCTGCTGATTGCCGGAACAATGCCCTTGCTCTGCGCGATGCCGGTCACCGCGCAGGTGATGGTCGCGCCCGCGCCGTCGGGCGATGCCGATGAGTTGGCGGCGCAGATGCGCCAGCTCGCCGCCGACCCGCAGAACCTGGCGGCGCTGGTCCGCGCCGGCGAACTCGCGTTGCGCCTCGACGATGCGACCGCCGCTGCGGGTTTCTTCGCGCGTGCCGAGCGGATCGACCCGCGCAGTGCCCGGATCAAGGCCGGGCTGGGGAGCCTGTTGGTCGGCGAGGAGCGGCCGGGCGAGGCGCTGCGGCGCTTTGCCGAGGCGGAGGCGCTGGGCGCCGATCCGCGTGGTTTCGTCGCCGATCGCGGGCTCGCTTATGACCTGATCGGTGAACAGGAGCGTGCCCAGCGCGATTATCGCGCCGCGCTGCGTTACGGAAGCAATGACGAGACGGTGCGACGCTATGCGCTGTCGCTCGGCATCTCCGGCAAGCGCGACGAGGCTTATGCGGTGTTGGAGCCGCTGCTGCGTCGCAGCGATCGCGGGGCGTGGCGCTCACGGGCCTTCATCCTGGCGATGAGCGGCGATCCGGTCGGCGCGAGCCAGATCGCGACCAGCATGTTGCCGCCGGGCATGGCGCAGGGATTGCAGCCTTTCTTCGATCGCCTGCCGAGCCTGCCCGCCGCCGATCGCGCCTTCGCGGTGCATTTCGGCGAGGTGCGCGCGACGTCGCAGCGCCTCGCCGATGCGCGGCTCATCCCGCCGCTCCCGGCGCTCGGACCGGACCCCTATGCACCGCGCGCGGTCGCTGCGGTCATTCCACAGGCACCGGTCGCCGCCGCGCGCGATGATCGCCGCAAGGGCCGCAAGCGCAAGGGCGCGCCGGTCGAGGTCGCCGCCGCCGCTCCGACGCCACCGCCCTTGCCGGCGCCGCCGCCCTATGTCGCGTCGAGCGCGGTCGATGATGAACCGTTGGCGCCGGCAACCTCGATACCGCGCCCATCCTATAGCCAGGCGATCGTCCAGCCACTGCCGTCCACCACGGCGATCGTCCAGCCGCTCCCGCCCACACCGGTCGCCGCCATGCCGCCGACGCGGCGCCCGCCGGTATCCTTCTCCGCGGCGGGCGCGTCGCGGCCAGCGGTGATCACGCCGACGCCAGCGCCCGCCGCGCGCCCGGCGCCGGTTGTCCTCGCCGCGAACGAAGCGCGCCTCCCCGTGACCGCCGGGCCGCCGAACGAAGCGGTTGCGCCGACATCGAGTGACGACGAACCCGTCGTTCCGGTGGCGGGTCCGCCGCCCTCTGCACCGCCGCCCTCCGCTCCGCCGCCACAACCTGCGGCTATGGTCTCCACCATCGTGCCTCAGCCGGTCGTGGTCGCTGCGCCGCCGCCCGCACCAGTGGTTTCTCAACCAGCCGCGGTGGTGACCCGGCCGGCGCCCGCCGTCGCCAAGCCGGCACCGGTGCGCAGCGAGGATTCGATCCTCGCCTCGATCATCGCCGGCATCAAGGTACCGGGCTCCGAACTGGCCGCCGCGTCGCCGCCGGCACGACCGGCACGGGCGGCGCCTGCGCCGGTGGAAAAGCCGGCACCGGCCGCGACGCCCCCGGAAAAGCCGGGGACCAAGGCAGCCAAGGCGGCGGAGGCGGCGAAAAAGGCCGCTGCCGCCGCGAAAAAGGCGGCCGACGAGAAGAAGCGCAACGATCCCAAGCTGCTCGAACCGGCGCGCATCTGGGTGCAGGTCGCTGGCGGCGCCAATGAGGCGGCCCTGGTGTTGGCGTGGAACACGATGAAGGGTCGCGCGCCCGCCGCGTTCAAGGGCAGGCAGGGCTGGACGACGCCGCTGCGCGCCACCCATCGCGTGCTGGCCGGGCCGTTCAAGACCGATGACGAGGCGCGCGCCTTCGTCAACACGCTCGCCAAATCGGGTGTTCCGGCCTTCGCCTTCACCAGCGAGGCCGGGCAGAAGATCACCAAGCTCCCGACCAAATGACCGTGCTCGCCCCCTGGGCATCGCATCCCGGCCAGAGCCGGGGTCGGCTCCATGCCGAGGAAGACGGGGCTGCGCGCGGTCCTCGCGATGCCTTCCAGCGCGACCGCGATCGCATCATCCATTCGATCAGCTTTCGCCGGCTGCGCCACAAGACCCAGGTGTTCGTCGCGCCCGACGGCGACCATTTCCGCGTCCGGCTGACGCACAGCCTCGAGGTCGCGCAGATCGCGCGTACCGTGGCGCGCACGCTCTGCATTAACGAGGACCTCACCGAGGCGCTCGCGCTGGCGCATGACATCGGCCACCCACCGTTCGGCCACGCCGGCGAGGACGCGTTGCAGGCCGCGCTGGCCGGGCAGGGCGGCTTCGATCACAATGGCAATACGTTGCGCGCGCTGATGGTGATCGACAGCCCCTATCCGCGCTGGCCCGGGCTCAACCTGAGCTGGGAGACGCTGGAGGGACTGGCCAAGCATAATGGCCCGATCGTCGCGCCCGCCTGGGCACTGGCCGAGGCGGATGCGGCCTTCCCGCTGGAGCTCGACCATTGGCCGAGCCTGGAGGCGCAGGTCGCGGCGATCGCCGATGACATCGCCTATGACAATCACGACATCGACGACGGCCTACGCGCCGGCCTGTTGACGCTCGACCAGTTGCTCGAGGTGCCGATCATCGCCGAGGGCTGGGCAGCGGCCAATCAGCGCTTTCCCGACGTCGCGCCGGACCGCCTGGTCGGCGAACTGGTGCGTGGCCAGATCGGCATGATGGTCAACGATCTCATTGCCGAAACGCGCGCGCGGATCGCGGCGGCCGGTGTCGCGGATGCCGAGGACGTGCGCGCCGCCGGGCGCTGCCTCGTCGGTTTCTCGCAAGCGATGCAGGAGGCTGAGCGCGCGCTCAAGCGCTTCATGTACGCCAATCTCTACCATCACCCGCGCCAGCTCGCGGCGGCCGATTCAGCGGCAATGGTCGTGTCGGGCCTGTTCGACGCCTATCGCGCCGATCCAGCGGCGATGCCGGGCAGTTGGGCCGAGCGCCTGCCGGCCGAGGAACCGGCGCGGAGCCGGCATATCGCGGACTTCATCGCCGGGATGACCGATCGCTATGCCATCGCCCGCTACCGCGAAACTGTCGGGCCGATCGACCTGCCCGACGCCTTCTGACAAAATCAACCCGCGCCGTTCACGAAAATTGCCGCGATCGGGAGGGGTTAGGCGGCGCGGGCCCGGTAATTTTGTCAGATGTCGTCGCATTCCGCCCACCGCCCGGAAACTGCCGGTCGGTGGGCGGAACGAGGTTCAGCGTGCGGCCATCTCGGTCGTCGGGCCGTGCTTTTCATGGGGCATCTTGAAAGAGACGAACCCGCCACCGACGACGCCGGTCACTTGATCGCCGCGCACGGTGAGCTCGAAACGCTCGCCGCCCGAATAGTAACCGCTGAGGACGACATGATCGCCCTTCAGTGTCTTGGTATAGACATAGGTCACGCCATCGCGCTGAAAGCTGATCTCGGTCGGCTTTTCATTGGCGAAGGCGGGCGTGGCTACTGCAAGGAGCAACGCCGGAAATGCGAAGAGGGACTTGGTCATGATCTTTCCTTTCGTGTGTCGAAAGCCAGATCAGCATCCTCGCCGCCGCCAAGAATATTGCAGTGCAGCAAAAGGCCAACCGCAAAGATTGCGCGACCAGTTGCACAAAACGAACGCCCAGCCGTTTTTCGGGGATAGTCCTGCGACATAACGGGCCCATCTTGGCCACATCGACAGACCGGGAGAGCGTGATGGCCCAGAGCAGCATTGCGATGAACCGCTTCGGTCTGGGCGCGCGACCCGACGAAGCGGTGCCAGTGGATTCGCAGAAATGGCTGACGGCACAGTTCGAATCCTTCAATCCCCGGCCAGCGGAGATCGCGGCGGCGCCGAACAGCCGTGCGGTGTCGGAGGATCTGGCGAAATATCTCGAGGACCAGCGCCAGCTGCGGCAGCAATATGGCCCCGCGCGGCGCCCCGGCGCGGCGCTTGCC
>Ga0207711_10001930_pt1 | contig 18835 bp, 16 predicted proteins | sample KBSS34metaG_FD_184401 | JGI IMG/M metagenome (GOLD analysis project Ga0207711, IMG submission 184401) | Switchgrass rhizosphere microbial communities from Kellogg Biological Station, Michigan, USA - KBS S3-4 metaG (SPAdes) (version 2) | ecosystem: Host-associated > Plants > Roots > Rhizosphere...
GCACGCTGTCGCCGCGCACCACCTTGCCTTCCACCTGCGGCCACACGCCGAGCGCGGTGAGCGCGGCCTTGCCATATTTGCCGGCGGGCACCGAATCGGGGTCCGCCATGGCCAGTCGCCTGTCGCCCAACGCCTGCGCGAGGGGCATGCCCTTGCGGATCGCGATACCGCCCCGGTTCGCGACGGGCGCGATCAGCACCAGCCGGTTGACGAGGAAGGAGACGCGGGTGCCGGGCACGACATGGCCGTTCTTCTGCACATCGTCCATCCAGGGCTCATCGGCCGAGATGAAGAGATCGGCGGGCGCCCCCGCATCGATCTGGCGGGCGAGGGCGGAAGAGGCGGCGAAGGAGATGGTGGGCTTGGCATGGCCCATCTTCGCCCAGGCATCGGCGGCGGCGGTGAGCGATTCCTGAAGGCTGGCGGCGGCGAGCACCAGCGGGGCCTTGCCCTGCTGGGCGGCAGCGGGTGTCAGCGTGACCAGCATCGCCGTGAGGATAAGCATCGCCCGTCGCCATAATCCCCGCGTCAGCCGCTGCATCGCCCGGTCCTTCCCGAAAATCCGTATCGCGGCGTATATAGCGCTACACGTCGGCGGCGCCACCGCTTGTTCTGTCGCTTGACGGAGCCGCAGCGACTCCGGGTTGACGCCGCTGCCATGGTGATGGCACTGAGCAAGCACGCCGGATGGCCCTGTGGGCCTTGCGGTGCGGGTGTAGCTCAATGGTAGAGCAGAAGCCTTCCAAGCTTACGACGAGGGTTCGATTCCCTTCACCCGCTCCAGCACATATGGCGCTCCTTCACGGGAAGCCCTACGGCCATGCAAGATACCGAGAGCCGCCTGCCCGATGTCTGGCTGTCACTGTTCGATGGCACGGGGCTGGAGGCGAAGCAGGATACCTCCGCCATTCTGGCGACCGTGGGCGAGGATGGCTGGCCCCATGTGAGTTTCCTGAGCGTCGGCGAGGTGCTGGTGCGGGATCATGACCGCCTCTCGCTGCTGCTATGGCCATCTTCCACCACGGCGGGCAACCTGCGCCGCACCGGCCGGGCGATCCTGTTCGCGGCCGCCGAGGGCAGCGTCTGGGAAGCGCGGCTGGATGCGCGGCCGACGGGCGACGACGGGCAGGGCCTCGCCCGCTTCGATGCGCAGGCGGTCGCGGTGCGCCGCCATGTTGCGCCCTATGCCGAGGTGACGGGCATGATCGGTTTTCGCCTGCATGATCCCGATGACGTGATCGCGCGGTGGCACAAGCAGATCGAGCGGCTGGCGCATCCCGGCTGAGGGCTCGCACGTCCGTGGGGCAGGGTGAACGACTCGATTTCTGGCGCGGAATTTGTCATAGCCACGCTGCTCGCGTGCAATATGGTCTGACGGGATGACGGAGGCGCCTGCCGCTGCCAAGTCCCGGCCTGAACTGCCGCGCAGAATGTCGTAGGCTTTCAAGGATCACCGCGCCGCCATGACGGATACCGAAAGCGACGGCCTGCCCGTGCCCCGCCGCTACTGGGCGGCGGTGTCGATCTGGCTGTCCATGGGCCTGGCGGTGCTGGATGGGGCCATCGCCAATGTGGCGCTGCCCACCATCGCGCATGATCTCGGGGCCAGCCCGGCCGCTTCGATCTGGGTCATCAACGCCTATCAGATCGCGATCACCATGTTGCTGCTGCCGGTGGCGGCGCTGGGTGAGATACTGGGTTACCGCAGGGTCTATGGCTTCGGGCTGGCGATTTTCGTCGCCGCGTCGCTCGCCTGCACCTTTGCCGAGAGCCTGACGAGCCTGGCCGTGGCCCGCTTCATCCAGGGTTTTGGCGCGGCGGGCGTGATGGCGATCAATGGTGCGCTGGTGCGCTTCACCTTCCCGCGCTCGATGCTGGGCCGGGGCATCAGCTACAACGCGCTGGTCGTGGCCATCGCATCGGCCGCCGGGCCGAGTATCGCGGCGGCGGTGCTGGCCCTCGGCTCGTGGCGCTGGCTGTTCGCGGTGAACGTGCCGATCGGCCTGCTGGCATTGGTGCTGGGGCAGCGTTGCCTGCCAGCGGTGGCGGGCACGAAGGGCCGCTTCGGCTTCGTCTCGTCGATCCTCAACGCCGTGATGTTCGGCGCGGGTTTCCTAGCCGCATCGGATGCGTCGCACGGCCGCTACGGCACCACCATGGCGCTGGAAGTGGCGGCGGCACTGGCAGCGGGCATCCTGCTGGTGCGCCGGGTGCGGCACCAGAAGGACCCGCTCATCCCGCTGGACCTGCTCAGGATCCCGATCCTGCGCCTCTCCTATCTCACCTCGGTATGCGCCTTCGCGGCGCAGATGATCGGCCTCGTCGCCTTGCCCTTCTATCTTCAGGGGCGCTTCGGGCTGGATCATGTGATGACCGGCCTGCTGATTACGCCCTGGCCGCTGGCGGTGGCCGTCGCCGCGCCGCTGTCCGGTCGGCTGATGGAGCGGATATCGCCGGCCACACTCGGCGGCATCGGCATGGCCATCATGGCGGCCGGATTCGGCGGTATCCTGTTGCTTCCAGCGGGGCTGCCGGCGACGTGGCTGATACCGGGAATGGTGGCATGCGGCGCCGGCTTCGGCCTGTTCCAGACGCCGAACAACCAGATCATGCTCTCCACCGGACCCTCCAGCCGAAGCGGCGCGGCGGCCGGCATGCTCGCCATCGCCCGGCTGGTGGGCCAGACGGTGGGTGCAGTGATGGTGGCGCAGCTGTTCCGCGTTTCGGGGCCGACGGCGAAGGCGACCTTCATGGCCGGTGCCGTCTTCTCGACGGTGGCGGTGGTGGTGAGCCTGCGGCGGCTTTCGTCCAGATAGAGGCGAGCGGGCGCCTCAGGCCCGCTGGGCTACTGGCATCGCCGCCTTCTCGGCCTCTCGGAACGCGCGGATCATGCCGGAGGCGACCGAGAGGGCGATCTCGGCGGCGCCGATCGCGCCGATCGGCAGGCCCGCCGGGCCTTCCACCCGATCGATCTGCTCGGCGGAGAGGCCGGCCTTGCGCAGCCGCTCGCGCCGCGCCTCATGGCTGCGGGTGGAGCCCAGCGCTGCGACATAGCCGGTAGGCGCCGCCAGCGCCGCCAGCAGCGCCGGATCGTCGATCTTGATGTCGTGGCTGAGTGTCACCACCGCCGTGCCCGCATCGGGGCGGAGGGCGGCGATCGCCTCGTCCGGCCAGCGATCGTCCAGCGTGACGCCGGGGAAGCGTTCTTCAGTGAGGAAGCGACCGCGCGGGTCGATCACCGTCGTGGCGATGCCCAGCGTGGTGGCATATTGGGCGAGCGCCTGCGCGATCTGCACCGCGCCGACGATCAGGAGCCGGTGCGCCGGCCCATAACGGTTCACGAATACCGGGCCGATCGGCACCACCTGTTCCTGAAGCAGCCAGCTGCGCCCGCTTTCGAGATGGGTAGCGGTGGCGATCTCCCGCCCCTCATTCCCCGCCGCGAGAATCTCCGCGCCCAGTGCACGGGAGAAGCCATCGTCGTCGACGCGCTGGATCAGCACCTCGATCTCGCCGCCGCAGGGCAGGCCCACCTCCCACGCGGCGGCGTTGGCGACGCCATAGCGCTTCAGCCGGGCGCCGCCATTCGAGATCACGTCGGCGGCGGTATCGAGGACGTCGCCCTCCACGCAGCCGCCCGAGACGGAGCCCTCGAAGCGGCCATCGGGGTGGACGAGCATGTGGCTCCCCCGCGGACGCGGAGCGGAGCCCCAGGAGGATACCACGGTGGCGATGGCCATCGGTGCCTCGCCCCAGGCCTGCATGGCCTGGAAGATCGGTCGGTGATCGGTCATCGCCGTGGCTCCTTGCACGTTACTCGGCGTCGCTCTTGGCATCCTTGCGGCCGCCGAAAAAGCCCTTCATGCGGCCGAACATGCCCGGTTTGCCGTCTTCTGCCTCGGCGGCCTCCGGCTCCTCGGCCGGCGCGCCGACATGCTCCGCGAAGCGGGTGAAGAACTGATCGGCAAGCGATTTGGCCGTCGCGTCGATCAGGCGTGCGCCGATCTGTGCCATCTTGCCGCCGACCTGCGCGTTGACCGTGTAGATGAGCAGCGTGCCGCCGTCGCTTTCCTCCAGCCGCACGTCGGCGCCGCCCTTGGCGAAACCCGCAGCACCGCCCTGGCCCTCGCCGGAGATGCGATAGCCGTTCGGCGGATCGAGATCGGACAGCAGCACCTTGCCGCTGAACTTCGCCGACATCGGCCCGATCTTCACCTTGGCCTTGGCCGTCATCTCGGTGGGGGATTGCTGGTCGATCTCCTCGCAGCCCGGAATGCAGGCCTTGAGGGTCTCGGGGTTGTTAAGCGCTTCCCACACAGCCTCGCGCGATGCCACGATCAGCCGTTCGCCTGCCATCTCCATAAAACACCTCTTTTTGTATGACGATCATACATAGCGATGTAGGGAAATATGAGCTCGGCCGCAAGCTTCGGCGCTTTCCGGTTGCGGCGGACCGCGCTATTGCGGTGCTATCAAGACAAGACGAGAGGATGGCGGACATGAGGGGCGGCGATGGCAGGTAATGTAGGTGCGAAGCTGACGCCGCTGCGGCAGGATCCGGCACCCCTTCGCAACCAGATCATCGCCACGCTGCGCAGCGCGATCGAGGCCGGCACGCTCCAGCCCGGCGCGCGCCTGATCGAGCGGGATCTGTGCGAGCAGCTCAATGTGAGCCGCACGTCGCTGCGCGAGGCGCTGCGCGAGTTGCAGGCGCTGGGCGTGCTCTCCGCGACGGAGAATCGCGGGCTCGTGGTCGGCACGCTGACGCCGGAGGAGGCCTCCAACGTCTACAGCATCCGCGCCGTGCTGGAGGCGCTGGTGGTGGGCCAATTCGTCGAGATGGCGAGCGACGAGGCGTTGGATCAACTCGCCGGCCTCGGCGAGACGCTGAAGAAGGCCTATGCCTCGGGCTCGGTGGAGCGCATCCTGCGGGCGAAGCGCGCCTTCTATGATTGTATCTGCACGGGCGCGCAGAATGCTCTCGCCTTCGATATCCTCAACCGGCTGACGCTGCGCACCTCCAGCCTGCGCAGCCGCTCGCTGGCGCGGCCCGAGCGGCAGCAGCAGAGCATCAAGGAGATCGACGCGATCCTCGCCGCCATCGATGCGCGCGATGTGCTGGCCGCCAAGCGGGCGGCATCGCTGCATGTCGAAAGCGCGGCGGCATCCGCGCTGGTGAGCAATGACGACGAGCCGCCGACGAAGAAACCCGTCGCCCGGCGGCGGGCGAAGTAACCAACCGCTTCCGCCGTCATGTCGGGCTTATCCGGCATGACGGCAGGACTAAGGCCGGCGTCGCCCGGCCTGCTCACCCCCAGCGCGGGATGTCGATCTCGAGGTCGAACAGGTCGAGCGCGCGGCCGATCGTGTGGTCGATGATGTTATCGAGCGTTTCGGGGCGCGTGTAGAAGCCCGGCACTGGCGGCGCCACGATCGCGCCCATCTCCGTCACCGCCAGCATGCTCTTCAGATGCCCCGCGTGGAGCGGGGATTCCCGCACCAGCAGCACCACGCGCCGCCGCTCCTTCAGCGCGACGTCGGCCGCGCGGGGGAGCAGCGAGCTGGTGACGCCCGAGGCGATCTCCGACAGGCTGCGGATCGAGCAGGGCGCCACCAGCATCCCCATCGTGCGGAACGATCCGCTGGAGATGGCGGCGCCGATATCGTCCGTCCGATAGACCTTGTCGGCCAAGGCCTCGACCTGCGCCACCTTGAGATCGGTCTCGTGCGCCAGCGTCACCTGCGCGGCGCGGGTCATGACGAGGTGGGTCTCGATCCCCGCCTTGCGCAGCATCTCGAGCGCGCGGACGCCATAAATGACGCCCGACGCCCCCGAGATGCCGACGACCAGCCGGCGCTTGGCCGATACGTCAGCCATGGCCCTTGTCTGCCTCGCGCACTGGGGTTTCCGGCTTCAGGCCGCCGCGACGGTTGGCGTAGGTGCGCTCGCCCGTCTCGCGCCAGTGGCCGCTGGTGGCGGCGTCGGCATATTCGTCCCAGCGCTTGTCCCAGTCGCCGAGATGATAGCCGTGCCACGGCGGCGCCGGGGTGAGATGCGGAAGCTGCAGATCTTCCCAGATCTTGCGCGCGGCCGTCATATACTTCTCGGCCGGAAGTGCCAGCGGCGGCATGTCATGCTTGAGCGTCGCGTCGATCAGCAGCGTGCTCTCCAGAGGCGCGCGGCCGGATTTCGGGCCGTGGCCGCTCGTGCGGTAGGGCGTCACATGCACGTCATGCGTGAAATCGGAGCGATAGGCCAGCGACCAGAAGACGGCATCCGCATTCTCGGGATCGATATCCTCCGAAACGGCGATGACGAGCTTGCCGCATTGCGCCTGCAGCGTGGCCGCACCCTGCATCCCGCGCCACACCTCGGCCTGCGGGGTGCCGCGCTTGAACTGGACGAAGATCACCTTGCGCAGGTTGGTGAGCGGCTCGTGCATCACCACGCGCTTCACGCCGCGCACGCCCATCACCTTCTGGAGATGCTCGAGGAACAGCGGCTCATAGGCGACCTTCTTGAGCACTGAAGATTCGCTCGGCGTCACCTGGCTGATGATGGAGACGAAGACGGGCTTCTTCTTCATCGTGATCGCGGTGACGTGCATCGACATGTTATAATCTTCGAGCGCGATATGGCCGTGGCTCTCGCCGAACGGACCTTCGGGCTCCAGCGCGTCGGTGTCGATCAGGCCTTCGATCACGATCTCGGCATTGGCGGGGACCACGAGGTCGATCGTCTTGCAGCGCACCACTTCGACGGCGGCGCGCATCAGGCCGCCGGCGACGGCCATCTCGTCCTGATCGATCTGGAGCTTCTGCGGGCCGGTGAATAGAACGGCCGGCGCGCAGCCGAGCACGATGGCGCAGGGCATCTGCTTGCCCTCGGCGCGGTACTTTTCCCAGTGGAGATAGCCGCCGGCGCCGGACAGGCGGCTCGCCATGCGGACGCCGAGCCGGTCATCGGCCTTCAGTGCGGCGCGATAGGTGCCCATGTTCTGGACGCCGGTCTCCGGGTCCTTCGTCACGCAGAGCGTCGCGGTGAGGTAGGGCGCCGCGTCGAAACCGGGGGTGGAGACGGGGACGGGCAGGCGGGAGAGGCCTTCGCCCTTCCGCTTCAGCGCCTCGCCGGTGATCACCACCTCCTGGCAGGGCGCGTGTTCCACCATCACCGGCGGGATCGGCTCGTTGATGGCTTCCATCCACACCTTGCCGATCTGATCGACCGGCAGGCCGAGGCCGCTCGCGTAAATCTCGGGCGAGGCGGCGAGGCCGCCGACCAGCACCGGGATATCATACTGGGTGCCCTCGCCATCCACCACGTCGGTGAAGAGGAAGGCGCGGCGCTGATCCTCGTCGAGCCTGCCCTGGAACTGCCAGCGGGCGAGCGGATGCAGCTCCGTATCCTTGTCGATCGGGCGCTGGATGCGGGTGAGCAGGCCCTTGGCCTCCAGCCGGGCAATATGCTCCTGCAGGTCGCGCGGGGCGCCCATCGGATCGGAGAGGGTTTCCATCATGATCTCCTTGGCCGGTGGCGGCCGCTTATTTGAAGGTCTGTACCACGCCCTGCCGGGCGACGGCGCGGCGGGCGAGGGTCTTGACGAGGTTGGCGCGATAGGCCGCCGTCGCCGCCGGATCGGAGAGCATGTCCTCCGGATCGATCTCCAGCGTATCGAGCGCCTCGGGCGAGAAATCCGCGTCCAGCGCCTGCTCGAAATGGGTCGGCCGGCTGACGCCGCGATTATAGGCGCCCGTCACCGCCACGCGCACGCCCGCTTCCGTCCGCACCACGAAGGTGGCGGCCAGCGAGTAGCGCGAGGCGAGGTTGCGGAACTTCGCATAGCCGGCCGAGAGCGGGATGGGGAATTCCACGCCGGTCACGATCTCGCCATTCTCACGGCAGGTCTCGTAGAGGCCGGTGAAATAGTCGTCCGCCGCGATCCGCCGGCGATCGGTGATGACCGTCGCGTTCAGCCCCAGCACGGCCGAAGGATAGTCTGCGGCGGGGTCGTTGTTGGCGACCGAACCGCCGATGGTGCCGCGATGGCGCACATGGCGATCGCCGATCGAGCCGGCGAGGCCCGCCAGCACCGGCAGCTTCGCCTGCACCAGCGGCGAGGAAGCGACATCGGCATGAACGGTGCCGCCGCGGATCAGGATGCCGCCGTCGGTCTCCTCGATGCCCTTCATCTCGGGCAGGGCGGCGAGGTCGATCATGTCCGTCGGGGCCGCGAGGCGGGCCTTCAGCGTCGGCAGCAGCGTGTGCCCGCCGGAGATGTAGGAGGCGTCCTCTCCGGCCTCGAACAGCTTCACCGCGTCGGCAATGCTCTTCGGGCGGCGATAGATGAAGGGGTACATCAGGCGTCCACCTTTCCGCGCGTCTCGGCATGGACCGAGAGGATGGCCTTCACGATGTTGTGATAGCCGGTGCAGCGGCAGAGATTGCCTTCCATCTCCTCGCGGACCTGATGCTCGTCGAGCGGGCCTTCCCAGGTGCGCACCAGTTCCGCGCCGGCCATGATCTGGCCCGGCGTGCAGAAGCCGCACTGCAGCCCGTGGCAGGTGCGGAACGCCTCCTGCATCGGGTGAAGCTGGCCGTCCTTGCCGAGGCCCTCGATGGTGGTGATGCTGCGGCCCTCCACCTGCGCGGCGAGCACCGTGCAGGATTTGGAGGAAATCCCGTCGATATGGATGGTGCAGCAGCCGCACTGGGTGGTGTCGCAGCCGACATGGGTGCCGGTGAGGCCCAGCGCCTCGCGGAGATATTCGACGAGCAGCGTCGAATCCTCCACATCGCGGGAGACGGGCTCTCCGTTCACGGTCATCGATACGGTCAACATCAGGCGTTCTCCCCGGCGTTCTGGCCGGCGCGCAGCGTCTGGATCGCGCTCCAGATCTTCAGTGGTGTGGCGGGCATCTCGATCTCGATCACGCCGAGCGGCAGCAGCGCGTCCTCGATGGCGCTCATGATGATCGCGAGTGCCGGCGTGGTGCCGCCTTCGCCGCCGGCCTTCACGCCGAACGGATTGGTGGGCGAATGCACCTCCGCGATCTCGCAGATGAAGGAGGGCATATTGTCCGATCGCGGCATCCCGTAATCGGTGAAGGAGCCGGCGAGCGGCTGGCCGCTGCCCTGATCGATCGGGAAGCCTTCCCACAGCGCCTGGCCGACGCCCATCGCGATGCCGCCATGGGTCTGGCCGTGGACGATCAGCGGATTGATGCAGCGGCCCACATCGTCGACCGTCACATAGCGGGTGATGTCGATGCCGCCGGTCTCGGGGTCGATCTCCACCTCGCACATGCCGGCGCCGTTCGGGAAGACGGGCTGGTGCATTTCGTTGTCGCGGCGGACGCGCAGCCCTTCGGGGGACTTTTCGGCGGCCGCCACGGCCAGTTCCCGCCAGCCGAGCGTGCGGTTGGTGCCGGGCACGCCGAACAGGCCGTCGGCGAAGCTTATCGTGTCGGCCGGAACCTCCAGCAGTTCGGCGGCGATGCCGGTGGCCTTGTCCACCAGATCCTGCGCGGCGAGCGCCATCACGGTGGAGGCGTGCCGCATCGAGCGGCCCGAATGGGTGCCGCCGCCCGCCGTCACCACGTCGGTATCGCCGAGCGTGATCGTCACGTCGTCGAAGGGGACGCCCAGCATGTCGGCCATCACCTGCGCGAAGCTGGTCTCATGGCCCTGGCCGGCCGGCTGGGTGCCGATGACGACCTCGATCCCCTTGTCGGTGTGGACGATGATGTCCGCCCGCTCCTTGGGGCTGCCGATCGAGCTCTCGACATAGTTGGCGAAGCCGAGGCCGAAGAGCTTGCCGCGCTTCGTCGCATCCGCGCGCCGTGCGGCGGAGCCGGCCCAGTCGCCGATCTCCAGCAGCCGGTCCATGTTCTTCTCATACTCGCCGCTGTCGTAGAGCGAGTCGACCGCGTTGCGGTACGGCATCTGCTCGGGCGAGACGAGGTTCTTGCGGCGCAGTTCCAGCCGGTCATAGCCGAGCTCGCGCGCGGCCTTGTCGATCAGCCGCTCGATCGCGAAGCAGACTTCCGGGCGGCCGGAGCTGCGATAGGCCTGCGTCGGCATGGTGTTGGAATAGGTCGCGCGCGAACGCAGCGTCGCCACCGGGATGTCGTAGGAGCCGGTGATGAGGCCCGAACCCTTGGAAAGGGGCGAGAGCGACACGCAGCGGGCGCCGACATTGCTGAGATTGTCCGCGCGCATGGCGAGGAACTTGCCGTCAGCGTCCAGTGCCAGTTCCACCTTGGAGACGAGATCGCGGCCCTGATAATCGGTGAGGAAGCTTTCCGAGCGCTCGGCGCGGAACTTAACCGGGCGGCCGAGCTTTTTGGACGCCCACATCACCAGCCCGAACTCGACATAGGCGCGGTTGCGCGTGCCGAAATTGCCGCCGACATCGAAGGAGAGCACGCGCACGGCGGCGGGCTCGACGCCCATCACCTTCGCCAGTTCGTGCTTCTGCCGCACGGCGCCGCCGCTGCCGGCATAGAGCGTGTAGCGCTGCGTTTCGGCGTCGTAGGAGCCGAGCGCCGCGCGCGGCTCCATCGGCACGCCCGTCACGCGCGGGATCACCCACGTCATCTCGACGACGTTCGCGGCCTTGGCGAAGGCGGCGTCGGTGCCCTCGATGTCGCCGAAGGTCGCATCGACGAGGACGTTGTCGTCCATCGTGTCCCACAGCTTGGGCGCGCCGGGTTCGCAGGCCACGCGGCTTTCGGACACCCAGTCGAGCTCTTCATACTCGACCATCACGGCTTCGGCCGCCGAATAGGCCTGCTGCCGCGTCTCGGCGACGACCATCGCCACCGCCTCGCCCACATAGCGGGCGCGATCGGCGGGAAGGAGATAATGCTCGCCGATATAGACCGGCGTGCCGCCGCGCCCGGTGAGCTTCACGTCGAAATTGGTCGACGGCACGGGGTTGTGCGGAATCTGGCCGAGCCCGTCCGCCAGCGCATCGGCGCCGGTGAAGACGCCGAGCACGCCGTCCATCTCCATCGCGGCCGAACCGTCGATGCTGACGATTCGCGCGTGCGGGTGGGGCGAGCGCACCATCGCCGCCCACACCTGGCCGGGCATGGAGAAATCGTCGGTGAAGCGGCCCTTGCCGGTGATGAGGCGCTCGTCTTCCTTGCGCTTCAGCGGCTGGCCGACGGACTTCAGCGACTTGATGATGTCGAGGGCGGGAAACGGAGTCATGCCGGCACGCGCTCCATCCAGCGCAGATCGAAATAGCGATCGACGTCGGTCAGCGGCTCGCTGCCCGAGCCGTAGCGCGAGCGGAGATCGAGCACCGCACGGGCGCCTTCGCGGAGGACGGCGCCGTCGGGCGTCAGCCCCGAATCCGGCGAGAGCAGGCTCACCATCACGGCTTCGAGCGCCTTGGGCTGAATCTCGGGCATCCGCGCGGCGAGGATGGCGGCAGCCGCCTCCCGGTTCGCGGGATCGAGCACCCAGGCGAGGCCCCGGCGATAGACGGCGAGGAAAGCAACGAGCGCTTCGTCGTTCGCCTCGGCCCAATCCTGCCGCACCGCGATCACGCCGCCCTGATAGGTGGGGAAGAAATCCCCGCTCTTCAGCAGCGTTGGGAAGCCGTTGGCACGGGCGATCGAGGTGAAGGGCTCGATGCTGATCGTGCCCGAATGCTGGCCTTCCTTCACCGAGCGCCAACGCTCCGGCGTGGAGCCGACCGGGGCGACCTGATACTCGCCCTTCTGCACGCCGCAGCGCGCCAGCATGTCGTAGAGCACGAAGGCGAAGCCGGTGGAGACCGCGTCGAGCGCGAGGCTCTTGCCGCGCACATCGTCCACCGTCTTGATGTCGGGCGAGACGACGAAGCTCAGCGCGAGCTGGGTGCAGCCCATCACCGCGCGGAAATCGGGCTTGGTCGGCAGCTTGGCCGCGCCCTGACCCTCGGCATAGGCGACGACGTTGTCGAACGCGGTGAAGGCGATATCGAACGCGCCGGTGCCGAACTGCTCGAACTGATAGACCGAGCTCGGCGTCGTCTCGAAACGGATGTCGAGCCCGGCTTCCGCGAAGAAGCCATGCTCCATCGCGGCGAACAGCGGCAGGTTGGGCGCGCCCGGGAAGGCGATGACGGAAAGCTGCTTCACGCGACCACCTCCGCAAGATCGCGCAGCATCCGCGCGACATCGTCGGAGCGCTCCAGCGGCGTCAGGTGGGCGGCGCCTTCCAGCACCTCCAGCGTGGCGCCGGGGATGGCGGCGCGCATCGCCTCGGCCATGGCCGGCGGCGTGGCATAATCCTCCGAGCCGACCATGATGCGGGTCGGCATGGCGAAGCCGGACAGCGCCGCCCGGATGTCGGCGCGGCCGAGCATGTGGCAGGTTTCGGCATAGGCCGGAATGTCGTTGCCGAGGAAAACGTTCACCGCGTTCTCCAGCACATCCGGATGGGCGGCGGCGAAGCCGGCCGACAGCCAGCGGCTCTTCTGGAAGCCGACCAGCGCGGCGAGGCCGCCGTCGATCGCCTTCTGGGCGCGTTCCGCCCACTGCTCGGGGGCCTTCTCGCCATACCAGGCCGTCGTATCGACGAGGCCGAGGGCGCGGGTCTTCGCGGGGAAGTTCGCGGCGAAGGCAAGCGAGATGGTGCCACCCATCGAGGCACCGGCGACGATCGCGTCGTCCCAGCCGATCGAGGTCATCACGTCGGCGAGGTCGGCGGCGAACTGCTCGACGGTGAAGGGGGCGCCCTGCTTCGAGGAGGCGCCATGGCCGCGGCAGTCGATCAGCAGCACGTCGCCCGTCGTGGCCAGCTGCGCGGCCACCGGCGCCCAGAAGCGATGATCCATCGCGAGGGAGTGGACGAGGGCGAAGCGCGCCGGGCCTTCGCCGCGGAGGAGCTGGTAGGCAATGGTCGCGCCGTCGCGCACCGTGGCATGCGTCACGGGCGCCTGGGCGAGGGCCAGGTCGTCGGTCACCGTGTTTCTCCAACAGATTCGAGGGTGGGGTGCGCCGCGGGCATGGTCGCGGGGGCGGGGACCGGGATCGGCCCCGCCACCTTGCGCTCACGGCCGGGCAGGATGGCGGTCAGGATAAGGAGGGAAGCGACGCCCACGATGATCGGCTGCTTCAGCAGCAGGGCGACGACCAGCGGGAAGGCCTTGAACACTTCGGGCTCGATGAACAGGCTGCCGAAGCCCAGCATCAGCGAGAAGCCGGTGATGGCAAGGTGGCGCTCGGTCCACTCCACCTCGGCCAGCATCTCGATGCCATGGACGAAGACCATACCGAACAGCACGGTGGCGGCGGCCGACAGGATCGGCACGGGCAGCACCACGAACACATAATCGAGCTTGGTGCAGAAACCCATCAGCACGAGGATGATGCCGGTGGCGATCGTCACCTGCCGCGAGGCGACGCGGGTGGAGCGCAGCAGCGCCACGTTGGCCGGATAGGGCAGGTTGCTGACGGCACCGAGGCCGGCGCCGAGCGCCGAGCCCAGCATCATGCCGAACACGCCCCACGAAAGGCGCGAGTTGGACATCGTCTCGCCGGTCCATTCGCCGACGACGCCCATCAGCGTCATCGTCTGGATGTTGATCGCCACGATCACCAGGAAGAAGACGAAGACGTACTGCGGGTTCACCGAGAAGCCGAACGAGAAGGGGTGCGGCATCACGAACCAGGGCGAGCGGGCGACGGTGCTGAAATCGATCGCGTGGAAGCATTCGAACGTCACCGCACCGGCGACCAGCGCGATCAGCAGGGCGAGCCGGCGCAGGATCTTCACATGCGAGATGGTGAGCACCAGCAGCACCATCGCGGTGACGAAGCCGGCACCGAGATTGATGAAGGGGAAGGTCGGGTCCTTCGGCTTGCCCAGCCAGTGCGGGAAGGCGAGGTCCGCGATCTGCATCATCACCAGCATGACGATCACGCCGGCGATGGAGGGATTGCGCACCGCGCGGCCGAGGATCGACACGAAGCTCCGCCCGCCCACGGGGATGGAAAGCAGGCACCAGATAAGCGACGCAACACACAGGGAACCGAAGCCGGTGCCGAGATCGCTGCCCGGCATGTGGCCGAAGGAGAGCAGCGCCGCGAACACGCCGGCATAAGGCCCGGCCACCAGCGGCACGCGGCCGAACAGCCCGGCGATCAGCAGGGTGGTGAGCCCGCAGCCGATGAAGGTGGCGCCGTAGAGATTGGCGACGACATCAAGCGGCAGATCGAAGGATTTGCCCATGATGCCGGGGAACACGAAGATGCCCGTCATCACGAAGATGTTCTGCAGGCCCATCAGGCCGGCATCCTTCAGCGGCACCTTGCCGCCGGGCAGCACGTCGAAGATCGCGCCGCTCGTCTTGCTGGAAGCGCTCATGCGCACACCCTCCCGGCCCAGCGGCGGCTGGACGAGCCGGCCTGTCGAGATGGGAGTGACAGCATATCAGGCCTCCTCGGACGACCCTTTCCGGGCCGCGTTATATTGTAAGACTGTATGACAAACTTCGCCAAGTCAATGGCGATGCGACAAGTGGGGCGGACGGAGGCGCTGGAGCGCCAAGAATATCGTTTTATCATAGATGCTTGCCGATACCCTGCATGTCTGAATGATGGTATGACAACGGCGATTCCGCGGCCGTGGATGCGGATATGGTGGGGCGCCCCGCGGGCTGCACGGATGCTGAACATAGTTTAACCGTGAGGCGTGGCGAACTGTCCGAAATGACTGGTCGGCGGGGCCTCGCGGGGCTTCTTGCGCGTCGACGACGAAGGGGCAGACGCGAATGACCGTCCCCCGGCTTTCGCCGGAGGACGGTGTGCTTTTCCGAAAGGGGACGCGCGGGCCGGGGGCAGGGTGCCGGCCCGCGCTCATGCCGCGATCAGCTCGCCTGGATGCCGGCGGACGGCATGCCGAGCAGCTTGGGCAGGTTCACCTGCAGCTTCACGCCCAGCACCACGGCATTCTTGGGCACGAAGTTGATCTTCGGGATCGCCGAGTTGTCGGGATTGATGATGTACTGCACGTTCGGCTCCAGCATGATGCCGGGCACGACCTGCGCGGTATAATCGGCTTCGAGATAGACTTCGTTGGGGTTGTTGTCCCCGGTGCCGCCCGCGCGAATGCGGGCGTCGTCCAGGAAGGCGCGCTCCAGATTGCTCAGCCGGTAATAGTTGACCTCGAAGGAGATGGCGTCGTGGGGCCGCGAGGCGAAGGGCGCGCGCAGCACGGCGCCGCCATAGGCCTGGGCGCGCATCACTTCCTCATTCTCCGCCGGCAGCACCCAGCCGCCGAACAGCGACAGGCTGCGCACCGAATCCATGGAGGGGCGCCACACCGTCTTCTCGCCCATCATGTAAACGCCGGAGCGCAGATCGCCCGCCGGCACGGGCTTGCCGCCGAACAGGCCGATCGGCTCGCCCTTGGTGTTGAAGAAGGGGTTGTTGAACGGCGCGGTGCTGACATAGCCGCCGAGCTTGATGGTCGACGGATAGCGATATTCGGTCAGGTCGAACTTGCCGAAGCCGAATTCCATCGGGATCGTCACGCCGGTGGCGTGGGTGGTGCTGAAGTTGAAGCCGCCGGTATGCTGGATGAAGGGATCGACCTCGAACGCGCCGGTCTGGAAATAGATGTCGGGCCGGATGTTGAAGCGGACATTGCCGCCCCACGTCGCCGAGGTGGCGAAGGTGAAGCCTGCCGCCGAGTTGAGAATCTGCGGCACGCCGCAGCTCACGCCGGACTGGAAGTAGCAGCTATTGTCGAGCCGGCCGTAGAGCGCCGTCATGCCCAGCCGGCCGACGAGCACGTCCACCTTGTCGTTGAACAGCTTCTGATCGTAGGAAATCAGGCCCAGCCGCCAGAGGTGGAACTGGTTCTTGAACACCTCCTGCTGCTTGGTGAAGGTGCCGGTATCCAGCTGGGCGAGGCTTTCGCCATAATCGCGGAACACCGTGAAGCGGAAGGTGCCGCCCTGAAGGCCCATGATCTTGTCCAGATCGAGATCGAGGCCGGCCTGGAACTGCCCGACATTGGCATTGCCCTGCTTCACGCCGCCGACCGGGTTGGCCGCGAATTCGTCGACGAGCTGGGCGCGCACGAGGATACCCATGTCGGCAAGCGACTGGCCGACGCCCGCGAGCGGACCATGATTCGTACGGGGTTGCAGGGCCGGGCTCTGGCCGGGCTGGCCGACGGTCGCCACCTGCGGCTGGGCCTGATCCGTGGAAACCGCGGAAGGCTGGTTGGCCTCTGCCGGGGGAGCCGTCTGTGCCTGTACCGCGACAGGCAGCACGAACGCGCCAATAACGCCAACGACCTTGATCGCCCTCATCACCTCTCCTCGGCGATCGGATCGCCTGTCTCATTTACCCGACAGGAATCGTTGTCCTCCGGTTTGTCCGTTTGTACGACCATCGTGTCGTACGTCAATCATACTCGCTGGCGCTCCGCGACGAATGGAGCAGGCGGGGGGCTCGGGTGGGCGCAAATTGTGATGGGGCCGCGCGGGGAGGCTCTCAGCCTGCCCCTGCGCCGTGGCCGATGATCGCAGGATGAACGCCGCCAGGGGGGGCGGATCACGCCCCGCTGTGTACCGGCGGTGGTGTCTGTCTCGGCGGTGCCTGTCTCAGCGGCGCAGGTCTTCCGGCAGGGACATTTCGGAGAGCGGCTCGAACTGGCCGAGCTTGCAGCTTGCACCGCTGCCCTTGTCGCCGCCCAGCAGGCCGAGCAGCTTGCCGCTGCGCCCCGTCACCTGCACGCTGTCGCCGACGCACATCTGCTCGCCATTGGTGGAATTCAGCTTGAGCTTGCCGAGGCTGTTGATGCTGCGCAGCCCCTCGCAGGGCTCGGGCAGGCGGTTGCGCCACGCCTTGCCGCCGCCGGTGTGGAAGATCAGCCGGTCGTCGGCCTCGGCGGTCTCGTCGCGGATCGCGTGGAGGCTGATGCACTCGCGCGATCCGGGCGCGAGTCGCTCCTCACGGGCGCCGGCCGGAACCGTGGTCGTCAACGCGGACATCAGCGCCAGGGCGGCTAGGGGCAGGGCGCGCATCGTCGATCCTTTCGCAGGGGAAGACGATCCCCTCGCGAAGGATTGTTACATTCTCGCGAATATTTGGCCATCCGCCGTTCACACGGCGACGGGGGCGGCGATATGCGGGTGGGGATCATAATCCACCACCTCGAAATCCTCGATCCGGTAATCGAAGATGGAGGGCGGCCGGCGCAGGATGTGCAGCTTGGGCTGGCCGCGTGGGCTGCGGGCCAGCTGCTCCGCCACCAGATGCTCGTGGTTCAGATAGACATGCGCGTCGCCCGCGCTCCACACGAGTTCGCCCGGCTCCAGATCGCATTGCTGCGCCAGCATGCGGATCAGCAGCGCGGCCGAGAAGGCGTTGAAGGCATAGCCGAGCCCGAGATCGCAGGAGCGCTGCCAGAGCATCCCCGAAAGCCGGCCGCCCGCGACATGATATTGATAGGTCATGTGGCAGGGGGGCAGCGCCATCCCGTCCAGCTCGGCGACGTTCCAGCCGGTGAAGATGTGCCGGCGCGATCCCGGATTGTGGCGAAGGCTCTCCACCAGCAGGGCGATCTGGTTGATGCCCGCCTCGGCGCGGCGGAACAGGCCGGGATGATCGCCGGCCGGCTCATAGCGGGGCCAATCCACCCATTGCTTGCCATAGACGGGGCCGAGATCGCCCCATTCGGCGGCGAAGGCGTCATCGTCGAGGATGCGTTGCTCGAAGGCGTCGCGGTCGATCGCCTCGCCGCTATGGGCGCGGTAGCGGGCGAGCGGCCAGTCCGTCCAGATATGCACCTTCTGCTCGACCAGCGGGCGGATGTTGGTCGATCCGCTGAGGAACCACAGCAGCTCGCGCGCCGCCACCTTCCACGCCACGCGCTTGGTGGTGAGAAGGGGGATCGCGTCGTCCGCCAGCGACATGCGGATGGTCGGCCCGAACAGCGAGCGGGTGCCGACGCCGGTCCGGTCCCGCCGCTCGTCGCCCTTCGTCCAGACATCCCGCAGCAGGTCGAGATAGTCATGCTCGGGATGGCGGGTGGACGTCATGCAGGGCTCCGACGGAGGGCTGGGAAGGGGAACCATAGCGGGTTTGGCGAGGGCGGCCAGAGGGGGGGGCGGCGCGTCCCTCGACTTCGCTCGGGACGAACGGGGAAGAGGCTTTCCCATTTTATCGTCATGCCGGGTTCGATCCGGCTTCAGGGCCGAAAAGACTGCGGTGCCCCCGAATGCCGCCTCTACAGCGAGCGCCCGGCCGCGTCGCAGGGGCGGATGGCTTCCGGGGCCGGGCGTGGCCCGACGGCCTCGAAAATGGCGAGGTAGCCGCCCACCGAGGGCATCGGCACTTGCTTCAGGCGGCGGAAGCCCACCGCGCGCAGCTCGCAATCCAGCACCGCGGGGGGCGTGCCGTGGCGGTCGGTCGGCCGGTTGGCATCCACCACCACCAGCCGCCCGTCGGGCTTCAGCGCGGGGCGGACGTTCCACAGGAACTCATAGGGCTGCTGTATCTCGTGATACATGTGGACCAGCATCACCCGATCGAAGCTGTTGGCCGGCAGGCGCGGGTCTGCCGGATCGCCCAGCCGCACGCTCACATTGTCCAGCCGCTCGCGGGAGACGCGCTCGGCCAGCCGGTCGCGGATTTCGGGCACGATGTCCTCGGCCAGCACGCGGCCCTTGGCGCCGACGCGGGCGGCGAGGCGGATGGTGTAATAGCCCTCGCCGGCGCCGATATCGGCAACGGTCATGCCGGGTACGATCCCGGCCTTGTTCATCACCGCCTGCGCCTCGTTGCGCTTGTCGCGGTCCCGTTCGGTGGAATAACTGTCCGACAC
>Ga0207711_10001932_pt1 | contig 18833 bp, 14 predicted proteins | sample KBSS34metaG_FD_184401 | JGI IMG/M metagenome (GOLD analysis project Ga0207711, IMG submission 184401) | Switchgrass rhizosphere microbial communities from Kellogg Biological Station, Michigan, USA - KBS S3-4 metaG (SPAdes) (version 2) | ecosystem: Host-associated > Plants > Roots > Rhizosphere...
ACGGTCCTGGCCGCCGCCGAGCGAATTAATCTGCAACTGATCGTCGGATTCGGCAAAACTCTGGCGCCGGAACGTGACGCCGATCTTGTGCGGTCCGGCCGTCGCCTCGAATTTGATGTTCTTCAGGCGGACATTGACGCGATCCAGGGCGCCGTTCTGCACCTGATCGTAAAGCTTCATGTCTTCTTCGCCGCCGATTACCGTTTGATAGACGATTTTGTTGTCGAGCGTCACCACCAGCGGATTCTCGTATTCCATGCCGTTGCCCCAGATATGGGTGGCCATGTCGGGGATGTTGATGCGGTATTCGCCGTCGGCCGGGAGGTCCACTTTTGCGAGAACGCCGCCCCGTGTGCCCAGAGGCAACCCGGGCACGTGAGTGAGCTGGTTGCCGGCAGTCGCCCGGAACGTCCAGCCCGACGGGCGAGCATCGCCCTTGCCCAGCGCCTTGACCGCGACGTTACGGGCGGCGCTTACGTATTGCTCAATAAAGGAAGGTGAAACCTGCAGCGCGGACGCGATGTTGTCGAAGCCCTGCGCGACGTCATCCTGCGGCAGCAATTCCGCGCCGTTGACCTCGACCAATAGGAGATCGCGGACGGCGTTTGCGTACTCCTGACGATTCAACCGGTGCAGCACAACTTGATCGGTGACGTAGGCCTGGGTGGGAACCTTGTCGAGCGAATCTTCGAGCCACGCGACCAGCGAGTCGACAGCCTTGCCGTCCGGCTGCTTCGCTCCAGGAGGCGGCATGACGCGGCCGCGCAGCTTGCGCACCGCTTTCTCGAAACGCTCGGGATCCTGGGCGATGGTTGCGGCCGAGATGCCTTCAAAGCTGACGCCGCCGGTTTTGGCTTTGTCGCTGTGGCATCCCACGCAGTATTGCTTCATGGTGGCCAGCTGTGCGTCACCCGGAGCCGGGGCTTGACTGCGAGACGGAAGATTAAAGACGCCAATCAAGCCGACAGCGGCAACCACAGGAATCGAGTTTTTAATATGTCGCATCGTCATTAAGCGTCCGGTGAATTATAGGCCCACAGGCTTTCGAAAGAGCGGCGAATGAATTCGTCTGGGTTACCCATCTTGGCTTCGAAATCCTTGGCCACTTTAGCCTCGACGGCTTCCGATGGGCTGCGCCCTTTGTTCAGCATCTGATTCAAACGATCGTAGATCGTGCCGTACATGTCGACCTGCGCCGTGATATCGGCCAAGCTGAGCGCCGGGCCAACGGCGGGAACGATCTTCGTCTCCTTGTTCGCGACAGTCTGGATGCGCTGAAGTCCGCCGACGATACCGCCAATCCAGCCTCCGGTCCACCAATCGACCACAGGCCAGCCTTGCCCGTAGGCGGCATCGCCGACAGCAAGGACGTTTTGCTGCGGGAAATAGACGTAGAGATCGCCGTCCGTGTGCGCCGCGTCGGAGATGTATCCGTAGCGGATTTCAGACGCGCCGGAGCCGAGGGTGGCCTTGTCGTAGAAGGTTTTGTTGGGTTGGGCGATCTTGGCCAGCTTCTTGAATTTCTGTCCGTTCCAGGGCCAGGTGATGTTTTGCTGCAGCCAGAGCCGCGTGTTTTCCTGGGCGATAATCGTGGCGCCGGCCGTGCCAAGTTTTTCGTTGGAACCGGTCTGTTCGGGGTGCCAGTGCGTGTTGAACAGCGTCTTGACCGGACCGCTACTGGGTAGCGCGGCCACCGCCTGTGCCAGCGCACCAGCGTTTTGAGCGAGCCCGCCGTCTACCATCACGACTGAATCGGCGCCCGTGCGCGCGATTACGTTACCCCCTGCGCCGCTCAACAGGTACAGGCTGTCGCCTAGCTGCGAAGTCTCGATTTTCGGGGCTTGTCCGGGGGATTGCCCGAAGGCGAACGGCACGGCGAGCCCCACCGAGGTAGCCTTCAGAAACGTCCTACGCGTTGAAACGAACATGGTTATAGCGTTTACAGTATACTCCCGCGACGCCCCGAAAACATCCCCCCATCCCGAGGGGCTTAGCAGTGCGGAGCTGCCCCGGGGGACGGTGGCGAGTTTAACCCACAAACGGGTCGACGACGCTTACGCCGGCATTTACGAAATCGGCACGGTTCCGCGTGGCGATCGCGAGCTTATGAACGGCCGCGGTCGCTGCGATGAGGCTATCTTTGACCGGCATCGCTTTCCCGGTGGTCCGAAGCCGCGCCAGCAATTCCGCCCATTTCAGACCTGTGTCCGCATCCCAAGCTAGGCAGTGGAGACGCCCAACTCCTGCGTCGAACCAGCGTTCCAGTGCAGCTCGCTTTCTTCCCCTGGGAAGGATGAGAATTCCGAATCGCAGCTCGCCGAGAATGACGGGATCGACGGCGATCTCCCGCTCATTTGCGCGAAGCCATTCGATCACTCGGAGGTCGGGCGCTGGCTTGGTCGGTTCGCTCAACACGTTGGCGTCGACCAGGTATTTCACAATGTGTCGGTTGACTCAGATTCCACAGGGACGAAAAAGCCCTTTTGTGGACAGGCAAGCAGCCAGTCGATTGCGCCCTCGTTGGGCGGAGCCGCACGCCGGACCAGGCGATAGTCCCCGCGGTCAAGACGCTCGACATCGAACTCCTGGCCTGGCTCGATACGATCCGCATGCCGAAACTCGGCCGGCAGAACAATCTGGCCCTTGGATGAGACAATCGTCTTCACCTAGGTAAGATATCGTCTTACCCGTCGGAAGTCAAGCGGGACCTAGCGCTGCTGCAACTCCGGAGCTGCGCCCGGAGCCGGCGGCTGAGGCTTCGCCGCTTGAACCGGCGGCGGTGCCGCTGCCGGCATCTCCGCCTTGCCGTCCAGCGCGAATACGAACATCATCGGCGGGTTGTCGATCTTCGCATCATTCGGACCAACCGTCGTCGCTGGACGCCCCAGGCCGCCCTGGAACGCCACATATTGCTTGCCGTCCGCCTCATACGTGATCGGGGGAGCCATGCCCGTGCGCCCGGTCTGTATCTCATACACGATCTCGCCCTTGTCGGCCGTCACCGCGCGGAAGCGCCCGTCGTTGATCACCTGGAACACCAGGTTTCCCGCCGTAGTCACGGTGCCCCCGCCAATCCCGCCGCCGCCGTCGATCCGCCAAGAGAGCTTCTGGTTCACCGGGTCCCAGGCCTGCAGGGCTCCGCGCATACCTTCGGCCGTAGGCGGCCCGATCACTGGCCCCCCGATCGGCTTGGGCGGCCCGCCGCCGCGCCCATAGCCAGTAGAGCCCGGCTGGAGCTCTTTGGTCGCCGCATACGTGAACGGCATCAGAGACACCGAGATATAGACGTAGCCGGTGGCGGGGTTATAGGACATGGGCGACCAGTTGTGCGCTCCACCGCCCGTCGGGAACAGCGAGATCGGATCGAGATCGTAGTAAGCTTCTGGATTCACGATGGGGCGGCCCTTGGCATCCAGCCCGCTGGCCCAATTCGTCTTGACGTAAGGCGCTCCGGAGATGAACTCGCCGGTGATACGATCCAGTACCCAGAAGAAGCCGTTCTTGGACGCCTGCGTGATCACTTTACGCTGCTTGCCCTTGATGTTCAGGTCCAGCAGCATCAACTGCTGCACGCTGTCGAAATCCCAGTTGTCGTTCGGCGTGGTTTGGAAATGCCACTTGAGAAGGCCGGTGGTAAGGTCCACCGCCAGGATCGAACATGTGTACAGATTGTCCACGCCCTGCGCGCCGCGGAATTTCTGCACCCACGGTTCGGCGTTGCCCGTGCCGACGTACACCAGGTTCGCATCGGGATCGTAGGCGAAGCCGTCCCATACCGCTCCACCGCCGCCCTTGGTCCAGAAGTCGCCACCCCAGGTCTTGAGGGCGGCCTTCATCGCGTCGTTTTCGGCCGGCAACTCCGGATTGCCGGGAACCGTATAGAACTTCCAGGCCTGATGCCCCGTCGCCGCGTCAAACGCCGCGAAAAATCCACGCGTGGGCTTGTCGCCGCCCGACGCCCCGATGATCACCTTACCGCCGGCGATCCGCGGCGCCATGGTCAGCGTGTACAAATCCTGGGGATAGGCCACGCGGGACTCCCACACCGGCTTGCCTGTGATCGCGTTCAATGCCTGGAGCCGGCCGTCGGTAACCGGCACGATGATCATGCCGTTGTAGATCGCAAGGCCGCGATTGACGATCCCACAGCAAATCTTGGGCCGTACCGCGGTCTGGTTCACTTCCGGATCCCAGCGCCACAACTCTTTGCCGGTGCGAGCGTCGAGCGCGTACACGACGCTCCAGGTCGTGATGCCGTAGAGCGTGTTGTTCCACATCAACGGCGTGCCTTCTTGATTGCCGCCCCCCGCGCCGACCACGTAGGACCATGCCAGCCCCAGGCGTTTCGCAGTCGCGTCGTTGATCTGCTTCAGCGGGCTATAGCGCGTCTCGCCTTGCGTCCGGCCGTAGGTCAGCCACGAGCCGGGCAGTGCGTCATTGGCCGCGCCCGTATTGCGCAGCACCTTGCCGTCTACGTTCACCGGGCTCGCGGCCTGTTGCGCCCGCAGCCACGTTCCTTCTGACAGCGTCAGGATTCCCACCGCCAAGGCAGCGTGCCTCCACCGAAATGTACGCATGGAATGCCTCCCGTTCAAGATGATTCGATCAACGGTATCATACGTGAACACTGACAGAATAGAGCTCCGGTTGCCCGAGGACAATGCTGATTCTAAATCCACTCAATGCATACAGTTCAGCATTTCCCATCCTGGAGTGTGTTCATATCGCCGGGATCGTTTGCGGTGTCGGGACTGCCGCACTTGTAAACTGTCGTCTCCTTGGAATCGGGCTGACCCGGAACAGTGCAGCGCGGCTGTGGAGTGACGCGATGCCCTGGACACTCGGCGGTCTGTCGCTCGCGATCGTCTCCGGGCTTCTGCTCTTTTCCATCGACCCGGAGATGTACTACGTCAACCCAGCCTTTCGTTTCAAGATGCTGTTTCTCCTGCTCGCCATCGCTTTTTATTTCACGATGGTTCGCAAGGCGGCAGCTGCGAATCGACCGGGAGCCATGAATTCCGTCGTTGCGTGCATCTCTCTGGGGCTGTGGGCGCTGGTTCCGTTCGGCGGGATCTTCATCGGATTCATTGGGTCAACGGCATATACTTATCCAATTCTCCTGGCAATCCACATCGTGGCGCTGATTCTCTTGGGCGGTATGGTGGTGCTGACCGATCTTCGTGGGCTTGGTCTCGGAATGCGCAGCTATGCGATGCCGGAACTTGTGAACGGACTACGCGTGCCCAAGCGGATCGCGTTTGCCCTCGCCGCGACCTCTGGGGCGGTGCTGTTTAGCGCCCACGCAGAGCAGTATGCGAACAACCGCTGGTTCTGGATCAAAATTGCGCTTCTCGCGCTGATCGCCGCCAACTATCTGATATTCCGGCGCGCGCCGCAACTTCCTGGCAGAGCGAAACTGGCGGCCGGTCTTTCGCTGCTGCTCTGGACCGCTGTGGTTTTCGCCGCCCGCGGGCCCGCCACCATCAAGGACGTCATGCACTCCGCGGTGGACCCTAGTGGAGATTTTCTGTTCCACTCGATCCGGACGATCGCCGATGATCAAGGGGTCAGGGAAATAGCGCCGCACACCGACACGGAATGGGAGAACGTGCGGCAGCGCCTGATGGTTCTGCTGGACGCGCCGAGTCTCCTTCAGGGCCGCAGAGCCGCACGGCCCAGGGATCGGTCGAAAAACCCTGAGGTCGAAAGCCAGCCGGAGGAGATCCAGAAGTTGTTGGACGCCGACCGTTCGGACTTCATTCGCCGTGCACAAAGGCTCCAGAATGCGGCCTCCGTGGCCATGAGGGCGGTGGATGCCAAGGATAAAGACGCTCTACTCCTCGGGCTGGATGGCATCGACAAGGCTTGCGAGAGTTGCCATCTGCGCTACTGGTATCCCAAGGACAAGAGGGCTCACGAAGCCGCGAAACAGGACGGAGTAATCGAGTAACGCCGCCGGACAAACGCGTGACCTTGTATGATGAAACGATCGTTAGGAGTGAGTTAAATGAGACCTAGATTACACGTCATTTCGTTCACGTTCATCATGCTCATCGCCCTCGCATGGGTTTCTTTAATGCCATCGACAACCGCCTTTGCGCAACAGCCGCCGGAGCAAGGGAAACAAGGCAAGCAGGGCGGTCGGAGACCTCCGCCGGTGATCTTAGGGCCGCCGGCAGGAGTCGAGCCCTTGCCCGTCGATCTGTTCACCTCGAAAAACTTCTACAAGGATCAGGCGCTCTGGTTGGACAAGCGTTACTACCGCTGCAACGTGCCGCAGCGGCTAACCGAGATGTGGAATGAGCAGCGAATCGGCCCCAATCCTCCCGCATCGGCTTCCTGGGCTGACTGTAACGTCGACCTCAAGCGCGAAAGCATTCTGAGCCCGTACCCCTATAAAACGGCCAAGGAACACTACGAAGCCTTGATGGCGGCGGCCAAGGCCAAGGGAGGTCCCACGGTTTACACCAAAGCGACGGTGCCCGATTGGGATGGGTACTATGCGCGCGACTACCAAGCCGATCATGGCTCGGATTGGATCTGGGGCGTGAGCCAGGCTCCCACGGTTCTCTCTTTACTCACTCCGGAGTATCAAAAGCGCATGGTGCAGTTGATCTATCACGAGTCGGTGACCAACGCGCCGCAGTGGAACGCTTCCTTCTGTTATCCGGAAGGATTCATCCGCTGGTGGGCACAGCCTTCGCAGGCCGGAAATTTCCAGCTCACCATGACCACATGGAATGTCCAATTCATATCCGGCATCGCGGATAATTTCCTGCGCCAGGTGATGGTCGGCAAGGAGCAACATGTGCAGAAGGTTCCCCAGTGGTACGGGGAGACTATCGGATTCTGGGACGGAACCACTCTAGTGACCTGGACGGCAAATATTCAGCCCTGGACGCTGACTCACGGCATGTTTGAGACCAGCGCCAAGATGGAGACTGTGGAAACCTTCAAGCCGGCTTACGACGCTCAGGGAAAGTTCATAGGCCTGGATCATGAGGCAATCTTCTACGATCCCGAGGCGTTCGTGGCTCCGGTCCGCGCAAGCTATCGCTTCGCCCGGCGTGCGACCCCGGACGATCCCACTCGACGGTATAGCTATATCGAGTGCTTGAGCAACATCCAGAACACCGATGGCAGGCCGACGCAACTGACCGCCGCCGATCCTCGCTACGTCGACTACTATGGCCGGCCGTGGGCCAAGGACTGGGAAAAGTACTTCGAGGTCGGCTGGGATAAACCGCAGGACGCGCTTCCCCAGGACATCCTCGACCTCTTTAAATAGAAGTTGAAGCAGGAGCTATGGCGCCGCGCGCTGAATCAGCTCCCACATCATTCCGTTGACGTCGCGGACGAACACATTGCCCGCGCCATTCGCGCGCACGATCGCTTTGCCGCCGGTGGTCGCCACGGTGCCCCCGGCCTTGGTCCATTGATCGACCGCGGCGTTAACATCGCGCACCACAATCGTAAACGCAGGCGATCCTGGATCTTCCGCGCCGGCTACGACCTCGACGCGCGCCACACCGGAATACTCGATCAGACCGAAGTCGAGCGTCGTACCTGGAATGCTTCCGTGCGTGATGCGCCATTGCGCTCCTGGCAGGCCGATGAGGTTCGCGACCACTGCGTTCGTTCCCAGGGCGCCCGTAGGCCGCGCGTTGAACCCGATCGCATCACGCAGGAAAGCGACCGTCTTGGCGGAATCCCCGATGGAAAACTGCACCGAGGCGCCGATAATATCGCCGGTCGTGGTCGTATTTGTGGTCGTCGCAGCGGCGGGCAACGGATCGGGCTGCTGCAACTCGACAAAGAAGCCGTCGGGATCGCGAACCACGATCTCGCGAAGCTTGCTGCTCGGATTCCCGGTGGGATTTACGGGCGCTCCGCCGATGGTGACTATCGCCGCGCCCGAAGCTTTCACTTTCGCCAGAACCTTGTCGATATCCCGGACCTGCAAAGCCAGCGTCGCCGCTCCAATGTCCTGGATGTTCGGGCGCACCGGCTTGCGCGACCCGCCCGTGAATTCCGTCAGCTCAAACCCAAAGGCTGCGTTCGGAATGCGGAACGTCGCCGCCCGAAAGCTCATGCCTTTGGTGGCGGTGAACTTCGACATGTCCTCGTCGAGCTTTTGCGGCTGCTGCGTCAGCGGATCGCGGGCTCCGTTTACCGGCAAGCCCAGCACATCGCGGTAAAACGGCACGGTCTTATCCAGACTTTCGGTGGTATGCGCCAGGTTCTGCAACTGGACGACAGGGGTCGTTTGCGGAAACGCCAAGAGGGGAAGAAGGCCCGCGGCGATAGAAGCATTCCGTAGGATGGTAAACGGCATCCCCGGAGTATACCGCTGCCGACTTTAGTTTTCCGCCGGCGTCTTTTCGCACTGGTCGACGACCAGAACTTCCGCGTTTCCCTTTTGCCGCTCCAAGTGAAGACCCAGTTTGTCTATGGCGTCATACATGGACGGGCCATCCTGACCGGCGTCGCGCTGTTGCATGGTGATCCACGCCAGCGGGAAATCGTAGGATTGCGGAAGCCCGGTCTGGTCGACCACGAGACCCTCTCGAAAATACGCAGGCGCAAGTGTCGGAAGCTGCTGCGCCAGTTGGGCGGCCGTCATGTTCCCGCAGACAGCGGTAGTGACGCCATTCTCGCCGAACATGTTGCGGGCACACCCGGATTGGCGCTTTTCGCCTTCGGCAACGGGCTTAATTTTCACGCCGCCCTTGGCTTGGCTCAGAGCATAGATGACGATCTCCTTAGACTCGCGGTGCACTTTTAGCTTGAACCGATCTGCCAACAGGTTTTGCAGCATCGCTGGAATCTGGTCCCTGGAGGCGTCGCTGGGCACTTTCGCTACGATATCGAAGCGCGGAACATCACCGGCGGCTTGCCCCGGCGGGTCGATCAACCAGCCTGGACCGGTGAGTTGGCGTCCACCCACGCCGTAGGCGATCATGATGAGCTCTTTCAGTTGGCGGTTGGCAAACCGCAATGTCGTGCCCGGCGCCACGTTCAGAGTAGGCACGTAACTATCCAAGGCGGCGTCGGGCGACGACGGGCGAACCGAAGCCACCTCGAACTCCGGCTTTCGCGAATCTTGCGCCTGGGCGGCAGCCGCGCCGACCAGCACTAGGACCAGCGTCAAGAGGCGAAGATCTCTCATGGAATTTAGAGTACCCTGATCCTGATAAGCAGTGTGTCGAAATAGGAGGCGGGTGATGACTCGTATTCTTAGATGGATCCTGATTTCAGGTGCAGTCCTTGCACCGGCGCCCAGTTTAGCGGCGGACGTCTCCTGCACACGTGAAGGCCTCAAGGCCGCCAGCGATCTCTACATTGCTGCTCAAACCAAGGGCGACCCCGCGGGCCTGCCGCTCGCGAAGGGGCTGGGTTACGTCGAGAACTTTAAGCCGATGAACATCGACGAGGGCCTGATCAAGAAGCCTATGAAGATCGACCATCAGCGCAGCCTGCTGGACACCTCGACCTGCCAGACGTACACCGAAATCATCGTTTCGGACAAGGGGGCGCCGTATGCGCTCGGCACACGGCTCCGCGTGAATCACGGGCTGATCGCCGAAATCGAAATGATGTGGACCACCACGGGTTATTGGGGGTTTAACGTCGATGCCTACCTGAAGTACGCGACCTCCGAGGATTGGAGTCCCATCGCCACCGTCGCCAAGCGCGACACCCGCGCGACGCTGGTGGCTGCCGCTAACGCCTACCTGGATGCGTTCCTGGAAGGGAAAAAAGACCTGGTGCCGTGGGGTTATCCGTGTAATCGCACCGAGGGCGGCATGCATACGGGCAAAGGAGCCGCGGATGACTCTTGCGACGTTGGCGTACCCAGCGGCGTCAACATCGCGAACCGGCACTTCGTTGTCGACGAGACGATGGGAGCCGTCGTGGCTTTCTGCACGTTCGGCGCGGGCGGTCCCAACGGCGGCAGCGGAGCGCCCGATACGCACCTCTTTCGCGTCGAAGACGGCAAGCTGCGTTTCGTCCACACGATGACGCATCTGTTGCAGGCGGCTGGCCCAGGTCGAGGAGTCGGCCCTGGCAAGGGTCCCGCTCCCCAGAAATAAGCTGCTACTGCCAACCGGTTCCTATACTGGCTGGGAACGCCTTCATGAAGGCTTCCACGGCATGGCCCCAGCTTTTGCGAATCTCTATGATCTCTGTAGGCGAATGGCTTCGAATTGGAAATCGCATTGAGATCCTTTTAGTTGTACTAGCTGTCCTCTGTTTCATGGGTCTTGGAGTAGCAGCAGTCGTGTGCTGTGGTAGCGATCTGGTGATCCTCGCAATTCTATTTTCCGCAATCGCAGCATTCACGCTGACTATTTGGGTTCCAGCATTTCTAATTGTGCGCTGGGGACGGAAAGGGACTCTTAGATCGAGTAGGCCCGAAGGTGATTCTCAACACGCAGGATGGTCGCGATATCGGCTATACGTTCTGGTAACACTAGTGACGTTGATTTCAGTGTTCTATCAGTATTACAGGATCGACATAAGGTTCTGGCCATTGGGACACTCTCTAACCACGATATTCTTGTCCAACTTCGCGATCCTAGGAATCGTAATCGCCGCAGTGGAATTTCTGCAAAGGAGGCGTCATTAGTTCCCGCTCGCCCTGGCGGCCGAAACTCAGTCTATGTGGTTTACGAATGGGGAAAGACTGTCTACGAAGAATAGTGTTCACGTCACGGACTATTTCTTGGAACGACGAGGCTGTTCAAGATCTGTTTCGCCGCTGGGATGGTTGGTGCCGCGTACTTGAGATAGGAAATTCCTTCCGAGTACGTTTCAGGCGCTCGGGCGAGCAGCACGCCTAATAGCAGGTACAGCCCCGGATTATTTGGAGAGAGTTGAACAGCCAGGCGCAGGTTTGCTTCCGCCCGGTCCGGGTGACCTAAGGCGAATTCGATCCATCCCATGTTCGAGTACGCGATCCAGTCTTCCGGCATCAGCATGATGGCGAGCTGCGTTTCTCGTTCGGCATCTTGATAGCGGCCCAACTGAGCATAGCGTGCACCCAGGTCGGTGTGAGCGTCCCCGAACTCGGGGTCCAGCGCGACAGTTCTTTCAAGCTCGTCGATAGCTTTTGCTAATTGGTTTGAGCGCGCAGCTTTGTTTGCACGCTCATACGCTTTCCTCGCTTCCTTGGGCACCTTGTGACGAAGGCTGCGAACGGAAGTGATCCCGGGATTTGTGGCTGGTCTTGAAACTGGAGAGGGTGAAAACGCCGGATCTCTTACGACCAAGGACCACATGGCACTGCGCTCGTGGGCGTCTCTCGGCACGGGGCCGACCAGTGTTTCTTCGAGACCGCGCAAGTCGGCGAGCGCGTCGGCCATTATCTGCTGCGCGGTTCGTGGTTCAATCGGTTGGCTGGCGCCGGTTCGTGGCGCACACAGGGCAATCAGACAGGCAATCGCTAGTCGTCGCATCGCGTTCTACCTCCTAACGCGTAGCCTTTTTAGCGCTTGCCCCCGGCCACCGACACGGATGCACGTGATCAGCCGGACGCATCCAACCGGATATCCCAAAGACTCAATTAGTTATGCGTTGTTCGATAGTGAACACTGGCTGCCCACGAAAAGGACTGTTCGAATTCGATATTGTTGCGGAGCTAGTGCTTGGGGGCCGCGTTCTGCAGAAGAGTGCGAATCTCGGCCACGGTTGCGGGGCTGACGGTTGCGCCGCCAGGACCACGTCCGGCTCCGGTCGCAAGAGGCGCAGTAACTCCGCCTCGCCCACCAGCGCCGATCACATCTATCGGCTTGTGGCCGTTGCTGTCGACGAGTTCGGGATTGGCTCCTTTGTCGAGCAGGTAACGCACCAGGTCAGCCTTGCCGGTCTGAGCCGCTTCGTGAAGAGCCGACGTGCCTTCTTTGTCCGGAGGAGGGTGGTAGGAGATCCGCATGGAGTATGTCCGGGTGCCGGTGACCTGGGCATTCACGTTCGCGCCATGCTGGATCATCAGGTCCAGAAGATCGGTGTTCGCCCCGCCCCCTCCCCGGCCGCCCGGGTCAACCCCAGCCGCCAGCAGGAACGGCGTGAAGCCCATGGCGTTGATGTTGGGGGAAGCGCCCTTCGCCAGAAGGGCTTGAATTACTTCGACATCGTTGCCCTGCGCCGCGCGGAACAGAGGAGTGGCTCCCGTGTTCAACTGTTCCTCCGAGAAGCGCCCGCTGTTGCCTCCGCGGCTGGGCCGGTGCATGTTGAGCTGCGCATTGGGGTCAACGCCCATGGCCAGCAGGGTGTTGATGATCTCCATGCCGGAAACGGAAGGACCCGAGCCACGAGGCGCGGAAAGAGTACCGCCACCACGCCCGCCACGTCCACCGCGCCCACCGCCGGCCGCTTCTTTTCTATCGACGGCGATATACAGGGCGGTGCGGCCCCACCAGTCCCAAACGTTAGGATTCGCTCCACTATCCAGCAACACCTTGGCGACGTCGTTGTGATCGTTATCGATGGCGATCATCAGCGGCGTCACGCCTTCCGGCGTCGGCATATTCACATTCGCTCCCGACCGGATCATCGCCTCGACGCAGTCATAGCAGCCGCTGCGCGCCGCATACAACAATGCAGTCAGCCCCCCGACGGGACGATACTGCGCGCGCGGCTCGGACGAAATCTGGCTCGGCCAGTCGGTGTACAGGGCCCGAGGCGTTAGGCTGGCGTCTTTGGAAAGCAGCAGCTTTACGATCTCGACCGCATTTTTGGACGCATCGGCAGCGTACATCAACGGCGTCTGATTGTGAAATTTCTCAACGACGTTGACATTGGCGCCGGCTTTGACCAGCATTTCGACGATGGGCAGTTCCCCGGTCTTAATCGCCAGCATCAACGCCGTCTCACCGTCCTGATTGGGGTTCTCGGGTCCCGCGCCGGCGTCGAGCAGCGTTTTCACCATCCTGGCGTCGGCTAGCTTGACGGCTTCCGCGAGTGGTGTGGATCCGAACTCATTGCTGACGTCCGCTTTCGCCTTCTTTGCGATCAGCGCGTCGAGCAGCTCGTAGTCTACGCGGTAAACCGCCCATTGGATCGGGCGCGTGCCGTCTGGCTGCGCCGCATTTACATCCGCGCCGGCGCGAATCTGATCGAGTGCCGCCTTGCGATTCCCGGCTTGAATGAGATCGGCAAGAGAAGACTTCTGGGCTTGCGCCCAGACCGATGCGGCAGCCAGCACACAGAAAACCGAGAGAATCGAACGTTTCATTCGTATCTCCTAAGCGTCATTGCTTAAACCACATTGGGCTTAAACCACATTGGCGTCCAGTTTGTCCTGGTGAGCCCAGCAACCCTTGGCTGCATCATACAGAAACTTGCCCGGATCGTTCCACGTTCGCGGGAGGCCCTTCAGAACGCCGCCTTCCAACATATCCTTGGGACCGTCGCCTTCCCGAACCTGTTTGAAAAGGCGCGCCCGGACCTCTTCCATCATGTCGCGTTCCGCCTTGAATTCGGCCCGGGTCATGACGGGACCATACGCGGGCACGATCCTAGTCTGTTCATTGCTGAGTGCGAGCAGGATATCCATTCCGTCCACGCGTCCTCCAATCCACGCGCCGGTGAAATAATCGAGCGCCGGATCGCGCTGCGGCGACGCGACGTCGCCGACGGCAAGGACATTCGAAGTCTTGAAGAAAACGTAAATGTCGCCGTTGGTGTGGGCCAGAGGCAGGTAGCCGTAGTCGATCTGTTCAGCGCCCGCTTTCAAGGAACCGGTGGTGAGAAACGTCTCAGTGGGGCGCGCGGCTTTGGGACGAGCTTTCTCGTAGCGTTCTTCGGCGGGAATCCAGTACTCGGTTGACATCCATGCCTGGGTGCGCTGGTGCGCGATGATCTTGGCCCCCGCCGCCGCGAATGCTTCGTTATTGCCCGTTTGATCGGTGTGATAGTGCGTATTGAAGAGTGTTTGGACTTTTGCGCCGGCGGCCACGTTCTTCAGTGCCGCCATCACTTGGTCGCCGGAGTTCGGAGCGCCGCTATCCACGAGCACGAGCCCGTCGCCTGGAGAGAACACAAGGACATTCGTGCCCCCGCCGTCCACCACGAACAGCTCGTCGGTCAGGCGACCGCCGGCCGGCTGTTGCCCTGTGACAATTCGAGGGGATGCCCACATGGTGAACATTCCCGTCATCGCGCCCTTTAGAACTTGCCTGCGATCCACTTGGGATTACTTCTTGGCAGCGGCCGCTTCGAGCATGGCACGAATCTCGGCTACCGCTGCCGGGTTGGCGCCACCACGTCCAGGAGCGCGACCAGGGCCGGCCCCTGGCGCCGCACCCACGGGAGCCGCACCGGCTGCGGCAGGATTTCCCTTGGCTTGGCCCTGCGCTTGGGCTTGTCCGGCAGCCGCTACGGCGGGCGCGCCGCCACCACCACCGCCTCCGCCGCGCTGTACGCCGACGACATCGATCGGCTTCTTGCCATTGGAATCGAGGAGGTTGGCATTGGCCCCGTGATCGAGCAGATACTTCACCATATCCGTGCGGGCTGCGCGCGCCGCCTCATGGAGTGCCGAGGAGCCCTCCTTACTATTCACACCACTATTCGCGTTATCGCGGGAAACGTTAAACGAGTAGGTCTGCGTCCCGGTGACCTTCGCGTTCACGTCCGCGGAGTGCTGGATCATCAGGTCCAGAATCTGCGTATTCGCCTGTCCGCCACCCCCACCGCGCGCAGCGGGACCGGCCCCCGCGGCCAGCAGGAAGGCGGTGTATCCCATGGTGTTGATGTTGGGATCGGCGCCCTTTGCCAACAGAGTCTGAATCACTTCCAGGTCGTTGTTCTGCACCGCGCGGAACAACGGTGTGGTGCCTGTGCTGATCTGGTTGTCCCCAAAGCGTCCTCGGGCGGGAGCGTTAGGGCGATGAAAGTTCATTTCCGGATTGGGATCGACGCCTGCGTTCAACTGCGCGTTGATGATTTCCATGCTGGAGACAGCCGGCCCGGCAGGAGCAGCAGCAGGTGCAGGCCCACCGCGACCGCCGCGTCCACCACCTCCACGGCCTCCTCCGCCGCCCGCCGCGAAACCGCTGAAACCGCCTGGTCCGCCACCCGGGCTGGCCTTGCGATCGACTGCGATCCATAGGGCCGTGCGTCCCCACCAGTCCCAAACATCGAGATTGGCCCCCTTGTCCATCAAGAGCTTGGCCACGTCATTATGCTCGTTGTCCAGGGCGATCATCAGCGGCGTCACCCCTTCGGGCGTCGGCAGATTCACGTCGGCTCCGGCGGCGATCAAATCTTCGACACATGGATAACACCCGCTGCGCGCGGCGTACAACAGCGCGTTTAATCCGCCTACGGAACGATACTGCGTACGCGGTTCGCTGGTAACCTGGCTGGGCCAATCCGAGTACAGCGCTCGCGGCTTCACGTCAGCGCCTTTAGAAAGCAGAAGCTTCACCATCTGCGCCGCGTTCCGGTTAGCAGCAGCGGCGTACATCAGCGGCGTCTGTTTGTGAAACTTCTCGATCGTATTTACGTTCGCGCCGGCATTGACCAGGAACTGGACGCTGGGCAAATCGCCACCGCTGATCGCCATCATCAGCGCCGTCTCACCGTCCGGGTTCGCGGAATCGACCTTCGCGCCGGCGTCAAGCAGCATCTTGACCAAACGCGAATTGGACTGCCGGGTGGCGGCGGTCAACGGCGTAACGCCAAACTCATTGGTGGCGTTCACGTTCGCCTTCTTGGCGATCAACGCCTCCGCGATTTCATACTCCGTGCGATCAATCGCCCACATCAGAGGGCTGGTGCCGTCGGGCTGGGCGCGATTGACGTCCGCGCCGGCTTGAATCTGTTCGAGTGCAGCCTTGGTTTTGCCGGACTGAATGAGCGTCGCGAGGTCTTCCGGGGCCTTCTGCGCCAGAACCGCATGCGTCAAAGCGAGGGTCCCTACCGCGGCAGCAGTACACAAAACGGCCAGATTAAAGCGTTTCATTCATTGCCCCTTAAACAACGTTCGCACCTAACTTATCCTGGTACGCCCAGCCGCCCTTGGCGGCGGCATACAAAAACTTCAACGGATCTTTCCACTTGCGGGGAAGGCCATCGAGAGCGCCGCCCTCCAGCATGTCCTGCGGTCCTTCGCCGGCCCGGACCCGGTCGAAAATGCGCTGCCGGACTTCCTCCATCATGTCGCGCTCGGCTTTGAACTGCGCCTTGGTCATGACGGCGCCGTACGCCGGCACGAACCGCGTTTGATCGTTGCTGATCGCGAGCAGCAAATCCATGGAATCCACGCGGCCGCCGACCCACCCACCGGTGAACCAGTCGAGCTCGGGATCGCGTAGCGGCGAAGCAACGTCGCCCACGGCGATCACGTTCGCGCCCTTGAAGTGCACGTAAAGGTCGCCGGAGGTGTGCGCCATCAGCAGGTAGCCGTAAGCAATTTCCTCGCTACCAACCTTGATGGACCCCTGGGTGAGAAAAGTCTCCGTGGGCAGTGCCCCCTTAGGGCGAGCCTTCTCATAACGTTCCTCAGCCGGAACCCAGTAATCGGTCGCCAACCATTCCCGGGTGCGTTTCTGGGCGATGATCTTGGCGCCCTGCCCCGCGAACAGCTCGTTATTGGCGGTCTGGTCCAGGTGATAGTGCGTGTTAAATAACGTCTGAACTTTGCCGTTGGGCGCCAGACCCTTGAGCGCCGCCATCACCGCATCGCCGGACTTGGGCGCTCCGCTGTCGACCAGCACGAAGCCTTGCCCGGTGGAGAGGGCAGTGACATTAGCGCCGCCTCCATCGATGACTGCCAGCGTTTCCGTTAGCTTGGTGACTGGCTGCTGAGCTTTGAGCAGGCGCGGAGCCCACAATGTGACCGCACCGGCGGCCGCGCTCTTCAATAAATCTCTTCTATTTACCATGCGTTTCACGCCGGGATTCACGTGCGAACTCCTAAACTTCCGCGATAGTTCCGGTGCTGTCGCCGAAGTGATCCTGTTCATGCCCCACCTTCTGCAGCAGCGTCAGATGCAGGTTCGCGATGGGCGTGCGCTCCGGAAGCACCAGGTGCTGGCCGCCCTGCTTCAGCTTGCCGTTGCCGCCGCCGACGACCAAGTTCGGGATCGGATAATTGCTGTGCTGGTCGGAGTTGCTCATGTTCGAGCCGTACATGAAGATCGAGTGGTCCAGCAGCGAGCCCTGTCCGTCCGGCGTATCGGCCATCTTCTTAATGAAGTCGGCGAACGTCTGCATATGCCACTTCTGGATCTGTATCAGCTTCTGGATACGCTCCATGATGTTGGCGTGGTGCGAGACCGGGTGGAATCCGTCGGAGATGTTGAGGAACGGATAGGTCCGGTTGGTGCCTTCCGCCACAGTGATGTAAGTCGCGACGCGGGTGAGGTCGGCCTGGTAGGCCAAGGCGAGAAGGTCGTACATGATCTTCTCCTGCGCGGCGAAATCCTCCAACTCGCCGATCGGAGCGTTGGGGATCTGGATGCGTGAAAGATTGGAGTTGCCGGCCATCTTGGAGCGCCGTTCAATCTCCCGCACGTTCTCGAGATACCCATCGAGAATGGCCTTGTCCTCGCTGCCCAGGTCGCCCTTCAGCTTGTTGGTGCGGTCGAGGATCAGGTCCAGAATGCTGTTCTTCTGGCGCGCCATCGCGATGCGTTCCTGCGGGCTATCGCCTTCGCCGAACATCATCAGGAAGACTTTGCGCGGGTTGTATTCCATCGGCAGGGGCGTATTCGCGTCGCGGAAGGACAGCGTCGTGAAAGGGCCGCCGTTGCCCGCCGCCACCTGGATGGTGGTCTCCGAGGAGAGTTCGAGCGAAGGAAACTGCGTGTCCTGGCTGATGAACTTCGACATCACCTGGTCCAGCGTAGTGGCCATCGCGTTGCCGGTGGGATTGGTGGCGCTCAGCCAAGTCGCGGGATTCCGCACGTGTACCGAACCCGCCGCGGCAGCGTTTTCCATGTTGCCGAACGAGGTCACGTACTTCTTGTACGGCTCGAGCGGCGAGTTGATCTCGTTCAGCTTGAAGTTGGCGCCCGAGCCGCTTGGCGTCCAGCGATCCATCTCCGGGCCGTACTTGGTGTTGAACATGATGGCGCCGTGAGGAATGTAGAAGAAGCCGGCGCGAATCTTGGGATTCGCCGCAGTCTGCGCGAGGGCCGTGGAGGCGGGCACCATCGCGCTCAGAAACGGCAGCGCCAGGTTCACACCCGCTCCCTTCAGGATGGTTCTGCGGGAGATGTGCTTCTTGGTAATGAACATGTTCGTCTCCTAATTAACGGCTCACAGCACGGGGAACATCGGGAGGTTTGACTGCGTTCGGCAGAGGAGCTGCCTTGGTGGTTTGGGGAGCCGCCTTGGAGACGAGCTCGGGACCCTGTTTGCGGAACGCATCCGTATGGACGATCCCCAACACCAGGGACGTCAGAGTGTAGTCGTCTTTCTTGGCATTGCGCACCACCTTGCGAACCTGGGGCATATCGAAATACTCCAGTTGGCGATTGACGGCGTACATCATGAGCTTCTCGGTGAGCGCGCCGACGAAAGCGTCGGGCCGGCTGGCGAGCTGTTTGCGCAGCTCCACGGGTCCGTCGATCGCGACACCGTTGGGCAGAACCGTGCTGGTATCGAGCTTGGCGTTGCCCGCCTGGCGGTCGGTCGTTCGGAACTTGCCGATGGCGTCGAAGTTCTCGAGAGCCAAGCCCGTGGGATCGATGACACCGTGACACTGTCTGCAACTCGCCTTATCGCGGTGTTGCTCCAGCCGCGCCCGGACTGTTTTCGGAGCCTCGCCAGCCTCTTGAGGCAGGTTGGTGACGACATTTGGCGGAGGTGGCGAAGGAGGC
>Ga0207711_10001935_pt1 | contig 18799 bp, 8 predicted proteins | sample KBSS34metaG_FD_184401 | JGI IMG/M metagenome (GOLD analysis project Ga0207711, IMG submission 184401) | Switchgrass rhizosphere microbial communities from Kellogg Biological Station, Michigan, USA - KBS S3-4 metaG (SPAdes) (version 2) | ecosystem: Host-associated > Plants > Roots > Rhizosphere >...
CCGCAATATGCTCGACGATAAATGGGGGAAGGCTGCGGCGCAGAAGGTTGATGCCCCACGCTGACACGACGAGGGCCGCGGCGCTGCCGAGTAGCGCGAGCAGCACACTCTCCACCAGCAACTGCCTCCCTACCTGCCAGCGGCTGGCCCCGAGCGCGGCCCGCAGAGCGATCTCCTTTTGCCGCCCGGAAGCGCGCGCCAATTGCAGGTTCGCCACATTGGCACAGGCCAGCAGCAGAACAAAGATGGCTGCGCCCATCAGCATGCCAAGAAACTGGCGCGAACCGAAGGTGAGGTCCTCCACTGTATTTCTGACACTGATCCCGTGGCCGGCATTGGTTGCGGGATACTGCCCGGCCAGGCGTCCGGCGATTGCCTCCAGCGTTGCCTGGACCTGAGATATCGACACCCCGTCCTTCAGCCGTCCGAACACAGTCAAAGAGTGGTTCTCGCGGTCTTCGTTCGCGGCCCCGGTCAGGTCGAGCGGTGTCCAGGCTTTCGATCCGGTGGGAAAATCGAAATCGGGAGAGGCAATGCCAATTACGGTGAACTTCTCACCGTTCAGGAGCAACTGCCTGCCGACAAGCCCAGGATCGCCGCCCAGATGCTGTTGCCAGAATCCGTTGCTGATGACCACTACAGGCGCAACCCCGCCCTGGAAATCCGCGCTCCCGATATTGCGGCCCAGTTGCGGAGCCATGCCCAGCAGTGGAAAAAAGTCGGCGCTGACCTGTGACCCTTCGACATGCTCGGCCAGGTTGCCGCCAGTGAGATTCGCGTCCCAGCCGCGGAATGCTGCGAGTTGGCTGAATTGCGAGCTCTGCTCCCTCCAGTCCCGAAAATTCGCAGGAGCTGGATTCAGGTAGTTTTCGTTCCGCTTGGGCACGGTTTCCCAGACCGTGACGATGCGATCCAAATGGGGGAACGGAAACGGCCGCAGCAGCATGGCATCAATAGAATTGAAGACGGTTGTGTTGGCGCCGATGCCCAAGGCGAGCGTAATCACCGCGACTGCGGTGAAGCCGGGACGCTTCCGCAAGGTACGCAGCCCGTAGCGGAAATCCTGCAGCAGACCAGTCATTATTGATTCCTCAGTTCTTCACTCGTAGCGCAGCGCGGCCATGGGATCCACTTTCGTGGCCCGGCGCGCTGGAATGTAGCAGGCAGCCAGGGCCACCAGAACGATCAGCGCGGCCACGCTCACGAATGTGACCGGGTCGGTCGCGGTCACGCCGAACAACTGGCTGGACATGAGCCGCGTCAGGCCGAAGGCTGCGGCAATCCCGATGCCTGTGCCCACGAGGGCAAGCTTCGTTCCCTGGTACAGGACCATGTGCAAAATGTCGGCGCGCTGTGCGCCCAGCGCCATGCGCACACCAATTTCGCGCATGCGCCTTCTTACCGAATAGGCCAGCACGCTGTAGATGCCGATCGCGGCCAGCAACAGCGCCAGGCCGGAGAAGGCGGTCAGCAGCAGCATGTTGAAGCGCTGATGAGAAAGCGAGCCGGCCACAATGTCCTCCATGGTGATGACATCCAACACGGGTTGCTGGCGGTCCACCTCGTGCACGGCATTAGAAATTGCGGAAATCAAGGCGCTCGGTGACGAAAATGTTCGCACCACCAGCGACAAGTAAGGCATGGGCTGCTGCGCCAGTGGCGCGTACAGCGTGGCCACCGGATCCAGTACATCCAGGCCGTCTCCTTTGACATCGCCCACTACCCCGACCACCTCTCGCGATTTCTCCGGAGAGAATGTCATGGTCAGGCGTTTGCCAATCGGATTCTCCCCCGGCCAGAAACGCCTGGCCATCGATTCGCTGATCACAATCACCGATGGGCGCTCGGCGATGTCCACCGCGCTCAAACCACGCCCCTGCAACAGCGGGATGCGCATGGTTTCCATGAAACCAGGTTCCACCACCCGGACCGCCACTTCCGGCTGTTCTGACATCGGCAGCGCGGGATGTCCTTCGATGGCAATCGGCTGAGTCGAGCCTCCGTTTCCCAGAGGCAAAGAATCAATCGCGCCCGCTGACGCCACCCCGGGCAAGCCGCGCACACGCTGCAAAAGCTGATCGTAGAACGCGATCTGTTGCACCGGTTTGTCGTATTTGGTCGAAGAGAGAGCGAGCGTCATGGTGAGGACATTATGAGGATCCAGACCCGGATCCACATTACGCAATCGAGCCAGGGTGCGAATCATTAATCCTGCGCCGATCAGCAGCACGAGGGAGAGCGCCACTTCAGAGATCACCAGCACGCTGCGCGTCCGGTTGCCGCCGGAATCCGCGTCGGTGCGGCCCAAACCCTGCTTCAGTGAATCGTTCAGGTTCGCTTTGCTGGCGCGCACCGCCGGCAGCAACCCAGCAATGACGCCGGTAAAGACTGAAACTGCAAGAGTGAATGCCAGGACCCATGCATCCACGGTGATGTCGGTAGTGCGCGGAAGGCTCTGAGCCAGGAAAGCAACGATCAGCTTCACTCCAAAATGGGCAAAAACTAATCCCAGCGCACCTCCCGTGAGCGCAAGCAACAACGTTTCAGAAAGAATCTGCCGCGCCACGCGAACTGAACTTGCACCCAGCGCGGTGCGAATCGCAATTTCCTTCTGCCGGGCCAGGGTCTTGACCAGGACCAGGTTGGCTACGTTGGCGCACGCAATCAGGAGCACAAACCCCACCGCCCCGAGCAGCACCATCAAAGCCGGGCGGACATCTCCCACCAGTTGATCCCGCAGCGAAACCACCGTCGCACCCCAACCCTTGTCGTCGTCGGGATACTCCTGCTCGAGGCGCGCAGAAATGGTGCTCATCTCAGCCCTGGCCTGTTTCAAATCTGCTCCCGGTTTCAGGCGGGCAATCACGAGATAATTGTGGTTTCCGCGAATAGCGCGCTCCGCGTCGGTCCACGCCAGCGGAGTCCACAATTGGGGTTGCGACTTGGGGTCGGAAGATGTGGGAAAGACCGAGTTCGAAGGTATGACCCCCACCACGGTATAGCTCAGGTTGTCCAGTGAGATGGTGCGGCCAACGATGTTGGGATCCGAAGCGAAGTGCGTCTGCCAGAACGCCTGACTGAGGACGGCGACCTTCCCGCGTCCGTTCTGGTTCTCTTCTGGCAGAAAGACGCGGCCCAAGATCGGCTGGATCCTGAGTACGTGGAAGAACTCCGGCGACACTCCAATCGCGGATAAGGACTCCGGTTCGCCTGTGCCCGTCATACTGTAGCTCCGGTATCCGTAGATGGCCATGTTCTCGAACCCCTGGCTCTGTTTTTCCCAGTCCAGATAGTTCGCGGGAGAAACCGAGAAGCGGGTCATGCCCGGAAAACTCTTAGGCGGTGGAACGTGCCACACCTGCACCAGGCGGTCCGAATCTTGAAAGGGAAGCGGACGCAGCAAAACCGCATTGACCACGCTGAAGATGGCGGTGTTCGCCCCAATACCGAGCGCCAGGACAACGACCGCCACCAGGGTGAAACCAGGCGCCTTGCGCAACATTCGAAATCCGAAACGGAGATCATGAAGCAGAGTTTCCATACTCCCTCACTCATACCGCAGGGCAATCATGGGATCGACCCTGGTCGCGCGATGGGCCGGAATGTAACTGGCCATCATCGCGGCCACGAAAAGCACGGCGCACACGCCGGCGAAGGTTGACGCATCCGTGGGAGCAACGCCGAATAGCAGACTGGCGATCAGCCGCGCCGTGACCAATCCACCGGCGATTCCGAGCGCGATTCCGATGACAGCCAGTTTCAGGCCGCTGCCCACTATCATCTTCAGCACATCGCCGCGCTGCGCGCCCAACGCCATGCGCAAACCAAGTTCGCGCGAGCGCTCCGCCACGCTATATGCCAGGACCCCATAGAGCCCCAGGGTGGCGAGCAGGAGCGCCAGCGCGGAAAATCCGCCGATGAGGTATGCGGGATAAGCCCGCACCATCATTGCGGGCGAGGTCGAAATGATTTGCGACATGCTGCTGACTTTGAAAACCGGGGCCTGGGGTTCGAGGTCGTGGATGGCCCAGGTAACAGCGCCGACCAGCGAACTGGGTTCTTTTTTCGTGCGAATCACCAGGCTGAAATATGGGTACGGGTCCTGTTCGTAACAGCCGTACACGATGGGTGTCGGCGGAGCGTCCAGGCTGTCCACATTTTCATTTGCCACAACGCCGACGATCTGGGCATAGTTGGCCTCTTTCGTGTAGGTGAAATTGATGCGCTTGCCAAGCGGGTCCTGATGGGGAAAAACCATGTCCGCCATGGCCTGGTTGACGATCACCACGTGGGGTGACTTGTCATGGTCCTGCGAATTGAAGAACCTTCCGGCGCGCAACGGAATACTCATCACGGAAAAATAGTTTTGCGAAACCGTGGGAGTATTGGCTTCGTATTCCTGGCCGCCGCCGCTCTTGGGATGCCCCTCCAGGTCGAAACGGGAAGTGTTGCCGCTGCCTGACATGGGTACAGTCGTCACCGCTGCGGCGTCCTGAACTCCGGGAAGACTCTTGATCCTGCTCATTAGTTGCTGTTGAAAAGCCAGCTGCCTGGGGCCATCGGAATATTTGTTTTGTGGCAGCGACACCACACCGGTGAGCAGATTGTGAGGGTCAAAACCGGGATCGGTCGCCAGCACGCGGTGCAGGCTCTTGAGCATCAGCCCCGCGCCGACCAGCAGCATCACCGCCAATGCCATCTCCGAAATCACCAGTACGCTGCGCAGACGATGGGAGGAGCCGACGGAACCCCGGCCAGCTTGCTGAAGCTCGTGTTGCAGGTCGGGACTGGAGATCTGAACCAGCGGGGCCAATCCAAACAGAATTCCCGTGAGCAATGAGACTGCGAGCGCGAACCAGAGTACTTCCCCGTTCACCGTCAATCCCTGCAGCTGGGGCGTGCCCAGCAGAACGTCTTGCGGAAGGAGTGCGATGATCGCCGGGACCGCCCAATAGGCGGCGAGAACGCCCAGACTGCCGCCGATGAGCGCCAGCAACAGGCTCTCCGTCAGCAACTGCCGGGCGATGCGATTCCTCCGCGCGCCCAGTGCCAGACGAATGGAAACTTCCTTTCTGCGGGGCAGCGACCGCGCCAGCAGCAGACCAGCAAGGTTCGCGCAGGTGATGAGCAGCACGAATCCCACCGCAGCCATCAGCACCACCAGTACGGGCTGTACCTGGCCGACAATCTGCTGTCGCAGGTCAACCAACTCTGTGCTCATGCCGGCGTTCGAGTCCGGATACTGCATGGCCAGGCGCCGCGAAATGGTCTGTATCTCAGCTTCTGCCTGCTGCCGGCTGATGCCCGGCTTGAGACGGGCCACGGGATACAACCAATAAGCGTTTCGCCGCAGGAAAAATCCCGCTATCCGGGGGGACATCCATAACTCCGCCGACTGCGTGGGAGCAAAGACAAAGTTCTTCGGCAGCACTCCCACTACAGTGGCCAGTTCACCATCCAGCACCAGCGCGGTGCCGACTACGCCTGGGTTACCGCCAAATCGCCGCTGCCACGCCCCGTAGCTCAGCATGACCGGAAAGTTTTTCTGCAAGTCGTCTTCGCCGGCCGCAAACGTCCGCCCCAGATGGGGCTGAACTCCCAGAGTTTCGAAGAAACCAGAGGTCGCCACGGCCACCTGAAGTTGTTCGGCGCCGTCCTTGCCGGAAAGAGTCACGCTGTTTTTCGAGTAGCCGCCGATCTGCGAGAAGACTTTGTTCTCACGCTTCACATCCAGATAATCGGGATAGGAAAACTGGGATTGCTGGAACGAACCCTCGGTGCGCTTCTCCCATATCTGCACCAACTCCTCGGGCCTCTCGTACCCCAGCGGGCGCAACAGGATGGCATCGAACACCGTAAAAACTGCCGTGGTGGCGCCGATTCCCATGGTCAACATGATCAGGATGACCGTTGTCAGACCGGGACTCTTCCGCAACATCCGTGAGCCGTAAGTAAGATCCTGCAATAGAGTTGGCATAGTTCTCCTCACTCATATCTCAGCGCCACCATGGGATCGACTTTGGCCGCTCGGCGTGCGGGAATGTAGCTGGCCGCGATCGCCACTCCGCTCAACACCAAGACGACCACAGCAAACGTCGCCGGATCAGTGGGCCGTGTGCCATAAAGCAAGCCTCCCATCAGGCGGCTTAATGCCAGGGCCCCGGCCAATCCCACTGCGACTCCGGCCAGCGCCTGGATGATTCCCTGGAACACAACCAGCCTCAGCACATCTCGCCCCTGCGCACCCAGCGCCATGCGGACGCCGATCTCGTGGGTCCGCCGCGAGACCGAATAACTCATCACGCCGTAGATGCCTACTCCTGCCAGGACCAGCGCCACGGCGGCAAACGCGCCCAGCAGGATCAGGTAAAAGCGGGATTGTCCGTTGGCTTCAGCGACCACGTGGTCCATGGTCTGGATTTCGGAGAGCGGAATGTTCGCGTCAAGCGAGTGAATCGCTCCTCGAATGGCTGGCGCCAGGGCTACGGGGTCAAGGCCGGTTCGCACCACCAGCGTCAAGTAAGCAAATGGCGGCGATGGCGCATCGAGATACGCGCGGTTCTGGAGATAGGGCAGAAACACTTCCTCTTCGGGAGGACTTGTCCAGTTACCGCGCGCGGTGTTCTTCGTCACTCCCACCACGGTGAGCCATGAAGGATTTTTTGCCGGATCGTCAAAAGTGATTCTCTTGCCGATCGCATCCTCGCCAGGCCAGTAACGGCGAGCGAGATAGTCATTGATCACCACCACGCCCGGCGCGCGCAGGTTGTCGGCATCGGTGACGTCCCGGCCGTGAAGGATCGGAATGCGCATGGTCCGGAAGTAGCCGGGGAAAACCGCCCGGTAGGTGGCAACAAGGTCTTTCCCCGGAGGCTCAGGCGGCCGGCCCTCGATGTGAAACGGGAAACCCCATTCATCGCCCGCGAGCGGCAGATGGTTGATGCCGCTGACTGATTGAACTCCGGGTACGGCAGCAACTTTCTGCAGAACTTCCTGGTAGAAGTTGCCGGTATGGCCGCCAGACGCCTGCTCCGTACCCGCGACGCCAACCACCATCGACAGCACGCCGTGGGGATCAAAGCCTGCATCGACATTCTGCAGCGCGAGAAACGTACGGACCATCAGCCCGGCACCCGCCAGCAGCACCACCGCCAGAGCAAATTCGGAACCGACCAGCAGACCGCGCAGACGGTTTCGGTGCAATCCTTCGCTGGATCCGCGCTTCCCTTCCTTCAAAGCGTCGCTGAGGTTGACTGCCGTCGCTCTCCAGGCCGGCACCATGCCGAATGCCAGGCCTGTAAGTAGAGAGATAGCGAGTGCAAACAGCAGCACGAGGCCATCCACCCCAACCGTTTCCACTCTCGGTATGGCGGCCGGACTGATCACCAGCAGAACCCGCACGCCCCATACGGCAAGTAACAAACCGGCGCCTCCGCCCAACAAGGCCAGCGTCAGGCTTTCGGTCAGAAGCTGGCGGAATACATCCCAGCGCCCAGCTCCAAGAGCGGTGCGCAGCGCGATTTCCTCGCGGCGGGCGGCCGCGCGCGCCAGCAGCATGTGGCTGACGTTGGCACAGGCGATCAGCAGCACGAAGCCCACGGCCCCGAGCAAAACGAGCAGCGCGGGACGAATGTTGCCTACCACCTTCTCGCGCAACGAAACCACCTGCATGTCCTGGCTGGTGCCGGGAAACTCGCGCTCCAGGCGGCCGGTAATGCCCGCCATTTCCGCCTGCGCCTGCTCCAGAGTGACGCCGGGGTTGAGCCTGGCAAACACGCGGAGCGATGAACCACCACGATCGGTGAGCCGCGAACCCAGCGCCAGCGGCGCCCACAGCTGCGCCTTCGTTGCCCAGAATGGAGCGAACTTGAAGTCACGCGGCATCACTCCGACCACGGTGTAGGTTTCACCGCTGAGCGCCACGGCCCGGCCAATGATCTCGGGATTGCCGGCAAAATGGCTTTGCCACAGCGAGTAGCTCAAGACCACTTCATGCTCTTTGCCCACGTCTTGTTCTTCAGGCAGAAACATGCGTCCCAACAAGGGTTGGACTCCCAGCATTGGAAAAATATCCGGACTAACATGCAACGCCCACAATTTTTCGGGATTGTCGGTGCCGGTCAGGTTCGGGGTCCAGTACTCCGCCGCCCCCATCTGCGAGAAGGATCGACTCTGGCGCCGCCAGTCGATGAAATTCGCCGGAGCCACGGGATTGCGGCCCTGGTTGAGGATTACAACCAGCCGGCTATCATCTTTATATGGAAGGGGCCGCAGCAGCACAGCATTGACCACGCTGAAGATGGCCGTGTTGGCGCCAATCCCCAGAGCGAGTGTGATGACCGCCACCGCGGTAAACCCAGGGCTCTTGCGCAACTGCCGCAGCGCGAAATGCAGGTCTTGGATCAAGCCGCTCATGCATGCACGTCCGCCATCAATTTCTTCAGTTCCTCTTCCGCCACAACCTTGCCATCGAACAGATGCACTTCGCGTTCGGCGTGCTTGGCGAAACGCGGGTCGTGGGTGACCATGCAGATCGTGGCGCCCTCGCGGTGCAGGTTCTGGAGCAGTTCCATGACCGCCTCGCCGTTGCGGGAATCCAGATTTCCCGTAGGCTCATCAGCCAGCAGGATGGAAGGCTTTCCGCCCAGCGCGCGCGCCACGGCCACGCGCTGCTGCTGGCCGCCGGAGAGTTGCGAAGGATAGTGCCGCACCCGGTGCGCCATGCCCACGCGCTCGAGAGCCTCCATCACGCGCTTTTTGCGCTCGACCGCGGGCATCTTCTGCCGGTAAGTCAGCGGCAGTTCGACATTTTCATAAACGGTGAGGTCGCCAATCAGATTGAAACTCTGGAAGATGAATCCGATCTCCTGGTTGCGAATGCGCGAGCGCTCCGCAAAGCCGAGGTTCTCCACCGGCTGGCTGTTCAGCTGGTAGCGCCCGCCGGTCGGCGTGTCCAGCAGGCCGATGATCGAGAGCAGGGTTGACTTGCCGCATCCCGACGGACCCGACATGGCGACGTACTCTCCCTTGCGGATCGCCAGATGCACTCCGGAGAGAGCGTGGGTTTCAACTTCATCGGTGTAAAACACTTTGGTGAGATCTTCAATCTGGATCAACGCTTGTCCTGCTTCAGTCATGGCGTGTGCCTCAGTCAGCTGTCTTTTAGTCAAGCTTGTCTCAGTCGAGCCTGATACGGTCGGTGTTATCGGAGCGCGACATGTCGGAAAGAATGACGGTGTCGCCTTCGTGCAGCCCTTCAATAATCTGAATTGAATTTACTGACGCGCGTCCCACCTTTACCGGAACGCGTACCGCGCCCGTGCCATTCGCATCCAGTTTGAACAGGCTGATGGTGCTGTTCTCCTGTCCAAAAGCCGGGCGTCCGACGTAGAGCACGTTCTCCAGCCGCTCCAGGTCGATGGTGCCGTCCACACTGAGATCGGGCCGCGCGCCCTTGGGAAGTTCGCCGGTGAGTTGCACATCAACCGTGACCGTCCCGTTCTGCACCGCGGGATCGACCCGCATCACCGTTCCCGCAACCACGCCGTTGTGCGTATCGACCGCCGACGGTTGTCCGATCTGGATGTCTCGCGCCTGGGTTTCGGCAATTTTTAACTCTGCAATCAAATGGTTGGGCTGGACCACTTTAGCCAGCATCGCTCCCGGCAAAACGTGCTGTCCCACCTGCAGCGGCAGATCGACCAGAACGCCGTCAATGCCGGCGCGGACTTTGAGCGCGTCGAGTTGTTTCTGCTTCAGTTCCGCCAGCGCGCGCATCTGGTCCACTTTGGCCTGCTGTTCGGCCATCTGCGATTCGATGGCCTTCTGATTGATGGCCAGGCGTTCATCTTCAATGTTGTTTCGCGTCGTAAGTTCGTCGGCCTTACCCTTCGAGGCTTTGTACGCCAGACCCGAAATCACGCCGAGATCGTAGAGCGCCTTGTCCGTTTCCGACTGCAACTTGGCCTGGCTGTAGTCCGCTGTGACAGTGGCGGCGCCCGCCTTCTGGTTCATCAAATCGCTCTGCAACTTGACCCGCAGACTCTGATATTCAGCTTCCGCAGCCTTCAGTTGAAGCCGGGCATCGAGCGCCGCCTGCTCCACTTGCGGGTTGCTCATCTCCAGCAGAATGCTGTCGGCCTTCACCTGCGAACCTGGCAACATCCGGATGCGGACGACAGTGGCCTCGGTCTCCGCGGGTATTTGACGGGTGAACTCCTGGCTGGGAATCAGCGAGCCCAGGCCCCTGACCTGGCGCAGCATGGGACCGCGCTTCACTGTGTCGGTCCACACCGTACTGCGTTCCACTTCCTGCGCCGCCGGCTTCAATCGGAAAACGCCAATGGTGACGATCCCCAGCAGCACGACTCCGATCACCGCTCCGATAATTTGCCGGCGTCGTTTCTGGCGCTTGATGTCTGGGCGTGCGATATCCATCGTTCAATCTCCTCGCAACTTTCAATCCATTCGACACCAGGCGGTAAGTAGCTGCGAGAACAGGGAATACCGGCAGCACTGCGACCTGGAACGACGCTGATTTGTCCGCTAGCGAACTTGACTGTCCATTTGCGAACACCAGAAGCGATCATTCGTTATGTCCCAGCACAGTTCCGTGGACACTGAGAACCGGGAACTCACATCTGATAACTGGTAACCCGGGAAACCACGCCGCAAGCGGGAGGGAACAGAGTTTGAAGCCAGCCCGGGAGATCAAGCCATCCTGAGGAATTTCAGTGCCGACGCCTTTGTCCCGTCGAGTCACTCACTCCGTCCGCAGCGCGCGAATCGGTTCCAGGGCTGCTGCCTTGCGTGCGGGCAGCACGGTGGCCACCAGCGCGGCCAGGGTCAGGACTAGCGTCGTTACCAGCAAAATATCCGGAGCGTAAGGCTTCACTCCGAACAACTGCGCCGTCATCGCGTATCCCGCCAGAATGGTTGCCGGAAGGCCGATCGCCAGCCCGACTCCGATCTGCACAAACGCGCCCTTCAGCACCAGCCGTAGAACATTCCCTCGGTCGGCTCCGAGCGCCATGCGGATTCCGATTTCACTGGTGCGCCGTTCGACCGAGTATGCGGTCACGCCATAGAGACCGACCGAGGCCAGTACCAGTGCCAGCAATCCAAACAGCGAGGTCAGCTTCGCCAGCATCTGGTTCTGCGCAAAGTTGCCATCCACTTGAGCGGCGAAGCTCATGAAATCGATCACCGGGAGGTCAGGATTCACCTGGGCGAACGCGCGCCGGACTTGCGGTTCGAGCCCGGGCACGGGGCCTTGGGTTTGCAGCACTGCGGTGTTCAGAAAGTGGTTACTACCTTCGAAGGCCTTGAAGCGCGGGTCATCGTACACCACGCTCTGGGCCTCCGGCAGGAAGAACATGGGAGGAATCTTGTGGGTTGCGTCCCGGTATTGCGTATCCTCTGTGACGCCGACGATCTCAAAGCTTCCCGCGTACTTCTGGTCCAGATCGCCGAAGTGTTTTCCGACGGGGTCTTCATCTTTGAAGAAATGCCTGGCAAAGGTCTGATTAACCACGGCTATCTTCCGGGTAGAGGCGGTGTCCTGCTCGGTGATGGCGCGGCCTTTCACTATTTTGGTTCCAATACTCTCAAAGTAGCCGTCGGTGACCCTGACCCAGGAAGTCTGATTCTGGCTGCTGCCCGCCGGAGGTGGTGCCTGCCCTTCGATGTAAATGGTTTCGCCCCAATTGTTGCCTTCCATGGGAGTGTAGAGGCCAAAGCTCACGCGGATCACGCCCGGAATTGCGGCCAGATTGTCACGGAGTTGCCGATAAAGCGCGGGCAATCCCTCCTGCTTATATCCAGCCATCGATGGATCAAGATGCAGGATGTAGCGGTTCGCAACTTCAAACCCGAAATTCTGGCCCTGCATGTTGCTTAGGCTCCGGGTCAGCAATCCCGCGGCGCAAAGCAGGACCAGCGAGAGTGCAGCCTGAGTCACGACCAGCGATTTTTGCGTCCAGCCCGCTCCATGCGCCGTCGAACGGTGGGCTCCGCGCAAAGCATCGGCGGGATCGACGTGCGCCATCATCCACGCCGGCGCGACTCCAAACAGGATTCCGGTAAGAAGAGAAGCTCCGAACGTAAAAGCCAGCACCGGTAAGGAAGGCATGGCGCTAATGGCTACGTGCTGGTCGTGAAATGCCAGCCGCAGGATGAGGCGCGTGCAGGCGAACGCCAACCCCACTCCCACGATTCCGCCGAACAAGGCGAGAAACGTGCTCTCCGTCATTACCTGCGCCAACTGCCGCCACCTGGGTGCGCCCAGTGCGGTACGCACGGAAGTGTGTTGTTGCCGGCTGGCAGCCCGCACCAGCATCAGGTTCGCCACATTAGCGCAAGCGATCAGCAATACAAAACCGGAAACCCACATCAGCAAGTGAAGCCCCGACTGGTACTCGTCGCGCATCGTCTGCACCCCCGCTCCCCCCGGAGACAGATGCAGAGTTTGTTTCGGCACCAGTTCCCGCTCGCCCGGCTGCAGCTTGCTCTCGGGACCTAACAGCCACTGTCTGAGTTCCAACTGCATCTGGGTCTCAATACTCTTGGGATCAGCCCCCGGCGCGAGCCGCCCGATGATGTCGAGCCAATCCGTTTCCCCAAATTGGAGGAGATTGCCCGGGCCATCGATCATCGCCTCGGCATGCAGTGGAATCCAGAACGCCGGCGAACTTTCCATTCGGTCGCCGTAGAATTTCGGCGGGGCAACGCCAATCACCGTAAAGGGAAACCCGTTAAAGCTGAAGCTAGCTCCAATCACCGTCGGGTCCAATCCGTATTTCTGTTGCCAGGTGGCATAGCTCATCACTACAACCGGTTCCGCTCCCTTGCGATCATCCGCTTGCGTAAACATCCGCCCGGCGTATGCGCTCACGCCGAGCATCGAGAAGTAGTTTCCCGAAACGTATTGGGTGCGCATCGACTCTGCCGGCTGGTTGCTCGCGTTGCGCCGGACTCCCATGAGGCCGCGCCCGGCCTGGAAGGCGGCCAGTTCGGTGAAGCCGCGCGTCCCGTCGCGGAAAGTTTTGTACTTGTCGTAGGAGAAGAGCGACCAACTGTCCTGAAGCCCTCCGTTCACGCAGCAGTTCTCGTTGTCGCCGATGCGAATCAGTTCGCTGGGCTTGGCCACAGGCAGGGACTTCAACAAAACGGCGTGCACCAGCGTGAAAATTGCGGTGGTCGCGCCGATCCCGAGCGCAAGGGTCAACACCGCCGTCGTCGTGAAGCCGGGCGCGTGCGCGAATTGCCTCACGGCATAGCGGACATCGTCCATGAATTGCATAGAGGTCTCTGATCGTCTATACGGATAAGTCTCGTGCGTGGTTCCAGGCCGGCACGAAGGGATATTTCCACTCAGTCCGCAGGGGTTGGACGCCCCTGAGGACCCTCCGTGAGCAGCCTCTGTGTCATTTCGCAGCCAGCGCCGGCAATCGAGGGAGCACGAAAACTTCAGGCGCTCACAATTATCCCAGCCACCCGTCCATACCAGTGTGGCGGCGGGCGGCCACGGTCAAACCCATGGCGGCGCTGCGGAACGAGTAACGTAGCGCCGGCATCTTGCCGGCTGTCGCGAGGGCATCCTGCCCTCGCAGTGGAGGCGGGACGCCTCCACGACAGCCGCCGGGACGGCGGCGCTACAAAACCTCGAAGACGTCTTCTACTCGCAACGCAGCGCCGTCATGGGATTGACAGCCAGCGCCCGCAGCGAAGGAACCAGGCAAGCCAGAATGGCAACCACAATCACCAGCACGGAAACTCCCACGGCGATCAGAGGATCATGGGCTCCGTTATGTACCCAGCGCGTGATGACGCTGCCTAAGCCGATGCTGAGCACCAGGCCAGCGGTCAGGCCGATTGCCACACTCGCGCCTGCCGACCACACTACGATGCGCAACACATCCGCGCGCTGCGCGCCCAAAGCCATGCGGATGCCGAATTCCCCGGTCCGCTGCACCACGCTATAGGACACGACGCTGTACAGGCCTACCCCGGCCAGCACCAGCGCCAGCCCCGAGAATGCACCGAAGAGAATGGAGATCAGGCGTGAAACGGCAAATTCCGGCTCGCGCCTGATCCACTCCTCGAGGTCTTGCACATCCGAGTCCACCTGCTGATCGGGATTAACGGCGGCGATCTCCTTGCGAATGCCGTGCAGCAGGGACAAAGGTTCACCCTGGGTCTGCACCAGAATCTGTGTCCCCATAAACATGCTGACGGTGTAGGGAAGATACAGCGCCGGCAATATAGGTTTGTCCAGGCCGTCGTCGAGCGCGTCGCCGACCACCCCAATGATTTGCAGCCAGCCGTCGCTCCCCGTTGCACTGAGGCGGTATGGCGGCTGGCCGGTCAATCGAGGCAGGCGCACCGAGCGGCTCAGGACGTCTTCGCCGGGAAAATAGCGGCGAACAAAGGTCTGGTTGACCAGTGCAAGCGTAGCGCCACGCGAGACTTCGCTCTGCTCCCACAGGCGCCCTTCAATCAGCGGAATATGCAGGATGGTGAAATATTCCGGGCTCACAAAATTCGCCCGCGCCTCCTGCTGCTCCGCCCCGGTCTTGCCCAGGATTTCGAAAGGCTGGGTCCACCCGTTGCTGGGCGGCGTGGCATTGCTCGAAATGCCCGCCGAAATCACTCCGGGCGTGACCGCGACCCGCTCGCGAAGCTGCGTGAAGTATGCCGCCCGCTCCGCCCAGGCGTTAAGCGTGTTTTCGTGGACCGGGATTCCGACCGACATGACGTGGTGAGGATCGTAACCCAGCGGCCTCTGCATCATGCGCGAGAATCCCTGGATGGCCGCGCCCGCGGCGGTGAGCAATAATAAGGTGAGAGCAATCTGACCGGCAATCAGCCCGGTGTGCATGCGCTTGCCGCGAACGCTGCCCGCCATTTTGTGGGTGCCGGCCTGGATGACGTGATTGATCTCCCGCCGCGCCGACTCCAGCGCCGGGAAGACGCCGAACACGACTCCCGACACCACCGCCAGGCTCACGCTGAAAAGCAGCACCAGCAGATTGATGTGGAAATCGGCTTCGTGTGGGAATGAGTATTCGGGCAGCCGGGCCACGATGAATCCCAGCACCCAGTAGGCGAGCACCACGCCCAATCCAGCACCTATCAAGGCAAGTAACAATGACTCCGTCAGTAACTGGCGCACAATCCGGAACCGGCTTGCGCCCACCGCGGAGCGCACCGCCAGTTCGTGCTGGCGGGTCGTGCCTCGGGCCAGCAGCAGAATCGAAACATTGCCGCAACCAATCGCCAGCAGCAGCGCCACCGCCCCGAAGAGCAAATAGAGGGTGCCGCGGAGGTCTCGTACGTAATATTCGCCGGTTCTGCGAACCGCCACTCGAAAGTGGGGCGGGTAATAGTTTGGTCGCTCCTTATCGAACTGCTGCAGCAGCGGACGAATCTGCTGCTCGGCCGCTTCGAGCGTGACACCCCGCTTCAGCTTCAGCCTGGACGCGTAGGTCACGTCCTGGGCCTGCGACATCTTGAGCGGCAGATAGACATCGCCATCCATCCAGGTAAAGCGGGGCGGCAGAACTCCCAGGATGGTGTAGTCCTTGTGCACCAACTGGATATTCTTGCCGACAACGCCTGGGTCGCTGTTGTAGTGCCGGCGCCAGAAGTTGTAGCTGAGCACCGCCACGGGTTGCGGGTCCTGCCCGTCAGGCGCGTCTGAGGGCATGAAGTAGCGGCCAAGAATCGCGGGCATGCCAAAAAACTGGAACGCATTTCCGGTGAAGTAAACCGCGTACAGGTTTTCCGGAATGTCGTTCCCGGTCATGACCAGATCCCACCGGTTCATGGCGATTACGTCTTCTACCGCGCTTACCTGGCGCAGTTGGCGAATCTGCGGCCCGGTGAAGCCCGTTTCGCCTTCGTTGCCGGATTTGCCAATGGTGTCGATCTGGCAGGCCCGATCGAAATCGGCGTAGGGCCAGGCATTGAGTACCGCGCTGTAGATGACGCTGAAAACAGAAACTGTCGCGCCAATTCCCAGCGCCAGCGAAAGGATCGCAGTCAGGGAGAAGCCCGGAGTCCTCGACATCTGCCGAAACGCAAAGCGCAAGTCCTGTAACAGACTGTGCATGTGAGCCTCGCTTGGGAAGAGACAGGCTAACTGGCCGCTTACCAAAGCAATTCAGATGCCACGGTCGAGATGGTTTAAGTTACTCATTCTCCAAAGATGTTCTTTCTCATCGCCGGAGCGGACTGTCCGATTCCTCTAACGGCTGTTCAGAAATGGACAAAGTCTATTGAACGTGTGACCGGAAGAAGAACACGGCGCAGGCCAGCCCGCAACGATGATATGGACGCAGGCCTTGGTTTCCTCAAGCACTCGTCCACCCAGCAGACTATTCGTTACAACTGGGTTCACAGTCTTCCATCGCTGTGCAGGAACGTCCAGAAAGGCGTTGCAGGTGATAACAAAGAAATGGTAGGCACGACTGGACTCGAACCAGCGACCTCTACCGTGTCAAGGTAGCGCTCTAACCAACTGAGCTACGCGCCTATATTGTTTCAAGCATCTGCCGCCCGGCGTTGGGACACGCGAGCTAACAGAGAATTTTACCACGCGTCTTTTGACTCCGGCGCTTCGGTCGTGTGGGCGCGAGCTTCCCGCTCGTGCGGCAGCGCACCGGACCGGCACCAGGGCGCCTCCTCGGCTCGGGTTATTTTGCACCCAGGGCCGCCTGGGCCTCGATTTTCTCGAAGACCTCTTCCGCCCGCCGCAGTGCTTCCTGTACGTTGGCGCAGATGTTCTGGCGGCCTACCACATCCTCGAATTCCGCCTGATGAATCATTTTGGCCGGCTGCTCTCGGGCCCCGCACAAGATCAGGGTGCGTTTGGTTGCGTGCAGTTGCTTCGCTATTTCCTCCAGGGCGAAAAGACCGGTCGCATCGATGGCGGTCATGTTGCGCAGGCGAACGATCACGATCGGAGGCAACTGGTGTATCTTTTCCGTGATCACGCCAATCTTGTCGGTGGCGCCGAACAAGAACGGCCCGTGAATGCGGAAGATGGTGGCGTAATACGGGATGTCCTTGTCCTGCAAAATGTGCAGGCGCCCATCTTCGACGTAGTCGCCGGTCACCTGGGAGACAGTGGTGGTCTCAGCCACGCGGGCGATGAAAAGCAGGGCCGCCAGGATCATGCCGGCCTCGACGGCTACCGTAAGATCGGCGAAAACGGTGAGCGCAAACGTAACCAGCCATACGCTGATGTCGGTCTTGGTCAGGCGCAACAGTTGCGGGATTTCCGGCCATTCGCCCATGTTGTAAGACACGATCATCAGAATTCCCGCCAGCGCCGCCATGGGGATGTAACTGGCCAGAGGCGCGGCAAACAGCAGCACACACAATAAGGTGAACGCGTGGATCACGCCCGCGACCGGCGACTGTGCACCGGCGCGGATGCTGGTTGCGGTGCGGGCGATGGCTCCGGTGGCCGGCAGGCCGCCGAACATTGGCGAGACGATGTTGGCAATTCCCTGGCCCATCAGTTCAACGTTGGGATTGTGGCGGTCGTTGCTCATGCGGTCGGACACCACGGCGGACATAAGCGATTCAATCGCTCCCAGCATGGCCACGGTAAAGGCCGGTCCAAGCAGGCCGTGGACCAGGCTGGCGTGCCATTGCGGAATAGCGAAATGTGGCAGCCCGCTGGGAATTCCACCGAAGCGCGTGCCTATAGTTTCCACCGGCAGTTTGAGCAGGTACGCGGCCACGGTCGCTCCCAGCATGGCGATAATCGCGCCTGGAATCCGCTTGGAGATGACACGGCACAGCAGCATCGTGGCCACAGTCCCGGCCGCCAGCAGAGTGGCCGCCAGGGAAAATGTTGGAGCGGCGTGAAATAGGGCCTTCATCCGCAACCAGAATTCGCTGGGGACCTTGGCCAGGTGCAGACCGAAAAAATCTTTGATTTGCGTGCTGGCAATCAGCACCGCGATGCCGTTGGTAAAGCCGATCACTACCGGCCGCGGAATAAACTTCACCGCCGTGCCCATGCCGGTTGCGCCCAGAACGATGAGTATGGCCCCGGCCATGACGGTACACATGTAAAGTCCGTCAATGCCGTGAACGGCGACGATCCCGGCCACCACCACCACGAACGCGCCGGTGGGCCCGCCGATCTGGGTCTTGGATCCGCCCAGTGCGGAGATCAGAAAACCGGTCACCACCGCACAGTAAATACCCGCCTGCGGCGTAAGTCCGGAGGCAATAGCAAAAGCCATGGCCAGCGGCAAGGCCACCAAACCGACCGTGATTCCGGCAATGACATCTTTCAAAAATTTGCTGAAGCTGTATTCACGCAGACAGATGACCGACTTGGGCAGCCAGCGGTCGTCCAAGTTTAGGGAAATGGCGGGCCACATATACACCATTATGACAGCGGTAGCAGTTGAGCGTAAATAATCAGCAAGGCACGAAAGGCCGGGGCTTGTGACAATGTGGCGCGGGCGCCCTCGCCCGCGGCTTTTGATCTTGCTTTTTTTCCGCAGTTCGTTGTGTCCCCAAGAGCCTAGGATATTTTCCGCCATTCCCCACGCCTCAACAGGCGGTTAAACACGGCAGCTTGATGGGTATGGTTGCTCGCACTTCCAGCCAGGCAACGTCATCAGGTTGTCTGATTCTTGTCTGTGACGGATGAGCATTCGAGCGGCCAACGAGCCCGACAGATGCGGTTTTCTGATGGGCGCCGCAGCACGAGCGAGGACGCTCGCGCCTACATTCTGGTCATGGCTCTTGCGGCCAGCTCTTGCGTGGCTTTCAG
>Ga0207711_10001936_pt1 | contig 18797 bp, 14 predicted proteins | sample KBSS34metaG_FD_184401 | JGI IMG/M metagenome (GOLD analysis project Ga0207711, IMG submission 184401) | Switchgrass rhizosphere microbial communities from Kellogg Biological Station, Michigan, USA - KBS S3-4 metaG (SPAdes) (version 2) | ecosystem: Host-associated > Plants > Roots > Rhizosphere...
GCCGCGGACGACGGCCGTTCGCTGGAGGTCATCGATCTGCGCTCGCTGTCCCCGCTCGACCTGGGACCGGTGCTCGCGTCCGTGCGGCGGACCGGGCGGCTCATCGTGGTGCACGAGGCGCCGTCGAACGTCTCGCTGTCCGCGGAGGTCGCGGCCCGGGTGACCGAGGAGGCGTTCTTCTCCCTGGAGGCCCCGGTGCTGCGGGTGACCGGCTTCGACACGCCGTACCCGCCGGCCCGCCTGGAGGACCACTACCTTCCCGATGTGGACCGCATCCTGGACGCCGTCGACCGCTCGTTCGCCTACTGAGGTGGTTGTCGAGCTCACTACCGAGAACGTGAGGACTGGGGACACCCCGTGACGCAGCGCGAGTTCCGCCTTCCCGACCTCGGCGAGGGCCTCACCGACGCGGACATCGTCCGCTGGCTCGTCGCGGTCGGCGACGCCATCACGGTGAACCAGCCGTTGGTGGAGGTCGAGACCGCCAAGGCGGTCGTCGAGATCCCCAGCCCGTTCGCCGGGGTGCTCGTGGGCAGGCACGCCGAGGAGGGCACCACCCTCGCCGTCGGCTCCCCCCTGCTGACGATCCGCACCGCCGACGCCGACGCCGACGCTCCGACCGACAGTGCACCGCGGGACAGCGCACCGCGGGACAGTGCACCGCGGGACAGCGCACCGCGGGACAGTGCACCGCGGGACAGTGCCCCCGGCAACGGCGGTGATCGTGGCGGCGACGAGCGCACCCCGGTGCTGGTCGGCTACGGGCCGCGCGCCCATCAGCAGCGCCGGCGCAGCCCACGCCGCCAACCGGCCGCGCCCCGCCCGGGAGGCGCCGGCGAGGCGGCGGCAGCGGTGCTGGCGAAGCCACCCGTGCGCAAGCTGGCCCGTGATCTCGGCGTGGACCTCGCCGCCGTCGTCGGCACCGGCCCGGACGGCACGATCAGCCGGTCCGACGTCGAGGCCGCGGTGCGCACCCCGGCGAGGCCGACACCGACCGTCACCCCCACGCCCCGCCCAGGCACCCCACCCGCCCCCGCACCCGTGCCGACCCACGTGACGCCGTCGGCAGCTCCGAACACGGGTGGCGGCGTCGGGCAGGTGGGCCGGATCCCGGCGGATGCGGACTACGCGGCGGCCACGGGAGTGTGGCGGGTTCCGGTGGTCGGCGTGCGCCGGACGATGGCGCAGGCCATGGTCGCGAGCGTCACGGCGGCGCCGCACGTCACCGAGTTCCTCAGCGTCGACGCGAGCGCGACGATGGCGGCCCGGGAGCGAATCGCCACGCTGCCCGAGTTCGCCGGCATCAAGGTCACGCCGCTGCTGTTCGTCGCCCGTGCGCTGCTGGTTGCGGTGCGTCGCCACCCCATGATCAACTCTCGGTGGGTCGACGACGGCGGCGCGGGGCGCCCGGAGATCCACGTCGCCGAGCGGGTGAACCTGGGCATCGCGGTGGCCGGCCCCCGCGGCCTGGTGGTGCCGCACATCCCCGACGCCGACCGCCTCGACCTGGTCGGCCTCGCCCGGGAGCTGGCCGCGCTGACCCAGGACGCGCGGGCGGACCGGCTCGAACCGGCACGGCTGCGCGGCGCGACGATCAGCGTCACCAACGTGGGGGCGCTCGGTGTCGACATCGGCACACCGATCCTGAACCCGCCGGAGGCCGCGATCCTCGCACTGGGCTCGATGCGCCTGGCGCCGTGGGTGCACGAGGGGCAGGTGACGGCGCGTACGGTCGCGCAGCTCGCGCTGTCCTTCGACCACCGGATCGTGGACGGGCAGCTCGGCGCGGCGGTGCTCGCGGACATCGGCGCCATGCTGACGGAGCCCACCGTCGCCCTCGCCTGGTCGTGACGCCCCTGGTCATGACAAACACCCGCGACAGGCGCGGTGTCCGCAGGAAGTGCACAAGGTTCCCAGGAAGTGCACAAGGCCAGCGAGAGGGGCACAAGGCCAGCGAGAGGGGCACACAACGGCTCACCGTTGCTTCCCTGGTACGGTTGCGCCTCTGACCGGATTCCGGCACAAAGAGGTGGAACCATGACGCGAGTGGAGGCACTTCAGGCCGCGGACGAGTTCGTCGCCAAGGTTCTGACCTCCGCCAACTCCAGCGGCCGCTTCACTGGCACGCTGAACCTGGCCGAACGGGTCGACCTCACCCTCCGAGTGGCCAGGTTCCTCCTTGAGGGGCAGTCCTCCTCGGAGTCCGACGATCTTCTGAAGCGGGACATGCGCAACGAGCTGGACCAGGCCTTCCCGCCGCTGCGGACCTCATGACAGCGCCCGGCCGATCTCCCCGGACCCGGTCACGGGCCGGTCGCGCGGGAGATCGAGCCGGGCGGCCGATGGACTGACATATGGGCAAGCTCACGGACGCGAGGTAGGACGCCGCTCGTTCTGACCGACCTGGACGACCTCTCGCCGCTCCAGTTCCGGATGGCGGGTGGCGTTCATCCTCGCGTCCTCCTCCGGCGTGAGGCCCGGCTCCAGGCGCCACGGGGCCTCGTAGTGCATGGTCGGGTCGACGAGCACCGTGTCGTCGACGGAGACGGGAGCGGGCTGGCCGCTCTCGACCGACTCCTCGACGATCTTCCGGCGCCACTGGTTCTGGTAGAGGGTGATGCCGAGGCCCACCAGGCTCACGAGCATCAGGATGACTCCGACGGCACTGATGTCGAGGCCGGACGGATGAGCGTCCACCGCGAAGGTGAGGACGGCACCAAGGGTGAAGAAGGCGAGGCTCAACGAAATTCCCATGCCGCCCGCTCTACCCGCGGATGCACCCAATACAACCACACCACGCGATAAATGCCACGGACCGCGCGAGGGCTCGCGCGGTCCGTGGTGACACCGTCAGAAGGCTTCCTCGGGCAGGTCCATGAGCGCGAGGCCGGTCGACTCGACGAGGTTTCGCCGGGTCTTCAGCTCCGGCAGCACGTTCGCCGCGAACCACCGGCCGGCGGCCACCTTGCCCTGGTAGAACGCCGTGTCCCGGCCGCCCTCGCCGGCGCCCTCGGCGAGGGCTCGCAGCGCCACCTGGGCGCCGCGCAGCAGCAGCCAGCCGATGAGCAGGTCGCCGATGCTCAGCAGCAGCCGGGTGGAGTTCAGCCCGACCCGATAGACCTGCCGCGGATCATCGGCGGCGCTGGTGAGGTAGCCGACCATCGCCCCGATCATGCCCTGCACGTCGTCCAGAGCGGTGCCCAGCGCCTCGCGCTCGAACTGGAGCTCGCCGTTGCCGGCCTCGTCCTTGACGAACGTCTGGATCTCGCCGAGCACGGCCGTCAGCGCCTGGCCGCGATCCCGCACGATCTTCCGGAAGAACAGGTCCTGCCCCTGGATCGACGTCGTGCCCTCGTACAGGGTGTCGATCTTGGCGTCGCGGATGTACTGCTCGATCGGATAGTCCTGAAGGTAGCCGGAGCCGCCGAGCACCTGCAGGGACGTTCCGAGCAACTCGTAGGACCGCTCCGAGCCGACTCCCTTGACGATCGGCAGCAGCAGGTCGTTGATCCGGACGGCGAGCTCGTCGGCCTCGCCCCGGGCCTCCGCCATCGCCACCCGGTCCTGGAACGTCGCGGTGTAGAGGACGAGCGACCGCATGCCCTCGGCGTAGGCCTTCTGCGCCATCAGCATCCGGCGCACGTCCGGATGGTTGATGATCGTCACTCGCTGCGCGGTCTTGTCGGCGGCCCGGGTCAGGTCGGCGCCCTGCACTCGGGTGCGGGCGAAGTCGAGCGCGGCGAGATACCCGGCGGACAGGGTGGCGATCGCCTTGGTGCCGACCATCATCCGGGCGTACTCGATGACCTGGAACATCTGGGCGATGCCCTCGTGCACGTCACCGACGAGCCAGCCCACCGCCGGCTCCCGCTCGCCGAAACGCAGCTCGCAGGTGGCGGAGACCTTCAGGCCCATCTTCTTCTCGATGTTGGTGACGTACACGCCGTTGCGGGCGCCGGGCTCCCCGGTGGCCGGATCGGGCATGAACTTCGGCACCACGAACATCGACAGGCCCTTGGTACCCGGGCCGTGCCCCTCGGGCCGGGCGAGCACGAGATGCATGATGTTCTCCGGCACATCCCAGTCGCCGCTGGTGATGAACCGCTTGACGCCCTCGATGTGCCAGGTGCCGTCGGACTGCTGGACGGCCCGCGCGCGCCCGGCGCCCACGTCGGAGCCGGCGTCCGGCTCGGTGAGCACCATCGTCGCGCCCCAGTGCCGGTCGATCGCGTAGCGAGCCAGGGTGCGCTGCCAGTCGTTGCCGATCCGGTGCAGGATCGAGGCGAAGGTCGGCCCGGCCATGTACATGAAGACCGCCGGGTTCGCGCCGAGCAGCAGCTCGGAACTGGCCCAGGCGACCGTCGGCGAGGCACCGAGCCCGCCCACCTCGGTCGGGACGTACAGCCGCCACCATTCACCGTCCAGCACGGCCTGGTAGGAGCGCTTGAACGACTCCGGCAGCGTCACCGTTCCGGTGGCCGGGTCGAACGTCGGGGGGTTGCGGTCGGCGTCGGCGAAGGAGTCCGCCACCGGCCCGGTGGCCAGGTGATCGAGCTCGGCAAGCACCTGGTGCGCCGTCTCGACGTCCATCTCCTCGAACGGCGCGGCGCCGAGCGTGCGACCGACGCCGAACAGCTCGAAGAGATTGAACTCGAGATCACGCAGGTTGCTCCGGTAGTGGCCCATGGACGGCTCCTTTCCGGGAGCGCCGGGGCGGCGCGCGGGGCCGGGTCCGGCTAGCTACTCGTGAGTACGTTGTTCCCATGCTACCCACGAGTAACCAGCTGACAAGTGGCTCGCGCACACCGAAACGCCCTCGTTCCCATCGGGAAGCCGCCGGTCGCCGACCGGACGCGCGAACCGGACTATGTCGGACCGGACTACTGTTGTCGCCATGCGTGACCCTTGGGGCAGTCCGTGATGGATGCGCCCGGCATCCGGTCACCGTCCACGCCCGGCGGGGCCCGCCATGCATAACGCCTCCACCCAGGAGGTGCGGCTCGCCGTCGTGATGACCGGGGGCGCGAGCCTCGCGGTCTGGATGGGCGGCGTCGCGACCGAGATCAACCTGGCCGTCGGCGCCCACAGCGCCGCACCCGCCGAGGCTGCCAGACCGGCGGAGGCTGCCGACGCTGCGGTCGCCGCGCGCTATGCCCGGCTGATGGAGATCCTCGACGTCGAGCTCGCCGTCGACGTGCTCGCGGGCGCGTCGGCGGGCGGCATCAACGCGACGATGCTCGGCTTCGCGGGCGCCCACCGTGCCTCGCTGGCGCCCCTGCGTGACCTCTGGCTGTCCCTGGGTGCGCTGGAAACGCTCATGCGCACCCCGGACGATCGGACCTTTCCGTCCCTGTTGCGCGGCAACGAGGCCGTCCTGCCCGCGCTGCGCACCGCCCTGCACGCGATCGCCGCGACCGCCACCCCCCACCAGCCGCCCGTCGCCCGCCCCACCTCGATGTTCGTGACGACGACGATCCTTCGCGGCGAGGTCCGCGAACACACCGACTCCCTCGGCGGCACGATGTACGACGTCGACTACCGCGGCCTGTTCGCCTTCGGCACGCCCGACCTGACCGATCCCGGCGCGATCCCCCGGCTGGCGCTCGCCGCCCGGGCCAGCTCGGCCTTCCCCGGCGCGTTCGAACCAGCCTACGTGCCGGTCGGGCACGCCGTCGACGACGCCCATCCGGACATGGCGCGTTACGTCAACAGTGCGCGCGGGTTCTTCGCCTCGGACGGCGGCATCCTCGTCAACCGACCGATCGGCCCCGCGCTCGCGGCCGTGTTCGACCAGCCAGCCGCCCGCCAGGTCCGCCGGGTGCTGACCTACGTCGTGCCTTCCCCCCGCCCCACCGGCCAGGCACTCGACCCCGCCGCGAGGGCACCGCGGGACAGTGCACCGCGAGACAGTGCACCGCGGAGCGCAGGCGATGGCACGGCACGCCGTGGGGACGCGCCATTGCGGCCGCCGACGCCTCCGGCGGCGGGTGGCACCCTGATCGGCGCGCTCGACGCGGCGCTGAACCAGTCGATCGGTACCGATCTCACCGCGCTGCGCGCACACAACGACGCCGTGCGCGGCCTCCGCGCGACCCGGCGGCGACTGCTGCGCCTCGCCCCGGCCGGCACAGCGCGCCTCGCCGACGCGAGCGTGTACGAGGCCTATCGACGGGGGATGGCCGAGCGGATCTCGGCACCCGTCGTCGAGGCCCTGCTGCGGGTGCTCACCGACCGCGCGGACCTGCCGCACCCCCCGGACGCCGACACGGTGCGTACGAACGCGGCGGCCCGCGTGCGGATGACGGCGACCGCGGCCGACGCGGTGTTCGCGGCCCTGCCCGACCAGCTACCCGGCACCGCGGACCTCGACCAGCTCGGACGGCTCGGCCAGCCCGCCCTCGACGGCGTCAAGGGCATCCTCATCGCAATGATCAATGAGGGGTACGTCCTGTGCCCCGAGCCGGACGAGCGTGCCCGGCTGGCCCGGATCGCCGCCGCCGTTCATGACGCCGCCCCACCCGTCGCGGACACCGGGACGGCCGGCGGTGCGCCGCGCCCGGGACCGTTCACGACCGTGACCGAGACCCTCGCCGCGATGCCCACCGCGCCAACCGGAACGATCGCCGCCGAGGCGACCCGCCGCTGGCTGCACGGCGACCCCAGGGGCACCCACGGTCACCGCCGGCTGCACGACTCCTGGCAGGCCCTCCTCCCGGTCGTCATGCACACGCGCGCCGAGTTCGCGTCGATCGTCCGCCACCACACCTCGGCCACCTCCCGCACCGCCGACAGGCGTACGCCGGTGGGACCGGACGCGCGAAAGCGCGGCCTCACCGTCGCGCAGCGCAGGTCACTGGCTGCCCGCACCATGGGCGACTTCGTCGACTACCTGCCCACGGACGGATCGGCGGCCGTCATCGCACTGCTCGACCTGCATCTGCTCGAGTACGAGACGTCCGGTGCCGTGCTGGATCAGCCGGTCGAGCTCGTCCAGCTCAGCGCCGACCTGCCGAACACCCTCGACCCGTCCCGCCAGCTCGCCGAGGACAAGCTCACCGGCCTGCGGCTGGGGAACTTCGCCGCGTTCGCCAAGGCGTCGTGGCGCGCCAACGACTGGATGTGGGGACGGCTCGACGGCGCTGGCTGGCTCGTCCGGATCCTGCTCGACCCGCGCCGCCTGATCGCCCGTCGCGACCTCGCGGTGCCACCCGGCCCCCAGGCAGCGGGAGCACAGGCAGCGGGAGCACAGGCAGCGGGAGCACAGGCAGCGCTGGCCCGGCGTGGTTGGCTGACCGGACTGGTGGACGACCTGCGCGCCGTCGCGGGCTGTCCCGCGGGACCCGAGGTTCTCGAGGAACTGTCCTTCCTGCTCGACCCACAGGAGCCGGTTCCTCCGAGCCTGCCGATCACGGCGGCCTGGGTGGCCACCGGTCCGCAACGGGACATCGCCGCTGCCGAGCTCGTCGGGCTCGCCCACACGGTCCGCCAGGACAACGCGAGCGGCATCGATCCCCGTCCCACCGCCGCCTTTCTCACCGCCGTCGACCAGGCCCTCGCGCCGACCAACACGCCCAGCACGCACACGCCCAGCACGCACACGCCCAGCACGCACACGCCCAGCACGCACACGCCCAGTGTGGTGCAGGGCGACGCGGCGGTGATCTCCCTGGCAGCAGCGGCGGCGGCCCGCGTCGCCGCCCGGGAGGCCGGCACCGGCACGGCAACGCCGACGGCGGCCACGGCAGCGGCGGCCTGTCGCTCCCGCATCCCCGGCCCCGACTCCGACCAGCCGGTCGCGCCCGGGCTGCTGCCGCCGGGGGCGGTGGACGTCGTACTGCGCGCCTGCCGCGTATCCGACGAGCGCATCACCGACTCGGCGCAGGGGCCGATCCTCGTCAGCGATCTGGCTCAGATCGTCGCGGTGGTGACCGCCTGGCTGACGACGGCCCGCCTCGTGCCGCGGCCGGTGCGGCCGGTGGCGTTCCTGGCCCGCACGGCGGCCCGCCTCAGCTACGAACTGGTCCGCGACGTGGCTCATGGACGGCGCCGGGTGATGATCGCGCTGGGCGTGGTGCTGGTCGCGCTGGGCACCGCGGCGGGGGTGATCTGCTCGGGGTTCCCGGGCGCCTTCGGCATCGTGGTGGCACTGCTCGGGCTGCTGGTGCTCGGGGTGCCGAGCCGGCGGAGACTACCGGGCGGTCTCGCCGTCGTCGCCGCGGGCGCACTGGTGGTCGTCGCGGCCGCGGGCGCGATCCCGGTCCTGCGCGATCCGCTGTTCGACTGGCTGCACGACGACGCGGTCCCCTACCTCGCCGATCACCCGTGGGCCTGGGCGACGACGGTCGGCATGCTCGTGCTGCCGGGCGCCTGGTCGCTCGCCGAGGCCCTCACCACCCGCCGCGCCCGCCGACGCGGCTGACCGCAGGCCGGCTCGCCGCCTCGCCGGCTCGCACCCGCTCAGGACACATCCGACCAGGTCAGGGCGCCGTTCGGGTCCCGCAGGCAGGACAGCGGCCGACCGGCCTGGTTCGGCACGATCCGCCCGACGTCCGCCTGCTGGCAGAGGCCGCCCTCCTGCGGCGTGACCTGCGTGGGAGGTGGTGGCGCCTGTGTCGACCACCGGCCGCCCGCACCACCGCCGCCGGAGCCGGAGCCGGATTCGTCGGGAACGCAGTACAGCACCAGCCCGTTGACGGCCGCCGCCGGATCCGGATTCCGGCCGGGCACACACGCCTCCCCGACGAACACCGCGGACGGCTGGGGTACCGGCACCGTCGGCGCGGCCACCCCGCCGCCGGCGCCCGAACCGCCGGAGCCGGCAGGCCCGCCCGAGCCGGATGAACCACCCGGGGCACCGGGCGCGGCCGTGACACCGGAGCCAGGCCTGCCACCGCCCGCGCCGGGCGACGCACCCGCACCGGCGGACGCCGCCGGAGAACTGGGCGCCGCGCCATCCGGATCCATCCCCGCCGCGGGCCTCGAACCAGCTGCGCCGGTGGCCGTGGCCGTGGCTGTGGCGGGCGCGGGGACGGACGAGGGCGAGGCCGCCGGATCGGGCGGCAGCGGGCTGGCGCTGACGGCACTGCCCGCCGACGCCGCTGCGGACTCGTCGCTGGGTGGGTCGGCCTGCGAGCAGCCGACCAGCACGGCCAGCATCAGAGCGCCGGCCGCCGCGAGACCGAAAGGGCGGGAGAGCTTGCCGGACGGCCACCGCTGCGAACGCTCCGGACGCACACGGGTGACCCCGTGACGTCCAGGGGCCTGCGCACCGCACACGGCGTACCTCCCGTCGCGGGTCGGGAGCCAAGTCATACCCCGAACCGGGTCCGCTCGACCTGGACCTCAACAACAGCTTAGGTAGGCATCCGCTGCTCTCGGGGCATCTTCGGGGTAACAAGACCCATCGGGACCAGTGCGATCAGACCCTGACCGGGGCGGCGTCGATCGGGCGCAGCGAGCCGTCCACCGCGAGCTCGACGGCGACCTCGCCGAGGGGGACCGCGTCCCGCGGGGCGACGGGCACGTTCGGTGCCTGGGTGCCGAGCTCAACCCAGCCGACGAGTTCCTCGCCCTCGGCCACGCCGAAGGCAGCCCGCACGGGCGCGCTGTCCAGCATCGGCACCGACTTCCACGCCGAGGCGACCCCGAGGGCGTGCGCGGCCAGGCAGATGTTCTGTGCCGCCGCGGCAGCCGAGGCGTCCTGCTCGGCGATCGGCACCCGGGAGTCGACCCGGGCCGCGATGACGGCGATGAGCGCGGGCGACCGGGTGGCCTTGCCGGCGGCCTTGCGCACCACCGGCTCAGGCAGCCCGCCGACGGCCTCGGCCGCCTCGCTGATCGCGGCCGCAAGGGTGGCCCGCGCCTCGCCCCGCACGACGACGAAACGCCATGGCCGCAGCATCTTGTGATCCGGCGCCGTGGTGGCGGCGCGCAGGATCGTGGCGAGCTGGTCGGACGTCGGTCCGGGCTCGACGAGCCGGGTGGCGGTGCGTCGCGTCAGGAGGCAGGCGAGTGCATCCACGTAAACTCCAGGTTTAGTGAGGGCGCCTCACCATGAGGCAGCTACACCTAACATGGGTGGCGTTCTCAGCGTAGTCAAGAAGGAGGCCGCGGATGCCGCCCCCGCGCACCGGCGACGAAGCCGTGGATCTTCTGCTCGCAGCCGCCCACCGGGTGCGGACCGCCGTCGACGAGGCGCTGCGCGCGAGCGTCGGGCTCACCCTGCCCCGATTCAAGGTGCTCGTGGCGCTCGCGGAGTCCGGGCCATGCCGGCTGCGCGACCTCGCGGACGCGGTCGCCGTCGCCCCACGGACTCTGACCGAGACGGTGGACGGGCTGGAGTTCTACGGTCTGGTCGCCCGCCGGTCGCATCCCACCGACCGGCGCGCGGTCCTGCTGACCCTGACCCAGGCGGGTCAGGAGGTGCTCACCGAGGGGCGTCGACGACAGGCCGACAGTGTGGCAACCATCACTTGGCGGCTGAGCTCCGGGCAGCGTGCCCAGCTCGTTCACCTGCTGTCCCTGGTCACGTCCGATGTGACGCACAGCGACGAGGCGGACCCGGCTCTGCCCGGGTAACCCGCGGACGGGTGGGGGGCGGCGGGAGGTTACCGTAGAGACGCCCCGATCGGACCATCCGCGGGAGGCTCTCGTCACCGCCGTCGTCCACATCGACCGCCTGGCCAAGCGATACGGGTCCCACCACGCCGTCCGGAACGTGAGCTTCACGGTCCGCGAGGGAACGATTACCGGCCTGCTCGGGCCGAACGGCTCCGGCAAGACGACGACGCTGCGTGCCCTGTTGGGTCTGGTGTCGCCGAGTTCCGGCGAGGCGCTGGTGTTCGGCCGAGCCTACCGTGAGCTCGATCACCCCGCCCGCCGGGTCGGCGCGGTCCTCGGCAACGCGTCCCATTCCGGGCGCACCGCCCGGGACCATCTACGCGCCCTCAGCATGCCGATCGGCGTGGGCCGCCGCCGCGTCGACGAGGTGCTGGCGACGGTCGGTCTCGAGGCCGCGGCGGACCGCCCGACGGGCGGCTTCTCCCTCGGCATGCGCGGGCGCCTCGCGCTGGCGTCGGCCCTGCTCGGCGACCCGGATCTGCTCGTCCTGGACGAGCCCAACGGCGGCCTCGACCCCGAGGGCATCGAGTGGCTGCGCTCCTTCCTGCGCGACTGGGCCGCGCGTGGGCGCACCGCGGTTCTCTCCAGCCACGTGCTCGCCGAGGTCGCGCAGACCGTCGACACCGTCGTCATCATCAGCGAGGGCCGGGTCGTGCTCGACGCGGACGTCCGTGACCTGGGCGATCAGCACGCCAGCGGGCACGTCGAGGTCCGCACTCCCGAGGCCGCGCGCCTCGCCGCCCTGCTCACCGCCGAGGGCCTGGCCCCCCAGCCAGCCACCGCCATCGGCACCACCACCGGCGGCGCCGGCGCCGTTGACGGGCTGACGCTCGCGCCCGGCACCGCCGCCCTGGTCGGCCAGATCGCAGCCCGGCACGGGATCCCCCTCGTCGAGCTGCACACCCATGGACCGAACCTCGAGGAGGTCTATTTCTCTCTGACCCGCCCGCTCGCCGACGCGACGACCACCGGCGGGCGCCACCCGTGAGCGCCGTCCGCCAGGCCGGGATCGGCGTGCTGGTCCGCACCGAGGCGTTCAAGGTCGCGAGCAGTCGCTGGCAGCCCGTGGCGCTGCTCGCGGTTGTGGTCCTGCACGTGCCGCCGATGCTCTGGTCCGGTCAGGAGGCGCCGGCGTACTGGGAGGGCCTGCGCTCGCGCTCCGGTCTGTTCGTCGCCTACACCATCATGATCTTCGGCGTTCTCGTCGTCGCACAGGAGTACCGGCACCGCACGGCCGAGCTGAGCTTCCTCGCGGTGCCGGGTCGGCATCGGATCACGGCCGCGCAGTGCGTCACGGTCGCCGCGGCCGGCCTCACGATGTGCTCGGCGCTGTTCACCGCCTGGCTCGCCGTCGGTGTCGCCCGCTATGGCGCGGCCGGCATGCACCTTGACCGTCCCACGCGGGTCGTCGGCGCCTACGGTGTCGTCGCGGTCACGGTGTGCGCGGCCGGAATGATCGGCGTCGGCCTCGGCACGATCCTGCGCGGCTCGACCGGGGCGCTGGTCGCCCTCGGCAGCTGCGCGGCCGTGGAGCCGCTGACCGACGCGACCCGCTTCCTTGGTCCGGCCACCTCCCCGCTCGGAGTGCTGGCCTGGCCGACGTCCGAACTCGAGATCACATCCCTGTGCAGCGCGCTCGGCTGGGGGGTGCTTGCCCTGGTGGGAGCACTGATCGCGGTGCACCGGGACCTCACCTCATGATCAGGTCATCCCGTCCGTCGGGCGGCGACACGCCTCGTCGCGGCCTCGCCACCACGGCGGCACACACCCAGGACCGGAACGTGGCTCCCCAGGACCGCAATGTGGCATCAATGTGGGACGGATCACCTCCGACGCGTCGGCTGAGCGCATCCCCCACCGCACGGGCCCGAGATCGGCCTACCATCCGGCACATGATGCCGTGCCCGACATGCGCGGAGGAGAATCCAGAGCGGGCGCGCTTCTGCTCCGGGTGTGGGAATCCCTTGCCCACTGCCGGGAGTGGCACGCGCAAGACCGTAACGATCATGTTCGTGGACATCGCCCGGTCGACGGACATCGGCGAGAAGATCGACTCAGAGCCGCTACAGCAGGTGATGTGGCAGTTCTTCACCACGGTGCGGAGGGTGATCTACACCCACGGCGGCTCCGTCGAGAAGTTCATCGGTGACGCGGTGTTCGCCGTGTTCGGCATACCGATCCTGCACGAGGACGACGCGCTGCGGGCGGTCCGCACGGCGCTCGACATCCGCGCCGCCATGGAGGCGCTCAACGCCGACCTCGAGCAGCGCTGGGGCCTGCGGCTACGGGTGCGGATCGGGATCAACACCGGCGAGGTCACCGTCGCCGGCGGCGGGGTCACCGGCGACGCGGTGAACGTCGCCGCGCGCCTGGAGAGCGCCGCGCCGCCCGACGGAATCCTCATCGGCGACACCACGTACCGGTTCATCCGCCACAGCGTGACGGTCAGCCCGGTCGGCCCGCTGGTCGTGCAGGGCAAGCGGGAGCCCCTGCGCGTCCACCGGCTGACCGGCCTGGTCGACCCGAAGGCCGGCCCCGGAGCCCGCGCGCCCCTGCTCGGCTTCACCGCCGCCGTCATCGGGCGCAACCGCGAGCGCCGCCGGCTGCAGGACGCCTACGAGGCGGTGGTCGACGAGCGCACCTGCCATTTGTTCACCGTGCTCGGCTCGGCCGGCATCGGCAAGTCCCGGATGGTCGGGGAGTTCTGCGCGTCGATGGCCAACCGGGCGACCGTCCTCACCGGTCGATGTCTGTCCTATGGCGAGGGCATCGCCTACTGGCCGCTGATGGAGATGGTGCGCCAGGCGACCGGTCTGACCGCCGACGAGAGCGCTCCTGACGGCCGGCGCCGGCTGCGGGAACTGCTCGACGGCGTCGACCAGGCCGCCGAGATCGTCGAGGCGCTGGCGCCGCTGGTCGGCCTCGGCGGCGCGGAACTCGGCCCGCAGGAGAGCTTCTGGGCGGTCCGCTCCTTCTTCCAGGCACTCGCCGCCCGCCGGCCGCTGATCCTCTGGTTCGACGACGTGCACTGGGCCGAGACGACGCTGCTCGACCTCATCGAGAACATCGCCGACTGGTCCCGCGACGCCCCGATCATGCTGCTGTGCCTCGCCCGCCAGGAGCTGCTCGAGGAGCGTCGCCACTGGGGCGGCGGCAAGTTCAACGCGACCTCCATGCTGCTCGCCCCGCTGACCGAGGCCCGTTGCCAGCGCCTGATCTACAGCCTGATGGGCTCCGACGAGCTCGACCCGGCGCTGGTCAACCGGATCACCACCTCGGCCGCGGGCAACCCGCTGTTCGTCGAGCAGATGGTCGCCGCTCTGGTGGACGACGGGCTGCTGCGCCGGGAGGGCAGCCGCTGGATCGCCACCGGCAGCCTGCGCAACGTCACCGTCCCGCCGACGATCTCCTCACTGCTCGCCGCGCGGCTCGACCGGCTCGAGCCGGAGGAGCGCCGGGTGCTGGAGCGGGCCGCCGTCGTCGGCGAGCGGTTCTACCTCGACGCCGTCATCGACCTGTCTGACCCAGACGAGCAGCCGATGATCGCCGCACACTGCCTGAGCCTGGTCCGCAAGGAACTGGTCCATCCCGACCGCTCCGACCTGCCCGGTGTCGAGGCCTTCCGGTTCCTGCACGTCCTGCTGCGCGACTGTGCCTACGAGTCCACATCGAAGCGCCGCCGGGCCGAGCTGCACCAGCAGTTCGCCCGCTGGCTGCAGGCCCGGCTCATCGGCGGGCCCGGCGAGCATGACGAGCTCGTCGGCTACCACCTGGAGCAGGCGTTCCGCTATCGGACGGAGATCGGCCTGCGCGGCCCCGAGACGGTGGAGCTCGGCCGGTCCGCGGCCACCTGCCTGTTCGAGGCCGCCGACCGGGTCCGCCAGGGCGACGAGCACGGCGCCGCCCAGCTGCTCAAGCGGGCGATCCGGCTGCTGCCGGAGACCGATCCGCTGCGGCTGCGCGCCGAGATCGACCTCGGCTGGACGCTGTGTTTCTCCTTCCACCAGTGGACGGACGCCGAGCGCATCCTGCGCCAGGTCACCGAGCGCGCCCGGCGCGCCGGCGAGGAGGGGCTGCGTGCCCACGCCCGCCTCGCCCACCTGCGGGTCCTGTTCTCCACCGATCCGGAGGGGCTGGTCGCCACCACCCTGACCGAGGCGTCCGCGTCGCTGGCCATGTTCGTCCGCACCGGCGACGACGTCGGCGCCGCGCTCGCCTGCCGCAGCCAGGCCAGCGCCTACACGGCCGCTGGGCAGCTCGGCGCCGCCGAGCGGGCGATGGAGAACGCGGTCCGGCACGCGGAGGAGTCGGGCGTGCCGCGGGCGGCCCAGTCGCTGCGCCGCGGGGCCACGCTCGGTGACCGAGAGCCTGAGCCGGGCGAGCGAGGCCCTCGAGGCGGCCGGCGAGGACCGCGCCCTGCGGCGCACGCTGCTCGGCCAGCTCGCCGTCCTCACCGCGATGTCCGGCGACATGGAAGCCGCCCGGATCCACCTGAAGGCCGCCGAGGAGATCGTCCACGACCTGCGGGCGCCGCGGATCGACCCGTACCACGGCGGCTTCGTCGTCGCCCGGGTCGCGCTGCTCGCCGACGAGCTGGCCGTCGCCGCGCGCGAGCTGCGCCGCAGCTGCCGGGCCCTGTCCCAGATGGGGGAGCGCCAGCTGCTGGCCAGCCGGGCCGCCGCGCTCGCCGACGTGCTGGTTCGCCTCGGCAAGCTGGAGGACGCCGGCAAGTACGTCACCCGCTGCCGGGACGGCGCCGCCGCCGACCAGCTGCCCGTCCAGGCCGGCTGGTGCGGGGTGCATGCCCGGCTGCTGTCCCTGCGCGGCCGGGACGCTGAGGCGCTGCGCTTCGCCGACACCGCGGTCGACCTCACCGGGCGCACCGATGACGTCGACGGCCAGGGCCAGGCACTGCTGGCCCGGGCCGAGGTGCTGTACCGGGCGGGCCGCAAGGACGACGCCGCCGAAAGCCTGGAGGCCGGCGTCAACCGCTATCTGCACCGCGGGAACGTCGCCGCCGCCAACCTCGGCCGCCGCCTGTTCGAGACCCTCGACCGCCGCCCGGCACAGTCCGGCTGACTCGCTCGCGCCCGATCTGCCCTGGGCAGACCCCCTGCCCAGGGCAGATCGGGACAGGCTCAGGACAGCAGGCCGCGCAGCCTGGCCTGCTCCTGCAGCCAGTGCATCTCCTGCGCCCACAGGCGCAGCCGCTCGACCGCGGCGAGCTGCAGGGCCAGCGCCTGCGCGACGGGCGGGTGGCGCAGCGCGTCGACACCGCCCGGCGCCCACTGCCAGGCGGGCTCCTCCTCGCAGGCACGCTGGTAGGCGGCCCGCCGCAGGGCGATCTCGGCCAGGGCATAATCGAGCTGCTCCGAGAGCAGGCGCATGCGCGCCAACAGATCCGCGTCACTCACCCCCGGACGTCCTCCGTAGGCGGGCAGCGGTACCGGCCGCGCACTCATCTTGCCCGAAGCGTACGAGCGAACCGCCCGCCCGAACAGCCCGCCGAGGCGGCCATAACGGTGACGCCTCCCTCAGCCGCCCCTCGCACCAACCATGATCACTCCCCGTTTCCCTGTTGTGAAGGCGTCGACCGAGGTGTCGTGCCGAGAGGTAGGCACGGTTTCGCCGCCGCGAAGCGTGCCCGTGGCTCGCCACCATCGGGCCAACGCCCCGACGCGGGTGAGTTGGCGGATGAGAGGTGAGTCCGGACGCACAGGGGGAAGGCTCCCGTGCGGCGGCGGCGGTGCCGCCGGCGGTCCGCACCTCGGTCTGGGGGTTGTTCGGTGAGTCCCACTCCACCCGTCCTGCTGCTGGCGCTTGCTTTCCCGCTTCTGATCATGGCGGGGATGCTCCTGATGGGAGGGGTCGAGAAACGGCTCACCGGCTCCCGGGCCCGGCTGTCCCTCGTCTCACGCGAACCGGCTGCCACCGACGTCGCGGCCCCAGCCCCCGCAGGCCTGTCAGCCGCAGGTCTGTCACCGGCGGCACTGTCACCGGCGGCACTGTCACCGGCGGCACTGTCACCCGTGGCAGCAAGCTCGGCGGACCGCCCGCGTCCGACGCTGACCGGCCCCTTCCTCGCCGACGCTGCCACCACACCGCTGCGATATTCGCTACCGAGCGTGACCACGAGGCAGGCTCGGACGGCGGGACCACGCACCCTGCAGGTCCACTCGGTCCAGGCTGCGGCAGCGCCCACCGGCCTCTCGCCAGCCGCTGTCAGCTCCGCCGCTGTCAGCTCCGCCGCTGTGAGTTCGGCCACCGTGCACGCGACAGCCGGGGTCCATGGCACGACGGTGCCACCACTCCACAGTGTCGCCGACGGCGCAGCCCCTCAGGGACACCATCACCATCAGTGGCGGGCGTGATGGTCGACGCGGAGGCGCCCCTCCAGGCCGGTGTCGCGTAGCAGGGCGGTAAAGGCCGGGGTCGGCGAGCGGACCCGCAGGTGCGCATGAACCCGGCGCAGCAACAGATCCGCTCGCAGCAGCGCGGCCAGGCCGGGGATGTCGATCGAGCGCAGGCCCGCGACATCCACCGTCACCGTGCCGCCGCCACGGCCGAGCAGCTCACCGATCTGCTCGCGGAACCGCAGCCGCCCAGCGGTGTCGAGTTCCCCGGAGAGCTCGATGACGACGTCATCCCCCACCCGGGAGACGGACATGGTCAGGGCTCCGGCGTCGACCCGCATCGTGTCCGCCCCCCGAGGTTCTCGTCACTGGCTCCACCGGGCGGGGCCGACCCGCCGAATGCTTACGGAGAGTAACATGGCGAGGTCGACCCGTTACCCCGGTGGATGAACGGTCAGCCGCGGCGAAGACGCCTGATGAGGGTGTCGGTGGAGCTCTCGTCCCGGGCCGGCGGCTCGGCCTTGTCGGTCAGTTCGGGCACGATCCGCCCGGCGAGTACCTTGCCGAGCTCGACGCCCCACTGGTCGAAGCTGTTGACGCCCCAGATCGTGCCCTGGGTGAAGACCTTGTGCTCGTACAGCGCGATGAGCTGGCCCAGGGTGAACGGCGTCAGCTTCGGGGCGAGCAGGGTGTTGGTCGGCCGGTTACCCGGGAACGTGCGGTGTGGGACAAGCCGTTCCTCGACGCCCTCGGCCGCGACCTGCTCGGCGGTCTTGCCGAACGCGAGCGCCTCGGTCTGGGCGAGGAAGTTGGCCATCAGCAGGGCGTGCTGGTCCGGGCCGTCCACGGGGCCGACGTTCGGATGGTTGGGCTCGACGAAGCCGATGAAGTCCGCCGGGACGATCGCCGTGCCCTGGTGCAGCAGCTGGTAGTAGGCATGCTGACCGTTCGTTCCCGGGGTGCCCCAGACGATGGGGCCGGTCGGGGTGCTCACCGGCCGGCCGGCGAGGTCGACCCGCTTGCCGTTGCTCTCCATGTCGAGCTGCTGCAGATAGGCCGGAAAGCGGCCCAGATAGTGACTGTAGGGCAGCACGGCATGCGTGTCGTACCCGAAGAAGTCGCGGTACCACACGCCGATGAGGCCGAGCAGCACCGGCAGGTTCTGTTCGAACGGTGTCGTCCGGAAGTGCGTGTCCAGCGCGGCGAATCCGGCGAGGAACTGGCGGAAGTTCGCCGGCCCGATCGAGATCATAACGGGCAGACCGATTGCGGCGTCGACCGAGTACCGGCCGCCGACCCAGTCCCAGAAGCCGAACATGTTCTGGGTGTCGATTCCGAACTCGGCGACCTTCTCCGCATTCGTTGAGACCGCAACGAAATGCCGGGATACCGCGTTCTCGCCGAGCGCGTCGGTCAGCCAGGCCCGGGCGGCCCGGGCGTTCGCGATCGTCTCCAGCGTCGTGAACGTCTTCGACGCGACGATGAACAGCGTGCGCGCCGGGTCGAGGTCGGCCGTGGCCTCCCAGATGTCGGTGGGATCGACGTTGCTGACGAAACGCGCTTCGATGGACCGTTCGGCATAGTCGCGCAGTGCGTCGTACGCCATCGCCGGGCCGAGGTCGGATCCACCGATTCCGATGTTGACGATGGTGGTGATGCGCTCCCCGGTGGCCCCGCGCCACTGCCCGGACCGCACCCGCTCCGCGAATCCCGCCATCGCGTCGAGCACCTCGTGCACATCGGGGACGACGTCGTGCCCGTCGACCTCGATGCGGGTGCCGGCCGGGGCGCGCAGGGCCACGTGCAGCACCGGCCGGTTCTCGG
>Ga0207711_10001945_pt1 | contig 18747 bp, 16 predicted proteins | sample KBSS34metaG_FD_184401 | JGI IMG/M metagenome (GOLD analysis project Ga0207711, IMG submission 184401) | Switchgrass rhizosphere microbial communities from Kellogg Biological Station, Michigan, USA - KBS S3-4 metaG (SPAdes) (version 2) | ecosystem: Host-associated > Plants > Roots > Rhizosphere...
CGGATTGACAGCGGTCGAACAACTTCCAGTCTTCGGACGGTCTACCGGCATGGACTGGCCAGTTACTCAAACGTTCCGGGCAGAACTTACTCGCCGTTCAAGCAAAGCAAGTTTGAAAATGTTCAGTGCGTCCATGACCACGACGGTGAGTCTGGTCGGGCGGCCCTGGCTGGGGTTGCTGTCAGGATCGGCGCCGATGCTCCGGCATGACCCGCAAGGTAACTGGCGACCTGTTCACGGGTCTGCCGTGGCCCCGAGATGTCTGCGGGAGCGTCGGCGCCGGCCTGGACCACCCGTTGGCTTGATCAGCAGCTTGTCCGCCGACCTGGCGTGACCCGTCACAGTTCCGCCACGCGGTGCCTCCCAGCCCGGCCGACCCCACAAGCCCGCCGGACAAGGAGAACATTCCGTATGCCCCAGCTCGCGGGCCAGGTCGACGGTGTCGTCGGCGTCGACACCCCCGTCGACACCCACCGCGACACCCTCACCGCCGCGGTCGTGAACCCGATCGGTGCGGTGCTCGCCGACGCCCAGGTATCCGCGGACGCCGACGGCTACCAGCGGCTGCTCGAACTCGCCCGTCAGCAGGTGCCTGGCAGGCGGTGCTGGGCGTTGGAAGGCACCGGTAGCTACGGCGCGGGCCTGGCGGACTTCCTCGACGCCGTGGGCGAACATGTTGTCGAGGTCTGCCGTCCCAAACGTCCGGCCCAGCGCGGAGGCCGCAAGACCGATGCCCTCGACGCCATCCGCGCGGCACGTGAGGCCCTTGTCTCCGAGCATCTGATCCACCCCCGCCGCCGCGGTGAACGCGAGGCCCTCCGGGTCCTGCTCGCCACCCGTGGCGGCGCTGTTCTCGCCCGGACAGCGGCGGTCAACCAGCTCAAAGCGCTCATAGTGTCCGCTCCCGAGGCTCTCCGCGCCGAGCTGCGTGGACGGACGAGCAAGCAGCAGATCGCCTCCTGTCTGGCGCGGACCACGCGCCCCGGCGACGACGTCGAACTACGCGCGACCATGCGGGCGCTGGGGTGCACCGCCGAGCGGATACAGACGTTGACGACGGAAGCCAGGGAACTCGAGCAGGAGATCGACCTGCTGGTCCAGGCGATGGCACCCGAGCTGTTGGCACTCGTCGGCGTCGGGCCGATCAGCGCCGCGCAGATTCTGGTCAGCTGGTCGCACCGCGGGCGGTTCCGTTCCGACGCGGCGTTCGCCGCCTTCGCCGGCGCCGCACCAATCCCCGCTTCCTCTGGCCTGACCACCCGCCACCGACTCAACCGAGCGGGGGACCGCCAGCTCAACCGGGCCCTGCCCACGGTCGTTCTCGTCCGGGCCAGGGTCGACCCAGCGACTCGTGCCTAGCAGCCTCAGGGCGGGCAGACTCGGCGCGACCGAGCCCGACACCCGGTGCATCAGGTACCAATCACCTGGTTTTCGCCGTTCCGGGATAATCCCCTCACTTATCAGCGCAACCGGCAACGGACGGCTGTTCCCGTGACCACTCATGGCCTCCGGAAAGGGCCCGCCCGAAACTTTGGTTATTTCCCGTACAGGCGAAGTTGCCTTGTGGGATGATCCCCTTCGGGTTGATTGTCAACCGGAAAGGGATCATTCCACATGAGTAACGTCACGAATCTGACCGTACTGATCGACAGCCAGCCCGCTCCGGACGGCTGGACAAAGATCAACAAGGATCTCAACGCCGGTGCGGGCGGGGCCTATCTGTACTTTGCCTTCGACCGGGGCGCCGGAGATCCCATCACCAACATCATTTTTCTGCTGAACAAGGACGAGGCCGCCCCGCCGCATTACCACCGTATCGACGTCGATCTGAACAAGGGCGCCGGCGGCGCCTACATTTACGCGGCCTTCACCCGGGAACCCTCCCAGGGGAAGCCGATAGCAGATCTTGATGTCATCCTGGGCGACAACAGCGGAATTCAGCCGCAGGCGCCCTGGCAGCGCATCGACGTCGACCTGAACAAGGGCGCCGGCGGCAAGTACATCTACCTCGTCTACAAGAACAGCTGATCTCGCTCGCCGTATACCCAGGGCTGCGGCGAGATAACAGTCCGAGTTGATCGAAATACTCGTCACGGCAACCTGCAGCCCAAGTCCGCCAACTATCGCTGGTGGTCACATCTGGCGCGCTGCGGAGGTGAAGGTTCCCCCGTTGATCTTCCATTCGGTGGCGAGCCGTCAAGGGTTTCCCAGGCTGGGTGTCACTGGGCGCGCTACTGACTTACCTGATTCCGATGGCAGTTCTGCGCAAGGGTCGATCGGTCGGCGGCGGATGTGCGGGGCAGAGGCGGTCGGCTCTCGATCCTGATGTGGACGCCGGGTCGGGAGAATGCCCTCAGGACTGGCCGCGATCCGATGCTCTCTTCGGGTAGGGAGGCTCGGTCTAGCTCATGCGCGACGTACGCAGCCAGCCGCGGACGACGGCGTGCTGCGGTTCCCATTCGCCCCAGGCCGCGTGCGCCCACTCGTAAGCACGCGCCTTCGCCACCTCCGCGGGTCCGTCGAGCGGCACGTGCCTCCAGCTCAGGCGTTCAGCCGGTAGCGCCACCGGTCTGTATAGCCGGTCGAAGACCGGCCGCTCGACCATTCCCCGATGGAGACGGGTGCCGAGCCCTGGGTCCACGCCGTCTTCGAGGAACATCGCGAGGGTCATGAGGTGGATGCCCACAGATTGGACCGCCCGCCGGTCGCCGCCGCCCGGGTGTTGCACTGCGTACGCATCGACGATGAGCTGGTGGAAGGCCATACGTTCCGGGCTCGTGTACTGCACTGCCAGCAACGCTCCGTAGCCTTCCCAGCAGGCTGGTGAACTCGTCATATACGGATGCGCCGGCTGCTCCTTCGCAGGCAACACGAGGCCGCATCCTGGACACGAAGTAGCGGAGACCACCACAGCGTCGACGCTACCCGCGCGGGAAGTCCGCCGCTGGCTGCCAGGCGCAGGTTACGGCCTTACCTGGATCTTGTCATTGTCGCCGCCGAGAAGACATCCAGCTAGGGAAAACGACACGCGGCGCGGGAGCCTACAGCCACCGTGTAGGTTCCCTGGATGATCTGACAATCGATCTTGCTTGACCTGCGGTTTCCCAGCTCCGATGTCAAAAGGCGCAGGGCTGAGTTCCCAGCTTTCGCTGCCAGTTCCACGCCGGCCTCCGCATGAGGTCCGCCCGACGCGCTCACCCAGACAGGGGCAAGCCGGGCGGTACGCAGCGCAGCCGGCGCGCGGACCACCGCCGCCGGCCGAGTGGCAAAGATCGCCGGGAATTGGAAGATCAACCGGCTCTGTCGCTGATGTTGGGATGACAGCCGAATCTCTTGATCGTCTGGTTGCGTTCAGTCACCTCCACCCGTGATCGTTTGCGGTTGTTCCGTTAGCTGATCGTTGATGCCTGGCGCGGACAGTGATCACTGTGTGACCTCTCTAGCCTCGGGCCGCGTTTCCCTGGCAATTGCCAGGTACGGCGTGCGCCCGCTTCGGGGGCGCGCGGAGCGTGCCGGCTCCGGGGACGCCTATGGCCGGAAGCCGTCGATCGCCAGTTCCAGTAGGCGGTCGGCTTGGGCGGCGCCGTCGGGGTCGTCGGGGGTGCGCCAGAGGCAGCTGATCAGCATGATGACGTCGGCGGGGTTGAGGCCGGGACGTACCTCACCGGCGCGTTCGCATGCGTCGAGGAGTTGGCCGACGGCGGCGGTAACGGAGGCGGACGTCGTGCTGACGATGTCCTGTGCGGCGGCGGTGTTCAGCGCGTCGCCGAGGCCGTGCTTGATACGCACGTAGGCGGCGAGGGTGGTCAACCAGCGCCGTAGCGCCTCCAGTGGGGCATGCGCGGCGAGAACCTCCGGCACGGAGCCGACCAGGCGGTCCATGTCGCGCCGGTAGACCTCCAGGATCAACGCCTCGCGGGTCGGGAAGTGTCGGTAGAGCGTGCCGGCGCCCACACCTGCTCGCTTGGCGATCGAGTTGAGTGACGCGTCACCGGACTCGCTGAGCGCGTCGTGAGCGACCTGCAGGATCGCCTCCCGGTTCTTCAGCGCGTCGGAGCGCTGCGGCGCGGCATCGGGCACGAGTCCTCCTGGCGTGCGACGGTCACCCGGTTTGCGATACGGAGAGTTCTCCGCTAACGTCTCTCAGGCAAGGCGGAGAGTTCTCCGGTTGGATCGTTCCCCACTGTAGGAGTCCCTGTGCGCTACATCAAGCTCGGCCGCACCGGCCTCGACGTCTCCCCGGTCGCGATCGGCGCCATGACCTACGGCGAGCCGGGCCGCGGCCACCCCGTCTGGTCACTCGACGAGGAGGCCAGCCGCCCCCTGATCCGGCACGCCCTCGAATCCGGCATCAACTTCTTCGACACCGCCAACCTGTACTCCTACGGCTCCAGCGAGGAGATCCTCGGCCGCGCCCTCAAGGACTACGCGAACCGCGACGACGTCGTCATCACCACCAAGATCCGCCACACCATGCGCCCCGGCCCCAACGGCAGCGGCCTGTCCCGCAAGGCGATCATGACCGAGATAGACCAAAGCCTGCGCCGCCTCGACACCGACTACGTCGACATCTACATGATCCACCGCCTCGACACCGAGACGCCGCCGCAGGAGACCCTGGAGGCCCTGCACGACGTCGTGAAGGCCGGTAAGGCCCGCTACCTCGGCGCCTCCTCCATGCACGCCTGGCAGTTCGCCAAGCTCCTGCACCTTCAGGAACGTCACGGCTGGGCCAGGTTCGTCACCATGCAGGACCACTACAACCTGCTCGCCCGCGAGGAGGAACGCGAAATGCTCCCGCTCTGCGCCGACGAGGGCGTCGCCACCATGGTGTGGAGCCCATTGGCCCGTGGCCGCCTCGCCCGCCCCGCCGATCAGGCGCACGCCACCGAACGCGCCGCCACCGACGGCGCCTACGCCGACATGCTCTACCCAGGGGCCACCGCCGACAGCGACCAGGCCATCCTCGACGAACTCGGCGCCATCGCCGATGCGCGCGGCCTCACCCGCGCCCAGGTCGCCCTCGCCTGGCTGCGCCGCAACCCCGTCGTCGCGGCACCCATCGTCGGCGCCCGCACGATCCAGCAGATCGACGACGCCGTCGCATCCCTCGACCACGACCTCACCGACGACGAAGCCCACCGCCTCGAAGCCCCCTACACCCCCCGCCACGACTTCCAGGGCGTCTCCGACGCACGCGAACTCGAACGGATCAAGGCCAGCGTCCCCGGCTACGGCAACCTCTGACACCGCGCCAGGCCCTACCTGACCCAGGCGCCGCGACTCTCCTGAAAGCTGACGCCCCGCCTGCGGCAGCCCAGCCGGTCCCGCAACACCACTCCCCAGATCAGGAGTTCATCACAGCACCCGGCTAAAACCCACGACGGCGACGCGGACGACGCCACTACGACGCTGGCCGCACCGACCGCCCCATGGCCCACATGTCCGATCCAGCCAGGCCCCCCGCAGAATTGCCATCCGAACCTGGTAAGTCAAGCACTACGCCCAGTGACACCGAGCTGGGAAACCCCTGGTGACGCATCGCCGATTGGAAGATCGCCGGGCTCTGTCGCAGATCTTGGGATGGCATCCATCCTTTCTTTGACGATCGTTACGGGGTGTGACGATCACAGGAGGAGGGTGCGCTTGCGGAGGAGGTCGAGTTTGGCCCGGCCGTACATCTGCCTCTTGAGCAGCTTCAGCTTGGTGACGTTGCCTTCGACGGCGCCGGAGTTGTCGGGCAGGGTCAGCCCGGCCAGCACTGCGTCGTAGTCGCGGCGGAGGCCGCGGGCGAAGTGGCGAAGGTCTGCGAGGTCGTCAGCTTCGACGGCGTCGAGCCAGGCATCGAGGTTCTGCGCGCCGGTGCGCTCGGTGAGTATCTGCGCGAACCGCGCGACGTAGCCGCGCAGCGCGCCGAGCGGTGGGCTGGCGGCGCAGGCGGCGTCGAGCGCGGCGGTGTCGTCGGCGTCGAGGTGGTCGGGGCGGGTCAGGGTCCATGCGGCGAGGTCGCGGGCCTTCGGGACCGGGGGTGGCGTCGGTGCCGCGCCGGGGTGGCTTCGGCTCCGCGGGGCGCAGGGTGGCCAGGTAGCGGGCGACGGTCATCACGCAGCCGGTGTAGCCGCGGTCGGCGATCTCGGCGGCCAGCGTGGCGGCGCTGGTCCCGGGGCGGAACCGTTCGCGCAGGTAGTCCTTGTAGGGGTTGAGCAGCCTCGGGCTGTCGCGGTCCACGGGCGCCGTCGGCGGGGTGGAGTCGGTGCGCAGCGTGGCCAGGTAGCGGGCGACGGTGTTGAAGCTGCCGGTGTAGCCGCGGTCGCGCAGGTCACGGTAGAGCGCGCCGATGGTGGTCACGCCCGGGCGGAAGTGCTCGTAGAGGTAGGGCTTGAAGGGATCGAGCACGCTGGGCCGGGGTTCGAAGCCACGCAGGTGGACGTCCTCGAGCGCCGCGGCCGTGTAGTACTTGTGCACTGTGGGCCTGGCCAGGCCGGTGCACCGGGCGATCTCCATCTGGGACAGGCCCTGAGCTTTAAGGGCCTGGACCTCGGTGAACCGTTCCCGGGCGTGGCGCACCGCCGGCGGCTCGACCCACGCCTCGGCGGGCACGGAGGCCCTGACCGGGCCGCCTGACCCGGCCGGCTCCTCGGCGCCCGGCGTTTCGGCGGCGTCGGGGTGCCTGGTCAGGACGGCGGCCCGGGGATCCGCGGGCTCGGGGCCGGTGGCGGCGGGTGGGCGCAGGTCGTTGCGGTGCCGGGTGACCTCGGCGAGGGTGTGGTCTCTTGCCTGGTCAGGACCTGATGGCCAGACCAGGTTCGCGAGGACGGGACAGTGGCCTCCGCGGAGGGCGTCGAGACCTCGTCCTGCCCCAGCTCGCGCCCATGGGACGACGACAACGACGAAGATCGCCCTACCTGGATCTTGTCATGTTCGCCAAGGGGATGACATCCCGCCGGGGAAAATGACGATCAACGGGGGGAACCTACAGCGGGCTCGCCACACTGACGCCGCCATGTCGAACTAAGGTTCGACCGTGTGGTGCGACCAGGGGTGCGGCGTGGGTCTCGCCGGGCAGGCCCAGGACCCCGACAGCCCACTCCGCCAGTACCTGACCGCCCACCTGCCGAACCTGTCCGCCATGCACGGACCCCTGGTCCGTGCGCTGCAGGGCGCCACGACGCTGCGACCGCCCGGGCTGGGCCCGTCGCCGATGATGCGCCGGGACTACCCCGGCGAGATCGCCCGCGCGATGAACTACCGGCTGCGGCTCGCGCTGGCCGCCGACGTGGGCCTCGCCCCGGCCCGCGGCATGGCCCTGCTCCAGCGCGTGATGCCGGGCGAGTGGCCGGTGCTCACGAGCGGGGCGTTCGCGCTCGCGCTCGCTCGCCTCGCGCACGAGACGAGTCCGCACGACCCCGCGACGCCGGTGGCGCTGCCCGACCCGGAGCGTGAGCGGGAGGCATGCGGGCTCGCCTGGTGGCTGGGGGTGTTCGACCGGGTCGGGCGCACCGGCCGTCCTCCGATGGTCCCCGGCTCCGGCCGTCAGTCTGTCGAAGGCCTGTGCGACCTGATCGTGCCGATCGGGCGCGAGGACATGGCCGGCCTCGTACGCGCCGCCGGCGACAGTCCCCTCGCCCGCCTGCGCGCCCGGGCGGCCGCTCCCGTCCTGGCCAGCCCCGCCGGCGCCGGTGACGGCGCGAACATGCTGGTCGGGGACACCCTGCTGGCCTTCCACACGACCCTCGACCCCGCGACCCTGACCACTCCACGGGAGGCGACGGGACTGCTGTGCCGCCTGGCCGGCACTCTGCTCGTCGGCGACGGCGAACCCCGCCACCTGGCGCTGTACCTGACCCGTCAGCGCGTCGGCGTGAGCTGGCCCGTCGCGCGACTGCTCGAGATCTGCGCCGGGTCGGCAACGCCGCGCAGCCTCGCGGAGCACCGCCGCGCGTTCACCGCGACCTGACCGCAGGAGCGAATGCCCCTGACAGCCCCATCGCGAGGAGACCTGGACCTACGATCCGGGCAAGCATCAATAAACCGATTGATAACGTTGCTCCACACGTCTCGCCGAGAGGGGAATGATGCAGATCGATGCAGTGGGAGGCCAATGACCGGCGAGGCAATGAAGCTCGGAATCGATGGCGGCGCGCGTATCGATCTTCGCATCGTCGACTATCAGTATCCCGAGATTACCGGCGACGGAACCGGCAAGGGCTGGGACGCGAACTGGCTGGTCGTCGCGGGCGACGCCGTGACCGAGGACGGGCGCGGCTGGTCATTCCTGGATCCGTGTCTGACCACGTGGGAAGCGAGGGAACTCGGCGACTGGCTTCGAGGCGTGGTCGACGGCTCGCTAACACCTACCCCGCTCGACGGCGGTGGGGCAGGACGTCTGCTTGCCTTCACCGAGCCCAACCTTGCGTTCAGCTTCGCCGATCGGACCGATGACGCCGTGGTCATCCGGGTGTATCTCTCGCTAGAGTCAGGGCCGCCGTGGCCGACCGAACGAGACTTCCTGCTCGTCACGATGCAGGTGACGCACCTGACGCTGGCAATCAAGGACTGGGATCGCATGCTTGCCGCGCACCCGGATCGATGAAGCTCACGACCGAGACTGACGCGGATATCTACCCGTCCGGGACCAGGACCTGCACCACCGTCTTCCGAACGCCGGCGGCCATCATCGCCGAGGCGCGATGTCGGCCGTTGACGTATCCGTCGGCGTCCACATTGATCGGGAAGTACACGAGGGACTCGAAGGCCTCCCAGGCCCATCCGGTCCATCCCTCGGCTCGCGCGGCGATCATCATCCGGCTGGAGAGCTCGATGTCGTCCTCGGTGCCGTCACTGGACGCCTCGCGCAGCAGCCGCACGGCCAGGCCGGAGACGACGTGCCAGTCGCCGCCGTGGAACCAGCAGCAATCCTGCCCTCCGCGGCGTGGCAGGACCTGGCGGAATCGCCGACGCCACGCCGGGATCGTCCGGACGCACAGGTCCGGTAGATCCTCGTCTTCGTGCCGCCGCGGAAGGAGGACCGCGCGAGGAAAGGACGCCACCCGCGCGACGCGCCACACCGTCCTCGGCTCGCCCTCCGGCGTCCCCCAGCCACTCGGATCACCCATGGCCCGTGGGTACCACCGTCCGCGGTGAGCAGGCCGGGGAACCCGTCAGCGAGAGGTAACTCGGGTATCCCATCACCGTGGCAGCCGTTCCGCTTCCACCCCTGCTAGTAGGACTTCGTTAGGTCGCTCCTGGTGGGTGAACGGTTACGGGAGGTGGGTGGTTGAAGGGTCGCTGGCAGGTGGGGCAGGCGCCGGTCCAGACGGCGAGCAGGGTCTGGAGGGTGCGGAGGACTCCGTAGAGGGTCAGGCCGGCGCAGGGACTTTTGGGTCGCGGCGGAGCTGGGTGCAGATGGCTTGGGCGATGCTGACGAGGGTGACGTGGTGGTGCCAGCCGGTGAAGGTGCGTCCTTCGAAGTGGTCGAGGCCGAGGCCGTCTTTGAGTTCGCGGTAGTCGTGTTCGATCCGCCAGCGGATCTTCGCGAGGTGGACGAGGTGTCGTAGGGGGGTGTCTTCGGGGAGGGTGGACAGCCAGTAGTCGGTGGGTTCGGGCTGGCCGGGGGCCATTCGGCGAGCAGCCAGCAGGCGGGCAGGCTGCGGTCGGGGTTGCGGGTGATGTTCCGGCCCGCGGGGCGGACCCGCAGCGCGAGGAAGCGGGAGCGCATCCCCGCGGTCGGGTTCGCCGGGGTCTTGTGGGTGCCGTGCCGCCAGGTCACGTACCGGCCGGCGGACCGCCCGGCCGCTGTCACCAGGGTCTTCAGATCGCGGGGCGGGTCGGGGTAGGCCGACGCGGGCGGCCGGCCGTTGCCCGCATAGGCCGCGGTGACCGGCACCGCGTCGGCCGGGTAGGCGGTCGCGGTCGGCTTCACGGTCAGCACGTAGGGGATGTTCCGGTCGGTCAGCCCTTGGCGGAAGGCGGCGGCGTCGCCGTAGCCGGCGTCCGCCACGACCGGCCTGCTCGGTAGTCCCCACCCGGCCAGCTCGTCGATCATGTCCAGCGCGAGCCGCCATTTCTCCTGGTGCCGCGCCGTGTCGGGGATCGCGGCCCGTTCGCGGCGGGCCCGGGCGGCGGCGACCTCGGTCGGGTCGGTCAGGGTGGTGTCGTCCCAAGAGGTCGGGAGGAACAGCCGCCAGTCCAGCGCGGCTGACGCCCAGTCGGTGACCGCGTGCACGGACACCCCGATCTGACAGTTCCCGACCTTGCCCAGGGTGCCGGAGTACATCCGGGCCACCCCGGGCGAGGCCGGCCCGTCCTTGGGGAAACCGGTGTCGTCCACCACCAGCGCGACCGGGTCGAGGAAGGCCGCCGCCCAGCCGGCGAGGCGCCGGCGGACCTGGGTGTAGTCCCAGGTCGAGCTGGTGACGAACTGCTGCAGCTGCTGAGGGTCCACCCCGAGGCGGGCGGCCATCGGGACCATGCTCTTGCGCTTGCCGTCGGTCAGCAGCCCCCGCACGTACAGCTCGCCCTTGCCCCGCTGGTCCCGCCGCGGCAGGTCCGCGAACATCTCCACCGCGAACCGCTCAATCACCGGCCGCACCCGGCCCATCTCACCCAGTTCCATACCAACCACCGCCACACAGCCCGAAGACGACAGTCAGTACAACCACCGACAGACCTAATCAAGTCCTACTAGTCGGACATCTGACATCCGGCGCCGGCCACCTACCGGGCTCGTACCGACGGCGGATCAGACGTCGCCCGGTCCCTGCCCGATCCAGAAAGGTGGGCGCGGCCGGCGCCGGGACGGGCGGCCCCAGGGTCAGACCGTGAACGCCGGGGTGTAGCCCCGGCCGGCACCGAGGTGCTCGTCGACGACGGTCGGGCGCAGGCAGTTCCAGCGGTTGCCCAGCAGCAGCGCGAGGCCGCCCGGTCCGGCGAGGAAGAGGTGCACGCGGTCCGGCGACGGCCGCTCGTCAACGGCGGCGCGGACGAGGTCACGAATCAGCGCGGCGTAGGCGACGGCCATCCCCGCAGTCCGCACGGACTGGTCATCCGGGCCGCCGCCGGGTGTGATCGTCACCAGCCGCCCGACCGGGACGCCCGAGGTGGCCAGATAGTCGACGACGGCGGCGGTCGGATCGACGGCCATGCCGACCGTGACCGCCAGGTCGTCGCCCAGGTTGAGGCGCGTCTCGACGTTCCTTGGCGGCTCGACCGGCACCTTCGGGCTGGCGGTTGACCACATCTGGTCGCCCTGCCTCCAGAGCAGGGTGTGGCCGCGGACCAGGGGCAGCGCGATCCCGATTCGGAAGAAGGTCGCCTGCCGCATCGCGCCCCGGATCTCGGTGCTGCGTACACCGGCGTTCTCGAGCGTCGCGACCGTGGCGATCAGGTCGCTTTCCATCGTCCGCCAGCCGGACGGGTCTCGGGGCTGGACCCGCACCCACGGCTGGTCTCCGTCGTACAGGTGGACCCAGTCGAGCGTGTAGCCGGCCTCCGCCTCGCGCGGGTCGGCGTCGATGGCCTGCACGCTCAGCACCACGGAGCGCGACCGGCCGGGGAAGTCGGGCGCCTTCCCCGGTTTCGCGCGACCACTCGCCGCAGCCTGGACCAAGCACAAAAGCCTGTCCCGCGCCTGCTCTTCGTCAAGCCCGAACAGGTCGATCGACACGACGGTGCCGAGCAAGCCGGGCAGCGCGCAGTCCTCGATTCGGACCGGCAGCAGCTTGCGGCCGAATCCGCTGGGGTCCTGGAGCAGCGCGCCCTCCCATTCCTGCTGGCCGTAGACCGACTCCAGGTATGCCGCCGACACGACGGCCAGCACCCGGGTGCTCCCGGGTACCCCGTCGGCCGTCCGGCTCATCCACCGCGTTCCAGGAACGAAGTCCCAGCTGGCGATCAGAACACGAAGGCCAGCCCCCTCGAGCTGCCAGGCGATCCACTCGGCCCAGGCCACGTCGACCGCCGCGTAGGAGACGAAAAGGTCCCACGGCCCGCCAGCGCCCCCTGCCTCCACAGCTGACCATGATTCCACGCCACCGACCAGCGCCGGCCTGGCGGATCACCGGCCGGACGGGTCGGCGCGAGCGCGTTCAGATCGCCTTTCCGCACAGAGGCCGCCGACGAGCAGTGGTGGCGGCGCACCGCCTCAGGACGGGGCGAGGGCGCGGCCGGGCGCCGCAACGCTGTCCGCTGGGCGGGCGGGGCGGTGATCAGGCGGAGGGCGCCGAGGAAGGTCGGTTGGCGGCGCAGCGCGCCGTAGCGCTGGTCCCAGGCGCCGGAGTCGAGGTCGGCTCGCAGCCGCGCCAGTCCCCGCTCGGCCGCGTGCGGGTCGACGAATCCCCAGACGGACTGGTGGCTGCGCACCGCCGGGTCGAGGAAGCGTTCGGGCCGGCTGTAGTAGGCCTCGATGAACCCGTCCACGCAGTCGGCGGGAACGGGCACCGGGCTCACCGTCGCCTCGCCGCCGAGTGCCGCCTCGATACGCTCGATCGCCGGGAAGCGGGGACGGTCCGCGGTGACGAGCGCCGGGACGTAGTCGGTGAGCCAGATGCGGTCGAGCGCGTCGCGGTCGAAGGTGAGCACCACGACCGGTCCGCGGCTGACACGCCGCAGTTCCCGCAGGCCACGGTCGGGATCGGACCACTGGTGCACGGTGACCATCGCCATGGCCGCGTCGACGCTGCCGTCGTCGAAGGGCAGGTTCTCGGCGACCGCGTTGATCGCCGGTGGCAGGTGCGGGGGCCGCGCGGCGCGCATGGCGGCCGACGGCTCCACCGCGAGCACGTGACGGTCGCCCGGCTCGTAGGAACCGGCACCGGCACCCACGTTGAGCACCGTGCGCGCGTCGCCGAGCGCGGCGCGGACCAGCGCCGCGATACGCGGATCGGTACGCCGACCGCGGGCGTACCCGCCTCGTTGAGTCTCGTAGTCCACGTCGCCGTAGGCCGGGCTGGTCATCGTGCCGACTCCTCTCATCGAATCGAGCTCGCACGCCTGGGGACGCGTCAGCGCAGGACAAGGAGATCCAGCGTGTCGATGACCGGACCGCTGTCCCGAACGGCGGCGGCGCGCAGTCGGGTCATGCCGCTCTCGTAGTCGGCGTCGCTGATCAGTCTGAGGGGTGTGTGGGCATCACGCCGCATCCGACCGACGACTGCGGCAAGCGAGTCCGCTGTCACTTGGGGAACGGGTTCCAGGGCGACGTCGCGGAAGCCGGCTGTGGCGAAGACGCTGCTGACCTTGTCGATCCCTGGGTAGCTGTCGAGGACCTGGACCGCCTCGGGGAAGAAGCGGAACAAGGTGATCTGCTCATGGTGGCCTGGAAACGCCGACCGGATGAGGACCGGTGCACCGGGCCGCAGCACTCGTCGTAGTTCCGTTGCGGCGGCTGGCAGGTCGGCAACATGATGGATCATTGTGGACAGCCACGCTCCGTCGAGGCTGTTGGCGGCAAGCGGGATAGCGGTGGCTTCACCTGCGAGGATCCGCGGATAGGTGGACCGGGCGCGCATCGCCTCGGACGGTTCGATCGCGATGACCTCGGCGCCGTACCAGTCGGTGAAAGCCGCTGACCATGCTCCCGTCCCCGCGCCAAGATCGAGCAGCCGCATGCCGGGGCGTGGCGTCAGATGGCGGCCGACGGCATCCCGCCAGTGCGCCAGGCCGTCTCGGGGGACGTGCCGCGCGGCGCGGAACGCCGCAGCGGCGGAGTCGTCGTACTCAATACGCCCCACGATTCGTCCTGCCCCCGTCTGTCGCACCGCTTCGCCGTCTCGCCGGGCCCGGGCGGGAGGCCAGAGGTCCCGCCCGGAAGTGCCTGAATCACGAGCGACTACCCCTGCACTTCAGTATCTGATCTGACGTGACGGTCTGGCGGCCAGACGAGGTTCACATCGATTTTCTCGGTGGCGGTGTGACGGCCAGGTCGTGGTCTCATGACGCATGGGTCGAACACGGCGGGGCGCGGCCTGTGTGGAACCGCATTGCCTGGGCGTGCCTGCATTGCAGGCTGTCCCCGGCGGCACGAGCGGCGTGTCATGTCCATCAGCGCATCGCATCGGCCGGCAGGCCCCGAGGGGATGGAATCCCATGCAGCCGCCAGTGCGCCCAGGCAGCGTTCCGTCATCCGTCGACGTCAGCCACTCCGTCCACGCCTACACCTCGGCCGCGGGCAGCAGGTACCGCAGCAGCACGACGTCGCACATCTGCCTGACCTCCTCGAGCCTCATGCGCCGGTCGGTGTTCCACGGGAACACACCGCCCGCGACGAAGCGCGGCGCCTCGGGCTGGCCGACGAAGAATGGCGCGACGGCGAGGTGGAGCTCGTCCACGAGCGAGTCGCTGGGCGGGTGTGCGCACCAGCCCACCCGGGAAGCCACCGAACCGATCATGAACGCTCCCATGGTTTGTCCCGGTCTCCCCCATGGCTGGTCAACGGCGCTGGCGGGCCTGGCGCGCGAACGAGGTCGACGGTGGCGGTCAGGTGGGTGTCGGCTTCTTTCGTCTCGCGCAGGCCACCCGCTCTCAGCCCGCGCAGGGGTTCTGGTAGGGACGGTCAGGGATAGCGCGGCGCCATTCGTCGGTGGTGAGGGTCTTGCCGGTCGTGGCGCACACGGCGGTGGCCGTCTTACGCGGATCGGTGTCCCACAGGACGACGGCGCCGCCTTGGTTCGCGGTGATGAGTATCCGGCCGTTCGCGGTGAAGTAGGTGGTGGCCACGGCTCCGGTCGGCCCGGTCAGTTCGGCGGTCTTCGCTGCGGGACGGGTACGCAGGTCATATAGCCAGGTGGAGCCGTCGGTGTTGCCCATCGCGAGCAGCCCGTCGGCGCGCAGGGCGGTGGCGTTGACGCCGCCTGTGGCGTTCTGAACGCGGCGGATGTGCAGGTCGGGGTGAGCCGGGTTAGGCAGATTCCACAGGTCGATGTTCCCGTCCAGGCCGGCCACTGCCAGGGTGGAGCCGACCGGCGCGAACGTGACCCACGTGACGAAGGCGGTATGGCCTGACAGCGGATCAGTGAGTAGACGCGGCGCTGCGGGCGTACGCACATCGTAGAGCCAGGTGGCGTAATCGCCGCCGCCGGCGGCGAGGACGTGGTCGTTGGCGCTGAAAGCCACGGAGAAGATCGCGCCCGAGCGAACCGGCGGGGCCGCACTGGCGGTCGTGCCGATCCTGCGCAGGGTTGTGTGGCTGGCGGTGTCCCACAGGACGACGGTGCCCTTTTCCAGGCCGGTCGCCAGTACCCGGCCGTCGTGGGTGAATCCTGCGACCAGCGGATAGTCCTCGGGCGCTGCCGGGGAAGCGGCTTGCAGGGTGGGGTGTCCCGGTGTGGAGATGTCCCAGAGGTGCACCGAGCCGTCAACGGTGGGCACCGCGAGGTGCCGGCCGTCGTCGCTGACGGCCATGCGCTGCACGGCCGACGGGAGATGGGGCAGTGTGGCAAGCCGGGATGGCATCGCCGGGTCGGCGATGTTCCACAGGGAGACATTGCCGTTGGTGCCGCCGACAGCGAGGACGGGCTGGGTGGGGCTGGGGACGGCCGAGGTCAGGGGCTGACCGGTGTCGATCGTGCGGGAACCAGGTGCCCAGAGCCGAAGCCATCCGTCGTTGCCGGAGGTGGCGAGTACCCCGCTGGGCAGGAACGTCGCCGCCTGGACGGACTTCGGGTGGGGCAGGCGGCGTGTGAGGGTCCCGGCGGGATCCCAGATCGTGGTAGTGCCGTTGTCGGTGCCGGCGGCCAGCTGTCGGCCGTCGGGGCTGAACGCGACGGTGTGGACGGCCGATCCGGCGTTCAGCGGCGGTGCGGCCGAGGCGATCGTCCCGGTGGAGTCCAGCGTCCAGCGGCGGACCGTCTGATCGCCGCTGCCGGTGGCGAACTGCCGTCCGTCCGGGGCGAACGCGACGGCGTTGACCTCGGCGCCGTGGCGCGCCGCAGGCGGCCCGACCGCGACAGGCCGGAACGGGTCGCTCACGTTCCAGCTGCGGACCACACCAGCCCCGTCGGTAGTGATCAGGAAACGTCCGTTCGGGCTGAATGCGAGCCCTAGGGCGCCGCGAGTGTGGCCGGCCAGCGGGCTGCCCAGGGCGACCAGCCGCGTCCCGGTCACCGACCACAGGCGTACGGCGCCGTCGTCGCTCGCGGTCGCCAGGACCCGCCCGTCCTCGCGGAAGGCGAGAGCGTTGGTCGGTTGGGTTCCGGCGGAAACGGGAGTGCCCAGAAGGCGAGGCGCCTGCGGCCCGGTCGCCCTCCACAACCGGATCTTGCCGTCGAAGCCGCCGGTGACCAGAGTGTCCCCCTCCGGGCTGAAAGCCACCGCGAAACCGGGGTCCACGCCGATCTCGGCGTCCCCCAGCGCCTTCGGGTGCGTCGGATCGGCGACGGACCACAGCCGGATCGTGCCGCGCGACCCGTACCGCGGGGTCGGATCGATGCCCACCGCGGCCAGCAGCCTTCCGTCCGGGCTCCGGCTCAGGCCCAGAGCCCCTCCCTGCTGGTCGGCGGTCCGAATGACCGGCGGTTGTGCCACCGCGCTCAACAGCGCCCCCTGCGCCTCAGGCGTGGGCGCGGCCTGATAGGCCGCGAGAGCAAGCAGCCGGGACAACGCCGGGTCGGTCGCAGCGGCCTGCTGGGACTTGATCGCCAGGATCCGTGACTGCGCCTCGTCCCGCTGAACCTTGGCCACGGTCAACGCACTGTTGGCTCGGTGGCGCTGCACGTTCGCGACGACGCCGAAAGTGGTTGCTATGAGGAGCAGGACGGTGAGGAGAGCGAAGGCGGCGGCGAGGAGTTGCTGGCCGCGGCGGCGACTGCGGGTGAGGAAAGTGCGGGTGGTGGGGGTCAGGTCGGTGGGCTGGAGCAGGGCCAGGGCGGTGCTGGCCCGGGCCCGGTTCCACAGCTGCGGGGTGGGCCGGCCGTGGGTCTGCCAGTCGTCGGCGGCGGTGTCGGCCTGGGCGCGTTGCCGTAGCCGTTCGGCGGCGACGTCGATCGCGGTGTGTAGGGGTGGCCAGGCGGTGAGGAGCCGTTCGTGGGCGACCTCGACCGTGACCGGCCCGTCGTGCTCGGCGCCGATGGTGAGCAGCCGTGCGGTGACGAACGGGGTGAGCGCGGTGCGTTGCGGTCCGGTGAGGCTGTCCAGCGGGATGCGGCGGCGGGTGGGCCGGCCCTCGGGGCCAACGGTGACCAGGTGCAGCAGGGCGGCCAGGACCTGCTGCTCACTGCTGCCGGTGTCGGCGGTGGCCTGGGCCAGGGCGGCGGCGGCGTGGGTGATCAGAGCTCCTTGGACGCCGCCGACGGAGTCGTACAACGCGCCGGTGAGGGTACGGGTGGCGGTGTCCCGGGCCTGGGTGTACAGGCGGGCCAGGGTGTAGGCGAGCAGCGGCAGGCCCTGGCCGTCACCGGTGTCGGTGACGAGCCGGGCGACCAGCTCGTCATCGACACGCAGGCCGGCCATTCGCGCCGGCCCCCTGATCACCAGCGGGAGCAGGTCCCGGCCCAGGGGTTGGACCGGCTCGGTGCAGACCCGCAGCCCAACCTGTGCGGTCTCCTCCAGCAGCTGGTCCAGATATTCCGAGCGCAGGCTCGCGACCACCCGTACCAGTCCACCCCCAGCCGTGGCGGTGGTGGCGAGCAAGGTGAGCAGGGATGCTCGTTGCTGCGGGTTGGTGCCCGCCGCGAGGAGTTCCTCGGCCTGGTCGACGACCAGCAGCAGCCGGCGCGCCCCCGCGGCGGCCAGCAGCTCGCGGACCACACCGGCCAGCCCGGCCGGGTCTTCCAGCCGGCGGCTGATCTCCTCGAACGCCCAGGACAGGCCGTGCCCGCCGCCGGCCAGGGCGAGCAGGCGGGCCAGGGCGTCGACGGGCCGGCCGGCGACGACCAGCGGATCGGTCACCAGCCAGTCCGGATCCTGCGCGATGCGCGGGGCTAGACCGGCCGCGACCAGCGACGATTTCCCGCAGCCCGACGGGCCGACCACGACCAGCAGCCCCCCCTCCCCCAAGTTGGTCAGCGCATCGGAGAGCCGGCGGGTGTCGTCGCCGCGGCCGTGGAACACTCCCGCCCGGCTGGCCTCGAACGCGTCCAGACCGGGAAACGGGGAGCGGCCCGGCTGCCACACCGCCTCCCACTCCCCCACCAGCCCCGGGAACCCCACCTCCCGGCCCCCTGGGAACGACGGCGGTTCCGCAGGTCTGCCCCGCATCCCCGCCGCCACCAGCAGCCGCCTGCGGGCTGTGTCCTCGTCGACCCCGAACAGGTCGATCCCGACGAGCTGGGCCAACAGGCCCGGACGCGGGCAGTCCTCCACCCGCACGGTCACCAGCCGCCGGCCCACCCCGGAAGGGTCCGCAGCCCACGCGGCCTGCCATTCCGCTTCCCCGTAGGCAGAGGTCAGATAGGTGGCGGAGAGCACCGCCACGGTTCGCGCGGCCCGGATCGCCGCTTGGTGCATCTCCCCCACGAAATGCGCACCCGCCCCGGAATCCCAAGCGTGGATCAGCGTCCGGTAGCCCGCAGCTTCCAGCTGCCAGGCCACCCACTCCGCCCACACCCGGTCCGCAGCCGCATACGACACGAAAAAATCCACCTGGCCCGCCGCCCGCGCATCACCACTGCCCTGCGCCGACGACACCCCCGTGTCCCCCATACCCCCACCCTGCCAGCCCACCACGAACCGTCACAACCCCACCACACACGCTGTCCGACACCCGACACCCCGCCACCCCGCCAGCCAAAACGATCGGAACGTCCAGAAAAC
>Ga0207711_10001951_pt1 | contig 18724 bp, 9 predicted proteins | sample KBSS34metaG_FD_184401 | JGI IMG/M metagenome (GOLD analysis project Ga0207711, IMG submission 184401) | Switchgrass rhizosphere microbial communities from Kellogg Biological Station, Michigan, USA - KBS S3-4 metaG (SPAdes) (version 2) | ecosystem: Host-associated > Plants > Roots > Rhizosphere >...
AGCACCGGTTCCAGACGGCGCACGACATCAAGCTGCAGCTGGAGTGGATCGCGGAGGGCGGCTCGCAGGCGGGGCTGCCCGCGCCCGTCCTCGCCCGCCGCAAGAACCGCGAGAAGCTCGCGTGGACGGTGGCGGTGGCGGGAATCCTCGCCGCCGCGGCTCTCGGTTACGGCTTCGTGCGTCGCGCTCCGATGCCTCCGCGTGTCGTCCGCTTCGAGGTTGCCAATCCGCCGGGAATCACGACGATCGACGCGCCCAAGATCTCCCCCGACGGAAGGATGCTCGCTTTCAACGCGACCGACGCCAACGGCAAGACGCAGATCTGGCTCCGGCCGCTGAACGCGCTCGCGGCTCAGCCGCTCGCGGGGACGGAGGGAACGCGGCGCCCGTTCTGGTCGCCGGACAGCCGATTCCTGGGCTTCGTCGCCGACGGAAAGCTCAAGAAGATCGACGTCACGGGCGGGCCTCCGACCAAGATCTGCGACGCGCCGACCGGAGTCGACGGGAGCTGGAGCCCCGAAGGCGTGATCCTCCTGGACGGCACGGGCACCGATCCGATCTACCGGGTCCCCGCTGCGGGCGGAACGCCGGTCGTCGCGGCGAAGGCTGACCCGGCGCGCAAGGAGGTCCAGGTCGGGTGGCCCGAGTTTCTTCCCGATGGCCGTCACTTCATCTTCATGGTCATCAATCAAAAGGCGGATCAGAGTGCGTATCGCATCGGCTCTCTCGATTCGAGCGAGACGAAGCCGTTCGCTCCCGCGCAGTCGATGCTCGTCTATGCGCCACAGGGCTACTTGCTGTTCCTGAAGGACCGCACGCTCATGGCTCAGGCCTTCGACGCGAAGGCGATCAAGACCACCGGAGAGCCGATGCCCCTGGCGGAGCAGATCGGGACCGACTCGGTCGGGCTCGCACGTTTCTCGGTCTCGCGCGACGGCGTGCTCGCCTACCGGACCGGAGAGTCGGGTGGCCGGCTGCTCTGGGTGGATCGGTCCGGAAAGGAGCTCGACACCGTCGGCGACCAGGCGGAGTACGAGGATCCCGAGTTTTCCCCGACGGGCGATCGGCTCGCGTTCGACCTCACCGATGTCCGTTCGGGCAAGTCGGACGTCTGGGTCCGCGATCTTTCACGCGGCGTCAACTCGCGGTTCACCTTCGGCCTGGACAGCGCCTTCTGCCCGGTGTGGTCTCCTCGCGGCGATGTCATCGTCTACACCTCGGACCGGGATGGAGCGTTCGGCATCTACCAGAAGGCGACGGGCGGCAGCGGAGAGGAGAAGCTCCTCGTCAAGACGGACGTGCTCCTGATTCCGTTCAGTTTTTCTCCCGACGGCCGCTTCCTCGCGTATCAACGACAGGACGCGAAGACCAACTGGGACATCCTGCTGCTTCCCCTGACGGGCGAGGCGAAGCCGGTCACCTTTCGCGCCACTCCGTTCCGCGAGGCCCAGCCGCGGTTCTCTCCCGACGGCCGCTTCATGGCCTACGTGGCGAACGAGTCGGGACGCAACGAGGTCTACGTCCAGAGCTATCCCGGACCGGGACGGACGTGGCAGATCTCGACGGCCGGAGGAACCGACCCGCACTGGAGACAGGACGGGAAAGAGCTCTATTACCGGGGACTCGACCAGAAGCTGATGGCGGTCGAAGTCCGGGGAGGCGACGCCCTCGAGCCGGGCCTCCCGCAGGTCTTGTTCCAGGCGCGAGTCTCGACCGGCCTCTCGAGCACGAAGTATCTTCCGGACCCGACGGGACAGAAGTTCCTCTTCGTTGCTCCCCTCGGGCGCGAGGCCATGATGCCCACCACGGTCGTCCTGAACTGGTTCGCGGGATTGGGGAAATAGATGCGATGACTCTTTCCGCCGGAACCAAGCTGGGTCCCTACGAGATCGTCTCGCCCATTGGCGCGGGGGGGATGGGGGAGGTCTACCGGGCGAAGGACACGCGGCTGGACCGCGACGTCGCGGTGAAGGTGCTTCCGGAGCATCTCGCGACGAGCGAGGAGATTCGGCAGCGTTTCGAGCGGGAGGCGAAGACGATTTCGCAGTTTTCGCACCCGCACATCTGCGCGCTGTACGACGTGGGACGCGAGGGCGACGTCGAGTACCTGGTGATGGAGTTTCTCGAGGGGGAGTCGCTGGCGGACCGGCTGGGGAAGGGCCCGCTGCCGACCGAGCAGGTGCTGCGCTATGGGATCGAGATTGCCGATGCGCTGGACAAGGCGCACCGGCAGGGGATCGTGCACCGCGACCTGAAGCCGGGCAACATCATGCTGACGAAGAGCGGCGTGAAGCTTCTCGACTTCGGCCTGGCGAAGCCGCTGGCGACGGCGGGGGCGCGGCCGGTCTCGGGGGCGTCGGTGATGGCGACCGAGGCGCAGGCCAGCCAGCCGCTGACCGAGCGGGGCACGATCCTCGGGACGTTCCAGTACATGGCGCCCGAGCAGCTGGAGGGCGCCGAGGCCGACGCGCGCAGCGACATCTTCGCGTTCGGCGCGGTGCTCTACGAGATGGCGACCGGACGGAAGGCGTTTTCGGGCAAGAGCCAGGCGTCCTTGATCGGATCGATCCTGCGCGACGATCCGGCGCCGGTGTCCGAGGTGGCGCCGATGGTGCCGCCGGCGTTCAATCGGGTGATCAAGACGTGTCTGGCGAAGGATCCGGAGCACCGGTTCCAGACGGCGCACGACATCAAGCTGCAGCTGGAGTGGATCGCGGAGGGCGGCTCGCAGGCGGGGCTGCCCGCGCCCGTCCTCGCCCGCCGCAAGAACCGCGAGAAGCTCGCGTGGACTACGGCCGCGCTCCTGGCGCTCGTCGCCGCCGCTCTCGGCTTCGGCTTCTGGAAACGGACCCCGCCGCCGAAGCGCACGATGCGCTTCGACGTCGACGTCCCGGCCGAGGTGACGGCGCTCGACTCGCCGAAGATCTCGCCCGACGGCCGGATCCTCGCCTTCGACGCGACCGACTCGAGCGGGAAGCACCGGATCTGGATCCGGCCCTTGAACGCGCTGCAGGCGCATGCGCTCGCGGGCACGGAGGGATCCAACCGTCCCTTCTGGTCGCCCGACGGCAAGTATCTCGCTTTCATCGCCGACGGCAAGCTCATGAAGGTGGACGTGTCCGGCGGGCCGCCGCAGAAGATCTGCGACGCGCCCACGGGCTCGGACGGGACGTGGGCTCCCGACGGGATCATCCTTTTCGATGGCACGGGTTCGGACCCCATCTATCGCGTGCCGGCCTCCGGCGGTATTCCGACCATCATGGTCAAGCCGGAGGCCTCTCGGAAGGAGACCCAGATCGGTTGGCCCGAAGTCCTGCCGGACGGCAAGCACTTCCTCTACATGGCGATCGGGGTCAAGACGTCCGAAAGCACGTACCGGATCGCCTCCCTCGACGGGAAGGAGAATCGTCCCTTCGCGCCCGCCCAGTCCGCCATCACGTACGTCGAGCCGGGATACCTGCTGTTTCTCCGCGAGCGCACGCTCGTCGCCCAGCCGTTCGACAAGAAGGCCCTGAAGACGGTGGGCGAGCCGATCCCGCTCGCGGAGAAGGTCGGAACCGACAACGTGGGACTCGGCCGCTTCTCGGTGTCCCGCGAGGGCACGCTCGCATACCGGACCGGCGAGATCACGGATCGCATGGTCTGGGTGGATCGCAACGGCAGGGAACTGGAGACCATCGCCGACCTGGCGCGGTACCACAACCCCACGTTTTCTCCGGACGGCCGCCGCCTCGCCTACGACATGGCCGACCCGCACAGCGGAAAGGGCGACATCTGGGTCCGCGACCTGGCCCGCAACGTCAGCTCACGGTTCAGCTTCTCCGAAGGGAGCGCCTACTGCCCGGTCTGGTCGCCGGACGGCAAGCGGATCGCATACGCGGTCGACAGCGACATGTTCGAGAAGCCGGCCGACGGGCAGGGCGCCGAAACGCTGCTCGGCGTCAAGTCGCCGGACCAGAAGATCCCGATGGACTGGTCGCGGGACGGTAAGTACATCGCTTACATCGACCGAGGGAAGGACACGGGCTGGGACATCTGGATCCTGCCGACGTTCGGCGACCGGAAGGCATTTCCCTTCCTCAAGACGAACTTCAACGAGGTCGTGCCGGCGTTCTCGCCGGACGGCCGCTTCATCGCGTATCTCTCGAACGAATCCGGCCGCAACGAGATCTATGTGCAGAGCTTTCCGGGCCCGGGAGGGAAGTGGCAGATCTCGGCCGACGGCGGTCTCGATCCCCAGTGGAGCGCCGACGGGAAGGAGCTCTTCTTCCGATCCCCCGACCAGAAGATCATGGCGGCCCCGGTGACGACCGGGGCGACGTTCGAAGCGGGCACGCCGAAGGCGCTCTTCCCGGTGCACCTCGACACCGACCTCTCCCGGAACCGGTTTGCTCCGAGCATCGACGGGCAACGCTTTCTTCTCGTAGCGACGCCCGCGCGCGACGCCATGACGCCGACGACGGTCGTCCTCAACTGGATGGCCGACCTCGGCCGCTGACGCGCTCTCGGAGCGTTGCGCCGCCTAAACCGGCTTGACGTCCCGCAGCGCGGCGACGAACGTCCTCATTTCCTCGGGCTTCGCGATCGACACGCGGAGCCAGTTCGGCATCGACGGGAACTTGCGCCCGACCTGGATGCCGCGCTCGCGCATCGCCTGCGACACCGGCGCGATGTCCCCCTCGACGTCGATCATCACGAAGTTCGTCTCCGACGGAATGAAGTGTCGGTTGTCGCGCACGAGCTCCGCGCACAGCCAGCGTCGCGCGTCGTTGATGCGGCGGCGCTGGTCCGCGACGACGTTCGGGTCGGCGAGCGCCGCGAGGCCCATCGCCAGGCCGGCCTGGCTCGTGTTGTTCCAGGACGAATGGCTCTGCAGGAGCCGCGCGTTGGCCGGGGACGCGACCGCGTAGCCCAGACGCATGCCCGCCATCCCGTAGATCTTCGAGAAGGTCCGCGCGACGACCACGTTGTCGTGGCGGCCCATGAGGCCGACGGCGCTCCGGTAGGCCGGACTCTCGACGAAGTGGTGGTACGCCTCGTCGACGAGCACGACGGAGGACGCCGGCACGCTCCGGACGAAGGCCTCGAGCTCATCGCCGCTCACGATCGTACCGGTCGGGTTGTTGGGATTGCAGACGTAGACCATTCCCGTCTTCTCATTGCACGCGGCGGCCATCCCGACCAGGTCGTGCCGGTAGTCGGCGGTCTGCGGGACCTTGACCGGCTGGCCCTTCGTGGCCTGGCAGTAGAGCAGGACCGCCTCGAACGTGGGCTCGGCGACGACCAGCGTCCGCCCCTCGGGCACGAAGGCCGAATCCGCCATGCGGAGGATGTCGCTCGAGCCGCAGCCCAGCACGATCTGTTCGGACGCGACGCCGTGGTGCTTCGCGACCGCCGCCCGAAGCTCCTCCTCGATCGCGCCGGGATAGCGGTTCGCGTCCGAGGCCGAGCGGGCCAGAGCGTCCAGGCTCGCTCGGCAGGGGCCGTAGGGGTTCTCGTTGGCGCTCAGCCGGATCGGGCCCGCCGGGGCCGTCTGAGGCGAGGCGCCCAGGGCGGCGGGGAACCGAGCGTCCAGGATCGCCGCGCCGGCGGTGACGCCGAGAAGGCGCCCGAGGCTGCGGCGGGTCAGGGTCGAGGGCGAAGGCATGGAGTCTCCTCCTGCGCCCATTCTCTCCCGATATAGGCTTATGAGAGCCGCCCACGAAAACCGGCGGGAGGGATGCGATGTCCGATCAGCCACTCACGCGCTGCGACTTCGACAGCTCCGACCTGCTCGTCAAGCTGGACCTCACCCTTCCGGGCGACGTCAAGGCGATCTCGCCCGTCGTCGAGAGGGTCATGCAGGTCGTCACGGCGATGGGCTGCGCCGCCGGCAAGGAGTTCGAGATCGAGCTCGCGCTGCGGGAGGCCCTCGCCAACGCGATCGAGCACGGCAGCGGCCACGATCCGTCCAAGCAGATCCAGTGCTGCGTCGCGTGCGACCACACGCGCGGGATGCTGATCGTCGTCCGGGATCCGGGACCCGGCTTCGACCCGGCGCAGATTCCGAGTCCGATCAAGGGGCAGAATCTCTTCTCGACGGGAGGCCGTGGAATCTACCTGATCAACCAGCTGATGGACGAGGTCCGCTTCGAGCGCGGCGGCACCGAGATCCACATGGTGGCGCGGCAGGCCGCGAAAGAAGCGCGCCCATCCTGATCTTCGCTTGACACTGGCTCCGGGCAGCCGCCTCGGCCCTTACGAGATCCTCGCGCCGATCGGCGCAGGCGGCATGGGCGAGGTCTACCGGGCGCGCGACGCGCGGCTCAAGCGCGACGTGGCGATCAAGGTGCTGCCGTCCGCGCTCGCCCGGGACGCGGAGCGGCTCGCGCGCTTCCAGCGCGAGGCGCAGGTGCTCGCCTCGCTCAACCATTCGCAGATCGCCGCGATCTACGGGCTCGAGGACGCCGGAGGCGTCGAGGCGCTGGTCCTCGAGCTCGTGGACGGCGAGACGCTGGCCGAGCGGATCGCGCGCGGACCCATCGCGCCGGACGAGGCCATGCTTCTCGCCCGGCAGATCGCGGAGGGGCTCGAGTACGCGCACGAACGCGGCATCGTGCATCGGGATCTGAAGCCCGCGAACGTCAAGATCACTCCGGAGGGGAAGGTCAAGCTTCTCGACTTCGGGCTCGCCAAGGCGCTCGAGAGCGGCGCCGGCGCCGGGAATCCGGACCTGACGTCTTCCCCGACTCTGACCGGGGCCGCGACGGGGGCGGGCGTGGTGATGGGAACGGCGGCCTACATGTCGCCGGAGCAGGCGCGTGGAAAGCCCGTGGACAAGCGCGCCGACATCTGGGCGTTCGGCTGCGTGCTCTACGAGATGCTCTCCGGGCGCAAGGCCTTCGAGGGCGAGAACGTCACCGACACGCTGGCGGCTCTCGTCCGGGACGAGCCGGACTGGAAGGCCCTGCCTCGGGGCACGCCCCCAACGCTCCGGAGACTTCTCGAGAGATGCCTCGCGAAGGACGCCACGCGCCGGCTCCAGGCGATCGGAGAGGCCCGGATCGAGCTGGAAGAACTGGCGGCCGCGCCGCGAAGCGGATCCTCGACGGGAGTTCCGCTCGTGGCCGAGCGACGGCGGCCCGTCGCGGGCCGCCGTGTCGTGTGGGTCGCGCTCGGCGTCGTCGTTCTCCTGGCGGCGGTGATCGCGCTGTGGCGTCGGACGCCGGCCAGGCCCGGGGCGAGCGCCCCGCTATCTGCGTCCGCGCCGGGGTCGGCGCCCGGCGTTGCCGCCGTCGCCGCGGGGCGGTCCCTCGCCGTCCTGCCCTTTCGCAACCTGAGCGGCGATCCTGCCAACGACTACTTCAGCGACGGCATCAGCGAGGAGATCCTGAACGCGCTGACACGGCTTCCCGGACTCAAGGTCATCGGGCGCACGTCCTCCTTCCGCTTCCGGGGCCCCGACGTGGACGTGGGCGCCGTCGGCAAGCAGCTGGGAGTAGGCACGATCCTCTCCGGCAGCGTGCAGAAGTCGGGCGACGCGGTCCGGGTGACGGCGGAGCTCGTGGACGCGGGCAACGGCTACCAACTGTGGTCGCAGAAGTACGACCGCAAGCTGTCGAACCTCTTCGAGCTCGAGGATGAGATCTCGCGGTCGATCGCGGACGCGCTGCGCGTGCAGCTCGCGGGCGGCGCGGCGGCCCCGCCTCTCGTCTCGGTAGCGACGGCCAGCCCGGAGGCCCACAATCTCGTACTCCGCGCGAGCGCCCTTGCGCGGCGCTCGGACGAGGCCAGCCTGAACGAGGCGATCCGGCTCTACCGGGAGGCGGTCGCCTTGGACCCCCACTATGCCGCGGCCTGGGCGGGAATGATCGACCCCTACGCCTACCTGGCCGACGCGTACCGCTCACCGCGCGAGATCGTTCCGCTCACCCGGGAGGCGGCGGAACGGGCGATCGCCATCGACCCCTCCTTCGGCGGCGGGCACGCCGGGCTCGCGACGGTCGATTTCATCTGGGGCTGGAACTTCCCGGCCGCGCGCCGTGAGTTCGAGCAGGCGCTCGCGTTGGATCCGGGCGCGGGAATGACCCGCTCGAACTATGGCCTGCTGCTCGCGACGGTCGAAGGAGACGTACCGAGATCGAGAGCGGAGCTCGCGAGCGCCGAGAGCCAGGACCCGCTCAATCCCTTCATCCCCTACAACCAGGTTCTCGTGGAAGTGGGCCAGAGAGACTATGCCGCGGCGCTGCGTCACGCCACCCGCATCCGTGAGATCGATCCGAACTTCCTCTATTTCGTCGACGCGACGGCGATGGTTCACATCGCGATGGGGCGCTGGGACGAATGTGTCCGCGAACAAAGGGAGTTGCCCGAGTCCCTGCGCGTCCCCGCGCAGATCGGACTCGCGATCTGCCTAGCGCATACGGGCGCCGAGAAGGAGGCGCGCGGGATCCTCGCGTCGCTCGAAAAAGAATCGAAGAGCCGCTATGTCGACGCGTCGACCATCGGCGCCATCTATGCCGCGCTCGGACAGAAGGACCAGGCGTTCGCTTGGATCGACGAGGCCGTCGAGGCGCACTCGGGGAGAATGCCGATGGTGGAGCTCTGGCCCGACCTGGAGCCCCTTCGGTCGGATCCGCGATTCGACAGGCTCGTTTCCCGCATCGGAGTGAAACGGAGGACGCGATGACGATTTCTCTTCGGCTGACCGGGGCGGCCCTTCTGCTGGCGGGCCTCGCCGGGGCGGCGACGGTCCGGGCACAGTCCTTCGCCGTCGGCACCGCCTCGGCGGCGCGCGGCGAGAAGGCGACCGGCGTCCTCGCCGTCCCCGCGGGCTCGGACGCGGGGCTCGACATCCCGGTCGCGGTGGTCCAAGGCGCGAAGCCCGGGCCGGTCCTCGCGCTCGTGGCCGGGGCGCACGGAACCGAGTACGCCTCGATTGTCGCGCTCGAGGAGCTGATCGAGAACCTCGACCCGGCCGAGATCTCCGGCACCGTGATCGTCGTCCCGCTCGTCAACATTCCGTCCTTCGAGCAGAAGGTGCCGCACGTCAACCCGGTCGACGGCAAGAGCATGAACCGCTTCTATCCGGGCAAGGCCGACGGAACGCAGACCGAGCGCGCGCTCTTCGCGATCACGAAGCAGGTCGTCGAGCGCTGCGACTACCTGATCGACTTCCACGGCGGCGACCTCGACGAGGACCTCCGGCCCTACAGCTACTGGGTCAAGACCGGAAAACACAACCAGGACGCGATGTCGCGGCGGATGGTGCTCGCGTTCGGCCTTCCGACGATCATCGTCTCCGCGGACCGTCCGACGGATCCCGCGGAGTCGAAGTACCTCGACGCGACCGCCTCGACGCGCAACAAGCCGTCCATCACCGTGGAGGCGGGCCATGCGGGAACGGTCGATCCGGGCGACGTCGGCGCCCTCGTCGACGGGACGCTGTCCGTCATGCGGCTGCTCGAGATGCTCGACGGAGACCCTTCGATGCTCGAGAACCCGGTCTGGATCGAGTCGGTGAAGACCGTGGCCAGCGAGCAGAGCGGGATCTTCTACTCGCAGGTCGAGCGCGGAGCCTACGTCGCGAAGGGCATGCGGCTGGGCTACGTCACCGACTACGTCGGCAAGCGGATCTTCGAGGCGCGGGCGCCGGAGGCCGGGATCGTCCTCTACGTCTGCTCCGTGCCCTCGATGAAGAAGGGCGACACGATCGCAAACGTCGGCGTGATCGCCGCCTCGCCTCCGCCATGACCCTCTCCCCCGGAACCAAGCTCGGCCCCTACGAGATCGTGGCGCCGATTGGCTCGGGCGGAATGGGGGAGGTCTATCGCTGCAGAGACACGCGGCTCGGCCGAGAGGTCGCGGTGAAGGTCCTGCCGGAGGCGCTGGCACAGGACCGCGAGAGGCTGTCGCGCTTCGAGCAGGAGGCCCGCTCGGCCTCGGCCTTGAACCACCCCAACATCGTCACGATTCACGAGATCGGCCGCGAAGGGGAGACGGCCTACATCGCGATGGAGCTGGTGGAAGGCCGGACGTTGCGGGAGCTCGAGGCCGCGGGACCGCTTCCGCTGCGGAAGATCCTGGGGATCGCCGCCCAGATCGCCGAGGGCCTCGCGAAGGCCCACGCCGCGGGGATCGTGCACCGGGACCTGAAGCCCGAGAACGTGATGGTGTCGAAGGACGGGTTCGTCAAGATCCTGGACTTCGGGCTGGCGAAGCTGGTGGAACCGGAGTCGGGAGAGCTCTCGGCCATGCCGACGCTCGCACGAGCGGAAACTCATCCGGGCTCGGTGATGGGGACGGTCGCGTACATGTCTCCGGAGCAGGCATCGGGCGAGCCCGTGGATTTTCGGTCCGACCAGTTCTCGCTGGGCTCGATCCTCTACGAGGTCTCGACGGGCCGGAAGGCCTTTCAGAAGAAGACGGCCGCCGAGACGATGTCGGCGATCATCCGGGAGGAGCCGGAGCCGCTCGGCCGGTTGCGCCCGGATCTGCCGCTGCCCGTGCGGTGGATGCTGGACCGATGCCTGGCGAAGGATCGAGAGGAGCGGTACGCGTCGACGCGCGACCTGGCGCGAGATCTCTCGAGCGTGCGCGATCACATCTCCGAGGTCTCGAGCGGTTCGGAGGCGATGCTCGCCGCAACGGCGCGTCCGCAGCGCCGGATCTCCGCCCCGCTCGCGGGCCTCGCGATCGCCGTGGCGCTCGCCGCCGGCTGGCTCGCCCGCGGTCGCCTGATCGCCCCGGCCGGCGCTCCCCGATTCACCCGCCTCACGTTTCGACAGGGCTCGATCGGCAACGCCCGCTTCGGGCCGGACGGTCGGACGATCGTCTACGGCGCGACGTGGCCCGGCGATCCGGCGGGCCGGCAGCTGTACCGGACCCAGGTGGGGAGCCCCGAGTCGGCGAAGTTCGACTTCACGGGCGACATCCTGGCGATCTCTCCCTCGAACGAGATGGCGATCCGCTTGCTTCCCTCGCCCGGAGTCCTGGGGACTCTCGCCCGCGTGCCCATGAGCGGAGGCACGCCGCGCCAGGTTCTCGAAGACGTCCCCTACGCGGGAGCCGACTTCTCCCCGGACGGAACGGAGCTCGCCGTCGTGCACTTCGTCGGGGAACAGGGTCGGCTCGAGTATCCCATCGGAAAGGTACTCGCCCCGGAGGCCTGGGCGCCGCGCGTGTCGCGCGACGGCAAGTCGGTCGTCTTCTGGGACGCCAACGGGCTGGCCGTCGTCGATCGAGACGGAAAGGGGAGACGGGCCCTGTCTTCCGGATGGGTGGACCAGACCGGCGTGCCGTGCTGGAGCGCCGACGGGCGCGAGATCTGGTTCACGGCGCCGGAGCGCCTCGGGCAGCCTTCGCCTCTCTGGGCCGTGAACCTCTCGGGAAAGCGTCGGCTCGTGATGCGCGTGCCCGGCAGCCTCGAGCTCGACGACATCTCGCGCGACGGCCGCGTGCTGCTGGCACACTTCACCACCGGCCGGACGGTTCGTTTCACCTCGGCGACCGACGCGACGGGGCGCGACCTCTCATGGCTCGACGGCTCCGAGGTCGGCGACTTGTCGTCGGACGGGAAGACGCTCCTGTTGAACGAAATCGGCGAGGGCAGCGGGACGGGGCCCGTGGTCTACCTTCGCTCGAGCGACGGCTCGCCGGCCGCGAAGCTCGGCGAGGGCCATGGCTTCGGTCTCTCGCCGGACGGCAGGTGGGTGCTGGTCCGGTCTCCGGGCTCGGGAGGGAAGCCGGAGACCCTTTCCCTTCTGCCCACGGGGCCCGGCGGGCCGCACGCCCTTCCGGGAGAGGGACCCGTCCAGTACAACTGGGGAGCGTGGCTCCCCGACGGCAAGAGCGTCGTCTACTCGGCGCAGGGAAAGGACGGAAGCTGGCGGGTCTACGTTCAGACGGTCCCCGATGGCAAGCCAAGACAGATCGGGCCCGACACGACGGTCCTCATGAACGCGACCAATCCCGTCTCGCCCGACGGAAGGTACGTCGTCACCGAGCGACACCCCGGAGCGTACCTCGTTTCCCTCGACGGGTCTTCTCCGCCGCGCGTCCTGCCCGGCCTGAACACCCCGGCGGATCGGATCGCGCAGTGGAGCCGGGACGCGAAGCACCTCTACGTCTACCGGCGTGTCGAGAGTCCATTGAAGGTGTGGCTCTACGACATCGAGACGGGGCAGCAGCAGCTCTGGAAGGAAATCGCGTACGACAGCACGCTCGAGGGCGTTCGAGTCCGGATCACGCCGGACGGCAATGCCTGGACCCTCGAGGGAGTGCGCATCCTCTCGGAGCTCTACCTCGTCGAAGGTCTGCGCTGAAGCCATGACGCTCTCGGCCGGAACGAAGCTGGGTCCCTACGAGATCCTCTCGCCGCTCGGCGCGGGCGGGATGGGCGAGGTCTACAAGGCGAAGGACACGCGGCTCGACCGGACCGTCGCGGTCAAGGTCCTGCCCGCTCACCTGTCGGCGTCGCCGGATTCGCGCCAGCGCTTCGAGCGCGAGGCGAGGACGATCTCGCAGCTCTCGCACCCGCACATCTGCGCGCTCTACGACGTCGGCAGAGAGAAGGACGTCGAGTACCTGGTCATGGAGCTGCTCGAAGGCGAGACTCTGGCCGAGCGGCTGGCGAAAGGCCCGCTGGCGCTCGAGCAGACGCTGCGCTACGGCGTCGAGATCGCGGACGCGCTCGACAAGGCGCACCGGCAGGGGATCGTCCACCGGGACCTCAAGCCGGGCAACGTCATGTTGACGAAGTCGGGCGTGAAGCTGCTCGACTTCGGCCTCGCGAAGGCGATGGCTCCCGCCACGAGCCCACAGGTCACCTCGCTGCCGACCCAGCAGAGGGTGACGAACCTGACCCAGGAGGGCACGATCCTCGGGACGTTCCAGTACATGGCGCCGGAGCAGCTCGAGGGTAAGGACGCGGATGCGCGGACCGACATCTTCGCGTTCGGCTGCGTCCTCTACGAGATGGCGACGGGGCGGAAGGCGTTCACGGGGGCGAGCCAGGCGTCCCTGATCACGGCGATCATGTCGGCGGACCCGCCGTCGATCTCCGCCGCGCAGCCGATGTCGCCGCCGGCGCTAGACCGAGTGGTCAAGACCTGCCTCGCGAAGGACCCCGAAGACCGCTGGCAGTCGGCCGCGGACATCGCGCGCGAGCTGAAATGGATCGGCGAGGGATCGGCGGCCGGCGTCGCGGCGCCGGCCGCGGTCGTGGGCAGGCGGCGCCACCGCGAGCGCCTCGCCTGGGCCGTCGCGGCGATCGCGACGGTCGCCGCCGTCGCCGCGGCCCTCACGGCGTGGACTGCGCGCGGGGCGCGGCCGCCGGAGGATTCGTTGCGCTTCACCGTCATGCCTTCCGCGGGCCAGGGCTTCCTCGGGACGCCCCTGCTCTCCCCGGATGCGCGGCGCCTCCTCCTGAACCTGCAACATCCGGGAGGAACGACCTCGATCGCGGTACGCTCACTCGACGACCTCGCGATCCGCGGAATTCCCGGCACGGAGAACGCACGCGGCGCCTTCTGGTCTCCGGACGGGCGCGAGGTCGCGTTCTTCGCGGAGGGCAAGCTCAAGAGGGTGAGTGCCGACGGCGGTCCGGTCCAGACCGTGGCCCCGAGCGGCAGCGGGTTCTTCGGCGCGTGGAATCGAGACGGCTCCATCTACTTCACCAGCGAGTTCGGCAGCCCGATCATGTCGGTGCCCGCCTCCGGAGGAACGCCGCAGCCCGTGACGACCATCGAAGCGTCGAAAGGCGAGGTCGCGCACTTCCATCCCGCGTTTCTTCCGGATGGGCGGCACTTCGTGTTCGTGGCGCGCAACGGCGACCCGGAGAAGACCTCGGCGATGCTCGGCGAAGTCGGCTCGAAACAGGCTCGTGCCCTCTTTCACGTCGACGCCGACGCCATCTTCGCGCAGCCCGGCTACCTTCTGTTCGCGCGGGACAACGCGCTCTTCGCCTGGCGCTTCGATCCCCGCAGTCTGAAGCTCATCGGAGAGGCGCAGCCGCTCCTCCAGGGCGTCCGGTACGGAACGGAGGACAACCTTCTGGCGGTCTCGGCCGCCGGCGGCCGCCTCGCCTATCTGCCGTGGGCCATGCGGCGCCAGCTCGTCTGGCTGGACCGCAAGGGGCGCGTGCTCGGAACGGTGGGGGAGATCGGCGGATACGAGGACGTTCGCGTGTCGCCCGACGGCCGGAGAATCGCCGTGACGATTCGCGATCCGACGCACGGGCAGAACGAAGACGTGTGGGTCCTGGATTCGGCGCGCGGAACCGGCACCCGGATCACGTCGGAGCGCACCGACGAGTTCTGTCCGGCCTGGTTTCCGGACGGCGAGCGTCTGGCGTACTCCTCCGATCACGCCGGCTTCTATGATCTGTACGAGCGCCCGGCGAGCGGAGGACCCGAGAAGGTCCTCGCCCGTACGAAGCAGGACAAGATTTTTGCGACGGTCTCTCCCGACGGGAAGGCGATCCTCTACGACGCGTCCGAGGGAGCCAATTACGTCCGCATCCTGGCCCCGCTGGCCGGAGGCGCCGCCGTCCGCCTCAGCGAGAACGCCGCGTTTTCCGAGGAGCATCCGGCGATCTCTCCGGACGGCCGCTGGTGCGCCTTCGACTCGAGCGAATCCGGGAAGCGCGAGGTCTACGTTCAAGCCGTCGGGGGAGCCGGAGGGCCGAAGCGGCAGGTCTCCGTCGGCGGAGGGCAGACGCCGGTCTGGAAGGGCGACGGCTCGGAGCTGTTCTATGCGGCCCAAGACGAAATGCTGATGTCCGCGACCTTCCGAGGCAACGGCGACCGTCTCGAGATCGGCGATCCCCAGCCCCTGTTCCCGCTCGCGCTCGGCACCACGGGAGAGGTCCAGTTCTCCCGCCATCCCTACGACGTCTCGCCCGACGGCCAGCGGATCCTCGTGGTCCGCCGCGCGCCGGAATCCGAGCCGGCCGGCGCGATCGTCGTCACGAACTGGACTTCGCTCTTGAAGCGCGACCGCTGAGTTGGGGGCGGCGCCGGCCCGAAGAAAAAGGGCGGGCCCGGCGCCCGCCCTCCTCGTCGACTCCTCCGACGCGCCGAGCCTACGTGTTCGGCTGCGGCGTGTAGCGCAGGTACGGCTTGATCGTCCGCGAGCCCTTGGGGAACTTCTTCGGGACATCCGCGTCCGGAACTGCCGCCGTGATGATGCAGTCCTCGCCCGTCTTCCAGTTGACCGGTGTCGCGACCTGATAGTTCGCGGTCAGCTGCAGCGAGTCGATGACGCGAAGCAGCTCGTCGAAGTTGCGTCCCGTCGAGGCGGGATACGTCAGCGTCAGCTTGACCTTCTTGTCCGGGCCGATGACGAACACCGATCGGACCGTGAAATTCTCGGACGCGTTCGGATGGATCATGTCGTAGAGGACGGAGACCTTCTTGTCGTGATCCGCGATCATGGGGAAGTTGACTTTCGTGTTCTGGGTCTCGTTGATGTCGTGGATCCAGCCTTCATGATCCTTGAGCGGGTCCACCGACAGGCCGATGACCTTGACGCCGCGCTTCTCGAACTCCGGCTTGATCTTCGCGACGTAGCCGAGCTCGGTCGTACAGACCGGCGTGTAGTCCTTGGGGTGGGAGAAGAGGATTGCCCACTTGTCGCCGAGCCACTCGTGGAACTTGATCCTGCCCTCGGTCGAGTCCGCCTCGAAGTCGGGCACCGAGTCGCCGAGTCGCAGAGCCATGAAGCACCTCCTCGAAGCCGCACACCATTTCACAAACTCGCGGCGGCGGCAATCGGCCGATGCGCCGAATGCGGCTCAATCGTCCGGAAGTTATAGTCTTTCAACCAACTTGACCCTCAACGCAGGGACCCGTCTTGGTCCGTACGAGATCCTGTCGCCTCTGGGCGCAGGCGGGATGGGCGAGGTCTACAAGGCGAAGGACACGCGGCTGGAGCGAACGGTCGCGGTCAAGGTCCTGCCGTCGCATCTCTCGGCGTCCGCCGACTCGCGCCAGCGCTTCGAGCGCGAGGCGAAGACGATCTCGCAACTCTCGCATCCGCACATCTGCGCGCTTCACGACGTCGGGAGCCAGGACGGCGTCGAGTACCTCGTGATGGAGCTGCTCGAGGGAGAGACGCTCTCGGACCGGCTGGCGAAGGGTCCGCTGCCTCTGGAGCAGACGCTTCGGTTCGGGCAGGAGATCGCCGACGCGCTGGACAAGGCGCATCGGCAGGGGATCGTGCACCGGGACTTGAAGCCCGGCAACGTGATGCTGACGAAGTCGGGCGTGAAGCTTCTGGACTTCGGCCTGGCGAAGGCGATGGCGGCGCCGGGTCCGCAGTCGAGCCTGACCTCGCTGCCGACTCAGCACAACCTGACGCAGGAGGGGACGATCCTCGGGACGTTCCAGTACATGGCGCCGGAGCAGCTCGAGGGAAAGGACGCCGACGCGCGGACCGACATCTTCGCGTTCGGCGCGGTCCTGTACGAGATGGCGACGGGGAGGAAGGCGTTCTCGGGCGCGAGCCAGGCGTCGCTGATCTCGTCGATCATGACGGCGGATCCGCCGTCGATCTCGGCGGCTCAGCCGATGTCGCCTCCGGCGCTCGATCGGGTCGTCAAGACGTGTCTCGCGAAGGACCCCGAGGACCGCTGGCAGAGCGCGGGTGACGTTGCCAAGGAGCTCAAGTGGATCGCGGAGGGCTCGTCGGCCGGCGTTGCGGCCCCGGCAGTGGTCGCGTCGAGGAGACGCGGCCGCGAGACGCTCGCGTGGCTCCTCGCCGTGGCCTTCGCCCTCGCCGCGGCCGCTCTCGTCCCGGCGTCTCTTCGCCGGCCGGCCGCGCTCCCGGTCATTCGAGCCTCGGTCCTCCCGCCCGATGGCAGCGATCTGATCTCCACCCACCTGAACGCCGGGCCCGTCGAGATCTCGCCGGACGGGGCTCGCCTCGTTTTCACCGCTCGGAAGGGCGAGGGCGCCAATCAGCTCTGGGTGCGCGACCTCGCCGAACCCTCGGCGCGTCCGCTCGCCGGCACGGAAGGCGCGGAGCGGCCCTTCTGGTCGCCGGACGGACGGTTCGTCGGCTTCTTCGCGGATCGGGCGCTCAAGAAGATCGCGGCGGACGGCGGCCCGGTCTTCCGGCTGGCCGACGCGAGCGAGGACCGGGGCGGGACCTGGAACCGCGACGGGGTGATCCTCTACACGCCCGATGCGACGGGCGCCATCTTTCGGATCCCCGCCACGGGCGGAACTCCGGTGGTGGCGACCGCGTTCGACGAGAAAGGCCACGAGGAGACGCACCGTTACCCCCGCTTCCTGCCGGACGGACGGCACTTCCTCTATCTCTTGCGTCGCAGCGGCGCGGGCTCGGGGGAAAACCCGGAGATCCGCGTCGGCGCGCTCGACTCGAAGGAGTCGAAGGTCGTCGTCAGCGTGGCCTCCAATGCGGTGTACGCCTCGGGCCACCTCCTGTACGTTCGCGAGGGGGCGCTGGTGGCTCAGCGCTTCGACCTCGGGCGCCTGGAGACGCAGGGCGAGCCGGCGGTGGTGGCCCCGGACATCCTGATGGACGTGCGGTTCAGCCGCGGCGTGTTCTCGGCATCGGACAACGGCATCCTCGCCTACCAGACCGGCAAGAGCTCGACGACCTCGGTTCTGCGCTGGATCGACCGCGACGGCAACGTCCTCTCCATCGTCGGGGAGCCGGCCGAGTACTTCAGCGGCGGGAGCCCCGCGATCTCGCCCGACGGGTCGAGAGTGGCCGCGTCGATCGTCGACTTGCGCACCGGCGTGTCGGACGTCTGGATGATCGACCTTGCGTCAGGCACGCGGAGCCGCTTCACGGCCGGAGCGGGAGACAAGTGGTGGCCGGTATGGTCCCCGGACGGCAGGCGGGTCGCGTATAGCAAGGCCCAGCAGCGTAACGCGGGGTACGACATCGTCCTGCGAGACGTCGAGGGGGCGGCCGAAAGGATCGTGTCGACGGATTCACGGTTCCTCGAGGTGCCGACCTCCTTCTCTCCCGACGGACGTTTTCTCCTCATGGCGAAGAGAGGGGAGCAGCAGCGGGACGATGTCCTTTCGTTGCAGCTGGAGGGGGAGCCGACCCTCCGGCCGGTGGCGGCAACGGCGGCCTTCGAGGCGCTGGCCCAGGTCTCGCCCAACGGAAGGTACGTGGCGTACATGTCCGACGAGAGCGGACGTTTCGAGATCTTCGTCACGACGTTTCCGGATCCGGGTGGGCGCTGGCAGGTCTCGCAGAGCGGGGGCGTCGAGCCGCGCTGGAGCCAGGACGGGACCGCACTCTTCTTCTTCGCTCCGGACAATCGCCTGATGGCGGCCGAGGTGAGGACCGCGACCGGAAGCTTCGAGGTCGGGGCGATCCGTCCGCTCTTTCAGTCGCGGCTGATGGGGATGGGCTTTCGCTACGACGTCTCGAAGGACGGCAAGCGCTTTCTCGTCAACGGGGGGATTCCCCAGCAGCTCTCGCCGATCACGGTCGTGACGAACTGGACGGAGGCGCTGAAGAAATGAGAGTCGCTCGCGGTCTGCTCGTGCTGCTCCTGGTCGCTTCCCCGGGTCTCGCCCAGGACGACCCGCTCGCGCGCATCGCGGGCGCCGCCAGCCGCGGCGGCGCGATGAAGTTCCTCGAAACTCTGACCGATACCGTCGGCGGCCGCGTCACGGGCTCGAGGGAGCTTCGTGCCGCGTCGGAGCTGATCCTCTCCGAGCTGAAGATGGCGGGGTACGCGAATGCCCGGTTCGAGGAG
>Ga0207711_10001954_pt1 | contig 18716 bp, 18 predicted proteins | sample KBSS34metaG_FD_184401 | JGI IMG/M metagenome (GOLD analysis project Ga0207711, IMG submission 184401) | Switchgrass rhizosphere microbial communities from Kellogg Biological Station, Michigan, USA - KBS S3-4 metaG (SPAdes) (version 2) | ecosystem: Host-associated > Plants > Roots > Rhizosphere...
CAGGCCGGAGTCGTCGCCGCCCACGGTGAAGTCCGCGCCGACGAAGAAGGTCTTCGACGCATTGGCCCCGATGGCCGAGATGGTGAAGGTTCCCGACGCCGGGCTGCCCGGGCTGCCGGCCAGGGTCGCGGTGCCCATGGCGAAGAACAGGCGGCTGAGCGCGCGCGCGCGACCGCTGCCCGTGCCCACCGGTCCGATCTTGACGTTGACCGTCTTGATGCAGTCGACGCCGGCCGTGCCGGCGCAGTGGATGGTGACCTGCGCGCGGCCGGTGGCGGGGCCGACCCGGGTGGCGGTTCCGGAGACGGTGGTGATGGCCCCGGTGTTGGGATCGGCGCGGAATACGGTGTCGCCGCTGGCGCTGGAGGTGATGGTCCCCAGATCGACGTTGGTGGTCACGGTGACGGTGTAGACCGAGGCGGCCCACGCGCCGTTCGCCAGGGCGGCGGCGACCAGGGCGGCCGCCGATGCCGGCGCGCGCCGCCAGAGGGCTCTTAAGCTGATCATCTAGGACGCGTACGCCTCACCGGAACACCCTGGCACCCTAACCTCTAGCAGGACCCGCGCCCAGCGGACCTGCCTCACGGTGACGCTGGGCGGGGCTCGAACTGCACCTCCGCCGCGACGTCGGGCGTGATCGCGCCGTCCGGCCGGATCGTGACGCTGACGGGGGCGGTGAGCCGCATCCGCAGGCGTTGCGCCTGGTCGGCGTCGAGCTGCAGGACATAGGTCCCGGCGGGCAGGTCCTGGAAGTTCACCGAGCCGTCGAATTCGGTCACGCCCTCGACGGCGACACCCTTGGCGTCGACCAGGCGCAGGCGGGTCGCCGAGAGGCCGACCAGCTGGCCGTCCGGGCGTCGCAGGCGCAGCGTCACCATGACCTCACCGGTGGGGCGCATGGGATATTCGATCTGCACCACGCCGCCGGGCCGTGGCGTGAACTCGACGATGGTCGGCGGGGTCTTGACCGCGGGGTTGTCGATCTCGCCCAAGCCCACCAGCAGGCGCGCGGTGGGGGCGGCGCCGAAGCCGGAGATGTAGGCGCGGCCGCTGGCGTCGGTGCGGGCCTTCTGCTCGCCGCCCTCCAGCGCGACGTTGGCGACCGGCCGTTCGCCCGGCTCGAAGCGGCCGTCGCCGTTGTCGTCGATGAAGGCGTGGAAGCTGACCGAGCCGCCGGACCCGGGGCCGGAGCGGGTCAGCTCGTAGCCGTGAGCCTGGGGATTGTAGCCGATGCCGAAGTTGAGCTGGGCGCCGAGCCGCCAGCTGTTGTCGTTGGTATCGTACTGGCCGGTAAGCGCCAGGTCGCCGAACTTCGTCCGGGTGGTGGAGCCGGCAATCAGCTCCAGGCCTTTCGGTGCATCGAACCGTTGGGTTGCGGCCAGGCGCAGGGACCAGACGTTGCTGATCGCCCGGTCGGCCGTGACGGTGAGGTCGGTCACCCGCGCGTCGGGGACGAGGTCGTAGTTCACGGTGGCGCGCACCTGCCACTGGTATTTCTTGAACGTGGTGGCCGACAGGAAGCCGCGCAGGCGGTCATTCACTTCGCCGCTGGGCGGGGTCAGGCGGTCGTATTCGAGGCCGTTGGAGTAGAGCACGCTGCCTAGCGAGGCGGAGCCGCGGAGCTGGCCGATCCAGGCTGTGCCGCCATCGGCGTAGACGTCGCGCAGGACCCGCGCCGACAACGGGATCACCCGGCCGGCGAAGGCGAAATTGTTGTCGACGGTGATCTCGGTGCGGTTCGACAGCGGCCGATCGAGGTCGGCTTCGGCGTTGTTCTCGTCCAGCAGGCCGCCGCGGTATTCGGCGTGGCGAAGGACCGTGTTGGCGCCCAGCACCCGGCCGGCCACCGCCACGGAGGCCCCGCCGCCGCCCTGGTCGTCGGCGGCTACATCGAGGCTGGTGGCGAAGCCCGCGATGGAAGAGCGCAGGCCGGCCGTCGCCAGTTGTCGCTCGACCCCCAGGTGGTCGGAGTAGAGCGCCCCGCCCGCGGCCAGTGTCAGGTAGGACGTCAGGCCGTAGTTGAGGTTCGCAACGACCCGGGCCCGGCCCAGGCTGCGGTCGACGGCGACGGGGTCCAGCTCGCGGACCCGGAACAGGGGCTCGTCCTGGTCGACGGCGCCGAACTCGAGCGTCGCCTGGCCTTTGCGCAGCAGGCCGCCCGAGGCGTTGATGATCCGCGTCTCCTCGTTGCGCTGGCCGCGCGGGCCGTAGGTGACGATGCGGATGACGTTGACGCCCTGGGTGAGCGGCACGTTGAGGAACTCGTACTGGCCGCGATCGGCGACCGACTGGGTCCCTTGCAGAACGTCGTTGATGTAGAGCTCGACGTCGGTCCCCAGCGGCAGCTCGCCGCGCAGGTCGATGCGGTTGAACACGTTGGTCTGGTCGAGCGGCGTGTTCGACAGAGAGACGCCGCGCCCGCCCAGGCTGCGGGGGCCGAGCGCCAGGCCGGGCGTGAAGACATCGCCCAGGTCCACCTGCCGCGCGTGCAGCGGGCCCAGCAGGTCGCCGTCGATGGAGCGCTTCTCGAGCAGCACCCGGGTGGTGGTGGCGCGGCCGGCGTCGTCGGAGCCGACATAGGCCTGCAGGCCGGCGTAGAGCAGGTCGCCGCCCAGGCGGATGTCGTAGCGGGTCGGGTAACGCGGGCTGTCGGTCTGCGCGCCCAGGCCGAGCGCCACGTCGAAGGAGGGCGGCGAGATCAGCCGGTAGGGCTCGGCGGCGCGCATCACCGGGGCGCCGGTGGGGTTGGGCCCGGTCTGGCGCAGGCGCGACAGGCGCTGCAGGCGGCCCTGGATCGGCAGGAGCTCGAGCGCGGTCAGGCGCATGGAGAGCGCACTGCCATCGACGGCGAAGCGCAGCGGCAGCAGCTTGGCCAGCACCGAGGCGCGCACGAAGATGTCGGTGGACGTGACGGCGACGTCGTCGGCGGCCAGGGGGACGTCCACGGGGCCGATGCGCGCGGTGTGGGTCGGCAGGTCGATGATCAGCGCGCGGCGCGCCTCGCCCAGCCGGCCGGTGACGCGGCCCTCGGTGGGGGCGACGTCGACGTCGAGCTCCAGCAGCCGGCTGAGTTCGGCGACCGGCAGCAGGGGGTCGGCGGGATCGCCATAGGCCGCCAGGCCCTCGGTGAGCGTCAGGTCGTCGAGCTGGACCAGCAGCAGGAGCAGGCTCGCCGGATCGGGGACCGGGAAGGTCTGGGCCGACGTGGTCGCGCGGCGCGGGGGCCGCGGCGCGGCGTCGGACAGCAGCATCGCGCCCAGAGGATCAGCGGGGCTGGGCGCCGGCGGCGGCGGCGAGGCTTGGCCGATCGGCTGGGCCGCGCGGGACGCGACGGGGCGGACATCGTTGGTCAGGGCCAGCTGGACCGCGGCGGTCATCGGGGCATGCGGGGTCAGCAACCAGTCGCCGACCGAGGCCTTGCGCAGGCGCAGCTGCGGCGGCTCGGCCGGGCCCAGCATGAGATCCGCCAGGGTGACGCCGATGCGCTCCTGGGCGCGCGCCTGCGCCCGCGCCTCGCCCGCGATGAGGAGCATGGAGGCCGCCGTCGCGAAGAGGGCGGCCCGCTTAGAGGGTGATCTTCGCAAGGAGCTTTCCCGGCGATGTGTCGTCGTCGGTGAAGGTCACCTCGAAATGCTCGCCGGGCTCGGGAGCGCGGTTGAGCGGGATGCGGATCGTGCGGCGCTCGATCTCGGTATAGACCCCGACGCCGCGGGCGAGGCCGATCGCCGGGCTGCGCGGCTGGCCGGCTGGCTTGATCTCGATGTTGCCGAACAGGGAATTGGCGCCCAGGCGGACCAGGTCGAGGGTGAGCACCGGGGTCAGCGGCCCCTTGGCGTCGCCGACCCGCAGGAGCTCGACATGGGCGTTCTCGACGCCGGCGCGGATGTCCGGGTCGTTGAGCCGCACGATGGCCGGCACGCTGAGGCCCAGGAGGGCGTTGATCTGGAAGCGCAACTCGCCGCTGCCGTTGCTGGCGGCGGCCGCGGCCTCGGCGGTGGTTCCGCTGTCGCGCGGGGGCAGGGTGGAAATGGTCAGGTGGCTGCGCACCTCGACGATCGACGGGTCGTCCGGCGCGGCGGCGACCCGCAGGCGGATCGTCTGGCCCTGGCCGGGATTGAGGGTGACGCGGCGCGGGGAGACCTGCAGCACGTTCTGGGCGGAGCGCACGCGGTCGGCGATGGCCTTGGTGTCGGGGTTGGCCAGGGCGTCGGCGAGCGGCAGGATCTGGCCGTCCGGCAGCATCACCCGGTCGACCAGGGTGATGTCGAAGGCGCCAGGCGCATTGCCCTGGTTGAAGATGTAGATCGTGCCGGAGCGGTGGGTGCGGTCGAAGGTCACCCGCTTGGGTGAAATGTTGAGGTTGGCGCCGGTCGCGGGGCTCGCAGGCGCAGAGGGGGACTGCACCGCGGGCTGGGCCAGCGGGACGCCCGGGACGGCCAGCAACGCGGCGGCGAAGAGGACGGCCGAGGCTTTCATGGACAGACTCATGATCGGGGCCTGGCGGTTCGTCGCGCGGCGTCGCCCGAAAGCGGGCGACTCGCAACGTGCCAGATCAGAGTTAACGGCCCTGGAACGCCCACGCGGCCGGCCCCTCGGGATCCCCGCGTGCGCGGGGATGAGTCGGCGCTGCGCGCGCGCTCAGTTGTAGTTGACGGTGACGCTCAGGGTGCCCGTGTAGTTCTGGGCGGGCGTGGACGAGGTCATGTCGAACTGGCCGCCGTAGCGGATTTCCTGGATGCCGGACACCGGGATCACGCCGGGCGTGCCGTTGGTGGTGGTCGGCGTGGAGGCCGCGATGTTGGTCAGGCCGGTCTGGGTGAAGGTCAGGCCCTGGGTTGTGGAGTAGGTGGTGCCAGCCGGGGCGGCGACGTTGAACTTCGCCGAGCTGTTGGTGGAGGCGACCATCGAGCCGTTGCCGGCGCCGGTCAGGGAGATGGTGTTGTTGGCGTCCAGCACGACGGTGTTCGAGCTGGCGTTGGACGGACGCACCACCTGACCGAACACAAGGTCCTGGGTCTTGGTGATGGTGGTCGGCGACAGGACGGTCACGCTGGCCGGGGCCGTCGTGGAGATGCTGCCGGAGGCGAAAGCCGCCGTGGCGAGGGTCGAGAGCGCGAGCGCGGAGCCGGCCGCGATCAGTGCGTTGCGAATGTTCATAGATATCCCCCTCGGAAGCGACACCAGCTTCGGACGATGGCCAGGGGAGCCTCAGGCGAATCCCGCCACAGTCTTAGTCCGCTATTAATCTTGTCGATTAGGGGTGCGCTAACCAAACGTCAAGCTGAAGCATTGGCGTCGGAATTGAGTGCGCTAACCTTCGATCATATTAGAAATCCATAGGATTTTCGGCACAACTCTGAGTTCAGCAGGCGGCAACGACCTGCGCTATAGGCGAGTCGCCTGACAGGCGAATAGCTCAGTATTCATCTGACGAGTCTGAGGCGTGTTGGAATCTGGCGCGAGCTCAGCGGCCCTGCCGCGGGTCTTGCGGGTTGTGGGTCTATCAAGAGATGCAACAGCCCAATGTTCGTCGAACCGGGGTTCCGCGGCGGTCGCCGAGCTTCAGGCGCGACAATCTGCCCGGCCAAGCTTGGCTAAACTGCGGCGTCAGGACGCGGGTTGGACGAGGATTTTCACGTGGGCCTCGGGATCGCCCAGGTCGGTGAAGGCCTTGGCCACGCCATCGAGGCCCACCTTTCCGGTGACCAGGCCGGAGACGTCGATGCGCCCCTCGGCGATGTTTCCCAGCGTCGCGGCGAACTCTTCCGGCGAGTAGCCGAACACGAAGGTCAGCTCGATTTCCTTGGTGATGGCGATCGAGGGCTCGATGCGGTCGGTCTCCATGCAGACCCCGGCCACGACGATCTGGGCGCCGGCGGGGGCGGCCTCGATCAGCGCCTGCACCACGCCGGGCGCGCCGACGCACTCGAAGACCACGGGGCGGCCGAAGGACTTGCCCATCATCCGCATCATCTGCTGCGCGCCGCGCGCCTTGGGGACGCCCAGGCTCTCCCAGCGGTCGTGCGGCGACTCCTTGGCCGGATCGATGACGACATCGGCGCCCAGCTTCTCGGCGGCGGCGCGGCGGCGCGGCGAGAAGTCGGCGGCGATGACCGGGCCGTGGCCGGCGGCTTTCAGCGCAGCGATGACCGCCAGGCCCACGGGGCCGCAGCCGACCACCAGGGCGACCGAGTCGGCGTCCATGCGCGCCTTGGCGACCGCGTGCAGGCCCACGGCGAAGGGCTCGGTGAGCGCGGCCTGGTCGGTGGGCAGGCCGTTGGGCACCGCCAGGATCAGGGCCTCGGAGAGCAGCATCCGCTCGGCGAAGCCGCCGGGCAGGCGGTTGGAGAAGCCCAGCGCCTCCATGCCGCCCTCGGTGAGGGTGACCGGCACGCTGACGACGCGGGTTCCGGCTTTCAGGGCCTTGGACGAACCGGGGCCGTGGTCGAGGATCTCGGCGCAGAACTCGTGGCCGAAAACGGTGTCGGCGGCGGGGTCGAAGCCGCTGTCGGGCGACCCGGCGCGGCGGCCGAGCTCGATCATGTGCTCCATGTGGTGCAGCGCGTGCAGGTCCGAGCCGCAGATGCCGCAGGCCAGCGTCCTGACCAGCACCTGGCCGGCGGCGGGCGTGAGCTCTTCGATTTCATCGCAGACCAGCTGCTTGTTGCGCCGAACGACCGCTCGCATGGCCATCTCCTGAAACAGCCCCGCCTTGCCGCGGGTTGGCATATTCCGTAACCCTCGCGCCGCGGATTCATAGAGTCCCCTTACGGCAAGCATTCGGAGCGATTGATGAGCCTCGCCTTCCTCTTTCCCGGCCAGGGCAGCCAGGCCGTCGGCATGGGCGCGGACCTGGCCGAGGCGTTCGCCGCGGCGCGGGAGGTGTTCCAGGAGGTGGACGACGCGCTCGGGCAGAAGCTCTTCAAACTGATGAAGGACGGGCCGGAGGACCAGCTCACCCTGACCGAGAACGCCCAGCCGGCGCTGATGGCGGTGAGCGTGGCGGTGATGCGCAGCCTTGAGAAGGAATTCGGAATCGGCGTCGACAAGGCCGCGTTCGTGGCCGGCCACAGCCTGGGCGAATATTCGGCGCTGGCGGCGGCGGGCGCGATCAGCCTGGCCGACACCGCGCGCCTGTTGAAGCTGCGTGGCCAGGCCATGCAGCGGGCCGTGCCGGTGGGCGAGGGGGCCATGGCCTCGCTGATCGGGCCGAAGAGCAATGTGGCGCTGGCCGAGGAGGCCGCGGCGGCCGGCTCGGCGGCGGGCGTCTGCGTCGTGGCCAACGACAACAACGAGGGCAATGTGGTGATCTCCGGGGCGAAAGCCGCCGTGGACCTGGCCATCGAGAAGGCCAAGGAGCTGGGCGCGCGGGCGATCCTGCTGAACGTCTCGGCGCCCTTCCACTGCCCGCTGATGCAGCCCGCGGCCGACGAAATGGCCGAAGCGCTGGCGGCGGCCACCATCCTGGCGCCGCGCGCGCCGCTGGTGGCCAATGTGACGGCCCAGCCGACCCTGGATCCCGAGGCGATCCGCCGGATGCTGGTGGAGCAGGTGACCGGCCGGGTGCGCTGGCGCGAAAGCATGCTGTGGCTGGCCGGGACCGGCGGGGTGACCCGCTTTGCGGAAGCCGGCGCCGGCAAGGTGCTGTCCGGCATGGCCAAGCGAATCGCTCCCGACGCCGAGGCGACCCCGCTCAACGCGCCGGCCGACCTCGAAGCCTTCGCCAAGAGCCTGTGAGAGGGATGATGTTCGACCTGACCGGCAAGACCGCCCTCGTCACCGGCGCCACGGGCGGCATCGGCGCGGAGATCGCCAAGGCGCTGCACGCCCAGGGGGCGCACGTGGTGCTGTCCGGCACCCGGGAAGCTGTGCTGAAGGAGAAGGCGGCGGAACTGGGCCAGCGGGTCTCCGTGGTGGCCGCCAACCTCTCGGATTCGGCCGTGGTGGACGGACTGATCGAGGCCGCCGAGACCGCCGCCGGCGCGCCGCTGGACATCGTGGTGGCCAACGCCGGGATCACCAAGGACGGCCTGCTCATGCGGATGAAGGACGACGACTGGGCCGAGGTGCTGAAGGTCAATCTGGAAAGCTATTTCCGGCTGAGCCGCGCGGCCATGCGCGGGATGATGAAGCGGCGCCACGGACGGATCATCGGCATCACCTCGGTGGTGGGTGTGATGGGCAATCCAGGCCAGGCCAACTACGCCGCCTCCAAAGCCGGAATGATAGGGTTTTCCAAGGCCTTGGCGCAGGAGGTTGCGACGCGGGGCATCACCGTCAACTGCGTGGCGCCGGGGTTCATCGAAAGCCCGATGACCGACGCGCTGAACGAGGCGCAGAAGGCCCAGATCCTGGGCACCATCCCCACCGGGCGGCTGGGCGCCGGCGCCGACGTGGCGGCGGCCTGCGTCTATCTGGCCAGCGACGAGGCGGCCTATGTGACGGGCCAGACGCTGCACGTGAACGGCGGCATGGCTATGATCTAGAAGGCGGGGGAATCTAGTATGGATGGCGCGAAGGCCTCGCCTTCCCATATGGGAACATGCTAACGCGCCAGCGACTTTCGGTGAGCCTGACCGTTGTGGTTGACTTCGGGCCCCGGCTCGCCGATGCAAAGCCTGAACTTAGAGGGACCTACCTAATGTCCGACGTCCTAGAACGCGTCCGCAAGATCGTCATCGAACACCTGGACGCCGATCCGGAGAAGGTCACCGAGAAGGCCAGCTTCATCGACGACCTGGGCGCTGACAGCCTCGACAACGTCGAGCTGGTGATGGCTTTCGAAGAAGAATTCGACATCGAAATCCCGGATGACGCCGCCGAGCATATCCAGACGGTGGGCGACGCCGTGAAGTTTATCGCCGAGCGTCTCGGCGCAGCCTAAACGCCTGATTCGGCTTAAGGTTTTCAGACCGCCGGGTCGGGGTTGCGCCCCGGCCTCGGCGGTCTTCCTTTGAGGGTCGAGCCCCGCATGCGTAGAGTCGTCGTCACCGGAATCGGTCTGATCACCCCGCTGGGGCAGGGGACCGAGATCACCTGGGCCAATATCCTCGCCGGCAAGTCCGGCCTGGGGAACATCACCACCTTCGACGCCGCCGAGTACGGCTGCAACGTGGCCGGGGAGATTCCGCGGGTCGATGGGCGGGGCGGCGGGGTCGCCGGGCAGGCCGGGGTGTTCGATCCTGACCAGACCATGAGCCCGAAGGACCAGCGCCGGGTCGACGATTTCATCCTCTACGCCATGGCCGCCGCCGACGAGGCGGTGCGCGACGCCAACTGGATGCCGGAAGGCGAAGACGACCGCGAGCGCAAAGGCGTGATGATCGGGTCTTTTATTGATGATATGGCGACCACCGAGAAGACCTCGGTGGAGCTGTTCGAGAAGGGCCCTCGCCGGGTCAGTCCATTCTTCATCCCCTCGGCCCTGATCAACCTGGCGAGCGGCCAGGTCTCGATCCGCTATGGGTTCAAGGGGCCGAACCACTCGGTGGTGACGGCCTGCGCGACGGGGGCTCACGCCATTGGCGACGCCGCACGCTTGATCAAATACGGCGACGCCGACGTGATGATCGCCGGCGGGGCCGAGGCGGCGATCTGCCCGGTGGGCATCGCGGGCTTCGTGGCCTGCCGCGCCATGGCCACGGCGTTCAACGACACGCCGCAAAAGGCCAGCCGGCCCTACGACAAGGACCGCGACGGCTTCATCATGGGCGAGGGCGCCGGCGTCTTCGTGCTGGAAGAGTACGAGCACGCCAAGGCGCGCGGGGCGAAGATCTACGCCGAGGTGATGGGCTACGGCCTGTCCGGCGACGCCTACCACATCACCGCACCGGTCGAGGATGGCGACGGCGGCTTCCGCGCCATGAAGGCGGCGCTGAGAGACTCCGGCGTTACGCCCGACCAGATCGATTACATCAACGCGCACGGCACCTCGACCATGGCCGACGGCATCGAGCTGGGCGCGGTGGAGCGGCTGCTGGGCAATTCGGCGCCGGGCAAGCCGATGTCGTCCACCAAGTCGATGACCGGACACCTGCTGGGCGCGGCCGGCGCGATCGAGTCGGCGTTCGCGGTCCTGGCGATCCGCGACCAGATGCTGCCGCCGACCATCAACCTGGACAATCCTGACGTGGAGACGGTGCTGGACCTGGTGCCGCACAAGGCCAGGCCGGCGAAGATCGAGATCGCCATGTCCAATTCGTTCGGCTTCGGCGGGACCAACGCCTCCGTGGTGTTCAAGAAGGTCTCGTGAGCCGCCGGCCCCGCTCTTCAAAGAAGGGGGGCCCGCGACGGCAGGGCGGATCGGGCCTGCTGGACACCGTGCCGCGGGGCCTGACCCCGCTCCTGGTCATTCTGATGGCGATCGCCGTCGCGGCCTGGCTGTACATCGGCGCCGGCCCGGCGCGGAAGTCCACCGACGTGGTGCTGCCGAAGGGCGGCGGCGTGCGCCAGATCGCGGGCGCGCTGAGCGACGCCGGCGTGATCAGGTCCAAGACCGTGTTCTTCATCGCCGCCAAGCTGACCGGACGGGCCGGGCGGCTGAAGGCCGGCGAGTATGAGTTCCAGCCCGGCGAATCGATCGCGCAGGTGCTGGGCGACATCGCCGCCGGCTCGGTCGTGCGCCGGTTCGTGGTGGCGCCGGAGGGCTGGACCAGCGCCATGGTGGCCGACGCGGTGCGCGCTCAGCCTCTGCTGGTCGGCGAGATCGAGACCCCGCCGGAGGGCTCGATCCTGCCGGACGGCTATCAGTATCAGCGCGGCGAGCAGCGCGGCGAAGTGATCGCCCGGATGATGGCGGCCCGCGACAAGGTCCTGGCCGAACTGTGGGCCGGCCGCGCGCCGGACCTGCCGCTGAAGACGCCGGAAGAGGCGGTGATCCTGGCCTCCGTCGTCGAGAAGGAAACCGGCCTGCCCGCGGAGCGGCCGAGGATCGCCGGCCTATTCGAGAACCGCCTGCGCCTTGGCACAAGGTTGGAGAGCGACCCGACCGTGATCTACGGCATCTCCAAGGGCCAGCCGCTCGGCCGCGGCCTGACGATGAAGGAGCTGGTCACGGAGACGCCGTACAACACCTATCGCATCGTCGGCCTGCCGCCGACGCCGATCGCCAATCCGGGCCGTGCGGCGCTGGAGGCGGTGCTCAACCCCGCCAAGACGGACGACCTCTATTTCGTCGCCGACGGCAGCGGCGGGCACGTGTTCGCCAAGACGCTGGCGGAGCATCATGTGAACGCCGAGAAGTGGCACGCGCTGGAGCGGGCGCGGGCCGCGGGGGTGGCGAAATGAGCCTGTCGGGCATGACCGGCTTCGGCCGGGCGGAAGGATCGCTAGGCGCCTGGAGCTGGGCGGTGGAGGCGCGCTCGGTGAACGGGCGCAATCTCGAGGTCCGGTTTCGTGGGCCGCCGGGGTTCGAAGGCCTGGAGCGCGCGGCGCGGGATGGGGCGCAGGGGCGTTTCCAGCGCGGGCAGCTGACCGTCGGTCTGCAGGCCAAGCGCAGCGAGGGCGTGGGCGCTGTGCGCCTGAACCTGGAGCAGCTCGAGCGCTATCTGGCGGCCGGCGCGCCCTATGTGGCCTCGGGCCAGGCCGCGCCGCCGAGCCTCGACGGCCTGCTGAGCCTCAGGGGCGTGATCGAGGCGGCGGACGCGGTGGAGGACCCGGACGCGCACGGCGCACTGGAGGCCGCCATGGCGACCTCGATCGGCGTCGCCCTGGACGGCCTCGCCGCTGCGCGCGCGGAGGAGGGCCGAGCGCTGGACGGCGTGCTGGGTGGGCTGGTGACGCAGATCGGCGAGCTGACCGGCAAGGCCTCCGGGCTGGCGGCGGGCCAACCGGCGATCATCAAGGCGCGGTTCGAGAAGCGGCTGACAGAGTTGGCGGGCGAGGCGGCCAGCGAGGAGCGCATCCTGCAGGAGGCGGCCGCCATGGCGGTGAAGGCCGACGTGCAGGAAGAGCTCGACCGGTTGGGCGCCCATGTGGACAGCGCCAAGGGCCTGCTGGCCGAGACGGCGGCGGTGGGGCGGCGGCTGGACTTCCTGACGCAGGAGTTCATGCGAGAGGCCAACACGCTCTGCTCCAAGTCGGCGTCGGGCGCCTTGACCTCGGTGGGCCTGGACCTCAAAGCCACCATCGAGCAGTTCCGCGAGCAGGTGCAGAATGTCGAGTGAGGCCCACGTCGAAGACCACGCCAAGCCGTGGGAAACCGTGCGGCGCGGCCTGCTGCTGCTGGTGTCCAGCCCGGCCGGCGCGGGCAAGACTTCGCTGTCGCGGCGGCTGGTGGCGGACTATTCCGACATGATCCTGTCGATCTCGGCGACGACGCGTGATCCGAGGCCGGGCGACCAGGAGGGGCGGGAGTACTTCTTCAAGACCCGTGCGGAGTTCGAGGCGCTGATCGCGGCGGACGCGCTGCTGGAGTGGGCCGAGATCAACGGCAACCTCTATGGCACGCCCAAGGGGCCGGTGGTGGCCGCCATGGAGGCGGGCAAGGACGTGCTGTTCGACATCGACTGGCAGGGCGCGCACCAGGTGGCGAAGAACCAGCCGAACGACAGCGTGCGCGTGTTCATCCTGCCGCCGTCCTGGACCGATCTGGCGCGGCGGCTGCACGCCCGAGCGCAGGATTCGGAAGCCGTGATCGAACAGCGCCTGGAGCTGGGTAAGCGCGAGATCGATCACTGGGCCGAGTACGACTATGTGATCGTCAACAAGGACTTCGACCGAGCCTACGCCGACCTGATCCACATCTATCGGTCGGAGCGGATGAAGCCGGGCCGCAATCCGTGGCTGCCGGATTTCGTGCAGGGCCTCGCGGAAGAGTAGCCGCAGGCCTCAGCGGGCGCGGCGCAACATCGGCGTCATGCCGGGGAAGTCGTCCGGCTGGATCTGGCCGATGACCTCGAACCCGTGGCGTTCGTAGAGCGAGATGTTCTTGGGGTTGGAGCTTTCCAGATAGGCCGCGACTCCCTCGGCGTCGCAGAGGGCCAGCGTGTGCCGCAGCAGGGTGGAACCCAGGCCGCGACCCTGGCGCGCCGGATCCACGCCGATCATCGACAGGTACCAGTGCGGTTCGTGGGGATGGTAGCGGTCCATGAGCTCGCCCACCTTGGCCATCACCGCCTGTTGCTCCGGAGCGACCGTCTCGCCGATCAGGGCGCCGATGGCGTCGGAGTCCGGCGCGCCGCCGGGACGCAGCCACAGGGCGGCGGCTCCGAAGTCGGCGGCGGCGAAGCCCGCGCCGCGCTCCAGATCCGCCCCGCCAATGGCCATCAGCAGGCGCGGATAGGCCTTCAGGAAGGCTGCGGCCGTCGGCCAGATGTAGCGCGTGCAGGGATCAGCCGAGAAGGCGAGCGAGAGGGTGGCGCGCAGATCGTCAGCCTGGTCGGCGCCGACGGCGCGGATATCGAGGGGGTCCATCGGCGGAGCCAACCACGGCCCGGCCGCAGGGTCGAGGCTTCAGGCCGCCAGGGCCCGCTGGCAGGCGGCGGCGAGCGCGTGGCGGGACAGCGGCTTGTCGACGATCGGCGCGACGGTCTGGCCGGCCAGCATGTCGGGGTTGCCGGTGACGTAGAGGTGCGGGATGGGCCCGAGCTCGCGGGTGATCGCCACCATGGCCTCGACGCCGGTGCCGTTCAGGATCCGCACGTCGGCGGTGACCAGGTCGGGGCGGTGGGCCAGAGCGCAGCGCACAGCGTCTTCCGGGCTGTCGGCGATGTCGCAGGTGGCGAAGCCGAAGTCGTGCAGCAGGCTTTCAACCTCAAGCGCGATCAGCATCTCGTCTTCGATGATGAGGGCGTGGCGGCCGGGGGGCACAGCAGTCATGACGCACGGAAAGCTATTTAACTGAGGCCCTAGTGTGTCGCCTGCGACACTTAGCGCAATCTTAAATTGCTTCCGACCGCCCGCGATCGCTGCCTTACCGTCGATCAGGCAGAGACTTTGGCCGCCGGTTCGGCCGGTGACTTGCGGGCGGGCGCGGGCCATCATGGCGCGATGGATCCCGAGCGGCCGCCCGACGTCGATGCGGACTACAAGCTGGTGCATGGACCCTGGACGCGCTGGGCTCTGCAGGTGGGGCTGGCGAAGCTGGCGTTGCGCACGGCCGGCATCGTGCTGGCGCTCTGCGCCGTGGCGATCGTCGCGGTGGTGCTGATCGCGCGGCGCTAGCTGAACGGCAGTTCGGGCCAACGGACCGCGCCGCGGGCGTGGGCCCGGCCAGCCATCTCGGCGAGCAGGTTCTGGGCGAGCCGGTCGAGCGGGGCGCCGTCCGAGTAGTCGGCGGGGCCCGCCAGATCCGCGCGGCCGTCCTCGCGCAGGTCGCGCGCGGCCGTCATGCTCTTGGTGCTGGCGGGATTGTAGACGGCCACCGCCGCGCCGCCCTGGTCGGTGACCAGGCGCATGATCGGAATGTCGGTGACCCCGTCGCCGAAGAAGGCGATGCGGTCGAAGGGCACGGGCCGGTCGTCCTTGGCCAGGACCTTGTTGATGGCGACCTCGTCCCATTCCTCCAGCGTCCACTTGTTGATGCGGAACAGGTACTGGGTCTTGGACGTGTAGTTGACCGCAAGCGCCGGGCCGATGGCGTCGCCGGCCGCGTCGAACATGAAGGCCGAGGCGTAGATCCGCTCGAAGTGCCGCGCGATGGGCGAGCCCTCGATGATCTCGCGGTTGCCCGACGAGATGATGAAGTGGCGCAGGTCGAGGTTCAGCGCCTCGGCTCGGGCGTTCTGGCGGTCGAACCAGCCCTCGACGCCGGGGAACAGCGGCACCTGGGCGCCGCGCTTCCTCCAGCTGTCGGCGGTCAGCTCGACGCCCTTCTCGCGGGCTTTTTCGAGCATCAGGTGCATGTAGGCCAGGATCGGGTCGCCGCGCTGTTCGCGGGCCAGCGCCTTGGTCTGCGCCCAGAAGTCCTGGTGATCCATCCCCAGCTCGTCGGGGATGAAGGCGTGCTCCTGCATGTTGCCGGGCGCGAGCGTGCCGTCGAAGTCGTAGGCGAAGACCGCGCGAGGGCGTTCGTCAGAGCTCATCGCGCAGACTTAGCCGGGTTGGCCGGGAAACGCGATCAGCGCGGGCGCCGCCGCGTCCAGGCCAGCAGGACCAGGCCGCCCAGGGCCACGCAGCCGCCGTAGAAAGCCCACTTGAGGTCGCCGTTCATGAAGCTCTTGCCGGGGAACAGGTTGAACCCCTGGGCGATCCAGACGCCGCCCAGCGCGATCAGCAATATGCCGACGACGGTGGAGGTCAGGCGCATCGGTCGGCGGCCCGCCTAGCGGCCCTTGAACTCCGCCGGACGCTTCTGGGCGAAGGCCATGATGCCCTCGCGGGCGTCCTCGGTGCGGGCGGCGTCGCCCTGGACGTAGGCCTCGGCTTCCACCTGGTCGTGCCAGGCGGCGTCCATGGAGGCCCAGATCAGGTTGCGGGTGTAGCCCAGCGATTTCGGTCCATCGGCGAGCTGCTTGGCCAGGTCCATGGCGGTGGACATCAGGTCCGCGTCAGGGACGCAGCGATTGATCATGCCCCACTCCAGCGCGGTTTTGGCCGGCAGCTTCTCGCCGAGCAGAGTGAGTTCCATGGCGCGCGCCTTGCCCACCAGGCGGGGCAGCAGGTAGGTCGCGCCACCGTCCGGCACGAGGCCGATGCGGCGGAAGGCCTGCAGGAAGTAGGCGCTCTCGCCGGCGACGATCAGGTCGCAGACGAGCGCCAGCGAGGCGCCGACGCCGGCGGCCACGCCGTTGACCGCGGCGACCAGTGGTTTGGGCGACTTGCGGATCATGCTGACGAAGGGGTTGTAGACCTGCAGCAGGGACTGATTGGGGCCGCCGGGGTTCTCGGTGATCCGCCGCCCGCCGCCAGAGAGATTGGCGCCGGAGCAGAAGCCGCGGCCCTCGCCGGTGATGACGATGGCGCGGACATTCTCGTCGCCGATGAAGGCGGAGACGGCGGCGCGCAGGTCGTCCATGAGCTCCACGCCGGCCGCGTTCAGCGTCGCCGGATCGTTGAGTGTGACGATGCCGATGCGGTCCTTGACCTCGGTCTTCACCTTCGCGGGGGTCTGAGCGCCGTCCATGGCATCCTCCTAGTCGAACCTTGTTGGCCCGATCTAAGAACCGTACCCCGGCGTCAGCCTAGCGAAAACGCGTTGGGGCGCGCTCAGGCGGCGGCGATGGAGGTGACGTCGGCGGCGGCCGGGGCGGCAGTGGTGCGGTTGCGGCCGGCATGCTTGGAGGCGTAGAGGGCCGCGTCGGCGCGTTCCACGAGGCTGGTGGTGCTTTCGCCCGCCAGGCGCTCGGCGTAGCCGGCCGAGACGGTGATCGCGCCCAGGTCTTCATTGGTCGAACGGCGCTTGAGCGAGCGGGACGAGACTTCCTCGCGGATCTCTTCCAGTACGGCCATGGCGGTGCGGCCGCTCTCCGAGGGGAAGATGATGGCGAATTCCTCGCCGCCGTAGCGGGCGGCGACGCGGGGGACGGCGCCCAGGCGGCCGATGACGCTGGAGACGTAGCGCAGCACCTGGTCGCCGATCTGGTGGCCCCAGGCATCGTTGAAGCCCTTGAAGTGGTCGATATCGATGATCGCCAGGGTGACGCCCTTGCCCTCGGCCTCGGCGAGCTCGCAGAGCGCCTCCAGGCGCTCGTCGAAGGCCTTGCGGTTGGTCAGGCCCGTCAGGCCGTCGGTCATGGCGTCCTTGCGCACCTGATCGAGGTTTTCGCGCAGACGGCTGAGTTCGGCCGTGGTCTCGGCCAGTTGGGTTTCCAGCGTGGTGTTCTCGGTGCGCACCTTCTCGGTGGCGGCGGTCAGGTCGGAGACTACCGCCTTGATCTCCTCGGCGTCGTCATTGGCGAGGCGGCCGGAGGCGATGGCCAGTTCCTGGCCGTATTCTTCCTGGGATTTCTGAGCTGTTTCAATGGCCTTGGAGACCGAGCTCAACTCTTTGGCGAGGACGTCGCCGGCCTCAAGAATGCCGCCGTTGAGCTTGGCTTCCGGCAGGTACTGGGCGGCGAGTTCCTCGCCGAGCGTCTCGGTGATCGGTTCACCGGCGGCGATCAGCCGGTCGATCTCGACGGCCAGGGGGCTCGTGCCCTCGGTCACGTAGTGGGTCCAGAGCTGGTAGTTGCGCATGGACGGCCAGACGCGATGGGCCTCCATCACCTCGAGAGCCTTGCGCGCCAGGTCGTAGGCGGCGGGGCTGCGCAGCGCATTCTGGATGTCCGAAGACATGGTCATACTTCCCAAACAGGCTCGCGCGATGGCGGGCGACTGAAACTTCGGGAAGATCGTAAAGGGGAAGCCCAAACGACGCGTTAAAGGGCGCGCGCCGTGCCACTTTCGTCGCAGGCTTGGCGAACGCCCCTAGTCGTCGCCAACCGGACGCGGCGGTTTCGAGAGGAAGGCCGGGACGTCGCGGCCGAAGCCGACCACGCCGCTGTCGCCGTCATCGCGGTCGCGATCGCGCCGGGGCTCGGAGCGGTCGGGTCTCGGCTCGGCGCGGGGGCCGCGCTCGTCGCGGCGGGGACGCTCCTCGCGCTGCGGGCGCTCGCCGCGGGGGCGTTCCGCCTCGCGGCGGGGCTCGCGCGCGGGTTCGGGGGCCGCGGCGCGCTCGGGCGCCTGTTCCGGCGGGCGCTCGTCCTGGCGCTCGGGACGCGGTTCGCCGCGGCGGCCACGGGAGCGGCCCTTGCGGGGTTCGCGCTCAGCGCGCGGCGCGGCGCCCTCAGCATCGGGGGCTGTGGCGGCGACCGGCTCGGGCGTTTGCGCAGGCGGCGGAGCGGTGGCCGGGTCGAAGGGCTGCATCGACGCCACTTCGCCGTGCACGGGCACGGGACGCGGGCGGCGATCGCGGTCGCGGTCGCGGCTGGAGGCGCCGCTGCGTCCGCCATCACGGCCGCCGTCGCGGCCGCGAGCGCCGCCGCGGGGGCTGCGGGGCTCGTCCTTGATCTGCGACCAGTCGATGTCGAGGGTGATCTCTTCCGGAACCTTGCCGATCAGCTTCAGCACCTTGTCGAGGTTCCGCGCGTCGGCCGGCGTGGTGATCATGAAGGTCTGGCCGGACTTGCCGGCGCGACCGGTGCGGCCGATCCGGTGGACGTAGTCGTCGGCGTGGTGCGGCACGTCGTAGTTGAAGACGTGGCTGACATCGGGAATGTCGAGGCCGCGGGCGGCGACGTCGGAGGCGCAGAGCAGCTTCAGCGAGCCGTTGCGGAAGCTCTCCAGCGTGCGCATGCGGGTCTGCTGGTCGAGGTCGCCGTGGATCGGGGCGGCGTCAAGGCCGTGCGACTTCAACGACTTGGCGACGATATCGACCTCGGACTTGCGATTGCAGAAGACGATGCCGTTCTTCACGTCGGCGCGGCCGATCAGGGCGCGCAGCGCCGTGCGCTTCTGCTTCTGGTCCTGGCTGGGCACGCGGACGATGTACTGGGTGATGGTGTCGGCGGTGGTGGCGGGCCGGCTGGCCTCGATGCGGATCGGGTCCTTCAGGAACTGCTTGGTGAGCCGGGTGATCTCCGGCGGCATGGTGGCCGAGAAGAACAGGGTCTGCTTCTTGACCGGCGTCAGCTTGAAGATGCGCTCGAGGTCCGGGATGAAGCCCATGTCGAGCATCCGGTCGGCCTCGTCGACCACCAGCATCTGCACGCCGGTCATCAGCAGTTTGCCGCGTTCGAAGTGGTCGAGCAGGCGGCCGGGGGTGGCGATCAGCACGTCGACGCCGCGATCGAGCTTCA
>Ga0207711_10001956_pt1 | contig 18710 bp, 16 predicted proteins | sample KBSS34metaG_FD_184401 | JGI IMG/M metagenome (GOLD analysis project Ga0207711, IMG submission 184401) | Switchgrass rhizosphere microbial communities from Kellogg Biological Station, Michigan, USA - KBS S3-4 metaG (SPAdes) (version 2) | ecosystem: Host-associated > Plants > Roots > Rhizosphere...
ATGGCTCACAATATCATCGACCGATTGCATGCGTTACCGCTTACGCCCGCGACGTCACGATGTGGTTTACCAAATAGAAACACCAATCTTTTTGGCGGCGTCCCACAATGGGCCATCCTTGCAGCCGAGCACTCTTCTCTGCCGTAATGCCGGCTAAAGATAGGCCGCCTCATAGATGAACAGCTGATGAGCAGTGGCCAACTCTGATAGTTTGGAAAAGTCAGCGACGCCATTTCATGGTCTACGCGTAATTGAAGGCCGCGCAGCTATCCGAGCGCCATTTGTCGCTCATCCTCGGTCAATTTCTTGCGCCGGAACGAGCCCTGTTAGGGCATTTGCCACTTCCTACGGCCAAATTGCCGGCACTTCGATCGTGGCCCCCTTCGGCCACTGCATCCAACATGCCAGCCGTCTCTTTGGTTGCCTGGGCAGGATGAACCCAACCTATCGCAATCGAGGCGTCAGCGACAAAGGTTCGAATCACGATCGACCCTCGTCGATAGCAGAGCGCACCTCGGCGTCCGAAAGCCTTGCCTTCGGAAGACCCGGCACGGCTCACCGCTCAAATGGTTGGCCGCCGATCACGCCCTTTCCTTCCTGAACTGTAAGGATCTGGTTCGCGTTAATGTTCTCCACGGTGTCGACCATACCGCTTGGCCACAGGATTTCCAGCCGTTCCGCAACTGTTCGTCGCGCCATTCCTAAATGGACACGCAGGTCGTTCTGACCGAGGTATCCGGATCCTGCCTTCACGTCTCGGGTGAGGATCTTTCCGCCGACCGAGAGTTTGAGCCGTGCACCGATGCCGTCGCGATTGCTCCTGGTTCCGATCGTTCGAATCAAAAGAGAATTCGAGCGATTCCCGCCGTCATTGCGCAGGATATCTGGCGCTTGCCCAACGTTGGCAACGACGATATCCATGTCTCCATCGTTATCGAGATCGCCAACGGCCAGAGCGCGGCTGGATTTCATGATGGCGAATCCCTCTCCCAAAATAGGGCCGACATTCCTGAACTTTCCGGAATCGTTCTGAAGGAGCAGGTTCAGTTGTTCGTATGTGGTGTCATCGCGTCCGAGATGAACGTTGTCGATGATGTGGCCGTTGGCTATCGCAAGATCCAGGTCCATGTCGTTGTCGTAGTCGACGAAAGCTGTGCCGAAGCCAACATACGGCAGCGTTGCCTGAGCGACTCCGCTCGTAAAGGTGACATCCGCGAACAGGCCTTTGCCCATGTTCCTGTACAGCGTGTGAGTCTCCATGATGAGGTTGGTGACAAAGATGTCGAGGAGTCCGTCGCCGTCGAAGTCGCCCATGTCCGTGCCCATGCCGGCTTGCGGTTTGCCATCGTGACCCATGGCGACTCCTGCAAGGAAACCGACCTCTTCAAATTTCCCTCCGCTTTTGTTATGGAAAAGGAAGTTCGGTGTTGAGTCGTTGGCAACATAGATATCGGCGCGCCCATCATTGTCATAGTCTCCGAAGACAACACCGAGACCATTCCCACTCGGTCTCTGCAGGATTCCCGATTCGCGGCTGATGTCCGTAAACGTCCCATTTCCGTTGTTGCGGAACAGCAGATCGGGAACGCCGTTGTACTCGTTGGGATGGCAATAGGCTCGAGCGGTCCACAGTGGGCAGTACTTGTTCCGCTCGGGCGCGTAGTCTACGTAGCGCGTTACGTAGAGATCGACGTTTCCGTCATTATCGATATCGCCAAACGCGCAACTCGCGCTCCAGAGAGTTGAGCCCACTCCCGCGCTGGATGTCACGTCCGCGAAACTGCCCTTACCGGTATTGCGGTAAAGCCGGCTGAAGTCGGCGCCAGTGATGTACAGGTCCGGGAAGCCGTCGTTATCGTAGTCCGCAGAACAGGCGCCCATTCCGAAACCAGACACGGTGATCCCTGATGTTGCTGTGACATCTGCAAACGTCCCGTCCTTGTTGTTTCGATACAACCTGTGCTGCGCACCGGCAGCTTTCCTCGTGTCCACAAAAGAGCCACCGTTAACGAACAAGATGTCGAGCCAGCCGTCGTTGTCGAAATCGAAGAGCACGACGCCACCCGACATCGTCTCCGGTAAATGCTTTTCCGGTGACGCGCCGTTTTCGTGCCTGAAGCTGATTTTCGATTTGGCAGTGATGTCTGAGAATCGCACGCCCTCGCCCTGCTGGACGACGCTCGCGACAGCGGCCGATCCGGCGGACGCCACGATGAAGATCAGGGCAATGGTATGCGTTCTCATGTTCGCCCTATCAGTTCAGTATCACCTTCAGTGCGGCATCATATTTCTGCAAGTAGCTTGCCCGATGCTGAAGGTAGCGACTGTCTCCGAGGATTTGGTACTCAACGGCAAGATTCCGGTGAATCAAGAAATCGTTGATGCCCAGGTCGATCATGGTCTGAAAAGTTTCGGCTGCATCGCGATGCCGTCCAAGTTTTGCCTGAGCCACCCCCAGGTTCATTAGAAAGCGGGTTTCGAGAGTTGCGGTGGGGCCAGAACTAAGAGCCTTGCGCCATAGCGCGATCCCCTCCTCACCCTGCCCGCCGACCAGCTTCATCGCAGCATTACGATCCAGTTCAAGCAACGTGCGCTGGTGCTTCTGGTCGGCTTGCGACTGCGCTTCGAGCTTTTCATAATCGTGCAGCGCCATCTGCCCCTGTTCATTGTGGCCGTCTCGCAGCAGGGCAAGACTCAGGATGTAATGAGATGCGCGCTCGTCTGGCTCAAGCGCAATGGCCTTCTGAGCCGCCGAGACCGATTCCGAAAACCGTTCAAGGTGGAGGAAGGTCTCCGCAAGCCCACGATAAGCGGCCGCGTTATTCGGGTGCGATAGGTTTGCGCTCATGTACGCATCCAGGGCTTCCTTCATCATGCCGCGACGGAAGTACAAATCCGCTAATCCAAGCCTCGCCTTCAGGTTGTCTGGACTGAGTTCGATCGCGGTCTTGTATGCGGCGGCCGCAGCGTCAAAACGCACCAGGAGAAGATTCATGCTGGCAATTCGCTCCTGGATCACGCCACGTTGTTGCCGATTCACCGCAGGATCGGCAGGCCCATCCATACCGGCCGCGGTCTCAAATGCGCCGAGAGCGGCTTCATACTTCGACGCCTGCACGTAGATTTTCGCCAGCGCGTAACGAATTTCTCTGGAGCGCGGAAACCGCTGGATCCCGCGATGCATGACAGATTCCGCCTCAGCCACCAGCTCAACGCGGAACAATCCCTGGGCGATTCCCGCGTAGAGGTCTTCGCGAAGTGGTGTTAGCGCCAAAGCCTCGTCGAATTCCCGGAAAGCGTTTTGGAATATGGAATCTCTGAAGTAGGCATTCGTAAGAACAGCCGATAACTTTTCGAGCAAGTCTAAGATGTCACTGTCGGAAGAACCGGACGGCTCTCTCCATCGCGTCGAGAGAATTTTCCGATAATGTTGCGCCGCAGTAGCAAACTCTGCCCCTCCCTGCTCGATCGCCGCCAAATTCTCGAGGCTCGCAAGAATGCCGGGATGTCCCGAACCGAGTAGCTTCTCGAAGAGCGAGAGAGACTCCCGGGCAACTGGTTCCGCTCGCTGGTAATCGCCTTGAAGAAAATAGGAACGAGACAGGCCCTGCAGGCTGAGAGCGACGCGCTGATCTTCGCCCTTAAATTTCCCCGCATCCATTGCAGCGTTCGAAAATAGCTGGACAGCTTCGCTATAGCGCCATTCCTCAAGAGCTTTCTGTCCGGCGTAGTATTGGGATCTCCAGCGATCTTCATCAGGAGTCGACCTGCGTAGCAGGAAGAACATTCTTCCGAGTTTTTCTACCGGACTAACCTCGCCGGGCTTTAGTCGAGCGAGCGCGTTTTCGAGTTCCTGTCGCACGTCTCCTGCGCGGGCAGTAATGAAATATCCGCCGTCATCAGCGGAGGGACCTATCGACTGTCGCATGGCAAGCAGTTCGAAGGATTGGCCCAACCGAACCCGATTTCGAATTTCAGTAGCATCGGGTTGTGTGGAGACCACGATCAGGTTCGCAGCTCGACGATCCGTTTGAGGCACACCTGAAACGAAACACGCTAGAGCGAACAAAGCAGCGATCCACAAGACGACTCGGTTCATGGAACTCTGTCGCATAAGTAATGAAAGCCCGGTTCTGTGTCCCCCTAAATGTCAAATGTCACGTGTCCCACGTCACGTGTCAAATGTACTTGTCAAACGACCAAGCGGCCAAAGGGACATCTGCCGCGTTCTCCGCTCATTCTCGGCTAAGCCGAGGGGAAATTGCGACATTGAGTCACTGGGTCGTTTGACAAGCACATTTGACACGTGACGTGGGACACGTGACATTTGACATTTAAGAACAACTGCTCAACGCAAAAGTAAACCACGGTCAAAAAAAGCCTCCGCCGGTTAAGGCGAAGGCCTTGAGGAGCATCGCGTTCGATTCAGTTAAAAAGTCAGTCGCACCTGGCCCTGGAAGTTTCGCTGAACCGGAGGACCGCCAGCGATCGCGCCTCCCTTTGAAGAGATCTGCCCAAAGGGTGTATTGCCGACCGCAAAGCTCGGAGCTGCGAGTTGGGGATGGTTTAGGATGTTCGTCGCGTCAACTCGGATCGAGAGCGCCTTGGACTCGGTGAGTTGGAACGACTTTTGGATGTTGGCATCAAGAAAGAACACACCCCAGGAAATGATGTTGCGATTGCCGAGCGTTCCGATCTGTCCCGGGAGAGGACTCACGAGACCATAGACGACATTCACCGGATTGTTGCCGGTAGCGGCCGTGTTCAGCGTGAAAGACCTTGGAGCCCCCACCGGCGCTTTAACCGCAAGTGCATTGATCGTGCAGAACGTCTGAATTGAAGGCGCAACTAATGTAGTGTCCGCACATTGCGGGTCCCGCGCGGTATAGAACGTGTCCGTACCAAAGTATGTCCCTGTGTTTCCGTTCGGCCCGTTCCACTCCGCATGCCCGTTCGGTTCCTTCCAATCCACAGTCGCCACATAACGCGCGTTGGCATACCGCATCGTTCCCGCGCCTGTGATACTGCTGGGCTGGCCGGTCGACATGTTGAGGATGAAGCTGGTCTGCCAGCGCTCAATAAGCCGGGCTGCCCAGCCAGACGTGTTGCCGAAAAACAGCTTGTTTGGCCCGAGTGGAAGCTCCACGGTTCCATTCGTGCGAAGGTTATGCAGGTTGTCGACACTGCGAACTCGATCGATTTCTCTCATGAGTGGGTCTGTGTATCCCGTGCCGGGGAGTTGCATGGCCTTTGACCAACTGTAGGTGGATTGAATGGAAAAGCCTTGAGTAGGCCGGAGAGTGAAACCAACCTGCAGAGCGTGATAGTTGCTCCGCCCGAAGTTGCCGTTGTACGTCGCCGTTTGCACCTGAGGGTTGGCTACAAGATAGTTCTCCGGGAAGCAACGGGTGGAAATGTTAGACGCGGAAGCCGGCAGGTTTGGATTGTAGAGACCATTCGCGATGCGATTGCAACCGTTGCGGAGAATGACTTGCTGAGGTCCAGGCGTCAGGCCGGTAATTCCCTGTGAACCCGTTTGGATGGTACCCGTAACTAGAGTGTTAGCAACGGCGGTGAAGTTGCCGTTGGCGAGGGCGCCCTGGTAGGTTGTGCTTTGACGAAGTTGTTCCGATCCAAAGCTTGTCGTTCCATTGACTACCGGAACAGTGGTTGGGACTCCAGCAAGGCGAAGGCCCGCGAACATCTGGTCGAATAAAGGGTCGTTGCCTCCTGCGCGGGTTACTTCCAGGGCTTTGAAGAGTTCCGGGTTGTACATCACCGTGCTCGAGTTAATGTCCATATTTCCGACCAGCTTTCTTGCGAGTGTGCCGATATAGCGCACATCCAGGGTCATGTTCCGGGTAATCGACCGCGTCACCGAAAGCGTCAAGTTTTGGGTATAAGCGGTTGCCAGATCTGGGGCATAAGCCGTCAGGGCAACATTTCTCGCATAGATCGGAGTAGGCGTCCCCGGAGCGTTCGCAGGCAGCCTCGGAACCAAACTTGTGATGTCATCATAGTTGATCGCGCGCGTGCCGGTGATTGCAAGGATGTCCCCGTCGTTCGCGGTTGCAGCCTGGGTTAACGTATTGGCAGACTGGACTCCCGACAGTACCTGGTCCTGGACTTGAGCGCGTTGGAACGTGACCTGATAGCCGCCGCGCACTGTAGTCTTTCCGGCGCCAAACCAGGGAACCTGCCAGGCAAAACCGACTGCCGGGCCGAAGTTGTTCTTGTCACGAGGCAGAATCACACCGTTTGGATTTTGGGATCCCGATCCGACATATTGAATAGTCGTCAGGCTGTTCGGATCGCACGTCGACATGGGCAGGAATGGTTGTTGAATGCCATTCTTGCAATCCAGAGGCATTCCTCCCGCCGGAATTGCGGTTCCGCTCCCATAGTTGGCCAAGTAGAGATTTCCAGGCTGCAGCCAGTTATTGAACAACTGCCCACCAGCTGCGGCACTCTGACCGGCCCCGAACAGTCCGCTGCCCAAACCGATGAGTGCGGACGTCAGGCCGTCTTCGAGATACGGCGGAGCGTAGTATTCATAGCGCAGCCCCAGGTTAAGAGTGAGGCTTGGTCGGATCTTATAGTCATCCTTGACAAAGAACGCATAATCGCTCGAAGCAGAATTTCGAATTCGGTTTGTTTGAGTCGTGACGTCCTGCCAACCTGCAATGCCTTGCGCCGCATCATTAGCGCTCGAAATCCAATAGGGGGTATTGAGAGTACCGATCGAATCCGTCAGCAAGTAGGCGAGGTTTGCCGCGATTGTCCTTGAATTCTGTCGAAAATTGAATGCCTGCGTATTCGTTGCGGTGGCAGCCCATAGGGAAGCGTAAGTTTGGCCCGCTGGCACTGTAACAGTTGTCGCGCCTAAGGATGGCGTGCCTGTACCGGCAGTTTCCGAGGCCAAAGGGCTCGCGGTCGCGGCGCCGCCAAGGTTCCCATAGGCCGCTGTGACGTAGGGCTGGAAAGCATATCCGCTCGTGTGCGGTGCTCGGTAGTCGCCACCGAACTTGAAAACGTGTTTCCCTTGCGTCCAACTGATCGTGTCGGTCACCTGGTACAACGGGTCGTTGAACGAGTTGGGCGCGATCGTCCCATTGTTCAATCGCGTCGCCATGTTGAAGTTGTCGAAGTTGAGACTCTGATCGTCGTTCACTTGAGTGCCAGCAAGTCCGATCCCCAGTTGTGGCCGTACAATCACCGGGTACTTGTTTGCCGTTCCGGGCCTGACTCCTCCCTCCCCGAGGAACTGTTGTGCGGCGTTGCGAATTTGGTCATCCGTAGAAGTCCATGGGGGATTCTGCTGGCCTTTGTTGATGTTGACCCCGAAATGAGCCTCGTTGAGCATATTTGGACTCAAGGTTGAGGTGACGCCCACCGTCAGTACGTTCGGACGTCGGGAAGATACTCCTTCCAGTCCGTTCGGCAGATCACCGCGAAAGACAACGTTATCGTCCATTTGATAGGTCCAGCCGCCACTGATCCGATGTGACTTGAAGTTCTGATCAATTTTGATATTGAGTTGCTTGCGATTCGAATATGGATCGTTTCCCACGAGGGTCTCGTTGTAGAAGGTCGGATCTCCGATGTTGCGGCTCAGGGTATACCTATAGTTTGCGGTCACGAGACCATCACCGGTGTCGTGGTCGAAATCGTTCGGCAGGGGAATGGTGTTCAAGATCTTGGCGAAGTATCCCGCCTGGTTAAAGCTGACGGGGCGTTTTGGATCCCAGAACCCGGCGCCATTAGGAGGCGTCATGGCCAGGGCGGTGTAGGCGCGACCCGCACTATCGACTCCGCTCGGGCAAAGGCTCGTATTGGTACCTGCAGCAAAAGGCGCACCGCTGACTGTCGTTGTCCCAAAAACGCTGAAACAGACCAGCCGGCCGTTATAAGCAGAGCCATCCGGCCAGAACTGCGGCATGAGTGGCTTTCCAAAAACATCCACAGAAGCAACAGTCGGGTTTGCCGCAGCTGTCGGAGTTTGATTGTTATTTATCGGGTTCGAGCTATCGTTGGCCCACCCCTCCCAGAATCGAACAATTCCGTTTCGGGCCTCGGGCGTCAGAACGCGAAGATTCTGTGTCGACCGTAGCTTGGAGATGTTCTGATCCCACAGCGCAAAGAAGAACGTCTTGTTTCGAACGATCGGTCCGCCGTAGCTCACGGTGTACTGGTTGACATTTCTCCAGTCCGGCGTAATCGGAGCCCATGCGCCGGTGCGTGGATCCGTGGCCCTGTTGTTGCTCCAGGTGTTTGCATTGAGTGCGCTATTTTGTATGTTCCAGACAGCGGCTCCCGAATATTTGTTTGTTCCCGACCGGGTCTGAATCTGGATCTGTGAGTTTCCGCGGCCCAACTCCGCATCGACCGGTGAAAGAATGAGCCGCACTTCACCAACCAGATCAGGATTGATCGTTGTTGGAGACATCACACCCAGGCCACCAAAGTTGGGCAGCGTGGTGTTGGCGCTAAGATCCCCTTCGGCCCCAAACCGCGTGTCATTCGAAGTTAAGCCGTCTCGGGTAACGTTCATCGTGTTCATGCCTAGTCCACCGATCGTATTCAGCTGGGCGCCACCCGCGCTGATGCGAACACCTGGAAGTACGGTGAGGAGGCTGAGTACGTTGTTCCCCACGAGAGGCAGGTCGCTTACCTTCTTTTCCGGTAGCACGTCTCCCACTGTTGCGGAGTTTGTGGAGACTGCGAGACTCGTATTATCCGCACTCACCTCGACTAGCGTCTGTGCTCCACTTACCTGTAGTTCAAAGTTTTGCCGGACCGATGAAGCCAACTCGAGATTTGTAACGATCTTGGTCTGGAAGCCTGGCAGAGATGCGCTGAGCTTATAGGCTTTCCCTGGTTGAAGGCTCGGGAAAGCGTATGCCCCTGACTCGTTTGTGATCGTAGTGGTAACGACGCCCGTTTCCGTATTGGTAGCAGTTATCGTGACTCCCGGCACCAGTGCACCACTGGCATCCGTAACAATACCGGCTAATTGGGCATTCTGAGAAAACGCGAGGCATGTCACCAATAGTCCAAGACAGATCGCTCCTACAACATATCTCCGCATGCGCCCCCCTAAACAAAGTGTCGAGAGAACGGGGGACTTCCCCGGTTCTTTCTAAATTCACCAAGCGTGGTAAAAACTTGACGGCAAGCTATATCAACGTGTTGGGGCTGTCAAAAGGAAACTTCGAAAGGCGGATCTCCGCATGCATTTGAAATAGAATCGTGCACATGATGCTAATCGTGTTACCTCTGCTCGCGATTCTGTTTCAATCTCCGCCGCAGGAGACCCCGAAGGACCTGCAAGCTGTGTTCGAGACATCTGCGGGAATTTTCATCGTGCAGTTCTATCCCGATCAGGCTCCCAATCATGTGCGCAAGTTCCTTGAGCTGGCGCGTGAAGGCTACTTCAACGGAACTTCGTTCCACAGCATGGTCGCGCGTGCGGTTGTACAAGGCGGCGATCCAGAGACGAAGAATCCCAACGCGCGCGACAAGTATGGGAGCGGTGGCTACAACATGGGGCTCAAGCGCGAGATTTCCGACCTTCCTTTAAAGCGAGGCACAATTGCAGCGTTTACCGTGCCGGGTGTCGAAACCGCGGGATCGCAGTTCTTCATTTGCGTGGGCGACCAATTGCAGATGAATGGACAATATACAGCGTTTGCATACGTCGCCGACGGGATGGATATTATCGAAAAGATTTCCACAACGCCGACAGATGAGAAGCGTATGGCGACCGAGCGTGTCGAGGTGAAGACCGTTACTGTCCGAAAGATTCCTCCCCCTGCCCCTCCTGTTGCGCCGCCCTTCACAACAGAGACCATCGAGGAGCTTAAAAACTTTCAACTCGCTATCGAAACATCGATGGGAAAAATCGTCGTGGAGATGTTGCCGGATAAGGCGCCGAATCATGTGCGCCATATCCTTCGGCTTGCCTCGCTCGGCGCATTCGATCAGACCTCGGTGCACAGAGTGGCGCCAGGTTTTGTGATTCAGGTCGGCGATCTCAATACGCGAAAGGAACCGGTGACGCAAAAGGTGAACGACTTTGTCGTGCCGATTCGGGCTGAGATCAACGATGTGCGCCACGAGGCCGGAATCGTTTCAATGGCGCGCGGAAACGAAATCGATAGCGCGCTGACATCTTTCTTCATTGTCCTGGGCCCGCAGCCTGCGCTGAACGGGACGTATACGGTGTTCGGACGAGTCGTCGAGGGAATGGACGTCGTGCGAAAGATCGAGATGGTTCCAGTGCAGGGTGAAACGCCCGTGACTCGCGTTGAAGTGACGATGAGGGTCGTGCGGAAGAACTGAGAAGAAATCGGGGCCGGAAAGAGGGAAACAGGGTGCCTGGCCCCGATTCGCTGACGCCTACCTCTCGACGCGAATTTCTCTCTCCTGTTTATTCCGCACCACCTTCAGCGAGAATGATGTTGTCTTCGACCGCACTTCCCGCGAAAAGTCCTGCGGGGAAGAAATACTCTTTCCATCGACGGATGTAATGACGTCGCCAGCCAGCACTCCGGCCCTGGCTGCCGCAGAATTCGAATCCACCGATGCGACCAGTACGCCTTCTGTATTGGTGACGCCGAAGAACTCGCGCAACTGCGGAGTCAGGGAATCCGCGCGAATCCCCGCCTGAGTCATGCTGACAGATGTCATCACCCGAAATGGCGCGACAGATGTCGAAATCTGATCGCGAAACACCGAAACGTCGGGTGTTTGAATATGGAACGGCCCGATCGAAAACGGCGACTTCTCCGAAGTGACCCTCAAAGTCTGATCCCGACTGTCGCGCCGAATGACAACATCGACACTTCGTCCTACCGGTGTTTCGTTGACCAGCCGTGTCAATTGCAGAACGCCAACAACATCCTGTTTGTTGTATTGAACGATAATGTCATTGGTTTTCAGTCCCGCCCTCTCGGCGGGGCTGTTTGCTTCCACACTTCGCACGAGGACACCGCTGTCCGGTTGTTCCGCGATCGATACTCCAATCCAACCGCTATCCTGGGCGAATGACGGAATTGTCATGACCAGAACGGCCATGACTATAAACATAGGCTTCATGATGACAGGCCTCCTCAATTGGGAACTCACAGACTAGATGGAGGCGGGGGTGGACTGGTTGGCAGCCTTAGCTGAGGCCGGTCATTTGAAGAAACGCTTCGCGGCCGCGCTTAAAATCGGCAAGAACGAGGTCGGCGCCAGCCTCTTCCAGATCTTGAATGGAGTAATCACCGGCCGCCACGCCGACAGTCTGAAATCCTGCTTCGCGGCCGGCAACAATGTCGCGTGGTGTATCGCCGATGACGAAAACGTTGTCTGGATGGAACAAGACGCCGGCATGCTGTATCCCGTTTTCAGCGGCCCGGCGAATCAGTTCGGTTCGGCTTTCGGCGTCCGAACCGAAGCCTCCAAACGGAAAGAATCGATTTAGATTGCCCCGATCCAGTTTGATTCTGGCGCCGCGCTCGACATTTCCGGTTGCCAGTCCGAATGTAAGTTTCGAATGGCCGTGAAAGTCCTCCAGAAACTGGAGGATTCCCGGGAGGATGGTGTATTCAGACCGTTGAACCTCCTCCGGAAGAATTGTCACGTACATTTCCAATATTTCCTGGAGAAAGTCGCCAAGCTGATGGGCATTCCCGCGAACGGTAAAAACTTCGCGAATGATGGCGGGATCGGTCTTGCCGTGCAATCGCATACCATCCAAGGCGTTGACAATCCCAACAACTTGACAGAAAGCGCGATTGAGGGCGCGAAGCCCCGCACCACCCGTCGTAATCAGGGTTCCGTCGATATCGAACAGAAGCAGCTTCACGCTGCCATTTTAAGCGAAGGTGAGTTCTACTTCAGGCTGCAGAAGGATTTCCGCCGTTTCAGGGTCAACGGCAAGTTCGAATCCGCAGGGCTCTTCCTCGCAGATAAAGCTGATCGACAAGGGCGAGAACAACATCTCATTTTCGCTTCTGCATGACGGGCAAATCATCTGCTACCTCCAGTTCTGCACTTTGATGTGCACTTCGAGTTCCATTAGACGGTGACCTTTTAAATACTCTTTAACGATCCTGGAGATTTGTTTATGCTCATGCGCCATGTCGGACATCACCCTTGAAGAACTACGGGATTTTTCAGAGGCTTCCTCCACTCTTGTAACCGCGGACGCGCCATTGTTCGGCGTGGTGATGATTCTTCATGGCAGTGTTCTTGGACGCGGGTCCGATGAAGCTGCAGGGATCGGTGTCAGCATGGGATTCCCACCGCGGGATCAGGTCATTACAGAAGCTTCCCGATTCTGGATTCAGAGTGACGACGGCGTGCGTGAACTGAAAACCCGGGAACAAATGGCGAAATTGCTGCGGGAATACCAGCGTGCCGCAGGAGCCAGCTAAGCCGGAACCGAGTTCGGAAGTCGCGTCGTTCACACGTGGACAGCGCCTCAAGGCGGCCCTCATCGGATGGGCCGGATACTTCGCAATTTCCCTAATCAGCTGGACAGTGCGTTGGCGCACCGAAGGAGATGAGCACCTTCAGCACATCTACAGCGCCGGAAGTCGCGCAATTTTCACCTTTTGGCACGGGCGCATTTTCCCCGCCACATACTATTGGCGCAAGCGCGGTATCGTCGTCATGACCAGCATGAACCTTGATGGCGAGGCTATCGCGCAGTGTATCCAAAGATTCGGATACGGCGCCGCGCGGGGGTCGAGTTCGCGCGGCGGGTTGCGAGCTTTGGCGCAACTCGTGCGCGACATCCAGCGCGGAAAGGATGCTGCATTCACGATCGACGGGCCCCGCGGTCCACGCTACATCGCGAAACAGGGGCCCGTGCTGTTGGCCTTGAAGACCGGAGCAGCAATCTTTTGTTTCCACATCTCGATGAAACACAAAATCCAGCTGAAAAGTTGGGATGAATTTCAGATTCCGCTTCCTTTTACGACGGCATTGGTTCTGAAAGCACCGCCCATCTGGGTTCCCCCAGACGCATCGGCAGACCAGCTCCGTGCGCTTCACGAGAAAATGCAGAGCGTGTTGGACGAGTTGCGAATTCGGGGTGATGCCTGGTTTGATCAGGCCTGAGACAACTGCGCTCCCGTGGAACAAGATCATGCTTGAAATGCTGCGTGTCGGGGGAAGCAACGGAATTGTTGCGACACGTCACGACAAGCAATCACTCATCCTCGCCTGGCCCCACTTGGTTTGACTCATCAAGGTAGTGTAAATTGACCGGATGAGCATGAGTTCTAGAGACCTTCTGGCGAAGATTCGAAAAGAGATCAAAGAGACGTCTGTGCAGGACGTTCAATCTCGCATCCAAAACAATGGCGTCGTCCTGCTCGACGTCCGTGAGAAAGAGGAATGGGACGAGGGCCATTTGCCGAACGCGACATTCCTTCCACGCGGATTCCTGGAAGTGCGTGTGGAAAAGGCCGTTCCAGAAAAGGACAAACCGATCATTGTTTACTGCGCAGGTGGAACCCGTTCTGCCTTCGCTGCGAAGACCCTACAGGACCTTGGCTATAAAGATGTCGTCTCAATGGCTGGAGGCTACGGTGAATGGAAGAATGCCGGCATGCCTTTTGTGGTTCCGGAAAAGCTGAACAAAAACCGGCTCGCCCGCTACAGCCGTCATTTGAAAATTCCAGAAATTGGTGAGGCTGGCCAGCTTAAGCTGCTGGCAAGCAAGGTTTTGTTGGTTGGAGCCGGCGGCTTAGGTTCACCGGCGGGAGTCTACCTGGCAGCATCCGGCGTCGGTACCCTGGGAGTCATTGATAGCGACACAGTCGATGAGTCGAATCTTCAGAGGCAAATCCTGCATTGGACATCCTCAGTGGGTGTCCCCAAGGTGGATTCAGCACGCCGCACGCTGTTTGAGGTGAATCCGGACGTTAAGGTCAAGACCTACAATCTGCGGCTTGACGCCTCCAACGTTCTCGACATTTTCAAGGACTATGACGTCATCATCAGCGGCTCCGATAATTTCTCAACCGCCTATCTGGTAAACGATGCCGCTGTCCTTCTGAAAAAGCCCGTCCTGTACGGGAGCATCTTCCGCTTCGATGGTCAGATGTCGACGTTTGTTCCTTACGAGGGGCCGTGCTTCCGGTGCCTTTATCCGGAACCCGCACCACCGGACCTTGCGCCCAGTTGCGACGAAGCTGGAGTGCTCGGGGTTTTACCCGGAGTTGTTGGCCTGGTCCAGGCCACCGAAGCCGTGAAACTGCTGCTCAAAATCGGAGAGCCCCTTGTTGGACGTCTGCTCGTTTATGACGCACTGGCCATGACGTTCAAGTCTTTCAAAACGCCACGGCGTAAGGACTGCCCGACGTGCGGCGACAACGCGAAGATTGACCTGAATGCCATCGGACCGGATGCTTGTGGACCCGCAGCTTGAACGAGCACAGACCCGATTGAAGACGGAAGTTATCCACGCCGGCGATTTCGTCTATTGTCGATCCAGGCGCTATCGAGAGAGTCTCCAGCTCCCTCAGGAGCTGGGACTCGTCATCGAGATAAAGCGCGCCAATTACAAGATCCTCTATGCTTCGGACAAGCGCGCATGGGTACCACGCGAAGCGCTCACTCTCGTGCCTTCACCCCAGGACGGTCCGCCATTTCTTAGAGTGCTGAACTATCTGCTTCGTCGCGTAAATGCGCACGAGTGCGAGATCGTCTCTGCGGAAGGCACCCATCACGTTTCTGCGCGTATCGACGAAATAGATCACGTCACCGTGGACGACGTGCGTAACCACCTCGCGGACCGATTCATTTCTTTGACCGTGGTTCCTGAAGGTATGGCTTTCATGCAGGTCGAAATCAAGTTCAGGCGTTAACAGCTGCGAAAGCCGGGTAAGCGCCCGGAACCCTACTTCGTTTCCTTCAAAACGGCGGTGATTTCGCACTGAATCAACGTATTGCCGGTGAATCCGCCGTAGATCATGGTGTGGCGCGCAGGGCGCGAATGTTCGTCCGGGAACATAGCGAGCCATTCCTTGTTGACGGCATTCTTGTAGGACTTCTCTTTTGCCCATACAACCATCTTGGTGATGTCATCCGTTGTGCCGCCTGCAGCGGCCATAACTCTTCGGACATTTTCAAACATCAGCCTGCACTGCCCTTCGATGTCGTCTGGGAATCTTCGTGTTTCCGGCTCCATTCCGAAAATTCCACTCGACATCATGATGTTGCCAATGATGCAACCCATTGGAATGGGATTTTCATGCCTGAGACCGGATACTTCAAAACTACGACGCTTGCTCACGGATGTCTCCTCGCGGAAATGAATACGTATTCGGGCGGTGCCCGCAGCAAACAAGGATAACCAGCCAGGGGAGGTGCAATAGAAAGAATTTAAAATTGGACGAGTCCAATTTCAAATTCCCTCTGATTTGTCTAGTCTCGACACGAGTCTGGCGACGGTATGCTATTCTCGAGTTGCTGTGAAGAAGCTTGCCATGATCGTGATTCTTGTCGGCCTCTTCGCTACAGCCGCAAACTCCGATTGGCAGGAAGGTCAACCCGAGTTTGTCTTTGCCCGACTGGCGGTGAGCAGCCGCGACTGGGAACATATCTGGCCACGCTATGTTGCCCAAGACCGCCCTCCATGGAAGCATGACTACCCCGAGTCGGATGAGTTCATCGAGTCGCTCCTCCACGAGTTGACGGGAATCCGCGTAGCCCCCAGTTCCTACAAGATTGTCCGGCTCGACAGCGACGAAATCTTCAAGTATCCGTTCCTTTACCTCTCAGAACCTGGATTCCTCTTACTGAATGAAAAAGAAGTGGCCAATCTTGGAGAGTACATTCGGCGGGGCGGCTTCATTATGGCTGATGATTTTCGCGAGGGAGCATACCTGGGAGGTCCCGACGAAATCGACATTCTTCGCGGCTACCTCAACCAGGCGGTGCCCGAGCGCGAGCTCAAAAGGCTCGATAGCAGCCATCCCATTTTTCACACTTTCTATGACGTCACGACGCTCGAAATGAAGGCGCCCTATGGGGAGTTCAAACCTCAATTCTGGGGAATGCCTGACGAGCACGGGCGTCTTCAGCTGATCGCTTACTACAATAATGATATCGGCGACTTCTGGAAGTACCTCGATGAGGGGGATGCTCCACTCAAGGACAGCACCACATCAATTCGCATCGGCATCAATTCTATCGTGTATGCAATGACCCACTGAGGCGGGTTTAGTGCAGCATTGAATAGATGACGAAGTTTATTCCCAACTGAACCGCGGCACCCGATTCTCGAATCGAGCAGACACCCACATCGAGCGTCTGCCAGTACTCACTCGCGTCATAGTTGAAGTCGACCATGATCTGCAGCCGATCCTTGTCGTCAGTCATTCCCAGGAACTGTGGATCACCGGAGTTGTACATGCGGTATGGCGGGAGCATCGTCGTGGGGTCAACGTCATAGAATGTGTGAAAAATCGGATGAGATGGGGGCAAAGGTACGAGATCCCGCGTGGGATAGAGCTTCTTTAACTGGACAACCAGATTCTCCATTTCAGAGTTGTCCGATGAATTCCCGCGGAAGTCATCGATAAGAAGGAATCCCCCGCGATCCAGATATTCCCGCAGGTTCTTTTCATCTTCCGGGAGCAGGTTCAGGAAGCCGGGCTCAGACATGTAAATGAAGGGATATTTGAACAGCTCTTTGCTATCGATATCTACGATTTGAAAAGCGTCCGGGTTTGTATGCACACCGGTTAAGCGCCCGAGCGCGTCGGGAAGCATCGTGTCCCCGTCCGGGTAGTCGTGATGCCAGGGAACTTCGCGCGTTTGTCCCCGCCAATAATCGTACGGGTGATAGCGCAGGCGCGCGTACACGAATCCTGAACGATCGATCTTCCGGGGTGTCGGCAAATCCTCCACACCGCTGCCCCGATATCCCCCTAACACGCAATTGCCGCCGGTAGGGCCGGAGCCGCCGCCAAACCCATTGGGGCGGCCATTGCGCGGACCGAACTGGGCAACCGCCGAAGCGGTCAGGGCTAGTATTGACAGAAGGGCGAGCTTTCTCAGGCGCATGGTTTGGTCTGCGCCTGTCGCAGCGCACCCATCTGAATCAGGGCGAAGGCCAGTTCCAGCACTCGTCCAATCGAATGCTGCGTGTTCATTTTCCCCCCTGCGCGATTAGCCGCCAATACCGTCTGCGGTGATATAGGACTCAAGAGAATCGAGCTGCTGATGGAGCTCGCTGACTTTTTCCTGGAGCAGGCTGCGCATGGATACGATCGCCTGAGCGCGCCCTTTCTCGTCGATGATTGGCAGATGGCGAATGTGTTCCTGCACCATGATGGTGAGCGCTTCGTCGCCCGTGGTGCGCATGGAGATGGCGTGCACAGGCGTTGTCATGACCTCTTCAACTTGGGTCTTTCTCGGATCCCGGTGCTCCAGAACGACACGAAGCATGACGTCCCGCTCGCTGAAAATGCCCTCCAGACAACCGTCATCCACGATTAAAACGCTGCCGATTCGTGCCGCCGCCATGATTTCGATGGCTTCCATAACAGTGGCCGTTCGGGGGACAGTAACTACCGATCTACTGTTAATGGGCATGGCCTCCTCCTTACTTTTCAGGATGGGACAAGCATACACGGGAAAGCCACGGCCCATGCCACAAGATTCGATGTCGCGATCATTTTTACAATTCCTGTTCCACACCACAGACGCGGATCGTGGTCTCTGCGATGGCACAACAGTCTCTTGTGTGGAGAGATTCCGTCCATTCAAGCATCTGCCGCTTTGCCAAAAAAACTTTAAACCGTTTGGATTTCGAAACACTCCAACGCTCAGGATGGTTTAACAAGCTTTAACAACTGTACCGGTCAGGGGCCGGTCTAACGCGGGTATGAAAGGAGCAGTAGCATTCCTGGCGGCTATCAGTAGCTTGCCATCACCGAAGTGGACGAATCGCGGGCAACCGCTCGAAGTCGGAGATCCGGTTCGCGTGCGAACGAAGCTTTCGCCGCTGGCCGGGCAATCCGGAAAAGTAGCAGAAGTTGCTCCAGGGGATCTTTATGGACCCTACCTCGTTCAATTCGCTAGTGGATTGCAATTTCGATATCGCCGGAATGAACTCGCTCTGACCTTCATTCCAGATTCAGCACGAAAGGCCCGCTGAATCCTACCTTAATCTGTAAGCGCCCTGCGGCACTCACCGGTGTAGCAGGGCGCATTCACAGACCACGCAAGAGCCGAGACTAAGGCGATCAATCGGATCGGCGGCACTCATAAGAGCACCTTACCGTACCAAAAGAGCAGAATACACAGCAGTCGCCGGGTGTTGGTCTCATCACAAAACTGCAGCTCCGACAGCTGTAGAAATAAAGGCAGCAGTCCACGGGAATTTTTTCGGTACGCGCGTGACTGCACTCCGGGCACGTGATTACAGATTCCATAACTGTTGGCAGTTGAATGCGTGGTCGCTTGACCAACAATCAGTAATTCCCTGTATTTTCGCTGTGCGTTGGGGCGCCATCGATTCTCCCGGGATGCTCACACGTCTATTACTGAACCCGTGCTGTTAATCTGGCGTCTTGCTGGATAGAGAGAGATGGACGATGAGCGAATACTGCCGACCGCTGACAGGCACTGAACTGGCGAATGCGCAAAGCCTGAACCAGTTTGAGGCAAGCCTGGCTGAATCCTCCAGGCTTGCTTTCCGCGTT
>Ga0207711_10001961_pt1 | contig 18696 bp, 11 predicted proteins | sample KBSS34metaG_FD_184401 | JGI IMG/M metagenome (GOLD analysis project Ga0207711, IMG submission 184401) | Switchgrass rhizosphere microbial communities from Kellogg Biological Station, Michigan, USA - KBS S3-4 metaG (SPAdes) (version 2) | ecosystem: Host-associated > Plants > Roots > Rhizosphere...
CGTGGTGATGGCGCTCGCAAACATGCGGCGGGCCTCCTGATGTGGATAAACCGCGATGGCGTTTACAGCTGGAGAAGTCACCAACATCGCTAATGCCGCCCTCGACTACTATTACAACAAGGGCGACACTTTCAAACAATCGATCCAGTCCAAGCCGTTACTGCGTCTTATGGAAGGCTCTGCCAAGTCTTTCCCGGGCGGCAAGGGATCTATCTCGCTGGGGGTCAAAGGTACTTACGGCGCCGGCGGCGTCAACGACAAGGTGGTCGGGTATACCCACAACGACACGGTGTCGTTCTACACCCCGGCCAACATCCAGCGGGCCAACTACCCCTGGCGCGAGCACCATATCGGTCTGACGCTCACCCACACCGAGCTGAAGATTGACGGCATCTCCGTCACCGACGAAGAGGGCAACGGCGAGACCCTGTCGAACCACAGCGACCGGGATGTCACCGTCCTCGTCAACCTCCTGCAGGACAAGCTGGAGGATTTCGGCGAGCAGTACGCCCGCACGATGAACGCCCTCTTATGGGGCGACGGGGTGGCCGACGCCAAGGCGCTCGCGGGCATCCAGTCGATCATCGCGGCGATCCCCAACGCCGGGACCCTCGGGGGCATCGCCCGGAACACCAACACCTGGTGGCAGAACCGGGCCGCGACGGCGGCCTATGGCGGCGCCGGCGGGCGCGGCGCAGTGACCTCCAACGCGGCCAACGGCGGCGCTCTTCTGCAGTTTCTGCAGAACGAGTACCGCCAGCTGATCCGCTACGGCGGCCGGCCGACCAAGTGCCTCGCCGGGTCGGCCTTTGTCAACGCGATGGAGATCGAGTTGCGGGCCAACGGCAACTACTCGATGACCGGTTTCACCGGGACCCAGGACGGCAGCATGGGCCAGCTGAAGTTCATGGGGACCACCATCGAGTACGACCCGACACTCGACGATTTGGGCTTCACCAAGCGGGCCTACTGGTGGGACCCGAGACACATTTATCTGATGAAGATGGACGGCGAGTGGGACCACAAGTTTACCCCCTCGCGGCCCTACAACCAGTTCGTCGTCTACAAGTCGATGACCCACACGGGTCAGATGGTTGCGCAACAGGTGAACTCGGCGCTCGTCGTCGAGATCGCCTAACCGCGCGCGGGGACCAGTCTCCAGTTCCCCTGGCTGGTCCCCGTTTTTCTAAAGGAGGAAAGATGCCGGCGTTTCATCTTCTGCGCTGCCTGGTCGCGCTGGGCGGCGGTTCGCAGCCCGACACGGTGGTCTACCGGGACCGGACCCGGCCGATCGTCTTCCCCGAGCTGCCGATCCTGCAGTACATGCACGGCGAGGAGGCGATCACCGAGATCCATGTGGTCGGCCAGTGGGACGCCACCAACGAAGAGGTCCTGCAGCGGCTGCAGCTGACCTATGAGCCGGATGTCATTAAAGAGGTCTTTCCCGGCGCTCGCCCACGACTGCCGCTGTCGGACCCCTCGATCCCGAAATGCACGCTCCCGGTCTACAAGCCGCGCTCGCCGCGTCCGGCCAACCCGGACCCGACCTTGCGACCGCTCGATCAGTTCACGGTGTCCGACCGACCGGTCCTGGAGGCGCCGCCTTTGGCCGAGGAAGACGACCCGACCCCGGACGAGATCGCGGCCCACGCCCAGGACGACGAAGAGATCGAGGATATGGGGCTCGACAACCCGATGCCCGAGCCCGGGGACCTGCCGCACGTCGTGCGCGACACGATGGGCCGCGGCTCGTCACGCCGGGCTGGCGCCGCCAGGGCGCCCTCGACCCTGCCCGATGTCAATGCCGGCGGCAGCCACAGCCCGACCTTTGTCGACACCAGCCAAGGGGTGCCGCGCTGATGCCTCGCCAGCTGCGCGACATGCTGACCGATCTCCGCGCCGAGATCGGTCACTCGACCAACGTCGCGCACGGCATAAACGACAGGGAAACCCTGTTGTATTATTTGAACCGCACCCAGGTTCAGCTGTACCAGGACTACGACTGGCCGCAGCTGATTATCGACCGCGACATCGGCCTGGTGGATGGGCAGCGGTATTACCCCTACCCGGTCGACCTGGCGTTCGATGACATCGGCTCCGTCCATGTGCTGGTCGGCAGCTTCTACCAGGAGCTGACCTACGGCATCGGCCCGCGCGAGATGACGATCCTCAACTCGGCGGCCGGGTTCAAGCAGTTCCCCACGCTGAAGTGGATGCACCACGCCGACGACAACACTCTGGAAGTCTGGCCGGTCCCCGACGCCAGCGCGGCCGGCGCGGTGGTCCCGCCCGATCCTGATCCTGGATTGCCGCGGACTGTCACCTACCCGGCCAGCCTGCGGCTGCGCGGGACCAAAACCATCGTGACGATGGTCGACGACAGCGACCTCTCGACCCTGCCCGACAATTTGATCGTACTTTTTAGCGCGGTCGAGATCCTCCAACGCGACGACGCCAAAGATGCCGCGCTCAAGCTCAACAAGGCCAACGAGGCGATGCGCCGTCATCGGGTGCGGCAGGGCTCGCACAAACGGGTGCGCGCGATGGCGATCGGCGCCGGTGGCGGCGACGCGCAGGCGCGGCACCATTACCCGCCGGCGATCGGCCTCGATTACATCCCTGTCGGATACGGTAGCGGGCCTGGCGGCGTTGGCGGCGGTGGTGGCGGCAGCGTTCCCTGATGGCTGGCAAGGTTTTCTCTGTCACCGATTTCAAAGCCGGGCTCGACGTTCGCAAGACCCCGCTGACCGCCCCCGGCGGCTCGCTCCGTATCCTGGAGAACGCTGTCCTCAACCAGGGCGGCGAGATCGAGAAGCGCCAGGCTTTCGTCTACATGACGACGATCGCGCCCTTACCGGTGGGGCTGATGAGCTACATGATCGGGCACGCCGGCGCCCTGCACGTTTTCGGCGAGCATCACGAAGGCGCGGTGATCGCCCCCGGCAGCCTGCCGGTGCCGATCGTCTATCACGCCCTGGCCGACCCGCCGGGGACCACCGAGCTTGTCGAGATCCTCGATGTCGAGCCGTTCGACGACAAGTTCTTTGTCTGCGCCCAGACCGCGGACGGCGCGACCTGCTGTTACTACGACGGGTTTATCGTCACCGAAGGTGCCGGCGGCGCCGGCGGTTTCAGTTCGGGCACCTACGCCCGTACCTGGAAAAGCAAGATGTACCGGATCGACGGGAAGTACCTGCGGTTTTCCGGGATCAACAACCCGGCGCAGAACGATCCCTCGTCGGTGACCGAGCCCGGCGCGGGTTTTATCAACCTGGCGCTCAACGACCCTGACGGCGAGCAGGCGCTCGCAATGGAAGTCTTCTACCAGTCGATGGCGGTGATGGCGCGGCTGCAGACCCAGGTCTGGACCCTCGACCCCGACCCGACCAAAGACACCCTGGCGCAACTCCTGCGACAGGGCGTCATCAGCCCGCGTTCGGTAGTGCAGTTCGGCACCGGTGACGTGCTCTTTCTCTCCGATAGCGGCGTGCGGTCCCTCAAGGCGCAAACCGCGTTCAGTCTCGCCGCCAGCGTCAGCGACGTAGGGTCGGCGATCGATCTCATGCTGATCCCGATCATCCGCACCAACTCGACTGCCGTGAACAAGGCGGAAGCGGTGGTGCAGCCGATCCAGGGCCGTTACTGGCTGGTGATCGACGACACGATCTACGTCCTCTCGTACTTTCCGGCCGGGCAAATCACGGCGTGGTCGACGATGAAACCGGGGTTCGTCGTGCGGAACTTCGCTGTCGTCAACAACACCGTCTACTGCCTCGATATGGTCGGCAATATCTACCTCTACGGCGGTGTCACTCAGAACGAGTACGACAGCTGCAAAGTCACCATCCGCACGCCGCATCTCTCGGCCGACAACCCGACCGAAAACAAGCGCATCAAGAGTGTCGATGTAATGTGCCAGGGCCAGTGGTCAGTGAACATCGGCATGCTGCCCAACAACACCGAGGCGTTCGAGCTGTGCGCCACGATCCAGGACAATACCTACGGGCTGCAAAGCATACCCTTTGCCGGCTATGGCACGCATTTCGGGGTGCATCTGGAGCACCAGGCTCCCGGCCCGGCGCTCTTGGCCAGCCTGCATTTCAATATCGAGGCGGGGGTGGTCAAATAATGGCGAAGGTCCAAGCCACTCCGGTCACCGCTGAAGGGCTCGCCTATATCGTGCGCAACCTGCGCCCGCGGGACCGGCGCGAGATTTTTGCCCTGCGGTGGGACGACGACGAGGCCCAGTTTGTCGCCCACGTTTACGCTTCCGCCGGCGAGTTGTGGCGGATGTGGTCGATAGACAGCGAACCGGTGGCGGTCAACGGGGTGGTCCCGGTGCGCCCGGGGGTGGTGATCGCCGGCGCCTTTGGGACCAGTCGCTGGCGCTCCGTCGTCAAACCGATGACCCGCTGGTCCCTGGATTACGTGATCCCGATCCTGCGCCAGGCCGGCTACCACCGCGGCGAAGCCTACGTCCTGGCCGAGAACACCGACAGCCGGCGTTGGATCGAGCTCTTGGGCGGCGAGATCGAGGCGGTGCTCAAAGGCTTCGGCCGGCAGCGTGAAGATTTTCTCCTCTATGCCTGGGACCTCACTCAGGAAAGGAACGAGCGTGTGTTTCTTTGGCGGAAGCAAGGTCCAAACCGGGCCGCAGATGGCGGCTGTCAGCTACACTAATCCTGCGACTGGGGTCCCCGGGCAGTATTGGGTCGAGCAAGGCGTCCCGGGCGAGTACGCTGCGCGGGGTGCGACGACAGTCACTGCCTACCAGCAGATGGCGGCGCAGGATCTTTCCGACAAACAGATCCAGGCCCAGAAGGACATCGCCGGCCAGCAACAGACCTTTAACGAACAGCAGTTTGCCGCCCAGCAAGCGCAGTACGAGCAACAGCAAAAACAAGTTCAGGAACAGGCCCAGCGGCAGAGCGAGTACGACACCGGCCGGGCTCAGGTTTTAGGTGAAGGCACCAACCAGATCAATCAGGCGTTCTCGCGGTTCAGCCCGGATTATTTCAACCAGTACGCCAAAGACTATCTCGCCAAGTCGCAGGACGAGATCGACTACCAGCGTCGCCAGGCCCAGAAGGACCTCGGGTTCCAGCTGGCCCGGCAAGGGATCTCATCCTCGCAGGCCGGGGTCAACCAGGAAGGGCTGATCGAAGAGAAGGCCGGGCGCGCGACCGCCGAGCAAACCGACGCAGCGCAGAAAGCCGCGGCGGGCCTTCAGACCGATGTCGCCAACGCCAGGTCGAACCTGGCCAACCAGGTGGCGTCTGCCGAGAGCATCGGCAGCCCGATCGCGGGGTCCACCATCGAGGACGTGAACACCTCGTTGCAGACCCAGCGCAACGCGATCTCGCCGATCGCCACCTCGGCCGGCGATGTTGCGTCCTCGCTGCAGGCGGTCCCCACGGTCAGCACCCTCGGGTCGATCTTCTCGGGGGTCCTCGGCGCCGGCGGCAACTTCCTCGGCGGTCTGCAGTCGGGGCAGATCATGGGGCAGTTCCAGAAGGGGCTTTCCGGGACCGACCCCAATAGAAGCAGCACGAGGTAGGTCCGATGTGCGATCCAATCTCGGCGGGCATCGCCACCGCGGTCGGCACCGCCGCCTCGCTGGCCGGCACCTACATGGGCGCCCAGGCGCAGCAAAAGCAGGCGCAGGCGATCGCCCAAGCCAACCAGCAAACCCAGCTGGCGCAGAACCAGGGTTTCACCCAGCGCATGCAGGCCGGGGTAGCCCAGACCGCAGCGCAAACCGCGGCCAGCCAGGAAACGATCCAGGCCCGCAACCAGGCCGCGATGTCGATGCGCGACGCGCAGATGAAGTCGCTGCAGGACTACCAGGACACGATCAACGCCCAGAACGCCCAAGCCGAGCGCCTGCGCGGGGTGGGCGATGTTGCAGCGCAAGATCTGCTGATCCAGACCGGGCCGCAGGCGCTCGACCAGGCGCAGGCCCAGCGGCAAGCCCAAGCCGCCGCCTTACTTAAAGAGAACCTGCCACCGAGCCCGGACGCCACCAGCCCCGACGCGGTCGGGAGCGATCCGGTCAACCGAGGCGCCTTGGCCCGGCGCACCGCGGAGGCCGCCACCAATATCCGCGATTATGGCAGCCGGATCGCCCGCGCCGGGTCCTACGCGGCGCCCACGAACGCGATCAACCTGGCGATCGCCGACGCCAAGTACGGCATCATGCCGGCGCAGCACGCGGAAGAGCTCCTGAAATCGGGCAGCGCCACCCGGCTGTTGCCGAGCAAGGTGGGCTATCAGGCGGCCACCGGGGAAGGCCAGGCGCAGGACCTTCTCTTGCAGTCGCGCGGCCAGAACGCGCTCGACGCGGCGGGCTTGAGTTACGGCAACGCCACCAGCCTTGCGAACCTGCAGCAAGCCAACGCCGATCAGATCACCAAGAACAAGCTGGCGCAGACCTCGGCCAACCTGGAAGCCCAGGCGAGCCAGGGGAAGGTCATCCAGGGCGTGGGGCAGCTGGGGCTCTACGGCGCCGGCCAGTATTACGGCGGTGGCTCGCCCTTGTCCGGGATCTTCGGCACTGGCGGCGCTCTCGGTAGCCAGGGCGCGCTTTTCGGGAACGCGGCAGACGCCTCGATCCGGGCCGGCGGCGCGCCTCTAGCGATTACATAAAGGGGTTCACCCCATGAAGACCGGTTACGAAGACTGGGACCAAAACCTCAAGACGCTGGGTGGCGCCCTCTTCCCCGATCCCAGCAAGCAGGCGCACGCCTATTACTACGGCACCGAGGCGCGCAACGCTTTGCTGAAGTCGGCCCAAACTCAGGAGAGCCTGGCTGCTGGGCACCGGTTGACCGGCATGATCGGCGGTGACTTTCAGCCGCCGACTTATGGTCCGGGACCACTCGGTGTCAACATCCTGCAGGACCCTTACGCTGGGGGTGCCCCGGCAGCTCCAGCTGCGCCAGCCTTAGGCGCCGTTGTCGCCGGCGGGCCAGCCGCAGTCGGCAACGCCATTGTGGCCGGGGTCGAAAACCACACGCAGACGGGGCCGGTGCCGCCGGTTCAGTCGCCGGCGCCGAACGCTGGCGCGGCGCCCGCCCCGACGACGACGGGTTCCGATGGCAGCACTCCGCAAAACGGCCCGGGCGCCCTCGCTCCGGGCAGCGTGACCTCGGCCGGCGGCGGCGGTGTCATACGATCCGGTCCCGCCGCCGCCAACGGCAGCCCGGCGCCGCTCAACTTCGACTTCGCCCGGGTCATGGACATGGGCGCCAAGTCTGGGCTGACCGCCGACCAGATGCAGGTCCTGGCGCGCAGCACGCTGGCCAACATGGAAAAGAACGGCCAGATGGCGACGCCGCAGGTCGAGGCGCTGGCCGCGCTCTTCGGTGCGCCGCAGATGCGCCAGCAAGTGATCTCCAATCAAGGTGCCCTGGCGGTCGGGGCGCAGACCCAGGCCGGGGAGACGGCGAGAAATACCGCCAGGATTGCCGGCGAAAACCTACGGGCGGGGATGCCGCTGCAAGACATCGTCGACCCGAACGATCCGACCCAGGTCACCAAAGTACCTTTGTCTCAACTCCAGGGCATCGGTGGCAGACCGAGTTACAACCCGGCCGCAGTCACCGCAGGGGTGGCGCCGGTCACGGTGCAGCCTGGTGGTCCCGGGACCAGCTCCTACAGCCAGCCGGCGTTCCGGGCGCAGCAACCGCAACCGGGAGCACCAGGGCAACCACAGCAACCGGGCATGCCGGTTTATCAGGCGGGCACCGAGGACATCAGACAGACCCAGCTGGGGGCGCGCGGGAGCTTTATCGACCCGAAAAACCCGACCGTCCTGATCCCCGGCACGATCGAAGAAGCCCGGCAGAACGGCTGGTGGGACGTTCCCAAGAGCCCGGAGGAGTGGGCCGGGCTGGCGGCCTATGCCTCGGCCAACGTGCCGCCGGATCAAGCCCAGAAGATCCGCGAGAGCGTGCTGGCGTTTGGCGCATCGACGGCAGTGAAGCCGACCGATGCCAACGAGAACTTCAAGAACCAGGCGCTGATCAACCAGCAGCTGCAGACGCACATGCCGGTGCCGACCAGCGAGTACCCGCTGTCGCAGACCAACCAAAACCTGCAACTGGCGGCGGCATCACCCAATGCCTCGGCCGCCCTGACCGCCCTGTCGGAGCAGTATTTCCGCTACGACCCGGAGACCCGCGGCAACCGGATCACGGCGACCAATAAGGCGATCCAGCAGCTGGCCGACGAGGGCTACATCAACCTCAAGCAGCCCCGCACCTTGAGTGCCTTTGGGCAACCGACCTCGATCAACGTGGCCAACAAGGACGGCGTGCTGCAAGAGCACTTCCGAGTGGACCTGCTCGACCCCAAGACCAAGAAGCCTTACGCGGAAGGGCAAGTCCCTCCCATCACGATGCGGCGGTTGAGCAACGCGGTTATGCCCGCAGCCCCGGCTGGCCCCGGCCCGCGCGGTCCGGCGCCGCTGGTCACCGGCAGACCACCGGGTGGCGCAGCGGCTCCGGCAGCGCCGGCGGCACCGGCTGCGGGTGCTCCCACCGGGGCAATTGGCACGGCACGCCCCGGCACACCGGACGGTCCCGCAACGATCAGCGGCAAACCTGTCGTCGTTCGCGGCGGCTACATCTTCCCGGGCTAGGAGCTGACCGATGGCCGCTCTCCCGAGAGCCCCCGAGTTGGTCACGATCACCACCCCTGGCGGGGCGCGCTTCTCGGTTGCTAAGGCGCACCAGGCGGCGTTCCAGGGCCTGGTGAACGACCTGGAAGCTGGCGGGTATGCCCTCAACCCGAAGACTTCGGGCGGGTTCAACTCGCGCTATATCGCTGGCACCCAGACACCGTCCGAGCATGCCTTCGGGCGGGCGATCGACGTGAACTGGGACGAGAACCCCCGCGGTGGCCGAGGCAAGATCCCGCGGGATGTCGCGCTGTCGTTGGCCGACAAATACGGCATGACCTGGGGCGGCACCTGGAAGAACCCTGACGACATGCACTTCGAGATCCGCCAGCTGACCCCAGGCGGCGCGCTCACCAAAGTTGCCGTGCCGAACGCTGGTCCGGATTTTGGCGGCGGCAGCGACGCGGCCCCGGTCTACGCCGACACCGGCGACCCGCAGTTCAAGTCGGGCCTGGCGGTGCCGCAGGCGCCACCCGAGGCGCCCGACCCCGCCCGCCAGGCCGCGCTGGCGTCGCTGGCGCTGCAGCAAACCCAAAGCGGTCCTCTCGGGGCTGCCAGCGGTTTCAACGCCCCCACCTCGTTGGGCGACGCCTTCGCCCAGGCGGTGAAAGCCGGCCAGCCCGCGGCGCAGCCGCCTTCGACGATCCTGGGTGCGCCTAGCTATACCAATGTCGGCGGCCCGATCCCGCTGGCTCGCAGGATCGGTTGATGCCGCTCGACACCCTGCCGGTCCTCGACCTCGACCCGGTAGCGCCGCCAGCATCGCCCCCGCCGAGCACGCTGCCAGTCCTCGATCTCGACCCGGCCCCGGCCGCTGCGTCACCACAACAAGCGTCGCCCGGCACTCTGCCGGTTCTCGACCTCGATCCGACACCGACCGCGCAAATCCCGCTATCGTCGATCTACACCCCGACTACCGGCGCTCCCGGAGCCGAGAGCCTGGGCGACATCTTCGGGCCGCCGATGCCGCCCCCGGTGACGCCGCCGGCCCCGACAGCGACAGCGGAACCGCCGGCCTTTACCGATCCGATGAGCGGTATGCCGATGGCGCCCTTGGTCAACGGCCCGCCGGCGCCGCTGGCCGACACCGGAGAGGGGTTCCTCGGCGGGCTCGCCCCCGGCTTCCGGGATACGTTGCGCAACTACGCCCGCACCTTCAGCGGGCAAGCCTTCACCCCCGACCCCGAGGCCCCGCCGCAGCCCACGGAGCGCACCTGGCTCAACCAGCTGGGTTATGGCCTTGGCGCCTCGCCGGTGGTGATGGGCGGCGGGATCGCCGGCGGGATAATGGGCGCTCCAGCCGGCCCCGCCGGGGTAATCGCCGGCAGCGGTCTCGGCATGGGCCTGCCGGCTGCGGTCGAGGCGCTGGGACCATCCTACCAGGCCGCGCGCCAGCAAGGCATGCCCCACGACGAGGCGGTGAACTACGCGGTCGACAAGGCGGTAAACACCGGCTCGATCACCGCAGCGACGGCGCCGCTGTTTGCGCTGACACCCTTCAAGGGTCTGGTCGGGCGGTTGCTCTACCAGTCGTTTGTCGGCATGCCGGCGGCGGGGGTAGCTACCCGGGTCGGGGTGCCGGCGGTGATGGGGGAGCCGCTGCCGAGCGCCGGTGAGCTCGCCACCGGGTTCAGCCATGATGTCGTCAGCGGTCTTGGTTTTGGTCTGGGGCACCATCTCGGCACCCGGGCGATCGAGGCGACCCGCCCGGCGGCCCCGCCGCCACCGGTCCCGGCGACCTCGCCGGTTGACGCCGCCTCGACCGCGGCGGCGTCAACCGGCGAGGTCTACCGCACCGAGCGTCCCAGCGAGGTGTATCCGGTCCCGGAACCGCCGCGGCCGGAACAGCCGGTGGCTACTGCCGAGTTCGGGCCAGCACCGACACGGATTGACGTAACTCCAACCGGGCCAGAAGGTGTTCGGCCTTCTGAACCTGTTCCTGCGGCAGCCGCTCCGGCGCCGCTTGCTGCAGAAGCCCCAGCAACACGCGAAGGTCCGCCGCCGTCTGCGCCTGCTGTTGTGTCGGCACCTCGCCTTCCCGCAGAAGAGCCTCTACCTGCCAGATCAGTCGCATCAGAAGCAGAGGCAGGTCCGCCGGGGGCCGTTGTCGAGCCATCGCGTCCTCCTGAACCGGTTATAGGTGAACCCGTTGACCGACCTGGTGCCGCCGCCGGAAGACCCGGAGAGCCAGCTCCTGTGGGCGAGACAGGTGCTCCAGGAGTGGAACCAAGACCCGGAGAAGTACCGGGGGGTCCTCGGCTGGGAACTGATCTTGGCGAGCGCCCGTCGGATACTCAAGGAGCACGACCCGGAGAACAACCAGCTGCCGCCGCCGTACCGCCCGAGCCGCCGGCCAGGGCGGCCGCGGAAGCCCCCACCGAGCAGGCCGCGCCGGTAGACATCAGCCGGCTCACGCCGGAAGAACTGCACGCTGAAGTCACGCGTCGTGGGCAGGCGTCAATCGCTGCCGAGGACGCAGTCGCCGCGAGCACCCGCGGCAGTCCCGAGGAGCGTGCCGCGTCAGACGCAGCCGGCGCAGCCGAGCGGGCTTTCGCCGAGGTCCGGCGGGCCTACGAACAGCTGCCTGATCGCGAGTTCATCGTGACCCGGCGCCAGGGCCGCCAGGATCACGAGGCCACGGTTACCGGCAAGACCCAGCAAGAGGTTCTTGAAACCGAACAGCGAAACGCCGAGAGCTACAACCGAGGGGTAGGCCAAGCGCGACAGCTAACGGTCACCGGGGTACGTCCCGCGGCCGAGGCGCCCGCAACCAGGCCAGCCGAGACCCGCCTCACTACCGAGCCCGATCACACGGTCCCTGGCCAGCACGTCGCCAAAAACCCGGCCGGCGAGGTGGTCGGCAAAGGCGCCTCGCCGGAGGCAGCCACCGCGGACGCGCAACGGCGCAGCCTCACACCCTACGCGGAGGAGCTGCCGGCAGCCCGTGCGCCGGAAGATTACCGCACGCTCAACCCCGACATCCCGGCCACAGAGTATGTCCGCCGGCTGGCCGAGCTGCGGGACAACAAGCCCCGGCCGATCGACAAGCTGTGGCGCAACCCGGAGACCGCTCCGCCCGAGCAGGTCGCTGCCGCCCGGGAAGCCCTGCGAGCCTGGAACCAGGAGTACCGCCAGGTTGCGCGGGCGCAGAAGCTGGCCGAGGAGCGCGACAACGCAGCGTATCGGGCCAGGCAGGAAGCTCCAGCCCCGCTCGAAGACCAGGCTGTGGTCCTGCCGGAGGCTGGCCGTGCCCCGGGACCGCGGGAAGAGGCCGGGACCACTGGTCCCCGCGCCGAAACTCCGGCGCCTGTGAAAGCCGACGCCACACTCACCAAGCTCCAGGCCACCCGCGACGCGCTGACCAACAAGGTCAGGACCCCGGCTGAAGAGCGCAAGCTGAACACCATCAATCAGCAGATCGCCCGGCGCGAGGCGACCCTGAAAAAGGCCCGGGCGGCCGAGCCCTTGGCTGACCAGGCCCTGGCCGAGGACCGCCGCGGTGGGGTGAAACAGCCCTTCTCGGGGCCGCCCAAGGTCGGCCGCGAGCCGGATTTCCTCGACTACAAGTTCAACGACGGGACCAGCGTCTACCGATCGGTTCTCGCCGAGGCCGGGCACAACCCGGACACCGCCACCTCTCTGCCGATCGAGAAGCAGGTCCCGATCCTGACCTCGCACATGGAGAAGAAGTTCGGGTTCAAGAGCGTCACCGTGATCGGTCCCCGCGGCGAAGCACCCAGCCGGGTTGACCTAAAGATCGCGCGCGATGCGATGCTGGACATGACCCGGGCCACTCACGATCTGATGGCGGTCCTGGGGTTGCCAGCCGAGGCGGCGTCCGATCACGGCAACCTTCGCCTGGTCATCGACCCAACCGGCAAGCCCGGCTACTTCGGCAGTTATGTTTCTGACGGCACGATCCACGTCGTGGCCGGGGCCAACAGCTTCGGGCACGAGTGGATGCACGCGATCGACCACCTCCTGGCCGAGCGGTTCACCAACAACCCGCGCAACATGAACCGACTGCTGACCCAGTACGGCCGGGATAGCGGGCTCGATGTCACCGACAACGTCCAGGCCGCGATGGCCAAGCTGATAAACACCATGTTCTACCAGGACGCGGCCCTCGCGGCCCGACACCTGGCGCTGAGCGTCGACGCCGCCAAGGTCGACAAGGCCGGCAACCCAACCAAGAAAGCCCTCGCCGCCCAGGACCAGCTGGAAAAGCTCGAAGCCGGCGGCTCGAAACTTCGCATCCACGCCTCCGACTTCCGCCAGCAAGCCGCCGCTATTAGACCGGGTAACCCCTATTTCCCCAGCGCTATGGAGATGCTGGCGCGGGCGGGCGAGGCTTATATGGCCGATAAGGCGCGGGCCAGCGGGATCGACCCGCGCGGCGTCGTCATGCCGGACGAAGCCTACAACAATATGGTCGATCGCCAGCTGCGGATGGCCTACCCCAAGCAGGACGAGCGCACCGCGATCTTCGCGGCGTTCGACGATTTGTTCAAAGCGATGCAAGCCGAGAGCATCCTCGACAAAGGCAAGCCGCCGATTACGGTCTCCAACTACAGCATCTCCGATCGGCACTACTGGCCGATCACCGCGCCCGCGGCAGCCAGCGCCGGGATGACCGGGCTGCCCGGGCTCGTCACCCGCGAGTTCAACTCCTACAACAACTTTACCGGGCGGCTGCGTGACGCGCTGCGGCTGACCGACCCCAACCGGCCGCCGCCCTTGCCGGGACAACGCTGGGCCGACAGGACCAAGGATTTCGGCCGGGCAGCGCTTTACTCCTACGGCTCGATGATGAAGGTGATCATCGCGCGAGCCCCGGCCGAGGCAAAGACGATCCTGCAGCCGATCCTCGACAGCCTCGCCACCGCGCCGGGTTCCGGGCGCTATACCCCGGAGAACTTCGAGGAGAAGGTGCGCGTCACCAGCCGCGACTGGACCCGGCAGTTCGGCAACATGCTGGAAGACGCCGGTTTCAAGATGGCGCTGTCGTCGATCGTGCAATCCCGGGTGGGCAGCAACGAGGCGATGACCACCGAGCAAGGGCTGATGCTGCGGCACGGCTTGGTCACCGGCGACACCAAGATGCCGGACGGGACCCCGATCCCGGCCAACATCCAAAAGCTGACCGGTCAGGTGCGGCAGCTGCTTGATGTGGTCTGGTCCCACGCCCGCGACGCCGGGCTCGACATCGGCTACGCCAAGAACGGCTTTTACCCGCGGATTTACGATCGTTACCAGGCAGCCGCCGATCCGGCCGGGTTCCGCAAAGCGGCGCACGAACTCTACTCTTTTATGTTCGACCAGGAACTGGGCGCGCCCGGGTCCGACCCGCAGGCGCTTCTCGAAAAGTGGACGACGATGCCGCGCGATACCCGCGCGTTGAGCACCAGCAACTCTCTCCCGGTAGACATGGCCGAGCTGAACCGGAACCTGCGCCGGCAACGCGAGATCGAGGAAAGCCCGGCCCCGACCGCAGCCGAGACCGCCGAGCTAAACCAACTGAAGATCGACGCCGAGCAACTGGCGATCGACGCGCACGACCCGCTGCGAGACCTGATCGCTACAACCAACGCCAACAGCTGGCACGCCAACCTGACCGGTGGCGCGATGTCGGATTTCGACACTGGGGCACCGGGCGGCAGGTTCCTGCAGGCCCGGGTGCTGCCGCCGGAAGCCGACCAGATCATGGCCGCCTACATGCACACCGACCCGATGGTGGCGATCCCCAGCTACCTGCACTCGGTGGCCCGGCGCGCGGCGTACGCCAAGTTGTTCGGGGCCAATAACGAGCGCATCACCGAGGCGATCGACAAACTCAACCGCATCGACGGCATGAGCGGTGACGACGTGTCGAAGTTTTTCGAGCTGGTGGCCGACGTCACCGGACGCAACCAGCGCGGCGCCTGGGTGCGTTTCGGCCAGAACGCGCACAACGTCGTCCAGGGCCTCGGCACGCTCGCGATGATGGAGCGCGCGGTGTGGTCTTCACTCACCGAGCCGGTGGTGGCGGGGCTGGCGACCGGTCAGATGCGGGCCGCGTTCAAAAACATGGGGTACACCTTCGGGCAACTGATGCGCACCGCCGACGCCCGGGACCGCACGGCGCTGGCCGAGCTGCTTAACGTGATTTCGTCGCCGCAGCATGACAGCGTCATGTTGTCCCGCCAGGGGGTCGACGTGAACGACCAGCCCCAGATGGGCCGGCTTCTTTCCAACTTCTACCGGGCGACGTTTCTGACCCAGGTCACCAACGGTCAGCGGGCGGCAACGGTAGGCACCAGCAACTGGTTTCTTGGCAAGCTGGCGCAGCACATCCTTGATACCGGCACCGACCCCAAGGCCGTCCACGGGCGCCAGGATGCGGCGCGCTGGCTGCGCGAGCTGGGCTTGCCGGACGAGATCCACCAGAAGTTCTCGCAGTTCATGGTGGACCTCCAAGGGAAGCTGCCGACCCCGCAGATGCTGGGCGCCGGTCCCGGGGCCAACGCCCTGGCGGGCGAAAACGCCGGGATGCTGTCCGGGATGGGCGACGCCTACTCGCTGGCGGTCAGGCGCCTCACCGATCGGATCATCCAGGACCCGTACAAGGTCGACCGAGCGATGCTGACCGGCAAGCCGATCCTGGGCCTGGCCTACCAGCTGATGTCGTTTAACTACTCGTTTCAGAAGAACGTGCTCAACCCGGCCGGCGAGCGGCTGGTTCATAACTTCCTGCGGGGCCGATCAGAAGCGATGAGCGGTCCCCAGCCGGTGGGCCAGGTCCGCGGCGCTCTCGCCGGTCTGGCGGCTCACCCCGGCGCACTGGCCGCAACAGTGGGAGCGGCGTTTGCGATGTACGCGGCCAGCCTGATGACCACAATCGTGCGGCAGTACATCCTCGCCCCGGACCAGTGGGACACGCACCAGAAAAAAGGCGATCTGTGGTCCTACCTAAAGGACCTGGCGTTCTCCAGGTCAGGGCTCAACGGTGTGCTCGATCCGCTTCTGCAAGCGTGGAGCCACCTGAAATACGACAGCGACCTGATGGCCGTGACGCATGGCGCCTCGCCCAACTACTACATAACCGCCTTGCAAAAAGTCCTGCAACCGATCCTCGGACAGGGCGACCCGAAAACCAACACCCAGCTCTATAACGCGGCGCAGGGGATGTTCAACCTGGTCGGGGTGCCGCTGATGGCTTACGGGTTGACCGCCGTTAGCTCAGTGGCCGGGCCGATCGGCAAGATCGGGGCGGGGCTTGCCCTGCAAGGACTGACCTCGCCCGCCGCCAGCAACCGGATCGCCACGATATTGGCAGGACCCAAGGGCGCCACCCGGCCGGAACCAGCCGGCGCCGGAGATCCCGGCGAGCTGCCGGGGATGGAAGGCATGGACGGGCTGCCCGGGATGGACAGCGGGGGAGCCGGGGCCGGCGGCAAGGATGCTGCCGGCGGTCACGCCCTCGCAGCGGGGCCGATCATGGGGATCATGGACGACGTTATGGTTCCGGCGATGCGCTACCTCGGGCCGATGATCAGCTCGCTGTCGCCGGCGACCAAGGCCGCCGCGGGCATCGCCGCGGGGGCTTACGGCGCCTACGAGTTCCTGAAAGCCGGCGCGCCGTTCCGCGGCCAGCCGGCGCCGGAACCCAAGAAATCCACCCAACAATAAGCAGATAGTAAGCCTGGCTTACTAACAAAAACACCCGACAACCGGCCAACACCGAGCGGCAAGCCGTTGAAAATAAATCTAATAAAATCAAGGGTGCCCGACAAACGCGGGACAAACCCGTTTGGAGGTGTGCAAATTGCACACCACCACAAAAAAGATGTATTCTAAATCAATGGGTTATACCCTAGTCCCCTGTCCTCCCGAAGGAAGGGGTTTGTAGTCACAATACACAAGCAATTTCAACTACTTAGACCATGTTTGTCCTGTACGTTGTAGGCCGTTGTAGGCCGTTGTTGGGCAGAAAACTGGCCGATTTGAACATTAAGCGGTAGTCAGATACCATTTTCACGGTCACGCCAGCCATCGCGCCAGCAGGAGCACAGCCAGCCCGATCCCCACGATTATCAGGGCAAGCCTAGCGTCTTTGGTATAGCCATCCATCTCGCACACCATTTGAACACCTTCGCACACCTCGGGTTTTGCAGCCCGGCAAACACCGGAAGACAACCGATTTAGCCTTTTTGGTATCGCTTCACGACAAAACCCGCGGCGTCGACCGGCAAACCGGATGCCCAGGCCGGGGTCAGCCGCATCGCCGCAAGCATGCGGGCGAGGGTCTGATCGGCATCGTCCTCGTCGACCTCGGCGATCAGCTCGTCGTGGATCGTCGCGATCAAGGGCAGGTCTTTGAGCTTGAGCATCGCCTCGACCATCACGTCGCGGGCGACCGCCTGGGTGAGGTTCTCGCAGTTATGGACGATTAGGGGGCCAGTCTGCCCGGCGACTACGAACCGGTGGCGAGGTCCTGCGTCGACGATGTCGTAGACCGCTTGCGAGGCGGCCGCCGATTGTTGTTCTGCTCCTTGGAGGTTTTCCAAGCGCAGTTTTCCGGTGAATACCCGCTGTCGTTGTCGACCCGATCGATGCTTAGACCCGGTTGATAGCTCGGCCCCATATCGCGCCAGAACGCATCGAAAGAGGTTTGCCACTCGGGACAGACCGCTATCCCGCGACCACCGTATCGCGCCCATGCTTGATGAGTAGGAAGCCGGCAACGATCGTTCATCGAACGCCAAACCGCATATGCCGGGTGCTTCGACATACCGTGTGTACTGACTGCTTGAAAGTGGATTGCTCGGGTTTGACAACCACAAGATTTCTGACCTTTTACGAACTCGGTTCGTCCTATCGAAAAAGTTTTTCCACAGGCGCAGCGGACTAGCCATACCGACTGTCGTGGTCGTGTACTGCCAGGTCGCGGTCTGGAGCCTTGGCGTTCTAGTACGGTCAGGAAGTGTGACCGGATGCCGGTCAAATCCAGCGGAAAGCTCGGCATGACGCCAACCCTCTATGGTCAAAACTCTATGGTCTGGCGTCATCAGAACGCCATCTAGGCAAACGCAGTCAGCAGTGCCGTTAAACACCACTCCAGCGTGCCGAACCCAGGAGATCCCGTCCCATATCAGATTGGCCCGGGAGAGCCATTGAATGGGAACCCAGCCCTGATCTGTCAAGACCAGGGTGCCGGCTGCTATGCAAGTTTTTCCAGGCCATGCCCGCAGTCTGACCCAGCCGCCGCCCAGTGAGCCCATGTAGGTGAACTCGTCATATCCCTTCTCATTGACCTCAATTTTAGGATGTCGGTACACCAGATGCCGGCCGCTCGGTAATCGCGCCAAGAGCGCGCCCGGACGATAGCTGAAGGTGATGTAGCCGATCTGTTCGACGGCCCCAGTACCGGCGCGTAGCACGCGCATCAGGGCCTTATGGCTCTCCCACCATAAGTTAACAATGCGGTTGTTAAGCTGACGCCAGGCAGCAACCGCGGTGATTGCCTCGTACTCGTTCAGAACTACGCCATAGGTCAGCGCGGTTGCCTGAAACTTCTCGTGCCCCATACCGTAGCCCAGCGCCAAAACGCAAACTTTGCCGAGGGCGCGGTTGTCGGACCCAAGCCGGTTCGCGGTCTCGATGTAGATGTCTTTGCCCTGGTGAAAGACATCGAGCGCGTCCCGCTGGCCGGCGAGCCAGGCCAACACCCGCGCCTCGATCTGGCTGAAGTCGGCGATCGCCAACCTCTGCAGGGGACCGGCCATGATGGTCGAGCGCAAGCAGGACGCGACGACCCCCAGCGCACTGTCCTCGAACAGCATCTCCAGGTCTTCCGGGGTGGCGCCGGCGCGGATCGCCCGCAGCGCCGCCGGCACGTCCTTGATGGACCCGCGGAAGAGGTTCTGGGGTTGCAACCGACGCCCGGCCCAGCGGCCGGTCCTGGCTGCCCCATAATACTGAAAGGTGCCCCGCAGCCGGCCGTCGTGGGAGCGCGCTGAGGCGATGGCTGTGAGTTT
>Ga0207711_10001963_pt1 | contig 18691 bp, 17 predicted proteins | sample KBSS34metaG_FD_184401 | JGI IMG/M metagenome (GOLD analysis project Ga0207711, IMG submission 184401) | Switchgrass rhizosphere microbial communities from Kellogg Biological Station, Michigan, USA - KBS S3-4 metaG (SPAdes) (version 2) | ecosystem: Host-associated > Plants > Roots > Rhizosphere...
ATTGTTAATGGTGGCTTGATCCCTATCGCTGTTAACAACTTGACACCTGTTCCTGCTGCTAACTTCATCGCTTATGTAGAGAAAGCTAACAAGCCGACTACATATCCAGTTGATGCGAGTGGTAATGGTGGTGGTGGAAAGATGGGTCTTCGCTTCTAATTGTACTTATATCTGACTTCCATTTCCCCTACTCCGCGCGACGATTGATACTAGGTGCTCATCGCCCCCCATAGCCCGCACTTAGTCATTGGTCGTCGCGTCCTTTTATATTGTGTGAGGATGGGATGCCGACTAGACAAGAAGTCATTAACTATATCACACAAGCAGCACAGCGCAGAGGAATTGATCCAGAAGTTGCGCTCCGTGTGTTTCATGGTGAGAGTGGATTTAATCCAAATGCGAAACTCATAACTCCACGAGAAGCGAGTTATGGTGTTACTCAATTAAATATTAAGAATGGATTAGGTGTTGATGCTCTACGTAGAGGCATCGATCCTCGCGATCCTAATCAATGGCAGAGCACGATTGACTTCTCACTCGATCACGTAAAGCGTGGTGGTTGGTCGCCTTGGTCTGCTGCAACGAAAGCTGGCGTTAGTAGATGGGGTGGAGTGCAGCGCGACTTTAATCCCGAGAATATAAGGCCACCGAAGTCTATTGATATAGGCGATAAACCTACGCTTGCATCTCTTAATCCTCCCACTAAACCCACTGCTAAACCCCGATCCGATATGAGTGGCGGGATGCAGGCAGTATTAAGTCAACTAGCTCCAACTGAGGCTGGAAACATGGCACGTCCTTCTATTCCAGACGCTATTAGAGAAGCGATGGATGAAACGATGAGTGGTCGCGGTAAGGTACGTACTGCGGGATTTGTACCTCCTGGCTTAACTAAAGGTGCTGCTGAAACAAGAGGTGCTGCTAATAGACAGGTAGCTCCTCGTGGTACGATGAAAGATGTCGAAGGTGAAGCTAAACGCGCACAGGAATTGAAGAACGTTCCTAATGCTGGTGAACAGATTGCTGGTGGTGGTAGAGGTACATCTCCTGCTGAACAGAAAGCATTAGCTGCATGGTCAGAGGCGAACGACTTGTATCTTAGTGGTAAAGGTCCAGACCCCGGTCCTCCTCCTCCCGTTGAAGGATTAACAGTACCTCCGCGTGTTCGTAGTGCAACTGATCCCGCCGGTGCTGTTGATCCACGTACTGGTACAGCATTGCAACGAACTGATCCCAACTTAGCAGCACAGAACGATCCTGCGGGTCAGTCGGTTATAGCTGCGAAGATTAGAGGATATGCAAAGCCGGGTGTAGGTGCTGCTGAACCTGAAGGTCCGTCTAACGCTGCAAAAGCTGCGGGTGCAGGACTCGCGGTTACTGCTGGTGGTGCAGCGGGTATTGCAACACGACCTGATGAAGACCCTGCATTGAAAGCAGTTGAAGAGAAGATGCAAGCTGCTCCACCGAATATCGATCCGGGTACAGCGAAAGCATTAGCAGAACAAGAACGAACTGCCGGTATGCCTCCGGGTACATTGAGTGGAGGGAATGCTGGATGGAAGACATCTGCACTTAAAGATATAATGCCTGTGATGCAGGAAGTTGTTAAAGACCCACAAGCTCGTGAGGCTGTGAAGGTGTTGGCGACAAAAGCTGTACAGGTGAAGGCACAACGCGATGCGATGCAAGCGGATGTTGCTAAAGATCCCACATATTATCAACGAACACAGGCAATGCGTCAACAACAGCAGATGCCTAATGATCCTAATAATCCATTAGCTGAACGACAGATGATGGATGCTGTTAATAGGGATCAACGCGGTGCTATGACGCGCAGACCGATGCCACCACAATCACAACAAATCGCCGGTACACAAGACCCCGCAGTAGCTGCTGTTCAACAACAGATACAACAGGCACCTCCATCTGCGCGACCTCCCGTAGTTGCTCAAGGAGATCAACGACCACCGTGGGCGCTTAACAATCCTTATCCTCCGGGTGTCGCTCCTACTCCGGGTGCGTATGATCCTTCTGGTGGTGTACAAGGGATGCCGAATGCGGGACAAGTGCCGATGGACCCTGCAATGATGCAATTGATGCAGTTCTTTGGTGGTGGGGGTGCGCCTAGTGAGTGATATACTTACACTAGCTGATGGTACGAAGATCGATAAGGCTACAGGGGGAGTGATCGGTGCTGAGAAACCGACACCTGAATTGCTAGACGAGAATGATGAGTCGGTTGACGAGGAAGAGATAAGTGCGATTAAGAAGCGTATACCTATTAATCGTTTCCTCGCTGATCTTCCTGGGGATATTAATAGTACACGGGCGATTGCTGTAATTGCTGGCCTGACTTTATTCGGGTTGAACGATCGGGAGATATCCATAGTCTGTGGTACGGAGATGGATAAGATTACGGCGATTAAAGATAGTGAGAGATTTGGTGACTTCTCGAGTGGGATTATTGATAACGTCTTACGTGCTCAGAGTGATAATGTGAGGGCGATGTTTATCACTAATGCTAAGACGGCCGCGGAGCATATTATAAGTGGACTGAATAGTAAGGAGATGGGTGTTCGTTATATGGCATCTAAAGAGGTACTAGATCGTGGTGGCTTCCGTCCTGTCGATGTGGTAGAGCATCGTGTTAAACATGAGAATGAGTTGAAGATCGTACATATCAGAGGCGATGCTGAGAAACATGTGACCATAGATACAGATTACGAAGAGGCACTCTGATGGACGAGGATCAGAACAGTATCTTATTTCAAGCGATGCAGAATGAGATGAACCCACAAGCTATGCAAGCATCGATGAGAATGACTGATCCTAATAATCCGTACCCTATTGGCGCGGAGATGAGGATGAAAAGTCCGGGTGGTCCGCTCAGTAATCCTCTAAGAATGCAACGACCACCTACTGATTTTGCAGGAAGACCGAGTGGGGCAAATGAGAATATGAGAGGCCCGGTTGTAGATAGGATGCAACAATTCCAACGACAACAACAAGAGAATATGCGCAATCAGATTATGAATGAAGTAGCACAAGAGGCACAGACAGCTAATCCTGCTAATAAAGGAATGATGCAGCGGATATTGGACTTCTATAGGGGTATAGACTGATGCCCGGAGAATATGACGAGATCATTGCGGCTATAATGAACAATCAGGGATTGATGCAAGATCGCCCTGAAGACATTAGTGGTCCGCCTATTCCACATCCTGAGAACTTGTTTAACAATATACCGACACAACCGCCACGTCCGCGGTCATTGATACATCGTGTACATCCTAATGAACCAAAGGATGATACGGCGACAGAGCTTCAGAAGTATATGAACGATCAGAAGACATATGATGAGAGGAATGCTGCGGGTATCGATACGATGAAGCCACAGCATCGCAATGATGGGGGACGGAATTTCATGGATGAACTCGATGCAGCTCCTCCACCTGACGCTCCAAGTGGTAATGTTGTGCGAGATCAGTTCAACAACCTCCCTCCTCCTGATCCAAGTAACACAAGATACCCAATGACGGTCATGCCTCCACAAGAGATGATGCAATTGATGCAGTTTTATCAGAATAACGGCGGAGATATCTAATGGTTGCGCCTACTGTACGTGCATCTACTACAAAGAGGGCACGGAAGGATGAAGTTTTCAATAAGATGACCACTGTTCGTGGATTTGGACCTGAACAGGGGGCTAATCTTAAACGTGCGATGGCAGAAGTCATCTCCGCTGGTAAAGAGGGCAGAGATGCGATGAGTCAGATCAGCGAACGCCTCAACGCACAGCAGAAAAACCTTAAACCTAGCCACAAGAAGTGATAGGAGTGAAAGATGGCGACTAATCCTCAAGCTAATGGTGTTGCTCAGGACTTGACTAATCGTTTGGTACGTAAACCTGCTAATATTGCTAGTGGTGCAACTATTAGTCAGCCTATTTTGATGCACGGTTCTCCTCTTGTTGGTGTTGACTGTAGTGCATTGTCCAGTGTGGCATTTACTCTCCTTAATAGTATCGATGGTGGTCTGTCGTATCGTGCAGTAGAAGACGCAGTGAGCGGTAATCCTATTAGTATGATCGTTGAAGCTAATCGGTATCACCATGTCAGCCCTCCCATTCGCGGATTGGATATGGTTAAGGTGGTATGTGGTACTGCGGAGGCTGCTGCTCGTACTGTGATCTTGGTGAGTGATAATACGAGGCGCTAGTGTTCAAGCAACACGTCAATACACCGAGATACGCGAAAGACGCTGCTACGAAGCAGTACGTTGACACGGCTTTTGCAAACGTACAGCCGGGTGCGTCGTCGTCTGTCTTTGATTATCGATGTGATGCTACAAATACTAGTCCAAATGATCCGGGGGCAGGGAAATATAAGTATAGCGCGACTCCGCAGAATGCTGCTGAGACGTTGTATATGGATTGGCTCACACAAGATGGCTTCGATGTAGTTGCGTTATTCACATCGATGAAGTTTGGTGACGAGTTCATTATACAAGATAAGGATATGTCGCTCAACTATCAGAGATGGAAGCTACTCGGTCCTGCACAGATAATGCCTGATTGGTTTCAGATACCAGTGCAGTTTATAGAGGGAGACGCAGTATTTAGTAATAATCAATTAGTGTCTTTCGTTGTTACTTATACAGGACAAGAGGGTGAACCGGGACCAGCAGGACCACAGGGACCACCCGGAGAACAAGGCCCAATAGGTCCGATAGGTCCAACTGGTGCTAAAGGTGATAAAGGTGACACGGGTAATACTGGTAGTGCTGGATCGACAGGTCCACAAGGTAATCCGGGTGTAGGTGTACCAACTGGCGGTACAGTTAATCAGGTATTAGCGAAGATAGATGCTACTAATTACAATACGCAATGGGTTAATCAATCTGGTGGTGGTGTTTCGCAGAGCTATGTAGATACTGCTGATGCGTTGCGAGTGTTGAAAGCCGGTGATACGATGACCGGCAATCTAACAATTAATAAAGCATCTCCTTCGATTTTGTTAAATAAGACGAGTGACCCTGGTGGTGCTATATATGGATTGAGGAATGGTCTTAATCGTTGGATTATAACTATAGGTGCTAGTGATCCTGAGACTGGTAGTAATAATGGATCAGGATTTTATATAACTCGATGTGCTGATGATGGAAGCATCATCAGTGATCTCATGGCTATCAATCGTGCTGATGGTTCGATGAGATATACTGGTAATATTTCTATAGCTAAAGATACACCAGAGTTTATCCTTAATAGAGCCGCGGGTACTGGTGGAAGTATTCTACGTGGTAGAAAAAGTGGTCTTGAACGATGGGCAATAACATTAGGAGATGGTGACGCGGAGTCTACTGGTAATGCAGGATCATCTTTCCGTATTTATAATTACAATGACGCTGGTACTAATCTCGGTATTCCATTAGAAATCACTCGTGCTAATGGAACCATGACGGTAGCTGGATTACTTAATCATAAGTACATTTCTCCCGGTGCAGGTGGATGGTACGATACACCTACAACTTCACAGAAGTTCTTTGTTGGTACAGAGCCGGGGACGGAGAACTTTAGAATTTATAGTGTTGGCCCCGGTAATATACTTTTGATAGATGGCCCATCAGGAGTTTCTACGTTTAATGTTCGGACGAAATACAACATAGGTGGTGGGGAGTTTCTACGTCATCGATCGACTGCTTATGGAGTTATTCAATATACTGATCCTAATTACTTTTATTTCTTGCTGACAAATGTTAATGATCCTGATGGTGGATTTAACAATCTACGTCCCTTTACCATCAATCTAAGTAATGGTTATGTTGGAATGTCTCATGGGTTGACTTGTTATGGTCCAGCTACTTTTGCCGGTACTCGTTTGTACTGTAGTGGTGGTGCGTTTACTTTGAGTGGGTGGAGTGGTGATCCAGCTCAAGCTCTAATATTCTTTGGTTCAGGAGAGACTAAATATCTCCATGTTGGCTCTGATTTTAATTTCGTTAATGGAACCTTATACAGCAATAATTTTCGTGTGCTGACTACGAATGATGGTGCGTTTGGTAACTACATGCCGATTTGGGGAGGTACGTTTACAGGGACAGTGAATACAGTACCCGGAACTGGATGGATAAGTGATCCTAATGGTGCTCAAGGTCCATTTCAAGTACAAGGACAAAATGGACAAGGCGCCAAGATGTGCTTCCACCATAATGGATCATTTGCGTGTTATTTTGGATTAGATCAGAATAATCAATTAGCTATCGGTGGTTGGAGTATGGGCAACGGTTCATGGAGAATTGTTCATGAACAGATGTCTAATCCTTCTCTTCAGGGCACGGTGACATCTTCTGGTCCGATGGATGCTGTTGGTCAATATTACGGTCGATTGGGAATAGGTGGTGCAAGAAGTAACACATTCAGTATCTATTGGGATGGTCGTGCATGGTGTATGATTGATAATAGTAATATGGGTCAGTTCTCTGGTGTATCAGATTACAGGGCGAAAAAAGACGTAGAGAATATGAAGAGTATGTGGGATGAGATTAAGAAGGTAAGGCCAATCAGTTTCAAGTTCAATGATTGGATGCCTGAATGGGAGGAGAAGACACAAATCGAACGTGCAGAGGCAGAAGGTCGAGAGGTAAGACCATTCATTGTCGGTAGTAATATGACTGAGTGGGGATTTATCGCTCACGAATTACAGGAGGCATTGATACCGACAGTAGCTTCAGGCTATAAGGATATTCAGAAGGCAGTCCAAGTACCCAACCCTCTCCCGTTGATAGCGATGACGGTAAAGGCGTTACAAGAAGCAATCACTCGAATTGAACTCATCGAAGGGAAACTACTACAATGAATGAAGAACAGCAGGCTATCAGTCAGAAGGTTGATAATCACGTTAAGATGTTGATCGGTGATCTACACCTACAGCTTATCGTTTTGAAGGCTCAACTGGATATCAAGAACGAACAACCCATTCCAGTACAGGCGACGAATGGTAAGGACCATGAGAAGCGACCAACACTATAGGAGGAAGCGATGCCGATCGGTCTTATCTTTTGGGTCTTGATGCTGATCGTACTGGTATTCGGTATCATGCTTCGATCTCCAGCTTTCTCCGCGTACAGTTGGGGATGGGATTGGCTCTTATACATCCTGTTATTCCTTCTCGGTTGGAAGGTGTTCGGATTTATGGTTCACGCTTGATGACCGCGACTAGGAATTGGATAAGAGATAATTCAACTCTTGTCTATTTCCTAATTGCGCAGTTCATCGCCATTGGTGCGGGGGCTGCGTCTATATTAGCATATGCTGTTAAATTAGAGACTCGTGTCTACATAATGGAGCATAGAGGAGCGGAGTATACAGTTGCGAGAATGGAGGAGATGAAGTTAAAGATTGCTATACTCGAACAGGGAATTAGACAGAATGAAGAGCAGATTAAACGTATTGTAGACGCCTTGACGAGAGAAATAGGTAGAAAGCCGTGACCAATTATGTAGTGAAAGAGAATGGCCTCAACGACAGGTTCTTCAAGTCGCGTGCTAAGATACGAGTTCTTGGTGGCGGCTTTGCTAACGGGAAGACTGCTAGTGCCTGTATTGAAGCACTCAAGTTTGCCCGTGACTATCCGGGTTCAAATGGGCTTATGGCTCGTGCAACTTATCCTAAACTTAATGATACTCTTCGTAAGGAGTTTATTAAGTGGTGTCCGAAGCAGTGGATTAAGAACTTCCCACTAGGACAGAACTCGAGTAATATGTGTACCCTTAAAAACGGTACAACGATTAACTTTAGATACATGCAGCAGCAATCGAGAGGGGATGAAGCTGCTACATCGAACCTACTCAGCGCGACTTACGATTGGATTGTAGTCGATCAGATTGAAGACCCTGAGATCGTACATAAAGACTTCCTCGATCTGATGGGTCGTCTACGTGGATCAACTCCGTATATCGGTGATGACGTTACGATGCCACACACTGGTCCTCGTATGATGATCCTCACCTGTAACCCGACACGTAATTGGGTGTATAAGAAGCTCGTACATCCATTCCACATGTTTAAGGAGAAAGGGATTATCAACCACGACCTTATAGTGTTGAGAGATAAGGACAGTAAGCCCATCAAGGATAAAGATGGGAAGGTACAGCTACTCCTCGATGTGATTGAGGGTAGTACGTATGAGAATGCCCACGTACTAGAGCCTGACGTTATTCAGGGACTAGAGAGTACGTACACAGGACAGATGAAGGATCGCTTTCTATTAGGTAAGTGGGCAGCGTATGAAGGTCTAGTCTACCCACAGTACAGCGACATCACTCACAGCGTCGAACACAGTGATGTAATGAAGCTCTGGAATGACTTGATAGATAAAGGATACATGATACCGATCATCGATGGATATGACTTCGGTATTGCAGTCCCATCTTGCTATTTAATCGCCTACGTAGATGATGATGGCAACGTAATCATAATGGATGGATTCTACAAGAGCGAGATGGGAATTTTAGAACAGGCTGAGAAAATACGACAGATCAGACAGAGATGGGGACTACCACAGGATCAAGACTGTTGGGCTGATCCGAATATCTTCAAACGCTATGGGGGCAATAGTGGTAATGTAAATGAAACGGTTGCTGGACAATTTGCCAATCTGGGTGTCCCGATGCGTCGCGGTAATAACGACATCCTTGGAGGCATTGTTAAAGTCGGAAGCTATCTCACTATTAGTCGGTTTCATAGAAATCCTTTTTCTGGTGAGTTCAGTGCTCCTCATCTATACGTATCTCGTAACCTAGAGTGGTGGATTGACGAGATAGGTGGATACTATTGGGATAAGGATAGTAAAGGTGAGCGTGACGATAAGCCGAATGATCGTAATGACCATGCGATGGATACTACGAAGTATATGCTCACTAAGTTGGATGCGATAGCCAAACTCGATCCACGACATAATAGTACACCTGAGTATCTACAGTGGATGGAGAGCGATCCTGTTAGCTATACGTCGAGGAAGTGGCGTCATGGAAGAGAACGCCAACAACAGATGAGTGAGATACTCTAATGGCCGAAGAACAGGATTATGCAGCTATTAGCGATAGTCTCACTGAAGGTGGGATTAAACCTGCAAAGGGTAAAGAGGAATACTCACCGTCTTATAAGATGATGCAGGATACTAAGATACCTGTATCGAAGCAGATGGGGAAACTGTGGAAAGCAAGGAGGGATCAGGCTAAGGCGAAGTTGAAGAACGAGGGCATAGCTGACGCATGGGACGAATGTATTAGGTACTACAATAACGATCAGGTAACCCATAGCAATGTCGAAGGCAGTCCGAATGTATCTCGGATGTCTCGGAAAGGTACAGGTATTAGCGATGAGCACATTGAAACGGAGAACGTTGTTTTCGCGAATACTACCGCACTCGTACCAGCTACCTACGCTAAAAACCCAGATGTCGAACTCACTCCTAATGATAAGCAGGATGAAAAGACTACCCAGTTCTCGACTTGCTGCGAGAGATTGGTTAATGCGCTATTTGCAAAGAAAGTCTCCCCCGGTATAAACCTCAAGCCTAAAGCTCGTAAGTGCATCATTATGTGTACACTTACGAATGTCGCGTATCTCGAATTAGGATGGACGGATAAGGAGGATAGCAGTGAGGCGACGCTTACTGAGATACAGTATGAAGCGGATAGATTGGCGAAGGCAAAAGATATCCATGAGATTGAAGAGATCGAGGGATGTCTGGCTGCGTTAGAGGATAAGATTAACGTACTTAGTCCTAGTGGACCGTGGTGTAAGTTCAGACACCCGAAGGATGTCCTCCGTGATCCAGCCACTACGCATAATGATCTCACGGATTGTAACTGGTTGATGATTGCTGACTTCGTACCGACTACACTGCTACGAGCTATCTACTTTAGAAAGAAGGAGGATAATCAAGACGAGTGGGAGTCGATATACGCCCCTACGCATATATTGAATGCGAAGTCAGGTGGTGGTCATGATGAGGAGATTAATAACTTTTCACTATTAGATGGACATAAGGATTATCACAGCTATGGATACGACGATGAAGACACGTTTGACAAAGCGAAGTACACGAAGGTCTGGAGAGTATACGATAAGGTTACCAGACGGCTATTACTCTTTAACGATAAGAACTGGTCGTGGCCCATTTGGGTTTGGGACGACCCATACAATCTCACTAACTTCTTCCCCGTCTGTTGTCTGGAGTTTTATACCGATCCCGAGGGCGACTATGCTCGATCCGAGGTGATGTATTATCTCGATCAGCAGGATGCGATTAATGAGATAGCCTCTGAGCGTAGACGAGCAATTGCATGGACACGTAAGAACCTGTTCTACGATATCGATGCAATCAAAGACCCTGCTGTCGTCTCAGCATTCTTAAGTGGTGCAGAGAAAGGTGGAGCAGTTGGTGTGAAGGTGCCAGATGGAAAGAAGATGCAGGATCTAATCTTCTCTGTACCTCCTCCATCTGGACAGTTTATGCAGCTCTTTGATAGTCAGCCTTATTTACAGGCCATCGATCGCGTATCATCAGTTACCAACGTAATGCGAGGCGTAGAGTATAAGACTAATACGACTAATAAGGCCATCGAGTCATACGAGTCACAAACGCAGACACGCCTTGATGAGAAGATCGATCAGATTGAGGAGTTCATTGGTAACGTGGGTGCTACGTTGCTGGAGCTATGTGTAAGTAAGATGCCTCCTGAGATGGTTGCTGCACTCATAGAGGATAAGATGGGTCAGATATGGGGAGCTATGACACCCATGTCTCCATCTGACTTCCAATCGAAGTTCTCACTACGCATGGTGGGTGGTTCGGCACTCAAGCCAACTGCTAGAGCGAAGAAAGAAGAGGCTGTACAAATAGGCCAGGTACTCGGTCAATTCGGCAAATCTGTACCAGCATCGATACTAGTGATGATGCGCGTATTCGAGAGAGCATTTGATGAGATCGTTATAACAGAGGAGGATTGGGCACTCATTCGAGCATCGATTGAGAAGCAACTTGCACCTGAGCAAGAACAACAGCAGGGTGGTGGAGGTGACCAACTTGCTGAAGTTGAACAACAGATAAACCAACTACCTCCACAAGCCAAACAGGCTCTTGGAATGGCAATGGCGAAGGGTGTACCCATCAGACAAGCGATGGAAGAGATAATGATGAAGGTACAACAAGGACAGCAGAACAGAGTTACCGAGATCGCAAATCAATCTGCGACACCGAAGCAACCATCAATCAATAGAGGACAGACAAATGGCGCCCCGCAGGGAGTCCCTCAACAGTGAGATCGACGATCAAGTACTAAATGATGTACCGGGTCTTGAAGAAGATACAGGTGGAGATGCATTTGATAGCGTACAGGATGCTGGTGATGATGGTATAAACGAACCAGCACCACAACAACAACAGCAAGACCCAACACAACTACGCCAGCAAGATGAAGGTCAAGTTCGCTACGATCAAGCTGGTAATGTAATCGATGCACGGGGCAATATAGTAGCTCCTGCTGGTCGTGGTCGTAGACTTGATGAGCAGAACAGACGCTATCGTGGATTGCTTGATGCTAAGGAGCGCGAGTTACAACAGTTTAAAGCACAAGCAAGCGAGGCACAATTCCTTAACGGGGCACCTGCGAAGCTCGGTTTAAATACCGATGAGACTGCCGCTGCCCTTGACATGATGGCCCTATTCAAGAATAATCCGGCGCAGCTAGTCCAAATCGTATTAGCTGAAGCATCTGCTAAAGGTGTCGATCTAAATAAATTACTCGGTCAGAACATGGGTGCTGTTCAGACCGATGCCATTAGGAAAATGCTTGATGATCGGTTAGCTCCTCTAGACAAGATCAATAAAGAGCGAGCAGAGAACGAACGAGTCACTCAAGCAGTCCATACCAGATATAATACGTTCCTTTCTAAATACCCTGACGCTGATCCGCATCAGGATGCTATCGCGAACTTAATGCGAACTCAGGGCCTCAATGAAGTTGAGAGCTACTTTAGGGTACGCGAGTTCGCGCTTCGGAATGGACTTGATTTCAATAGTCCACTAGGCCCGCAGCTTGCTCAAGTTATGCAACAGCGTGGTCAGCCGGGGCAACAGGCATCTCGTCGTCGTCCAATTGTTAACGGTAGACCACCGAGTAACGGGATGACAGAGCGGAAAACAGAGGTCGCTTCACCAGATCGTTCTTATGCATCGATCATTGATGAAGCACTCGCAGAGTCAGGATACCAAGGCTAATGTCAACACTCTCAACTGTTCTTAGCTCAACTCTCACGAAGTCGCGTGGGAAGTTGATTATGGCCGCTGTTAAATCCAATGCATTCGTAGCATGGGCAATGGCTACCAATCGCGTCGAATATGAAGATGGCGGTTGGGAAATTACTAATCCTCTCACGGTTGGTCGTAACCCTAACGTGGGCACTTACGAATACTACCAGACACTCCCAGTAAATCAGACGAATGAGTTTACGACTATTCGTTATGGATGGTCGCGCTTTGCTGGTACGGTTATTATCAGCGAGCAGGAAGAGGATGAAAATAGAGGACGAGCACAAATCTTCAAACTGATGAAGGCGAAGATGGAAGTGCTTGAGGAGTCGATTAAGGAGCAGTTCTCTGCTTATCTCTACGCCGCTGGTGGTGGTACTGATCCACTCGGTTTGGCGTCTCTTATACCAGACGATCCCACAACGGGAACGATGGCTGGTCTTAGTCGCGCTGCTGAACCTCAGTGGCGAACTTCAAGCTATGACTTCAATGTCGGCGGTATTGACTCTACCAACATTGAAGAAGCTTTCGATGACGTTCTAATGGACCTCACTGTTAAAGGTGAGAAGCCTGACATCATCCTGTGCGGACGTAATCTCTATCGTATCTACCGCGCAGCAGTACGTGATAAGATCACGATTAATCTGAGCGAGTCGAACAGCGGCAAGAAGATGATGGACTTGGGCTTTAAGGGCGTAAGTCATCAATCAGTGCCGATGATGTATGATGAAGACTGTCCGGTTAATAAGGCATACTTCATCAACTCTAAATACCTACGCCTCCATGTACTCAAGCATGTGAACATGAAGGTGAAAGACCTTACCGCGCCGTGGAATGTGGATGCAAACGGATCGCGTGTAGTGTGGCAAGGACAGTTCTGTCTTTGGAAGGCATACCGCACTCATGCCGTTCTCATTAACGAGTGAGATAGATGGCACAAGCAGTACAAAATCGAGTCGATAAGCCCGTACCTAAATTCATGGTAGAAGAAGGTGGGCCGTATAAGAGACGAGTCGCTACTTATGACAAGGAGAAGCGACTCTTTAAGTACACGGAGATCGAGGAGCCTACTAGCTTCATCCTCAGATTTCCTAAAGGCCACTCTATCCGAGTGAGAACCCGTGCAGAAGTTGAGCGTCTTGTTGGTGATCCTGAATACGTCGAACTCATTGATCTTGAAACGAGTGATGTAGTCGGAGCAGTTCAACGACCGCTCAAGAAGAAGGGAGATAACTAATGGCGCAAGGTGTAAACTCACAGCACTTTGATACTTGGAACCAGCAAGTCAATATGTACGTGCCTGACGCACAGTTCAGTCAGGATATTGACTACGTGACTGGTGAGTATCGTGCTGACTATGGTGCTGTTCCTACTCTCAGTGCTAACGGCATTCTCGCTGGTGGTAACTGGGGTGTTGCTGGTAATACGAATACGTTCGTTACAGACTATCGTTCGAAGATGGGGCCATTCGGTCGCCAGCTTTCGTTCGTCTCACTCGCTACGGCTGCTAACGTAGTCACGATTAATGGTCGCGACTATATGGGTCAGCCTATTCGCGAGGTACTTACTCTCAATGGTGCGACTGCGGTTAATACGTTGAAGATTTACCGCAGCATTGATACGCTCAGTTGGACTGCTCCTAACGGTGCGGCTACTACTGTTAACATCGGTTATACTGATACTCTCGGTGTGCCGTATCGTACAGTAGCAGTGCAGAACTGGCTCGAAGATGGTCTTAGTGCTACTCCGGGTACTGCTACGTATGGTGCATCTAACAGTGTACCGCAGACAGCAGGCAGCAGTGATCCTCGTGGTGGTGTTAAATTCACATCCGCCTCCAACGGTGTGAAGACATTCTCCTTGATCGGTCTTGCTGATCTCACTGAACTCTATGGTATCGCTCACTTCGCTGGTTAATAGTGATGGGATCGTTTATACGTATAAGCGATCCCGTTACTCTTGGAGGTGAGTATGACGACGTTTGCAGAACTCATTCGCAAGTCACTTGTGGAGTTGAGACAAGAACCCGGTATCTCAGTTCAACAGTATAGTGAGAATGTGATTGCTGCCATTCTACAGCGGCAGTTTAATGTATTCTTCGATCACTACTGGTGGCCTCGTTACACCACACATAGAGAGTTGATGACACTTAATGGTGTAGATGGTCGAGTGACAACCGATTTAAGAGATAAGATTAAGAGAGCAGACGACATCAGGTTTATATGGTTGCAGGAGGAAGGGACACCTCTCCCTGCACAACCCGCTCATTATAATGCGGCAACATTCCGTAGGTTCTACGAGACAACACCGGACGATAGTATCTTCCGAGTAGTGCCTATAGATACGGAAGGGTACGTGCGTGTCACATATCGCACTAAGCCTAAAGACTTTCAGCCTAATGATCCCGTCTATCTCGATGATGATCTATTAGTCTGCGCGACTTGCTTCAATTACCTCGCTGATGATGAGGATGCTCCTAATAGTGTGAAGAAGTTTCAGGAGGCTACTGCTAAGAGAGAAGCACAGTTGAGAGAGGCGATGAATAGGGGACCGATACCATTTGGTGCCCCTGCTGCGTCTCCATTTACTGATTGGATGACTAGTTAATGGCTCCGCTTAAATCAACAGTCATTCGTGATTTTGGAGGTGGGTTAAATGTTGTGGACGATGAACTTAATCTGTCTTCATCATTTCAACCTGTGCTGGATAATATACATAGAGGCGTTGATAACACCTTATCAGTTAGGTGGGGCACCGAGTTATTCGTTGATCTCCGACGGGGAAGCGTATTAACAGGTACGACTGTCTTCAGTATCGCATGGACTATAGGACAGCGTTCATTGGTCTGTGATTATAATGCTCATGGTCTATTTGATGGAGATCATGTTACGTTCGTGAATGGCTGGACTAATATGACCGGCCTAAAGAGTGCAGAGATTATAGGTAAGACATTCGGGGTACGTGTAGAGAATGCTAATCGATTTCACCTAGTAATGAAGACTGCTGCTACCGTCACTGATTTCGATAATGCAGCTAAGACAGTCACGAAGGACACACACTTCCTCGCTGGGGATATTGTAGAGCTTGTATATTATAGTGACCACCTTGTTGCTGTTGATAGTTTGGGTGAAGTTGTTAAAGTCAACGCAGCACAGGCTGTTACACGTATATGGGATCACGCTAAAGCATTCACGACACCGGGATCAGTAACACCGGGGCCAGGTTGGTCGTATATTGACTATGCATCATCAGCTATCTTTAAAGGACAGTTGATCGTTGTTAATGGTATCGATAAACCGTTACTTATTGATTTCTCCAAGACACCTAATTGTAGATACTTAGCAGAGGAGACTTCATCTAGCACGATCAACGTACCAGTCTGTCGTTATGTATGCTCCATTGATAAGTGGTTAATCATGGCGGGTGATGCACTGATGCCTTATAAGGTACACATCAGTCATACTAATTCGAGTGGTACATGGGAAGGTGATGCTGCGCCTAATGATGGTGTAGGTATTGAGCTGAATAACACTAACAGCGCCTCAGTATTTATAAGAGGGATTAATAAGTTCAGGAACTTCCTTGCAGTAGCGTTCGACGATACTGTAGCGATGGTTGAGTTGGGTATCTTTGATGGTACTACACACAGACCAGAGGTTACTGATAGCGTTGCGAGACATGGAGCTATTGCACATAAGTCAATGGTGTTCCTTGGCTTCGACCTAGTGATGGCTGATCCGATCGGTGTACCTTCATTCGCTAAGTCACAGTTTGATAACTCCATCATACCATCGAGGATGAGTGAGTTTATCGCACCGATGCTACAGATGAATATCAGTCGTCTCACAGCGGCTACATTAGAGCGCGATATCTTCTCAGTGTATAGTACACATGATAATCGCTACATCTTGTTTGTACCTAATCACGACGATGTAAAGGTACGACTACCGAATGATCCCATCTATTATCTATTCGTGGATGTCGGTACTAATCGATGCGTATTAAATACACCTAATCACGGTATGGTCGAAGGTGAGAAGTTCTCGCTTTCTGGACTGACTGATACTAAGAGATCGATACCTAGTGGTGATATACCTGAAGAGTGTACCGTTGAAGCTGTGTTAAATGAGAACCTTATATCCTTCCGTCTTAAGAACATCATCGTAGAGCCGCTTAACTTTGGTGGCACTACGGTAGACATTACACGTAAGAGGACAGAGACAGTTGCCTATGCACTTACATATAATAAGGGACTGAAGATTAAGGCATGGTCGCGCTATAGAGGATGGAATTTTCGTGCAGGAACCACATCACTATACGGTCGAGTGTTCCTTGCAGATAAGAGCCACATCTGGAGAATGGGCAGTCGTTACGATCCTATCTTCGCTGACTTTAAGGGACTCTACGACCACATATTCGCTAATAATACTCTATACAAAGTGGGTGAGAAGGTTCGTGATGCACTGACTAATGAAGTATTCACCTGTCAAATTCAGCATACATCATCAGCTAGTTCATTTGAGATAAATAGAGAACAGAACCCTAATAACTGGATCATCTATAAGGGACTACCGATCAACTTCGATATTGAGTTCCCGTGGGCTGACTTCGATAAGAGAGATATGACGAAGCTACTTAAAAGTATAAACGTGGATGCTAAAGGAACTGATCGTTTCACTGTAGAGATGTATATTGACTACTATTATAAACACAAGGTTACAGGAGCGCGTACACCTCTGCTATCGATGGATATGATTGGTGGTGATGAAGGTGCATTCGGTGTTCAGCAGCAATCATTCGGTGCTGGTCGTCTAGCTACACGTCAACGACCAATACCATTCGAGGCTAGGGGTAAGCTATTCAAGCTTCGTATTCACGGATCGACAATCGAACCTCTACGTTTCATCGCTTTCATCTTCGGATACAAAATAGTGGGAAGAGATCGATGAGTATCGGACCAGTTAAAGAATACACGACATACTTCGATCTTGAAGTACCCACGTTCGACTTTCCAGCGTGGCATACGTACTATGAGCGCAACTTGAAGACCATTGATGGCATCATGTATTTGATGTCTGGGTCTACTAGCCTTAAAGGAGTGTGGAAAAATAGCGTCCAATATGATATTGGTGATCGTGTTGTAGATATCGTAGCAGCAGAAGCGTTTGAATGCTTCGTTCAGCATACAAGTGCGCCCGCTCCTACTACATTTGAACAAGATCGTCTTGCACCGGGACATTCCACATACTGGATGGGTGTTGACTTCATTCAATCGCTAATGGGTACATCGAGTAGTGCTGTCGATATTGGATTAGGAACGAAGGTATTCGCTACACAATCTGGTCGCGTCTTTGCTCCAGGTGCGAAGATGACGATAGCGAGTTCTATTGATCCCACAGTTAATTGGATGTGGGGTTCTGTCATCGATTACGATGGCTCTATCCTAACAGTTGATGTCGAAGTTATTGGAGGTAGTGGTACACATAGCGATTGGTGGATTGCAGTTAGTGGTATTCGTGGTCCGCAGGGTGAGATCGGACCAATGGGTGTTCAGGGTCCACAAGGCGAGGTAGGTCCGAATGGTCCTGCTGGCCCTACAGGACCGCAAGGGATCATCCCTGAAGCGCCAGTTGATGGTGGCATCTACGGTCGCAAGGGTAGCAACGCAACGTGGACACTGGTCACGGCTGTCAACTCTGGCACCCTCCCTAATACTCCTGCTGGCGGTATCTCTGCAACAAACGTACAAGCAGCTATTAACGAACTCGATACTGAGAAGGTAGCAAAAGCTGGTGGTGCTGCTGCGGTGATGACGGGAAGTCTTACATTGCCTGCTGCTAATCCAACTGTCGCTACAGATGCAGCACATAAAGGTTATGTAGATACTCAGATCGGTGTAATTAACGCATCACTTACTAACAAGCCTGATAAGTCTTATGTTGATACACAAGATGCTTTGAGAGTTAGTCTCGCTGGCGACACAATGCAAGGACCGCTTAATCTTGTAGGAAATAGTCACTGGACAGTCAATGGTCCCGGTGCTGGTAGTTGGTTTAATACGTCAGGGATAGTTGATAGGTTTTTTCTAGGTACAGAAGTCGGTACAGATAACTATCGTCTCTATTCGACTGGCGCAGGTAATATGCTCAGTTTTAATGGAGCGAATGGAGTAGCAACATTTGCAAGTGATGCCGTTGTTAATGGTAATCTTCGTACATCAGGTTCGGTTGCTGTTGGTAGTGCGGTTACGACTGGTCTGTATGGAGATGGTGCTAACGTAGCAGTTAGAGGATATGCTGGTGGTTCGGTCTTCATACAATATGCAAATGGTGCAGCACACTATGCGCAGTTTTGGAATGGTGGATCGCGTATCTTTG
>Ga0207711_10001968_pt1 | contig 18639 bp, 17 predicted proteins | sample KBSS34metaG_FD_184401 | JGI IMG/M metagenome (GOLD analysis project Ga0207711, IMG submission 184401) | Switchgrass rhizosphere microbial communities from Kellogg Biological Station, Michigan, USA - KBS S3-4 metaG (SPAdes) (version 2) | ecosystem: Host-associated > Plants > Roots > Rhizosphere...
CCACGAAATCCCGGCTTTCTCGAGCAGTTTCACCAGATGATTGCTCGTAGTCAGATTGTGCTGCGATGGCAACCCATCGTCTCGAACTCCAAAGCTCGTTCCTCCCTCCAGCCACAAATAGTTCGGCAGGCTCGGGTGAATTCCGGGCGGGTTCTTGTACCCATTGGCATACGAGGCCATGGGCAAGAGCGTGTAGTTGATGTACGGCGCGGCAGAATTCCCTTTGATGTTCCCGCTGCTTGCACCTGTCCAATTGTGGTTCTCCATCACGATCAAGAAAACCGTCTTGATGTGATGCAGGGTGGTCGTCGCATCTGGTTCGGCCCGCACCGCATCCGGTTCCTGGGCTGTGCCTCCAAAAGCGAGTGTCACCGCCATAAATCCAACCAATTGCCCGCAAAACATTCGGCCGACTCGGTTCATCGCTGCTCCTCTCGGGCCACTAGGCCCCACTTGAGTTCGAGAATTGGCCCGATCTTGCTGTCAAAGAAAAAAGCTAGTAAGTCTGTTTTGCATTTGGATGAGCTTTCCCGTCCTTACGGCGATCCCGATTCTCATTGACTTCCCCAGCCTCGCCGCATCCAATTCATCTGATGGAACCCGGAAAGCAGCGAATTCTGGTGATCGGAGCTGGCATGGCCGGCCTGACGGCCGCTAGGCGTCTCGCCGAGGCTGGTCGTCAGGTTCTGGTCCTCGAAGCCCGCGACTGCGTAGGCGGTCGGATCCGCACGCTCCGGGAAGGCAACCAGATTATCGAACTCGGGGCAGAATTCATACACGGACATCCACCAGAACTCTGGGACCTCATCCGCGAAGCCAATCTCGACACCTACGCCCTCGACGGCGCCGACTACTGCCATAAAGACGGCAAGCTCAAAAAATGCGACGAGCAAAGCGGAATCTTCAAGTTTCTAAATCAGCTTGAAAAGTGGAAGGGTCCCGATCTCGCATTCGCCGACTACCCTCCCCTCGACAAGCTGTCACCTGAGAAGCGCGATGAGATCATCAGCTACGTTCAGAGCTTTAACGCCGCTGACTATCGCCAGATTGGGATTCATTCCCTTGCGGTCCAGCAACACGCCGAAGAGGAAATTCATGGCGACGAGGTCTTCCGCATTCTCGAAGGCTACGACCGGCTGCCCCAGTTCCTCGCCAGGAAGGTTCGCGAGGCAGGCGCCCGAATTGAACTTTCGCGCCCCGTCGAAAGAATCGAATGGCGGCGAGGCAGGGTAGACGTATTCGCGCGCGATGGCGGAGAACTCCTCGAGCTCTCTGCCGTCAAAGTCGTCGTCGCTGTCCCTCTCGGTGTACTTCATCAGTTTGGCGTCGTCTTTGACCCCGTCCCTCGTACCCTGATCGCGGCTCAACAGATTTCCATGGGCCCGGTCCGTCGCTTCACGCTGCTTTTCCGCGAGCGCTGGTGGGCCAGCCACGATGATCTGAAATTCGAGAAGCTGAGTTTCCTTTTCACGCACGGCACGATGCCGCCCGTCTGGTGGACAGCCCACCCCTGGGAAACTCGCACCCTTACCGGGTGGATTGGCGGTCCACGTTCATCGGCTTTCGATCAGTGCACCCGAGAGCAGGTCGGCGACCTGGCATGCCAGGAGCTCGCTCGCATCTTCCCGATCCCCGTCGACTACCTGCGCTCTCAGCTTATTTTCTGTGCCACTCACGACTGGCAAACCGACCCCTATTCCTTCGGCGCGTACAGCTACATTCCTGCTCGTGCCCTTGATGCTGTTCTCGAGTTCGCCACTCCCGTGGATAACACTCTCTATTTCGCCGGAGAACATACAGACGTCACTGGTCATTGGGGCACCGTCCACGCCGCTATCCGTTCCGGCGAACGGGCCGCCAAGCAGATCCTTGCGCCCGCCCGTGCCCAACTCCATGAGATGACAGCCCGCGGTGCTTAAGTCGGGAGAAGGCGGCTAACGCTCCACATCCGACACTATCCACCATAATCACTTAATTCTTCTATCCTTCCTCGATTCATCTGGCTCATCAATCCGAAACGCCTTCTGAGCATTCGACGGGTGGTTCACCTTTGAGGCCCTGCCGTGCCGCAGCATGCGCCGATGAGCTTCGCTCCAGGTCGGCATCTCGTCCTCTTCCTGAGCCCAGTGCGCTAACGAGGCTTCGTCGCACCACTCAAGCAGCTTGCGCATTGCCGCTCCGTGCGGACCTGCGGTCATAAATGCCTTCATCGCGGCTTCCGTCTCCCAGCATGTGCAAGTCCAAAACGCATTGCGCCGATCGCGGAACACCTTCGCGGCCAGGCACCCGTCAGCCTGAGCCGTCTGCTTTCCAATGCGAAGGGCGGAGAAGAGAAACGCCGGCATGAATCGCCATGACCGCACCCTCAACCTGGTCACCGACACTAAAGGCATCCCAACCTCAACCTGCTACTCGCTTTCACGCCCGGCGCTCGTCGAATCTGGCATCTAAGGTTTGTTCCCTTGTTCCCTTGTTCCCTTGTTCCCTTGTTCCCTTGGTAATCACCGTCCCGAACTTCCAAACCCTTTCGCGAGTCGGGCCGAATCCTCCAGCGTTTCCGCCTCTTCCACCTTTCCCGTGAGTACCGGCACCGGAATCATCTGCGCGATTTTCTCTCCCGCTTTCAACTCGATCGGCTCGATCCCCAAATTCGTCATCACAATCTGCACCTCGCCGCGATAGCCCGCATCGATCACGCCAGCCGTTGTGGCGATCCCCCGCGAGGCCATCGAGGAACGGTCGCGCACCAGCAATCCGAGAGCGACACCTGTCTCCGGATGACGCGCCTCAACCGAGATCCCTGTCCGCACTCTCACTGTCTTATTTGGCTCCAGAACCATTCCCTCAAGCGAGAACACGTCATACCCAAGATCCTCACCTGGATGCGCAACAACTGGCAGCTTCGCCCCTTCACCCAATAGCTTCACGCGTAACATGTGTTCATACTAACGGCCGGCGCCAGCTCGCCTATTACCATTCGAAATCGATTCCATCGGAAATCCACCTTATGCTAATCTTGCTCCACCTAAGGGGCGCCGCTGTCCGAAACTGCCTAATTCGTCCTCTCAAAAGTCGCCTCATCTGAGAGCTTCCTGGTGAGGTGTGCGTTCTTGTCTTTCACACCGAGAGGATCATCCAGTGCAATTGGAGAACTTTGGCTGGAATGGCTACTTCGCCATCCAGCAGCATCGCGGCACGCCTGCGCGTATAGCCTCAGCCTCGCGGGATCGCTTCACTGTTTGGAGCGAATCCGGAGAACTGCAGGCAGTCGTGAGCGGAGAATTCCGGCGCGACAGCTCCATGTGGCCGGCCGTGGGCGACTGGGTTGCGTTGCGGCCCGGTACAACCGTTATCGAGCATATCTTCGAGCGCAAGACCGTGCTGTCGCGCAGACAGCCCGGCAAGTCAACCCAGGAGCAGGTCCTTGCCGCCAACATAGACGTCCTGTTCATCGTCTGCGGCCTCGATCGCGACTTCAATGAACGCCGCATCGAACGGTACCTTGTCGTCGCGCAGCAAAGTGGCGCCCGTCCCGTGATTCTCCTCAACAAAGCGGATCTCAACAGAACTCTTCCTTTCGACCCCGACCAGATCGCGAATCGCCTTTCAGAGTCAACGACCGCGCCCGTTCTCCTCATCAGCGCAATTACCGGCCGAGGAATTCAGGAGCTCAACAACCACGTGGCACAGGGCGAGACTGCAGCCCTCATCGGCTCCTCCGGCGTCGGCAAATCTACCTTGGTCAACCTCCTCCTTCGCCAGTCTCGTCAGTCCACTGGCGAAGTTCGCGAAGACGATCATCGCGGCCGCCACACCACAACAGTCAGGTCGCTATTTATCGTCCCATCGGGCTGGCTCCTCATCGATATGCCCGGACTCCGCGAAGTCCAGCTATGGGCGTCGTCGGATCATCTCGATGCCAGCTTCGAGGACATACAGCAACTCGCCGAGAACTGCCGCTTCCGCGACTGTGCCCACTCCGGCGAACCCGGCTGCGCTGTTGCGGATTCGGCGATCGATTCCTGCCGGCTAGAAAGCTACCGGAAACTTCAGCGCGAACTGGACTACCTCGATCGCACCGCCGACAAGCGCCTCATGAGCGAGACCAAAGCTCGCTGGAAGGCCATCCACAAAGCCATGCGCCACCACCCGAAAAACCAACGGTGAGACAAGCAAATAGCGATAAAATAGGTGTGGCAAGAGGACCGGGCGGTCGCTGCCGGCGCCCTTCACGCAAGTGCTGGACAGCCGGGGGAGGAAAGTCCGAACTCCGCAGGGTAGTGTGCCGGATAACGTCCGGGATGCGGGCTTCAAGGCCCGTAGACGGCCAGTGCCACAGAAAACATACCGCCTCTGTAATGCCTCTTTCCGAAGAGGCAGCCGGGGTGCTCGATGGACTAGTCCAAAGGGCTGCCCCACGCAGTGGTAAGGGTGAAAAGGTGCGGTAAGAGCGCACCGCTCCGGCGGTAACGGCGGAGGCATGGTAAACCCCACACGGAGCAAGACCAAATAGGGGGGGAAACGTTCGCGAGTGGACCACGCGGCGTTGCGCATCGACCCGATGCGTTCAGACGGTTCACCTCTGGCTCCCTCGGGAGCTGTCGAAACCTCCGGGTAGGTCGCTGATGAGCGCGAGCGGTAACGCTCCGCCTAGAGGAATGACCGCACACGACAGAATTCGGCTTATAGGCCTCTTGCCGAAGTTTCCAAAACCGTCCGCAATATTCAGCGGTTGTCCTATTACGTCCTGCTTCCCATGCGTGAGCTTCGGCGCGAGTCTTCCGCAGCCTCCAGTTCCGCAATACGCGCGCGAAGAATTCGCTGCAAATCGGCAACGCTTTGCGCGTCGTGGCCCATGTCGCTCTCAAACCTGCGCAATACCGCGCGCAGCGAGTCGAGCAGACTATGATCTGAATGTATCGTCAACTTAATCACCTGCCAGTAGATTTCACGCTCTGTCCGCGCCCCGATCGACTTCGGCAATCCGTCGCCGAAGACGCTGCTTCAGATCGGCCTGATCCCGGTCTCTGGAGCGACCGGGTCCTCCAGCTTTCTAAGCGTCGCAGGACCTCCAGAATCCGGCGGCCCGGCTGAATGCTCATGCCCTTCGACCGTCTCGGCCTGGTGGCGTTTCTTTGCTCACATGCACTTCCAACATCTGCTTACGACCCATTTTGGACGGCCCTTCCGTTTCGCGGTCACTCTTCAGAGTCGTTTCCAACTCGTCGAACGAGGTGCGCGGCCCTTCTACAACAAAAACACTGGTAAATACCTTCATTGCGACCTCCTTAGAAACGGCGCGCAGACGTCGCATGCCCTGGACACAAGGGAGCTCCTTCTGGCGAACAGACCCTGCTGCGCACCGGCTGAGCTTTTGTAGTTGTTCGCTTTTCAGGTCTTTCGGGGAAAAACGGAGGGAGCGGGACAAACCCGGGCTCGGACTTTCACTACACCGCGATGGTCCCACAGGATCGTTATGAGTTATGTGAGATAGATCACATCACTTGAGGGCTTCGGCAAGCTGAACGATTTGTTTGCCTTAGCACGAAGGGCGCTCACCCAGTCGCCCAGTTCCGGGAAAGTCAATCGAGTATGATCCCCATCCGTTTTGCCAGAATGCGGTCCCATTCCGTCAGCCGGTTCTCAAACGTGTTTTCACCGTCGTGTTTTACGATAGCCGCCCTCACCGCATAAGCCCACATGTCAAAATCGCGCATCTTCTCGGTGTTATCCGGATCGGCCAGCGACATCTCGCCAAGGTTGTACACAGCCGCCACCAGTTCATCGATTACTGAGTAGTAGCCCCGCTTTGCAATCAGTCCACCGACCATGGCACTGATCGCCTCCTGATGCTGGGCGTCACCTGACGCCCCCCGATACTCTGTGCGTTCCATGCCGAGTGTCCTCTTGGCAGTGTTTTCCTGCGTCACTCTAAAGGGATCATCAAAGCACCGGCCCATCATGTCAACTATTCAAGAGTAATGATCAGCCGTAACTGCATCTGCGTAACATCCTCACTTGAAATTGTCTCCGGCAGACATTGCGAAAACGTTTTTCCGATAGGTATACTCAGCACTCAACCATGAAGGCGCATCGTCAGATCGTCAGAGCTCTGCTCCTGATCTCGCTGCTGGCTCCATTCGGTCTCCGGGCCTTTGGCAGCCGCGTGAGTTCGCCTTCTTGTCGAGTCCTCGAGCGCTCCGGTGGAACTCATCACCACCAGCTCACCAGAACCGCGCTTGACGTCGTGCTCGCTGCGCCTGCTCATCGGTCACCGGCTCAGCGGATGCATCGCCTGCGGGGCAAGAGAATCAACCTTAATACGTCTCTTGTTCTCCCACCAGCCACGTCGCCCATCGCGGAGTCCAGCCCTCTATCGGTCACTCCCCACACCCAGGACCTGAACGGCCCCAATCCTTCCCGTGGGCCACCCGCACGCCACTCTGCCTAGCTTGCATCCTTCACAGCTCTGGTCGTCCAACCGCCTCGTGAGCGAATTCTGCGCGACCATAGTGTCTTCAGGCAGTAGCTTGTGACCGCTTCAGTCAACCGCAAAACATTCTGATGTGCCGAGTTTAGATTGGATTCCCGTCGTGTTCTTGCCTGGGGGGAATCCAACGGACTAGCAACCACCCTCCATGGGAACTAGTCCGAACAGGGTTGGCACTGCCCGGGGAAGGCGGGTCCAACCCATTGCGTCAGCTGATCGAGCCCTTGAGCTGATCGCTGCCGTCGCAGGCAGTGGTGCCCGCCCCGGTCGCCACTGCCTGTATTTCTCCCTGCCTGCTGCTTTCTTCTGAATCAACCGATTGCCGCAGCGCATCCATTGTGAAAACCGCGTTCCCCCTAAGCTTCGTTTTCCAGATCCAATCCCAGGAGTACCCATGAAAATCGCCGCCACCATCGCCCGCTACCTGCTCGGCGTCATCTTCGTCTTCTTCGGCTCGAACATGCTATTCCATTTTCTCCCCACACCGCCGATGCCCCCAGGTCCCCTCGCCGACTTCACGAATGCCCTCAACGCCTCTCACTACATCCTGGCCTTGGGCTTCTTCCAGATAGCTCCGGGCATCCTGCTCCTTATCAACCGTTACGTCCCTTTGGCGCTAACCGTTCTCGCTGGCATGATCATCAACATCGACCTAACCCACATCACCATGGCTCCTTCCGGTCTACCAATGGCGGCCGTAGTCAGCCTGCTTTGGCTTCTCGTCTTCCTGCGCGTTCGTTCAAACTTCGCGGGCATTTTCGAGCCGGCTCCCCAGCGCTGATCCTCACGGCATAACTAGAATGAAGTAGTTGTGATGATTGAGTACCTTTACCTTGGCCGCATAGGCTACGACGAAGCTCTTAGGCTCCAGGCAGAAGTCGCAGCCATGCGCCTCGCTGGTCTTATCGACAACACGCTCCTTCTCCTCGAACACCCTCCGGTTCTCACCCTCGGACGCAATGCCAGCCGAGCCAATGTCCTCGCATCGGATGAGTTGCTCGCCAAACACGGTGTCGCGCTTCACGAAGTCAATCGTGGCGGAGACGTCACCTATCACGGTCCCGGCCAGCTCGTCGGCTATCCGATCTTCGACCTCCGCAGCCTCCATAAGCCGAACGGGAGCCGCCTCGGTCCGGTAGACTTCGTCCGCATGATGGAAGAAGCCCTCATCCGCCTGTGCGGAGTCTATGGCGTGCGCGCGGGCCGCATCGCCGGTCTCACTGGCGTCTGGTGTGGCCTGCACGACAACCATCCCGGCCCCACGCGCGAACGCAAGATCGGAGCCATCGGGATTCACGTCTCCCGCGGAATAACCTCGCACGGATTCGCCTTCAACGTCACCACGGATCTACGAGACTTCCAGCTGATCAACCCTTGCGGCATCACCGACAAGCCCGTCACCAGCCTCAACCTCGAACTGCCTGAAGCCGTGTCACTGCCTGCTCTCGAGCAAGTCGCCGATCAGGCCGCAAGTCAATTTGGCCATGTCTTTTCTCAGCAGATCCTTGCCGTTGAATCCCTTGATAGCCTTCGCGCTCATGCGGAGGCCAAAAAGAATTTTCCGGCCAATGACACCCCCCTCCAGATCCGGACGAGGTACGCCGGCTTTACAGCGATGATCCCAACCCTCCCATCCAGGCTTGACCGATTCGGCGATCACCTGGCGGGGCCCCATCCTTACAATTGCCCGGCACTTCACCTATCCCGCATACCGCAGTCTCATCGTGGCGAGCGGGATCATCAATCACGCGCCATAGCTGCCGCAATTTATAATCCGGCAGGAGCCTGGCCCGCTATCCCGCCTCGCGGAGTGAACGATTCATGCCAACCCCCGTCATCATGCCCCAGATGGGCGAGTCGATCGTTGAGGGCACCATTACCAAATGGCTCAAGCAGATCGGCGATTCTGTCGAAAAGGATGAGCCGCTCTTCGAAATCTCCACTGATAAGGTTGACGCCGAAATTCCTTCACCCATTTCCGGCGTTCTTACCGAAATCAAATTCCCTGAAGGTGCCACCGTCGGCATCAACACCGTCGTCGCCACCCTCTCCGAGAACGGCTCCAAGACAGCTCACCCAGCCAGTTCGGAGCCATCCTCCGGGGCCAAGCCGCAGTCCACGACTCTCCAGGCGCCGGCAACTCCTCCGTCCAGTTCAGGTGGCATTGAAATAGTGATGCCTCAGATGGGAGAGTCCATCTTCGAAGGCACCATTACCAAGTGGCTCAAAAAAGTAGGCGACTCCGTCCAGCGAGACGAGCTGCTCTTCGAAATCTCCACCGACAAAGTCGATGCCGAGATCCCCTCTCCCGTCGAAGGCACCATTACCGAAATTCGCGCCCAGGAAGGCGAGACCGTACAGATAAACGCGGTCGTTGCGATCATCGGCGGGAGTGCGGCAGACTCGACAGAACCGGTTCCACCAGCAGCGTCGCAAGCCAAATCAACCGCATCACAAGTACCCGCGCAGTCCGCGACAGAGCGATCGGTGCAGCCTGTCCTGCATGAGAGCGTGAGATCCTCGCCCCTCGTCCGCCGCATGGCAAGAGAACACAACATCGACCTTCGCTCAGTGCCCGGCACCGGGTCGAACGGCCGCATCAACAAGCAGGACATTCTGAGTTACCTCGACCAAAGGGCTGCCGCACCGCAGGTGCCGCAGTTGGCCCCGCAGCCCAAACCTGAACGCCAGGCTCCGAAAGACCTGACGAGCGAAGTTGTACCGCTCACCAAAATGCGCGCCATCATCGCCCAGCGCATGGTCGAGAGCAAGCGCATCGCCCCGCATGTGCACTCTGTCTACAAGGTCGACATGACCCGCATCGTGCGTCTCCGCGACCGCGAACGTGCAGCCTTCGAACAGCGTCACGGCGTCAAGCTAACCTACATGCCGTTCGTTGCCGCCGCGTCGATCGAAGCCCTGCGGCGCCATCCCATCGTTAACGCCTCGCTCGTCGATAACGCGGTCCACTACCACGCCAACATCAATCTCGGCATAGCCGTCGCGCTCGAGTGGGGACTCATCGTTCCCACCGTCCGTGAGTCCGAGAAGCGCAGCTTCTCCGATCTCGCCCGCACCATCGCCGACCTCGCCAGCCGCGCCCGCAACAAGAAGCTCTCACCCGACGAAGTGGGCGGATCCACCTTCACGCTCACCAATCCCGGAATCTTCGGCGACGAATTTGGCATCCCCATCATCAACCAGCCCGAAGCCGCCATCCTCGCCATCGGCGCTCTCAAGAAAGAGCCCATTGTCCTCACCGACGCCGAAGGCAACGACACCATCGCCATTCGTTCGATGCAGTATTACTGCCTTGGCTTCGACCATCGACTCATCGACGGAGCCGACGCCGGCAAATTCATGAGCGAGTTCAAACACCAGCTCGAAACCTGGGATCGGCCGCTCAACTAAGAAGCAGCTATCGATACCGGCAACCCACAATTGGCGCAGAGCTTTGCCATCGGTGTCCGCAACGGCTTGCCACATCGCCCGCACGGTGGTCCGTAGATCGCAATGCCTGGTGCATGATCGCGTTCTCATCTATCTCCTTCATTCCGGTCAACTGCTCGTATTTCTCGCGTACCGGTCTGAAGAGATCGGAAATGGTTGGGTGTCTAAGATCGGACCCTGTCGATTCGCGAAACTGCTTCACTCCTCTCACCGCTTCCGAATGGAGCTTAGCAACCTCGGCAAATTCCGCCTCGTCGAGCATCGGCATCTCGATTCGGCAACGCCAGCACCAGAGCTTCTGCATTGATGTTCTGTGAACTACTGCCCCGCCCAAGCCAACCCATCCGTCGAGTTCCCCGTCGAAATCGTCCGCGTCACCTTCCAACTTCCCAGATCGATCTCCGATACCGTCCCCGCGCCATGCATACACGACACATACGCCGTCTTTCCGTCCGGCTGCACTAGCACCTCCTGCGGATACTCACCCACTGGAACCGTCCGCGCCACCTGCATGGTCTTCAAATCGATCGCCGCCACCTTGTTCTGATCCGGCAGCGCCACCAGCAGCCATTTCCCATCCGGTGTAACGGTTGATCCATACCCGTTTCCCTCTAGCGGAATCCACTTAGCCACTTCGTTCTTCGCCGTATCAATCGCCACCATCTGCGGCTTGGTTTGGTCCGCGGTGAAAACCCACTTATCATCCGGTGTCATGCTTATTCGCTGTGTGTTGTCCGAGATCTTGATCACCTTCAAAACCTTGCGTCCCGCCACATCAATCACCGACATAGTCCCCGGCCCCACGTTCGCCGTGTATGCGCGCTTTCCATCATGCGACAGAACCATCATGTGGCTCTGCTCTTGCCCTGTCGGAAGCGCCCCCATAACCTTCAGCGTCTTCGGATCGATGATGGTGATCGTCTTGTCCAGCTCAGTCGTCACGTACAGCAGGCCATCCCTCGGTCCAATCAGCGGACAGTGCGGCCGCACTCCATGGTTGAACTCGATCTTTCCAACCACCTTTTTCGAAGCGAGATCGATGGCAGCGATCGTGTCTCCATCCGTACCCGGTTTACCCACACCCGAGTTGCCGTAAATCGGCACAAATGCAGTCTTCCCGTCCGCTGACGCGATCACTTCATGCCCCGTGGTACCGCCCTCAGGAACAGTCCCCAGGACCGACCCATTCCCTGGATCGACAATCGCCAGGCTCTGCGTACCCTTCACGGCGACCAGCAGGCGAGACTGCGCGCTCGCCACACCCGCACACACCACAACACTCGCAACGACAACCTTAGAAATGCTCAATCGGCGACCTCCACCAAACAGACCGACTATATCGTACCGGCACAGCTTCCCCGAACAACAACTGGATGCCCCGTCCAAGCTTTGCTTGGGCGGGATACCACTACCAGCGCAGTTTCATTACTTACTCGATTTGGCTACGAGTGCGACGCCCACGGATCATAGGTACCCACGCTCCAAGAGTGCCCCTCCGGATCTTTCACCGTAAACTCACGGCTCCCGTAATCCGTGTTCTGAAGCTCGCGAACAATCCTGCCACCCTCCGACTTAGCTCGCTCATACACTGCATCAGCATCGGCCACCACAATGTAAACGCTCCGCGTCTCCACACCGCCCACTTCACCCGGCGGCTTGAATCCGCGCCCGTACTCATCGTCCTTCTCTGAACCCAGCATGATCATGCCCCCGCCAAGCTTCAGCTCCGCATGTCCCACTGTTCCGTTCGGCCCCGGATACACCGCGTGCTTCTCAAAACCGAACACATTGCACAACCACTCAATCGCCGCATTCGCATCGCGATACCGCACAGCCGGCATGATCGTTGATGGAGAACTGGGAACATTCGCATTCATATAAACCTCCTCGGGATTCACCTTACGCCGAACAGAATGCCACCCGGCCCGTATCGCAATCTTGCGAAGCTTCGGAACTAATCTCGTATGCCAGTTGCCACAGGTCCCGCGTTTTGGGAGAACTTGGGAGGGGCCGGGCGCCCTAGGTCCCCTGTTTTGGAGACCTGGGAGGCGACGCCGAATTCAAGCCGGAAAGCTAATCCGCCGCAATGTGATTCGCCCACTTTGTCCGTCCCGCCGTATACGTACTCCCATCCACGCCTGAGCACGCCGGGAACTCATTCGCGAAGTGCGACTGGTCATGATAACCACAATCCAGAGCCAGCTCCGCCGAGCGCACTTCCACCCCCGCATGAAGCTGCTGTACGCCCGCTGAAATCGCTGCACCCGGCACCACACCTTCGGAGCCAGCCCAACCTCCTCGCGAAAAACCTGCGAAACCTCCGCTGAGTTGCAGCCGGGCTGTGATCGCGCATGTTCTCCGATACTCTGGATCTATGCCGCTGCCCGTTCGCGACTCCGAGCTCGTGCAAATCATGGACGCGGCGCTCTCCGACGTTTCTCACCGCGCCGGTCAATGGCTAGCCTGTCGCCCCGGGTGCACCCAATGCTGCCACGGCGTGTTCTCCATCAATGCCCTCGACGCTGCCCGGATTCAGTCCGGGAGGAAAGCTCTCGAAATCTCCGATCCTGATACCGCTCAAGCAATCTCCACCCGCGCCCGTTCATGGCTCGAACAATACGGTCCCGATTTCCCGGGTAATCTCGCTACCGGCATGCTCGGCCAATCCGAAGCCGACCAGGACCGCTTCGAAGACTTTGCCAACGACGCACCATGTCCCGCCCTCAACCCTCAAACTGGCCTTTGCGACATTTACGCCTGGCGTCCCATGACCTGCCGCGTCTTTGGGCCGCCCGTGCGTGTCACGGAAGGGGATGGCCTTGCCTGCTGCGAACTCTGCTTCGTGGGAGCCACCGACGAACAGATTGCCGCATGCGAAATGCATCTCCCGCACGAGTTCGAAAGCGAAATTCTCGCTGAGACCGGCGATTCCGACGAGACCATCGTGGCCTTCGCCCTCTTACGAAAGGCCACGGAATCACCGCGCTCAGACTCTCCTGAACCCCTGCGATGAACGCGCTACAATGGAGCACCCCGGGAAGTCACAACCAGGGAATTCCTTCTCTGGCCGCCGTACGAGGCCTCGAAGCCATGCCAGTAGCACATCTCACTCTCGAGCTCCGTATTGAGCATGCCCAGTCGCTCAAAGACCGTCGCCACGTCGTGCGCTCCATGAAAGACCAGCTTCGCCAGGGCTTCAACATCTCTGTCGCCGAAATGGATGAGGCGGTGACCTGGCGATCCGCGACCCTCGGCGTGGTCGCAATATCCAGCTCTAGAAGCTATCTCCACCAGCTCATCGAAGAAGTGGAGCGCGCCGCACGCCGCATGACCAATGAACTAGGCGCGGAACTCGCCGACAGCTTCTGGGAATACCTCGAAAGTTAATCCGCCCGCAACGCCTCCATCGGATCCACCCCCGCCGCCCGCCGAGCCGGAATCCACGCCGCCATCACCGCCACCATCGCCATCAGAACCGGCACCGACCCGAAGGTTAGCGGATCGAGCGCGCTAACCTCGAACAAGAAACTATGTAGAACCCGGCTCAGGGCGACTGCTCCAGCCAGGCCCGCTACGCATCCCGCCAGTGACAGGAACAGGCTCTCCCTTACGACGGTCATCACGATCTGCCACCGCTGCGCGCCCAACGCAAGCCTCAGTCCGATTTCTCTCGTCCGCCAGCTCACGATGTACGCAATCAGGCTGTAAACGCCCACCGCACCAATCACTATCGCCAGTGCGCCAAAGCCCAGCAGCAGAATCGCCAGTGCCCGCGGCGCCGCCACCGAGCTTGCAACCAGGTCATCCATCGTTCGCACCCGCGTTACTGGAATCAAAGAATTGATTCCCGCTACAGCGTTCCGCAGTCCCGCCGCTGCCTCGCTCGCGCTCGTGTGCGTCCGCAACATCGCATACATGACGGGCCGATCCCGCTCCGTTGTCAGCGGCAAAAAGACCTCATCCCTGAAGCCTTCCTGGAGACCTCCTTCCAAGGCATTCCGTACCACTCCTACAACCATTGAAGCCTTCTCTGGATTCCAGACAGCTGGTGTCTTCTCATCTCCAACATCTAGTAAGTGCTTACCGAGCGGATCCTGGTTAGGCCACAGCCTTTGCGCGATATGCTCGTTTACTACTACAGCATGCGTGGCTCCGGTTGCGTCCTGCTGCTCCAGCAGTCTCCCGCGCACCAGCTTCAGGCTTAGAACATTGAAATAGCCCGGTGAAACCACCCTGCTCGTCGCCAGCAGCGCTCCTTGTCGCGCATCGCGTGGATGATCCTCGGCGTCGAACACGTAGTTATCAGCACGCCCGCTCAGCGGCAACGAGTCCACCAGCGCCGCGCTCTCCACGCCCGCAATTCCGCTCGAACGGACCAGCAGCGCATCGAAGAATGATTGGCACCTTCCCTTCTCCTTGCATGCGGACGCATCCAGCGATACCTCGGCCGTTACGATGTGGTCCGTCCTGAATCCCGGATCAACCTTTGTGATTCGATATAGGCTGTGCAGCACCAGCCCCGCCGCCGTAATCACAACCACCGTCAGCCCGATCTGCGCCATCACCAGGATCTTCGAGATTCCAAATCTTGACCCCTGTCCTGCCAGCCCGCGTCCGCCCATCCGCAACGTGCTCAGCAGATTCATCCCCGCCATCTTCAGCGAAGGAATCAACCCGAACACCAGCCCCGCAAATATCGACGAGCAGAGAGTAAACACCACATCGCTCCAATGCAGCGATACATCCTGAATCCTCGGCGTATCCGCAGGCATAAGGCCCACAAGAATCCTCAAGCTCGCCACTGCAGCGCCCAGCCCTACCGCCCCCGCCGTCAGTCCGACCACCACGCTCTCTGACAGCAGCTGCTGCACGAGCCTCCTACCCGAAGCGCCTAGCGCGCTTCGCACCGCGATCTCCCGCTCGCGCGCACTCGCCCGCGCTAGCATCAGGTTCGCCACATTCGCGCACGCGATCAGCAGGATCAGCCCTACCGCTCCAAACAGCAGCAGTAATCTCGGCCGCATCGCACCCGTCTGCGATTCAAGCAGCGGTATCACGCTCATATCCGAAGCCCAAATGTCCGGCATTCGAAATGGAAACACGGGCAGCAATACGGCATGCAGCCTTCTTAGCTCTGCTTGAGCCTGCGCCGTAGTCGCTCCGTCTGCCAATCGCCCAAACCCTCGCAAATCAAAGATGCTCCACGGATCGAACGCATCTCCCCCCTTGAACGAAATCGGAATTACAAACTGCGTGTCCGCGTACGGAAAATGCACCCCTGACGGCATCACTCCTGAGATCCGCCGCGAAACGCCATCGATGCGAATCTGCCGCCCGATTGCACCGGCATCTCCGCCGAAGTGCTGCCGCCAGTACCCATAGCTCAGTACCACGTCTTGATCTTCGCCAGCCACCGCATCCTGAGCAGAAAAGAAACTCCCCAGCGCGGGCTTAACACCCAGCACTTCGAACGCATTCACCGTCACCGCTGTGCCGAAGACCCTTTCCGGAACATCTCCGCCAGAAATGTTTGACTCGGCGTCCGGCCCATATCCAGCCACGGCCTTCAGCGCCGTCGCATGCGATCCAAGCTCACGAATCCATCCCTTCGGGAACACCGGCGAATTCGTTCCTGCTATCCGCACCAGCCTGTCCTGTTGAAGATACGGCAGGGGCCGCAATAGGATCGAGTCCACCAGCGTGTAGATCACGGCATTTGCCCCGATCCCCAGCGCCAGCGTCAGCACCGCTGTGACTGTGAATCCCGGCGCTCGCCGCATTTGCCGCAGCGCAAACCGCACGTCCTGCAGAAAACTCTCTAATGGCGGCAGAGTGGCCCGTTCGCGATACGCCTGCCGGGCCTGCTCCGCTCCACCAAGTCGCTTCAATGCCTCTCGTCGCGCATCCTGCCTGCTCGCTCCCGCACGCACACGCGCATCGACGTCCATGGCGATGTGGCTCTCCAGTTCGGCATCAAACTCCACCGCTTTGCGCCGCACAAACACCCCTCGAACCCGAAGCCAAAATGCTCTGTGTTGTCCCATCTTCGACTCCTCTACTCCGTCCGCAACGCTTGTACTGGATCCACCAATGCCGCTCGCCGTGCCGGCAGCCAGCACGCGACCAAAGCAATCACCGCAAGAAACACCGGCACGGCCACAAACGTCACAACGTCATGCGGCTTGATCCCGTACAGGAAGCTCGACGCAAACCGCGACAGCATCCACGCCACCGGCCAGCCCAGGGCCGTCGCAATCAACGCCAGCGCCATCCCCTGACGAACAATCAGTCCAGCTACATTGCCACTGCGTGCGCCCAGCGCCATCCGGATGCCAATCTCCCGGGTTCGCCTGCTCACCGCGTAGCTCATGACTCCGTAAAGCCCCACAGCCGCCAGCACCAGCCCGATCCCGCCGAAAATGCCGAACAACGTCGCCGCCAATCGAGGAAGAAAGTACGCCGACTTCACATGCTCCTGCATCGTCTCCTCGTTGAAGATCGCAATATTTGGATCGAGCCCATAGATCTGCCGACGCACCGCCTCCGACAGCGCTGCAGGGTTTCCCGGCGTGTGCAGCACAAGCGTGTACCCCATCCCAGATGGATCCTCTGCGATGCTCTGATCCAGGGATCGATAGAGCACTGGCCGTGTATCTTCTCCGATCGTGCGGGCTTTCGTGTTCCCAACCACGCCAATAATCTCGTACGTCCAGCGCCCGCCCTGCACGTGCTGCCCGATTGGATTCGCGCCCGGAAACAGCCTATCCGCAAATGCCTTGTTGACCACCGCAACGCGCGGACCATTCGCCGCGTCGTTTCCGACATCGTGCCCCGACAATATCGGAATCCCCATCGCTTCGAAGTATCCCGGAGTGATCATGTACAGCTCCGTCATCGCATTCACAGCATCTTTCCCTTCGCGTCCTGCTATTGCGAACCCGTCGCTGCGATGGCCGCCCGAGAGCATCGCCACATCCGTCGGAACCGCCGCATCTACTCCAGGCAGCGCCGCAACTCGCTCACGCAACTCACGCATGAACCGGCTGATCTGTTCCGGCGAATACCCGTTCAGTCTTGGATCAATCGACATCAGCAGCAATCCCTGCGAACGGAATCCAAGGTCGATTCTTGCCGCGCTTTCCAGACTCCTCAGAAATAGCCCCGTCACGCAAAGCAGCACCACCGACATCGCAATCTGGGCGATCACCAGAACATTACGCAATGTCACGCGCCGTCCCGGCCGCGCCAGCGCGTCCTCTCCTTTCAGTGCGTTGGCGAGCATCGGCCGCGAGGCCGCCCAGGCAGGCGCCATTCCCAGCAGTACACCGCACGCGATACTTACCACCAGCGTGTACACCAGCGTTCGCCAGTCCAGAGCCACGAACAGGTTCAGCGGGATGGGCGCGGGAAAATGAAATGCTGAAAGCGCCTGCGTAGCCCACAGCGACATCAACACACCCAGCGTGCCGCCCGCCACGCCCAGCAGAGTACTCTCCAGCATCATCTGTCTTCGAAGCCGCGCTCGCGTTGCGCCAAGAGCCAGCCGCACAGCCATCTCCCTTTGCCGTCCCGCCGCCTTCGCAAACAACAGGTTCGCAACGTTCGCTCCCGCAATCGCCAGCAACAAGACCACGATCACGCTCAGCACAGACAAAAACGTCAGAACCGCATTTCTCTCTCTAGGCGGTAGCGACCCGGCCTGCTCAAACCGGAACGCCATGTTCTTGTCCGTCTTCGGATACTCTGCTTCAAAGCGGTGGGCCATCGTATCCAGTTCGCTTGCGGCCTCGCTGCGCGCCACGCCATCGCGCAGCCTCGCGACAACAGCGAGCCAGTGATACTCGCGCGACCTCTGAGGAGGCAGGTCGGCAGCCAGTTCCGGCGCCATCCCCAGCGGAACCCAGAACTGTATATCCAGAATTTGATCGACGCTTCGGAACGGTGCCGGCGCAATGCCGACCACCGTGAACGCCTTCCCCGACAGCTTGACGCTCTTCCCCACAATTTGTGGATCGCTTCCAAAACGCCTTTGCCACAGCCTCGCGCTCAACACCACATCTGGCGACCGGCTCTCCTGCTCCGCGAATCCGCGGCCCGCAACCATCGGCAGTCGCAGCACATCGAAGTAGTTCGTCGTCACCGCCTGGCCCCACACACGCTCCGGCTCGCCGCCCCCGCTGATCGATGCCGGAAGCAGCTCGTAGAAAGCCGCGACGCCTGAGAACGACTTCGATTGATCTCGTATGTCTTCATACACGGGAAGCGGGAACTCGTTGCAACATGGATCGCCTTTCGGGGCGATATGCAGAGACAGCAGCGTCGCCGGATCTCCTACTGGTGCGGGCCGCAACACAAATCGGCTCACCATTGCAAAGATTGTTGCGTTCGCCCCAATTCCCAGCCCGATCGAAATCATCGCCACCAGAGTGATCCCCGGATGCTTCATCAGCGTCCGAACCGCATAGCGCAGATCCCGCGCGACATTCTCAACCCACGGCAGCGTTCGCCCTTCACGGCGGAATTGCCGCGCCTGCTCTACTCCGCCCAACTGCATCATCGCCCGCCTTCGCGCGTCTTCCTGACTCAACCCCGCTCGAACACCGTCTTCCGTATGCATAGCGATGTGCGCTTCAAGCTCCGCTGAGAACTCGTCATGCGCGCGCGCCCGCCGCACCACTCCCAACATCCGAACAAACGCT